>Ga0105106_10000839_pt1 | contig 21828 bp, 14 predicted proteins | sample PPLLaktember2015_5_FD_79109 | JGI IMG/M metagenome (GOLD analysis project Ga0105106, IMG submission 79109) | Freshwater sediment microbial communities from Prairie Pothole Lake near Jamestown, North Dakota, USA - PPLs Lake P8 Core (1) Depth... | ecosystem: Environmental > Aquatic > Freshwater >...
ACCGTTAAGGCTGTTTTCAATTATGAGCCGGTGGAAGGGTCCGAGAAAGGACTCCCCGGTATCGGGGAGCCTCATGTGGGGATCAACCTGGTTGTATGGGTGGAGCGGAAAAGCGCAGCCTTGAACGCCCTGATCGATGCTTTGGAGACAGCCCTCCAGCACAGCCAACAACAAATTGGCTGTGCTGCTGCCAGCCCAAAATGTTTTGCTCTGGATTTCAGGTTAGTTTCAGACCATGAGGTACAAGAGGAACGTGGTTTAGGCTTGCTGGTGCGAAACACCAGCATTCGTTCTATGCCTGTTTGGGAGCGAACTGCTCAGCCTAAACCCATTCCGGTTGATATAGAAACTGAACGACCGCAAGTGATCCTGCCGGAGACATTCGACCCAGAACTGATTCCGGAGAGCAGGCTGCTGGAACATGCCCTGTCAATCGAAAATATCCCGTTTCAAGAGCGGGGGATGCTGGAGCACCATCTCACAGAACTCAAAGTGATCCTGATCCGCAGGATCATCAGCGATCAACTGGCGTATATCAACATTGCTAAAAAGTGGTTCAAGGTGCGGGACCTGGTGGAAATTCACCGGCGAAAGATCGGTTTAGGCAGGATCGGTGGAAAAGCAGCCGGCATGTTATTGGCAGCCAACATCCTGAGTGAGATGGGGGATGATCTATTACGCGCCAGTTATTGCGTTCCTGAATCATTCTTTCTCGGTTCAGACATACCGTATATCTTCATGGCCATGAATGGTTTGATGTACTGGAATGATCAAAAATACAAACCTGAAAACCATATATGGGATGAATATCCCCAGATCAAACAAGATTTCGAAGCCGGTAAGTTCCCCCCTGAAATTCTCTCGGAACTGGAGGATTTGCTGGAGAAGGTTGGGAACAAACCACTGATCGTGCGTTCTTCCAGTTTATTGGAAGATAACTTTGGTACCGCCTTTGCTGGGAAGTATGACAGCCATTTCTGTCCCAACCAGGGAACCCCTTCCGAGAATCTGAACGCACTAACACTCGCAATCGCGCGTACTTATGCCAGCACACTCAAACCCGAGGCGCTGTTATACCGGCGCAGTAAGGGCTTGCAGGATTACGATGAACGGATGGCCATTCTGATCCAGGTGGTCGAGGGCGAGACTTATGGGCGATATTACCTGCCCCTTGGCGCTGGGGTAGCCTTCAGCCACAACCTGTATCGGTGGAACCCACAAATCCGCCGGGAGGATGGTTTCGCCCGATTGGTGTGGGGCTTAGGCACCCGGGCTGTCGAACGAGTGGGCAACGATTATCCCCGCCCGGTCGCTCTCAGTCACCCGACGCTTCTACCAGATGATACCCCAGAAGCCATCCGCTATTATTCACAGCAATTTGTAGATCTGATTGATCTCGAGGATAACACCCTTAAAACTTTACCAGTACATGCAGTTTTGCGCCCCAACTACCCGGTGTTGCGGTTTGTCGCTCAATTGGAGCGGGATGGCTATATTGTCACCCCGCGCAGCCGGGTCATGGAGGATGAAATCAGCGGTCTGGTGATCACATTTGATGAGCTGCTGCGCCGAACATCATTTGCGGTAACCCTTTCGAAGATGCTGCGCTTACTAGAAGAACACTATCACAGCGCAGTGGATTTGGAATTCACTGTAAAAATCCCCGATCCGTTTGCACTGCCGCCGCAAATGCAGATCACATTATTACAATGCCGCCCACAAAGTTTACTAAAACAAACCGCAGCTGGAAATATTCCGGAACTTCTGGAAAGCGATGATATTCTCTTCTCAACCCGCTTTATGGTGCCCAATGGGCTGGTTGCAAATATTCGGCATGTATTATTCGTATCACCCGAGGCATTTTATGCGTTGGAGACAGATCGAGCCCGTAAAGATTTGGGCGGGGTGATCAGCCAGCTCAATGCAGCCTTACCGGAAAAGTCGTTTATCTGCGTCGGCCCTGGTCGCTGGGGTTCGCTGAATACTGACCTGGGTGTGTATGTCTGCTATTCGGATATCTGTAATACCGGGGCGCTGGTAGAGATATCCGGCAAAGGAGTGGGAATAGCCCCAGAGCCTTCACTTGGAACCCACTTCTTCCAGGATTTGATGGAAGCACAGATTTTTCCCCTGGCGGTAAACCTGGATGAACCGGACGCAACCTTCCGCCGTGGCTTCTTCTACGACTCACCCAATAGCATTCAAAAATGGATCGATTGTTCAGAAACCACCTGCCAGACAATCCGGTTAATTGCCATATCTGATTATCGACCAGGATACCACATGGATCTGGCAATGGATGATGAGGCTGGTTTAGCGGTAGGGTACTTGTCTTCAGATTGATCAACATGTAGGGCTACCCCCAGTCGGCCATTTAGCAACTGCTTCCAGTCCTTGTACTGCTGTGCCTTGTGTTTGTTGGTGCGGTTGTAAGGCTGTCCAGACAGATTGCGCTGACGCACTTAAAAAGGGGGCATGGGTGTATCTTAGCTTTCAATAATGACCACAGTGGCCTGGACCAGCAGGGTAAGGGCATAACTTGTCTGAAAGAATTTCGACCACAAGCTCGATATCTCTTCAGCTGAGGAAGATACAAAAGTAATTTTAATCTTTTCGGGGGTATTTGCCAGATCAGAACCACTGAGAAAGGGCTGGCTGTCAATCGCATCATTGATCATGGGATCGGTCAGGATGGGATGAGCATACAGGTCTCGGATCACAGCCCCCATCATGCGCTGTGGTTCCAGGATGTTTTCATCGCCATAGAAGGCAAACAAGTAGTCCAGGTCGAGAGCGATCCCTGACCTCTTTACTAAGCGCTCCTGAGTGTCTGGTCTGGGCAGAATGGCATTCCGAAACGTTGCATTTGGCCGAACATGATAGAGGAACAGGTGGGCGCGATGCACTGGGGTGCCGTTCGGCTCAGGACGGCTGGTAACAACATCGGCGGTATCGATTTCGGATCGCACAGCGGTGCGCGCCAACTGCGCCAGGGCCGTGGTGACGGTAGCGATTGCTTTGGCGTTGCTCATCGAGCACCTCCAATACACTGGTAGGGGATGGTCAACAGTGGTTCGTACAATATAAATGATTATTACAAACCTGCCTCGGAGGCAGGTTTGTGTTTATAAACATGACCCATACAGGACTCGAACCTGTAACCAATTGATTAAGAGTCAACTGCTCTACCATTGAGCTAATGGGCCGGTTTTAGCAGGGGAATTATACCGCAAAAGTATGGGGTGAAAATGGGAAGAGATGTAACGACTGAAGTCGTTACTACGATGGGAGGCAATAGGGGGTAATGACGGATTTTTCAATTGCAATTTTGTGGCAATTGGCTTACACTTGCGGTATGTCGCAGAATGAGGGCGCTACCCTGCTGATCGTTGAAGATAACCAGGACCTGCGCAACGGCTTGAAGGAGCTCCTGACCAGCGAGGGGTTCAGCGTGCTGGCGGCTGGCAACGGGCGTGAAGCGCTCGAACAGATGGAGATTTTCCACCCCGATCTGATCATCTCGGATATCACGATGCCCGAGATGGACGGCTTTGCCTTTTACGATGCGGTGCGCGCTCGTAGGGATGGGGTGATGCTGCCGTTCATCTTCCTGACGGCGCGCGGCCAGCGGGCAGACATCACACGCGGGCGCAACCTGGGCGCTGAGGACTACCTGGTCAAGCCGATCACGCCCAGCGAGCTGGTGGCGGCAGTGCAGTCGCGCCTGGCGCGCTTCCGGCAGATGCAGGTGGTACAGCTGGAGAGCGCCTACCAGTCGGCGTTGACTGCGCTGGCCAACGGCATCGAGGTGCGCGACCGCTACACACGCGGGCATGTGGAGCGCGTGACGGCTTACAGCCTGGCGATCGGTGAACAGTACGGCTGGAGCGGGAGGCACCTGGAAACCCTGCGCTACGGGGCGATCCTGCACGACATCGGCAAGATCTTCGTCAGTGAGGAGATCCTCGCCAAAGTCAGCACACTTAGCGAGACGGAACGCCTGCAAATGGTGAAGCATCCCCATAAAGGAGCTGAGATGCTCAAAGATATCCCCTATCTGGAGGCCGCCATTCCGGTGATCCGCTTTCACCACGAGCGCTGGGACGGGACCGGCTACCCAGTGGGGCTAAAGGGGGAGGAGATCCCGATCGAGGCGCGCATAATCGCGGTGGCTGACACTTTCGACGCGATGACCACCGACCGGCCTTATAAAGGAAAGGTTGCGCTTTATGAAGCGCTGGATGGGATCCGAAAAGCCAGCGGCAGTTTGTTCGATCCGATGGTGGTGAATAATTTTGAGCGCGCCTTTCAAAGCGGGAAGATCCAGGCGATCGCTAAGCTGTGGCAATCGGATTAATTTATTAACCGAAAACAGGGTCGAGGCTGAGCGCGGCTCAGCCTCGACCCTGTTTTCAGGACTTTATGAGGAAGATGAGAATGCCTGGATTTGGGAAACTGGTCCAATTTTTTAAGTATGCTGGGAAGGGCGATGTGCTAAAATACCATTGAACCTGGCTCGACAGCAGCAGGGGAACCTGAGTTGTCTGTCATATGCCAGTTAATTTAATTATCCTAATCTGCTCGAGAGCACCGTACAATCATGTCGTTTGTCCATCTTCACGTCCATTCTGAATATTCTTTACTGGACGGATTCAGTAATATTGAGAAGTTAGTTCAGCGCGCCAAAGAGATGGGTATGCCGGCGATCGGGCTGACCGATCACGGTACAATGTTCGGGACGATCGAGTTCTTCAACGCAGCGACTGCGGCAGGCATCAAACCGATCATCGGGCTGGAAGCTTACCTGGCTGCCCGCTCAATGCGTGAGCGCGACCCGCAAGAAGATAAAAAATCAACCCATCTGCTGTTGCTGGCCGAGAACGAGACCGGCTACAAGAACCTGCTGCAGATCGCCAGTACCGCCCAGCTGAACGGCTTTTACTACTACCCGCGCATCGACCACGAATACCTGGCGCAGCATGCTGAGGGACTGATCGCCACGTCTGGCTGCATGTCGGCGGAGATCCCCCGCCTGATCCAGCAAGACAATGTTGAGGCTGCCCGGCGGCGTCTGGACTGGTACATCCAGGTATTCGGGGCTGAAAATTACTTCATCGAACTGCAGCAGCACGATATCCCGGCGCTGGAACACATCAACCGGACGCTGATCGAGCTAGGGCGGCAAACCGACAGCCGCTACGTCGCCACCAATGACGTGCATTACATCGAAAAATCCGACGCGCGCCTGCAGGACATCATGCTGGCCATCCAGACCGGGGCGGTGCTATCTGACCCCAACCGCATGCGTATGTCGAGCAAGGATTACTACCTGCGCAGCCCGCAAGAAATGGCGGTGCTGTTCGCCAGTATGCCAGAAGCGCTGAGCAACACGCTGCTGATCGCCGAGCGCTGCCATCTGGACCTGAGCTTCAAGGGCTATCACCTGCCGCAGTTCACGGTGCCGGAGGACTGCACAGCGCAGAGCTACCTGCGCTCACTGTGCGAGCAAGGCCTGGGGCGGCGCTACGGCAGTCGGGCGGATGACCCCGAGGTGCGCCAACGCCTGGATTACGAGCTGGATGTCATCCACAAAATGGGCTTCGACACCTATTTCCTGATCGTATGGGACCTGTGCCGTTACGCCCGCGAAAGAAACACTTGGTACAACGCGCGCGGCTCGGCGAATGGCTCGATCGTGGCATATGCGCTGGATATCACGCTGGTCGAACCGATCCAGCACGGGCTGATCTTCGAACGCTTCCTGAATCCGGGGCGCATCTCGATGCCGGACATTGACCTGGATTTCCGCGACGACCGGCGGGCGGAGATGCTCGAATACACCGCTCACAAGTACGGTGACGATAAGGTCGCCCAGATCATCACCTTTGGCACGCTCGGTGCGCGCGCCGCGATCCGCGACGTGGGGCGGGTGATGGACATTCCGCTCAGCGAGGTGGACCGGGTCGCCAAGTTACTCCCCAACATCCCCGGCAAACCGGTGACCATCACCCAGGCGTTGGCAGAGGTGACCGAATTCAAGCAACTGTATGCATCTGAAGGATACCTGCGCGAGCTGATCGATACAGCTTCCCAAATGGAAGGGGTGGTGCGCAACGCCGGCACGCACGCGGCCGGGGTCATTATCACCGACCGACCAGTGATCGACTATCTGCCACTGCACCGCCCTACCAGCGGTACCGCTGAAGACTCACCGGTGAAGACCGTCACCCAGTTCGAGATGAACATCCTCGACTCGCTGGGGATGCTCAAAGTGGATTTCCTGGGTCTGGCGACGCTGACCATCATGGCGCGCGCCTGCGACATGATCCGCGAAAGGCATGCAGTGGAGTTCACCCTGGACAATATCCCCACGGATGACCCTGATACCTATGCTTTGCTGGGGCGTGGCGAAACGGCAGGTGTATTCCAGGTGGAAGGCTCGGGAATGCGGCGCTGGCTGATGCAGATGAAGCCCCAGGCGCTGGAGAACGTGATCGCCATGGTGGCACTCTTCCGACCTGGCCCGATGGATTTCATCCCCGGCTACATTCGGCGGATGCATGGCGAAGAACAGGTGGACTACCGCCATCCGCTGCTCGAGCCGATCTTCAAAGAGACCTTCGGTTACCCGGTCTACCAGGAACAGCTGATGCTCGCCGCCATCCAACTTGCCGGCTACACTCCGCCCGAGGCGGATGACCTGCGCAAGGCGATCGCCAAGAAGATCCCTGACAAGCTGCACAAACACGAGAAGAAATTCGTGGCGGGGGCGGTGAAGCGCGGCATCACTCCGGAGACGGCCAAGCTGATCTTCAAAGATTGGGAAGAGTTCGCCCGCTACGGGTTCAATAAAAGCCATGCGGCTGATTACGGCGTGATCGCCGTACAGACGGCTTATCTGAAGCTGCATTACCCGGTCGAGTACATGACCGCCCTGCTGTGCGTCACCCAAAGCGATATGGACAAGGTGGCACTGTACGTGGCGGACTGCCGGCGCATGGGTATCACTGTGGCTCCGCCGGAGATCAACACCAGCGGTTGGGATTTCAGCATCGAAGACCACCCGGAGGGGAAGAGTACCATCCGCTTCGGCATGGGGGCGATCAAGAACGTCGGGCACGCTCCGGTGGAGGCGATCATCAAAGCCCGCAGCAGCCATCCCTTTGCGGATATCAATGACCTGGCGCGGCGGGTGGACCTGCGGGCAGTCGGTAAGCGCACGCTGGAAAGCCTGATCCGGGTGGGGGCGCTCGATCAATTCGGGGGGCGCACTTCGCTGCTCAGCGGATTGGACCTGATCATGTCGATCAGCGGATCGCACTTCCGGGCCGCGGATGCAGGTCAGCTCAGCCTGTTTGGTGCACATACCGGCATTACCGAAGAGATCGTGCTACCCAAGACGGTAGAAGCCAGCCGGCGTGAGATCCTAAACGACGAGCGGGAGCTGATCGGCCTGTACGTCTCCGACCACCCACTCAGCCCGGTGATGGATGTACTCACCGAGGTGGTCACGCATTTCTCCGGGCAGCTTGGCGAAGCCACGCACGAAGAAAAGGTGCGTGTGGCAGGCCTGGTGACACGCATCCGCCCGCACCAGACCAAAACCGGCAAATCGATGGGATTTGTTACCCTGGAAGACATCCAGGGTAACATCGAACTGGTCATTTTTCCACGAACCTGGGAGCATTATGCGGATGTGATCGAGATCGACCGGGTGTTGCTGATCGACGGTAAAATTGACGCCCAAAGCGGCGACCCCAAAGTATTGGTGGATGTGATCTCTACCGAATTGAAAAGGACGGTGACGGCCGAAATCCCGGTGCTGGCCGAAAAACCTGGCCTGGCTGAAAAGCCCGGCGTGACGGATAGACCCAGCCCGGACTCCCCGCCAGTCAACCAGAAACCTGCCTCGGCGGAGAAACCAACCTCGCACCCAGCCACTGGGCAGGCGGTGCGCCCAACCCCAGCAGCAGCGCGGCGGAGCATCGAGCCCCCGCCACCACCGGATAATTGGGGCGAGGGACCACCGCCACCGGATACTTTCCCAACAGATCTGCGCGTCCAGGAAGTGGTCCCGGGTGGATTTGTGCTGGAAGACCAGAAGACGCCGCCGGTACAGGACCCTCCAGCAGAATCAACCGCTATGGTAGAAAATACTGCCGACGCCCCTTTGGTAGAGCCGCGCACCGAGCCGGTCATTGAGGCTGAACCCGAACCGTCCAGCCTGCCGCTGGCTCCCAGCCCGGCGCCAGCCGTCCCCCCCAGCCCAAAACCTGCCCCGGCGCTGCAGGGCGTGTCAGGTACCTCTGTGGGGCAGCCAGAACCAACTGTGCCGCCAGAGCGACCAGACCTGCCCTACATTCTTTCGCCGGCAGCCGTCTATTCCGGCGAAGACCTGCACATGGTCAACGTGATCCTGCGTCCCGGTGCCGACAAAGTGCGCGACAACCTGCGCCTGCGCCAGGTGTACGGCATCCTCATTTCCTACCCCGGACATGACCGTTTCGCCCTGCAGATCTTTGAGCGCGGGCGTGGCTACCGGGTGGAGTTCCCCAACTTCACCACCGGGCTGTGCCCGGAGCTGTTGGGGCGCTTGCAGCTGCTGGTGGGGGCGGATAATATTCTGGTTGAAGAATTAACTATTCAATAAATATCAGACTTCACTGGTCATGATGAAGAGCGGCTTCATCTCGAAGCTCTTATAATATGGGCGCAGGCGCTCGGTGTTGTAGAACGCCTTGACGTCCACCAGCTTCTTAGAGCCAGTCACCACATCGATCGGCATATTGTCATAGCGGCCATTCTTCAGCACCACCAGCCGCCCGTGTACCCGTTTCATGACCAGGTCCAGGGCCAGGTTGCCGTAGGCCATGGGGACGATCGAGTCGATGGCATCCGGGTCACCGCCGCGCACCATGTAGCCCAGCTTCTGGTTGATGATATTGACCGTCACCCCATTGTTGAACTGGGAACTCAGCTCTTGCACGCGAGACCCGACCAGGTCGCCAATACCGCCCAGCTTGGCATGTCCATAGGCGTCAGTCGAGCGATCCAGGAAGACCATCTCACCGCCCTCATACATCGCTCCCTCGGAGACCAGTACCACCGAATACTTGCTGGGGTTGTGGTTGCGGTCGGCAACCAGCAGCTCGGTCAACTGCTCAATTTCGAACTTATATTCAGGGATCACACAGCGGTTTGCCGCGCCAGCCATGGTAGGCAGCATGGCGGTGAAACCGGCATAGCGCCCAAAGACTTCCAGCACCATGATGCGCTCGTGGGATCCGGCAATGGTACGCAGGCTGTTGGTCATCTGGATGGTGCGGGTGACACAGGTACTGAAGCCGATGCAGTAATCGGTGCCCGGCACGTCGTTATCCATCGTCTTGGGGATGGCGATCACCCTCACCCCCTCCTGGTACAGCCGCACCCCGTACGAAAGCGTGTCATCGCCCCCAATGGGGATGAGATAATCAATACCCAGCCAATCCAGGTTCTTGATCACTTCCGAGGTCAGGTCGTTGACCTCGTCGTTATAGGTGTCCTGCAGGTGGACCGGCACATGCGCCTTTTTTACATGGCTGGGACGCGTGCGGGAGGTGTGCAGGAATGTACCACCGGTACGGCCAGCCCGGTTGACCACCTCTTCGGTCAGCAGCTGGTAGTTGTTGCTGTTATCCACCTTGGCATCGCGGACGATATCCACCACCCCGCCCCAACCGCGCCGCAGTCCGATCACCTGATAGCCCTCGCGCAGCGCCCGGACGGTCACGGCGCGGATGGCGGGGTTCAGCCCCGGCACATCGCCTCCACCGGTCAGGATGCCGATCACGCCATGGGTTTTTTTTACGGTTGCCATAAACATTCCTCCATATGGATACGTATGATCTCACTCATACAGGGCACGGGGTGTCGATTCCCCCCAGTGATTGAGAAGATACGCGATTTAAATCCAGGTTGGTTCCTGGTAAATGCCAAATGATTCCTTCATCACGCTTACGATCTCGCCCAGGGTGGCATAGGCATGGACAGCCTCCAGCAAGAAGGGCATGCTGTTTTCGGTACCCAGGCAGGCCTGGCGCAGACGGTCCAGTGCCTGCCCCGCCCGCCCGGCATCGCGTTGGGAGCGCACCTGCTGCAGGCGGTCCACCTGGCGCTGGTAGCCTTGCGGATCCATGCCCAGGATGGGAATGGCGACGGGTTTTTCTTCCTGGTAGGCGTTCACACCCACAATATGGCGCAGCCCGGAGTCGATCTCCCGCTGATAGCGGTAGGCCGCGTCGGAGATCTCGGATTGGAAGAAGCCTTTATCGATGGCCGGCAGCACTCCCCCCAGGTCCTCGATGCGCCGGAAGTATGCATAAGCCTGGGCTTCTATGCGGTTGGTCTGGGACTCAACGAAGAATGAACCTGCCAGCGGATCCACTGTGTTGGCAGCTCCCGATTCTTCGGCAATGATCTGTTGCGTGCGTAGGGCGACAGTGACGGCATGTTCCGAGGGCAGCGCCAGGGCTTCGTCCATGCTGTTGGTATGTAAGGACTGTGTACCCCCCAGCACCGCGGCCAGCGCCTGTAGCGCTACACGCACAATGTTGTTCTCCGGTTGCTGGGCGGTCAGAGAGACGCCGGCTGTTTGGGTGTGGAAGCGCATCAGCCATGATCTCGGATTACGAGCGCCAAAAGTGTGGCGCATTTCGCGCGCCCAGATGCGGCGGGCAGCCCGATATTTGGCGATCTCTTCAAAGAAATCGTTGTGGGCGTTGAAGAAGAAAGACAGGCGCGGGGCAAAGCTATCCACATCCAGGCCGCGCTGGATGGCCCAACGCACATATTCCATCCCATCGGCAAGGGTGAAAGCCAGCTCCTGAGCGGCGGTGGAGCCCGCCTCACGGATGTGATAACCCGAGATGCTGATGGTATTCCATTGTGGCACGCGCTGTGCGCCGAACTCGATCGTATCCACCACCAGGCGCATGGAAGGCTCGGGCGGGTAGATATATTCTTTTTGGGCAATATACTCTTTGAGAATATCGTTCTGCAGTGTGCCGCGCAGCTGATCTGGGCGCACCCCTTTGTTTTCTGCGGCGGCGATGTACATCGCCCAGATAATGGCAGCCGGCGAGTTGATGGTCATGCTGGTGGAGACTTTGTCCAGCGGGATGCCATCCAGCAGGATCTCCATATCCTTCAGCGATGAGACAGCCACACCACACTTGCCGAACTCGCCCAATGCTTCATACGCATCCGTGTCGTATCCCATCAGCGTCGGCAGGTCGTAAGCGATCGAGAGACCGGTCTGGCCCTGATCGAGCAGGTATTTAAAACGCGCATTGGTCTCTTCGGCGGTGCCGAAACCGGCGAACATGCGCATGGTCCATAGCTTGCTGCGGTGCAGGGTGGGATGTACCCCACGCGTAAAGGGATATTCGCCGGGCAGACCCAGGTCAGACTGATAATCCATCCCCTGGACATCCAGGGGGGTGTACAGACGGCTGATCTGCTCGGACGAGGTGGTCAGGAATTGGTCCTGGCGCTCAGGCAGGGCAGATAGGGAGTGCGCAAGGACCTCCTGCTCCCATTTCTCCAATGCCTGGCGCAGTTCTTTTAGCTTCTCACGGTCGTACATGGGGTTCTCTCCTTTGGCGCAATGCCCCAAATTATAGCACGGCCTTCATCTTTAAAGTTCGATAGCACACCCGCGACTGTTCGATGTTATTATATCTGAGGAGAACTGAACCGGCGATGCGATACCTGGTCGATGGTCACAACCTGATCCCCAATGTGCCCGAGCTGAGCCTGCAGCAGCTCGATGATGAACAGCAGCTGGTGGTGCGCTTGCTGGCTTTCTGCCAGGCAGGTTCTCACCAGGTAGAGGTGTTCTTCGATAACGCTCCTGCCGGGCAGAATGGTGTCCGCCGCTTTGGGCGGGTAACCGCTCATTTTGTGCGCACCGGCGGTACCGCCGACGCGGCCATCAGCCGCCGCCTGGTCAGCCTGGGACGCAGCGCCCGTCAATGGTGCGTAGTCAGCACAGATCATAGCGTGCAGGCAGCCGCGCGCGCTGCACAGGCGCAGATCCTGCCTGCGGCAGAGTTCGCCAGGCGCCTGCGCCAACCACCCACCTCTGCAGCCCAAGAAGAAGGTGAACCCCAGATCAGTCAGGCGGAAGTGGATGAATGGCTGCGCATTTTCGAAGCGGAAAAGGTAAAATCGCCGCCCAAAAAACGGCAACCCTAATCTGATATTAATGATAATCGGACTAATTGGGTGTATATTATAGGCGTTGACATCTGAAAAAACTTTTATTGGTATATCAGGTGTCCACCACCGGTCAAAGTGTGTCAACTCGTCCCCCCCGGGCTGACTGCTTCCGGTGGCCCTCCTTAGATTGCCGGGCGTGTCCCCCCCACGTCCGGCACCTTTTTTAATCCTGTATACCGAAAATTGAGGGAGTATGCGATTTAGAGTATCGCCATCCTTTGTTGGATCCGTTGTTTAATTAAAGTAAAATATAGAAAACAAAGGCAGGTGAAGCATGAAGTTAAAATTTAAAGGCAAAGTCTTATTCGCCAATGGCGCCCCTGCCACGGGGGTGACCGTGCGGGTCTTCGACAGTGATGCTGATCACAATCAGGATGACGACCTGACCCTGTCCCCAGGTCTGACGGACGATCAGGGACGCTTCGCACTGACCTACAACCCCGCTCGTTTTATAGACATGGTCAGCCTGGATACCTCCAGCACCGCCAGCCAGCCGTTCGACACCACCGGCCCGCGCCTGCCAGACCTGACCGATCTATACCTGCCCTATTTGCGTTTCGATTATCCTTTTCGAAACCAGCCGCGCCAGCATCAGGCCTGGCTGATGCCTTTTCAGAAAGAATTCCACCTGCCCGAATACCCCACGCTGCGCTTCTCAGCCGCTCAGCACGGCTTTCGCTTCCCCAATCGCTTTGCCGGATACTTCATACCCTTCTCTACCCCGGTGAAGTTTGCGCCTAAGAAAGTCCCGCCGAGTTACGGGTTGTGCGGTGGGATGTCCTCCGCCGCCCTGGACTTCAAGCTGGCGGGACGGGAGATCCCCGCCACCGCGGACATCCCGCGCGGTGGCTCTCGGCTACAGCGCTACCTCTTCCGCCGCCAGATGGACTCGATGGGTGCCCTGGGCAGTACCATCCTCAAGGTGGCTCAATGGACCACCCTGCCAGATGAGACCGCCCTGGGTCTGAAAAGGCTGACCTTTGACGAGTTCACCCGCATCCGCCCGCGCCTGGAAGACCAAAACCCGGTGGTGCTCGGTCTGATCTATGTGCATGCCAGCAGTGCCAGCGAACTTATTCAGGTTATCTTTAATAATCACCAGGTGCTGGCGCACGCCATCGAGCAGCGCACCCCGCTGGACTACACCATCCACGTATATGACCCCAACTATCCGCAGCGCGAAGATGTGTCTCTGCTCATCCGCCAGGTTCCAGTTATTGCGGCGGGCAGCGGAGAGCCGCCCAAAGGGCTGCAGGTTGTGCAAATGATCGGCGCACAGGGCAAGCCGGTGCGCGGCTTCTTCGCCATGCCCTATACCTATATCGAGCCGCCAAAAAAGTTGTAGTGACCAAAATTTTTTGATTGTTATTTTTCCCTATGGAAAAAAGTCCCACCAGCCCGCAGGTGCAAATCTGGGTGGACCGCTGGTACAAATCCATCCATACGCATTTCTATGACTGCTCGCTGGAGATCTTCGAGGCACTGGGTCACGGCTACGTCAGCGACCCACAGTTCACCGCCTTTTACGAGAAGGTGAAACCCGGCCTGGCGGTCTTCATGGACAAGGCAATGACGCACTACTGCCAGTTGAAGCAGGCGGAGGCAAAAACATAAACATTAACACAAAGAGCACAAAGGTTTCACAAAGGACACGAAGTATTTTTATATATATTTCGTGCTCTTTGTGTGCCCTTTGTGACCTTCGTGTTAATGTCTATTGGTTTAATTACTAGAACTCAACAGGGCGGGCAGCTCGCTGATGTTATCGATGACGGCGTCGGGACGGATGGTGTCCAGGTGAGAATGGTTGTCCGGAGCAGCTGCGCGGCGAGTGACCCACACGCTGAAGATACCGGCGTTACGCGCCCCTAAAATGTCAGCGCCCAGTGTGTCGCCCACCATGACTGCCTGGGAAGGGCTGGCACCCCAGGTTTCCAGGGCGACCTGGAAGATACGCGGATTGGGTTTGCGGATGCCCAGCCCGGCAGAGGTCAGGATAACATCAAAATAGCTGCGCAGACCCGACTGATCCACCAGACGCTGCACATTGGTATCATCAGCCGCGTTGGAGATCAACCCCAGGCGGTATCCCTGCAGACGCAGCTGCTCCAACGTCGCCAGAGACTCTGACTCGATCAGCCAACAGGCCTCACTTACCCGGTACATGGCGGTCAGCGCTTCCTGCAGCAGCGTTTCGGATGGAGCCGGGTAACCCCACTCAGCCAGCAGCGTGCGCAGGATGTAGCCGGTAGTGTGTTCGACGAATTCGCTCTCGCGTTGGGTGAAGTATTCATCCAGCCGGGATTTAAATTGATCTCGAAAGGCTACCCCATCCAATTTCAATCCTCCGCGCAGCAGGGTCTGCTCCAGCATGATCAGACTTTGCTGGCTGATCGCCGGCCATTCGCAAGCAAAGTAGATCAGCGTACTGCCCAGATCTAACAGCACCACCGGGAAACGCAAGCGGTGGTCAAGGGGGAAGGTATCCATAGGGCTAATATCCCTTCTCGAGGTGCAGGCGGTTGTGCAGCGTCAACCCAGCCAGATAGCGGTGCAGGTTCTCAGCGAAAAGCACCACTGCCCGCTCGTTGTAGTGCGGTGAAAAACCCGACACGTGTGGGGTGATAAGCACGTTGGGCATTTTCCACAACGGGTTGTCGGGGGGGAGCGGTTCGGTTGGAAAAACATCCAGGGCAGCGCCGGCCAACTTGTGATCGCGCAGCATGGGGATCAGGGCATTGTGGTCCACGATCCCGCCGCGCGAGATATCCACCAGGTAGGCATTTGGCTTGAGCACCGATAGGATCTCCGCGCCAATTAGATTCAACGTTTCGGGGGTGCGCGGCAGGCAGACAACCACAAAATCGCATTCTTTGAGCATCGATTGCAGGGCTTGCGGCGGGTACAAGCGGTGGACCATGTCACCAGCTGGATCGCCCAGCCCTTCGGGAGTGTAACCCGTGTCTTCCGGATGCATCACGTCCCGTTTGGTCGCCAGGACCGTTGCACCGAAAGAAATCATCAGCCGGGCGATCTGGCGTCCAATGCTGCCGTAGCCGATGATCCCGACCGTGCTGTCGCGCAGCTCGATCGGGCTGAAGATATCCCAGCGCGCCGCCGGCCACTCAGCTCTCTTTTGAAGCTGGATAGCTTCTGGCAGATGGTGCCCCAGCGCCAGCAGCATCATCACGGCGTGTTCGGCCATCTGCGAGGCAGACGCACCGCTCAGGCTGGTCACGATCAGGTTAGCACGCTGCAGAATGGGCGCTTCCAGGGCGTGGTCAATGCCGGCCCAGTGGAATTGGACCCAGACCAGGTGGGGAGCCTGCTCGGCCGTTGGCAGCACCCGATTGGTGTACAGCACCTCCACCTTCTCCCAGACCTCGGCGGGAATATCCTCGACCTTGCTGGCGGAGATCACCTGCACATGCAGTCGCGATGAGACCTCAATAATCTGCTTGACCAGCTCCTCGGTGAAGGGCAGGGTGATCAGGACTTCGACTGGATTGCTCATAATCGTGCTCCGGACGTGTGGGATAGATGTGGGAAAGTGTGGGATAAGTGTGGGTTATGGGGTAATTTTACCTTATCCCCGATAGTGCGTGTCGCTAAGTTCGCGCAGGCTAGCAGCAGCACTCTCAGGAGTCAGGTCGCGATGCGGCGAGACCAGCACCCAATCGTTGGTCAGCGGATTCAAGCGGCGGTGCGGGGTATCAAAATTCATCTGGTTCTCAAAGTCAGGGACCCGGTTATATATGACACCGGGTCCCTGAGATTATATCATCCTGCGTTTTGGTCTAGTTTTTGGGCAGCAGGGGGATGAAGAAGAAGTAGTTGACCTGTTCTATGGTCAGATCCACCTGGCCGATATCCGTCAGGTAGCCATCATCCACGATATATGTAAAGCTGTCTGCTCCAACATAGCCTGGGTCCGGCGTATAAGTGAACGAGCCATCCGGATTCAAGGTCAGCGTGCCATGGACAGGTCCACTATCAACGACGACGGTTAGAGAATCCATGTCGGGGTCGGTATCATTCCCTAGTACACCGGGTGCAGGAACCACCAGCGGAGTGTCCATGGGTGTCTGGTAGGCGTCGTCCACTGCCACGGGGGCGGTATCCACCAGGTTGGCAACCGAGCTATCGTTATTGCTGGGGTCCGGGTCAAAGATGTAGCTGCTGACGATGGCAGTATTGGTGATTATGCCTGAGAAGGTCGGCGCGGTAGCCACGATTTCGATCTCGCTACTGCTGAATGCAGGCAGGTCCGCGATATCGCAGGTGATCACCTGCCCATCCTGGCTGCAAGTCCAGTCTGGAGCGGTGATATCCACAACCGAGACACCAGCCGGCAAGGTATCATATACGGTGGCGGTAGAGAGGGTCAGTGTCAGCGTCCATCCATCGACAATGCTACCCTGATCACCGCCAGTATCATCGAATACGAACAGGCTCCAGTCGCCAGTGGGATTGAAACCATTGAAGACAGAAAAATTGGTGGCATAAGGTCCGCCGGGCGCTGGTGCGGGTAAGACGTCACCGCCTTCGAAGTCGGTAGGCTGGTAAGCTCCCGAGGTGATCAAGGCACCATCCGGCAAAGTCCCCATGGCATCATCCGCAAAGGTCAGCTCGACGTCAAAAATATCAAAACCATTTCCAGCATCTGACATCAGGTAAGCGCTCTCCCCACCAGGGCTGACCAGGATGACGTCAATGTCGTCCGGGTATGTGTGATTGAGATTGTGCAGCGCTACCTCTACTCTGCTAATGACACCTGAAACCATAGGAACGCTGATGATCGATGGATAGGGGTCTGCGATCCCAGAGTCATTGATGGTGATGAAGCCGAAGTTATCGTAATCCAGTGGGTAATTGCCATCCGGTCCGTTGTTGGTGACGCTGAGGGTATAGGTCAGCAGACTGCCAGGCAGGATCGTCCCGGAGGGGTCCACCGACTTATCCAGGGATAGATCGGCGATCGGCTCAGTAGAGCCGCAAGTTGGAAAACTGAACGAGCCGATGCGCAAGCGCCAGGCGGTAGCATGGGTAACCGGATAGTATTCATTGATAAACCAGAAGGTGCAGTCATCCACCGGGTCGACCGTCATGGAGGTGTAATCCCCCCAGCGCGAGCCAGTACTGAGCTGCGAGCCCAGGCCATTGACAAAAATGCCTTCACCCTGGGGCATGCTGCCCAGTGGGTCGCTCACCAGACGACCAGTGTACCAGCTGCTGGGGAAGGTGGAAGTGCCATCCGAGGCGCTGTATCCTAACGCCATATTACCGGACTGGTCCATGGCAATGCTGCCCATCCAGCGGTGGATACCATCGCTGGCACCTGGGGCATAAGTGCCTTCCTGGTACACGACTGGGCTGGTGTCCGGGCTGCGAACTTCATACCAGCGGATACCAGCTATTCCCGTGGTAGCTTCTACGGACTGATTGGTGACCAATGCCTCATAGGTGCCGAAGTTACGGTAAGCCAGACGCCACATGGGACGCTGGCGATAAGACAGGATGTCAACTTTCTCTGTGGTGCCTGGTTGAGGAATGCAGTCGCGCGATCCAGGAGAGCAAGGGAATATCGAGTCATAAGCAGCAACGGGCAGGGTGGCAGCCAGGATAAAAGTAGAGTTGCCTGGGATAGCCCAATCTACGTGGAACTCCCACAGGGTAAGTGCATCCTGCGGGGCACCGTAAGGGCCGCCGTTATCCATGCTACCCATAAAGTATTCTGGGCTACCGGCGGGCGGCAAGGTCATCCCATCCAGATCGGCAGGCAGCAGTCCATCGCCGACATTATATGGGGTGCCACCGGGAGCAGCCAGAAACGAGATCACATCCGGGGTTGGGTCACCGATCAGCATTTCGTCGCGGTTGAGGGCGTAAGCGCCGATGCCAGCAAAGCTGCCGCCGCCCGCAAACTCACGCGTGCTGATGTAATACCCATCGCCCCAGATCCCATACTTGGGGTAATCCGGGAAGTTCGTCCCGGTACTGAACGCCCAGCGATAATAAGTACCCAAGGGGTCTGCCGTAGTAGAAAGCGCCACACAATTGTAGTAGGTGGGACCAGCGGAGGTGAATTGGGTCAGCATCCAGCGGTCTGCGATCTGATCATAGATCACGATCGGATCACCCGAGTTCTCGATCTGGCAAGGGCCGCCAAATCCTGCCCACAGGGTATTGTTGGCCACGGGACCGTACAGCAGGGTGCCGGTTTTGCTGTAAATGGCGAAGTGCACGTTGGCCATGGCTACATAATGGTTCAGCCCGACTTCGCCGTTGGGATCAGGAGGAGTGTAAGTCAACTGGTTGGTGAAGCCATCAAAGTTGACAGAGGGAGATGGGATCTCACCCGCGCCAACTGCGGTCTGCACCACAGAATCCACGTCCTGAGGTCCCAGGGGACCTTCTAGCCCGCTGGGCAGGTCGCGCAGATCCAGGTTTGATTCTTCTGCGACTTCCTGGGGGGTCATGCTGCGCAGCTCAGGTGAGATATCGAACTGCACAGCCGTACTGACACCCCGGTAAATGCCCGAGATCTCATCGCCCTGGTCAAGGGTTTGAGCAGTAGCCGGATTTTGTACAGGTGAGACCAATCCGCCCAGGCTGCTGAGCACAATGAAGATGACCAGCACGCGAAAACTGATCCCGATGGCAAAATTATTTTTATTGGAATTCATGGTTTCTCCGGAGAATATTGGATTTAATACGCAACGTATTATAGTATATTAAAAAGACTTTGTGTATCCAGAATATCTCGTTTCAGGCGTTGTATTTAATTGCTTGTGTTTATGCTGAGATCATTTGGATAGAAATGGGATGAAGATAGCGAAGGTGGCGTCTTCCACCGTGATGTTCACCTGGGCAGTGTCTGCCAGGTAGCCATCGGTCAGTTCGTAGGTGAAAAAGTCCAGGCCGACATAGCCTGGTGTGGGGGTATAGGTGAAAGCGCCATCGGGATCGAACTGGGATAGTGAGCCGTGTTGGGGACCCAGCAGCAGGGCTGCCGACAGAAGGTCCATATCCGGGTCAAAGTCGTTGTCCAGGACGCCGGGCGCAGGCACAACCAGAGACGTATCCCGATAGGTAATGTAGGCATCATCTTCCGCCAGCGGGGCGCTGTCCACCAGGTTGGCGACCAGGCTGAGGTTGTTATTGGGATCCGGATCAGACAGCGGGCTGTCCACCGTGGCAGTGTTGGTGATGATGCCGGTGATAGCGGGCGCCTGCGCCAGGATCACGATCTGGCTGGTAAAGCCCGCCGGTAGAGATGCAATATCGCAGGTGAGCAGCTGCCCGACCTGGTCACAAGCCCAGTCGGGTGCGATGATGTCTGCAACAGATACCCCACCTGGCAGAGTATCGGACACCCTGGCGGCGAACAGGGTCAGGGTCAGGGTCCAGCCGTCGGCGACCAATCCCAGGTCGCCACCAGTGTCATCGTACACATACAGATCCCAATCACCAGTGGGATTGAGGCCATTGAAGACTGACAGGTGGGTGCCGTAGGGTCCAACAGGTGCCGGGGCAGGGAAGGTATCGGTCGAGTCATACTCGGTGGGCAGGTAAACTCCGCTAAAGAGCTGGGTTATGTCTGGCAAATATTGCAGAGCACTATCCGAGAAGTTCAGCTCAAGATCGGTTACGTTGGTACCACCGCCCGCATCCGACATCAGGATGCTGTTCTGCCCACCCGGGCCGACCAGCAGGATGTCGACATCATCCGGGAAGGTATGCCCAATGCCGTGCAGGGCGACTTCGGCCTGGAGGATGGAGGCGGACATTGGCGGTATGCTGATGGTGGAGGGATAGGGATCTGCTACACCGCTGTCCGGGATGGTGACGGTGAGGGGATTGGTATAGATGAATGGCAGGCTACTGTCTGGTCCATGGTTGGTGACGCTCAGGGTATAGGTCAGCGGGGCGTTTGGCAGGATGATCCCGGCGGGATCAACGCTCTTCAGGATTGACAGGTCGGCTTCAGCCAGGCGAGGCACCGCGGTCTGCGACCAAGCAGAGGGGATCTGGGCAACGGCTGTATGCTGCATGGGGGAGACTGACGCACTGGAGATCGTGATCAGCAGCAAGCAAACCAGGCAGCGCGCTCCGATCCTCTTGTGCAGGCGTTGTTTTCGAGGTCTCATGGTTTCTCATTATACAATAATACCTCCGCTGAGTTGGAGGAGTCCGGAAACGAAACTGAGGCGGTGTTTTTGCACCGCCTCAGTTTCGTTTTCGAATATCTATTATTCGATTGTCTTGACTTTGATCGCCTTCGGGCGATGGGCTTCAGTCTTGGGGATGTTCAGCATGAGAATGCCGTCCTTGATGGTAGCTTCGACCTTGGTGGCGTCCACGGCAGTCGGTAGGGCGATCACCCGGCTGAACTTGCCGCTGGGCAGCTCGCACAGCAGGTATTTGGTATCTTCCTGGACGGTGGACTTGAACTCGCCACGGATGGTGACGGTGTTGTTCAGAATCTCGATATCCAGGTCGTCTGCGTTCAAGCCGGGCACCAGGGCGGTGATGGCATAAGCTGCATCGCTGCCCTGTACGTCCACAGCCAGCATCATTTCGCGCTCAGGTGCCGCGGTTTCGGATATGGTGTCTTCGAACATGCGGTCCATAGCCTGGCGCATGGCGTGCAGTCGACGGTAAGGGGTAATATAGTAAGACATAGGTTCCTCCTGATAGTGATTATGGGTTGATTATTTATTACTGAATTCTGACTGAATGATAACTGGTGAGTATTAGAGCGACACAAACAGAGTGTTAGAAGTTTGCAAGAATCCTGGTATGGGTAAGTTGGCGAAACGAGGTCCCTTTTCAAGAGACGCGGATTATGCGGGGGAGGCTAAAAAGATCAGGTTGGCAGACCAGCGGTCTGCGGGCGAGCCATTGAACTCACCGTAAAGCGCCCGGATCTGCAGCCCGGCCTGTCGCAGCTCATCCAGGTAAGCAGTGGAGGAGATCAGGTCATGGCGAGACTGTATGGTGAGGCGTTCGACCTTGCCATCCGGCAGCAGGTGATCGTAGTGCCAGGTGACGGTAAATACCTGGCTGGTGCGCTGCCAGCCGCTGGTGACCTGCACTGGATTGCCGGTCACAGGGTGAGTAAAGGTCTCATCGATATCGGCTTCTGAGGTGGGGGGAAAATCGCGCAGGAATTCCGGATTGGGCAGGCTGGCGGCGAAGATCCCATCCGGAGCCAGGTGGCGGGTGATGCAGCCCAGCGCCTGGCGGCGTTGACCGCTATTCAGCACACTCCAGGTGTTGCAGGGCAACAGCACCAGTGGGAAGCGCCGGGTCAGGTGGAAATCCGTCAGGCTGGCAGCCAGGAGCAGTGGCTCGGGCTGCAGATCGGGGGGTTGGGCGGCGCGCAGGTAGCGCAGCATATCCAGGTCATGATCCAGGCCGACCGTCTGGAAACCTGCCTGTGCCAATGGCAGCAGCACCCGCCCCGTGCCGCAGCCCAGCTCCAGCACCGGCCCACCTTGCTGCCGGGCCAGATCCAGCCAGAACGGCAGGTCCTCTTTGTATTGGCTGTGGTGAGCCTGGTAT
>Ga0105106_10000840_pt1 | contig 21826 bp, 18 predicted proteins | sample PPLLaktember2015_5_FD_79109 | JGI IMG/M metagenome (GOLD analysis project Ga0105106, IMG submission 79109) | Freshwater sediment microbial communities from Prairie Pothole Lake near Jamestown, North Dakota, USA - PPLs Lake P8 Core (1) Depth... | ecosystem: Environmental > Aquatic > Freshwater >...
ATCGATATCGCCTCTTTGTTGAAGCGCCTTCAAGATCCTGTGAACACTTTCGACATCGCCGTTTGCCAGGAGATCCTCGAAATGCCTTGCATCGGCCCGTTTGTCAAATACGAGAGATTTATCACAAACATAAACATATGCCCTCGACGGGATGAGGCAAAGCGAATAGACGATCTTTGCTATCATAAAAATTGTCAGCGAAATCGCAATAATAATCATATGTCATCGCCCGGGAATCCGCCTGAATGGCGAACTTCCCTGATTAATTTTTTCCTGGATTTGAATCAAAAAAGCAGGATAAATTTTGATTAGGTAACAGATTTGAAATCTGTTCCTTTCCAGGACCGGCCATGTGACTCAGGATAATTTTTACAATGAATTCACTGCAAGAAGATTACCAGGAAGGAGGGCAGGAGAAAGATTATCTTAACCCTATATAATCACAGGACAATACATAAAAGAAAGGGGATGGAAAGATATTAAAATACATCCCGATTCGACATTTATGTCGGATGTTTATGATTACTTCGACATATGCCCTTGGGGAAGAAGGTACGAGGAGCAGGGGGTAGTGAAGAAGTGTCGACGAAGCAGGGATTCTGGATTCGGGCGTCGGGAAGAAAAGAGCCAACAGCCGACAGTGAAGAAGGGTTAAGTCCAGTGAGGAAGTGTTAAGCGAATGAAGATGAGATGCGCAGGACGGGCTTGATGGTCGAGCCGCGCATGGAATCGGCGATGGCCTTGTTGATCTGCTTGAAATCATAGAACTTCACGAAGCGATCGAAGGGGAAGAGCCCCTTCCGGTATAGCGAGATCAATTCGGGGATAAAGAGCTGCGGCACGGCATCGCCCTGGATGATGCTCAGGGCCTTGCGTCCCCCGGGCAGGCGTCCGGGGCCGCTTGCGCCCGTCAGAAGGGCTGCGGTTCCCCTGGGGTTGAGCAGCTCCATCGAAAGCCGGAACATCTCGTCGTTGCCGGTGCCCTCCACGGAGTAGTCGACACCGCTTCCGGTGATGTCCCTGATGCGGGTCGCGACGTCCTCCCTGCGGCTGTCGATCGTGTGTGTTGCGCCCAGCTCGCGGGCAAGCCTGAGCCGCTTCGGGAGGATGTCGATGCCGATAACCGGCGCGGCCCCGACGATACGCGCAGCCATCACCGCCGCAAGGCCGACGGAGCCCGTCCCGAAGACGGCGATGCTTTTGCCCGCCTTGACGGCCAGCGAGTTCATCACGGTGCCGGTACCGGTCTGCAGGCCGCAACCCAGCGGGGCCAGCAGCTCCAGCGGCAGGTCCTTTTTTACCTTCACGAGATTGCGCACCGTTGCGAGCGTGTGGGTGGCAAAGGAGGACTGGCCGAAGAAATGCCCTTTCACGCCGCTTCGCAGGTAGGCATTGCCGCCGCCGGGGCGCCGGAATCCGAAATTGAGCCCGTAGAGATCCCGGCAATCGGCCGGTCGCCCGCTGCGGCATGCCCCGCAGGTGCCGCAGGACTGGTAGGAAAGGACGACGTGATCGCCGCGCCGGAAGCCTTTCACGTTCTTCCCGGCCCGCTCGACGATGCCTGCGCCCTCATGGCCCAGGATCAGCGGCCCCTCCGATGCATCGTACCATTCGTTGACGTAGCTGATATCGGTGTGGCAGATGCCGCTTGCGGTGATGCGCACAAGGACCTCGCCGTCCCGCGGACCCTCCATCTCGAGGGTCTCGATCGACAGGGGGCCGCCCCTGCGGCGCAGGACGGCCGCCCGGATCGTTTGGACCTGCACATCGCCTCCTGCTGCCTTCCGCATCGCCATCGCCCCGCTCCCCATCAACAGCCGCCGAAGACCGGTCCGGCGTCGAATCGTTTATTCCATCGGTCTATTTAAAGATCTGTTTCATGACATCCCCGACTCCCTTCATGAGCCGGCCGCCCTGGATGATCACCGTCCCGCCCGTCTCGATGACTGACAGCCCGAGGTTCTTGGCAAGGCCGACCGTGAGGCGTGTGACCATGCTTTCCCGCAGACTGAATTTCGGGTTGTCGAGGCTCCCCTCGAGAACGAAATCAATGTCGATCCGGTTGTCGTTCGTCTTCAGCGCGTTCACGACGAGATCCCGGGGCACGCCCAGAAACTGATCCGCCAGGCCCTTCCCGCCGACGAACTGGATATCCCGCAGCACCGAGTGGGCGGGGGCATAAAGCATCCTTTTCCTGATGCCGAGATCCACGTCCAGGTCGAGAAAGCCCCTGGAGATATCGACATCCCCCTCTTTGAGCACGTAGGGTTTGAAACCGGTAAGGTCAAGATTGCGAAGTGAGACCTTGGCGTTTGTGTCGAGCGTCTTCAGCACCGTGTTTCCGGAGGAGGTCAGCACGCCCGTGCTGTAGTTTCCGGGCAGGCGAGCCGAAAGCCGGTAGGCCGTATTCTGGTTGCCTGCGGGGAAGGACAGCTGATCGGCTGTGAGGTCAATGTCAGTGATCCTCACGGGATAGGGCCGCCGGGCGATCTTCCCATCGAGGTAGAGCAGCTCGCCGCCCTCGATCTTGAGGTTCTTCACCTCCACCGGCACAGCGGCCCCCGCTTTTTTTTCTACCTGAGCCTTCAGCGCGGCGCCCGGCAGCGGGGACGAGACCTTGCCCTTCCGGTCACTCTCCAGGCGCAGATAGGGCTTGATCAACACGAGATCCGACAAGAGCAGGCCTTTTGCCGCTACCCCTTCCGATGCCGCCGTGAAGCTCATGCCCTGCACACGGGATACGGGCCCGGCGGCGCCCCCATCCAGAAAAACGAGGTTCTGTCCTTCAAATTTTCCGCTGACGGCCAGCGTTTCGAAATGGATGGTCCCGCTGCCGCTTGCGGACCCGGAGACCAGATGGCCGGCAAGCTGTGTCTGGAAGGCAAACGTCGAGGGCTCATCCTTGAGCGGGAAGGCGACATGATCGAGGCTCAGATGGATCTTCCGGAACTCCACACGGTTCGGCTCCGGCCGCCTGTGGTCCTGGAAGAAGAGCGTACCGTCTTTGACCTCGATGCTGTCGAACGACAGGGGACCGGCCTTCGGAGCGGAGGGGGTTTCCGGTTTCTTCCCGATGACGATCGGCACCACCCACTGCCCGCTTTTGTCGATCTCCAGTGTCAGGGTCGGCTCCTCGAGGACGGCTTTGGAAATGGAGAAGCCCGGCTTCAACAAGTCGAGGATTTCCGGCTTCAGGACGATCCGTTTGGCCTGCGCGGCGATCCGGCCGTCCTTCATGAACCGCGGCTCGTTGACCTCGACCCGGTTCCAGCTGAGAGAGAGGCTCTCGACCGCGAAATTCTCACCCAGGGCCTGCTCCAGCTGGTGCTTGATGAGCCGGTTTGCCTGGCTGACGAGGACGACGATCGCCACGACCAGCACGACCACAACGGCTGCGCCGATCAGCATGAGTTTTTTTCGAAAGCGAGATTCCATCTTATCCGAAGACCCTCTCTGCCCTTCCCTGCGCCTGCCCCAAAGGGTTTGTATCGGGTGGATAAATTCGATCCTGCCAGGCAGAGGGCCGGGTGAATGATGAATAAGTATACTACGATGCCGGGGGGCATTCAACCGGCAGTGTGTATGGGTACAGGCCGCCAGGCGGCAGTGATAGGCAGCTTCGCTGCTGTGACCGGTGACCAGTGAAGAAGTGGTTAGTGGCTTGTGAAGAAAAAGAGAAAGAAGGGATCCGGGCATCGGGCTTCAGGCTTCGGGAGTCGGGAAGAAAAGAGCCAACAGCCGACAGCGAAGATGTGTCGACGAAGAAGGGATTCGGGATTTGGGAGTTAATTTGTCAACTCATTACCTTCTCAGCCGACTAATTCCCGGGCTGGCAGGCGGTGGGACGGGTGATGATGGCCTTCAGGGGCGAGGGCTGGGGGATGCCCGCGGCGTTGGTCATGGCGTGGAAGAGCTGCGTGTTGTCGATCAGGGGCGTACAGGGGTACCAGCTGCCCTCGAAGGGCCGCAGGTGCTTCGTCAGGCTGCTGTCCCCCATGGCGTACAGCGAGACGGGCTCGTTGATGTGGCCTGTGGCACTGTAGCTCACCTCGCCCCCGGGGTAGCCGGGGCACCATGAGAGCTTGTCGGGGCAGAGGCCCGGCGACTGCGCGGGCAGGCGCCCCTTGCCCAGCCGTTTGCCGTCGTTGAGGCGCATGGAGCCCGTGACGTGGTCGGAGGTGACGATGAGCAGTGTGTTGGCCCAGGTAATGTCGTCACCGGGCCGATTGACAAAATCAATGGCAGCCCTGACGGCCTCGTCGAGGTCCCACATGGCGCCGATCATCCACCGGTAGTCATTGGCATGGTTGGCCAGGTCGATGTCGCCCTGCTCGACCAGGAGAAAAAATCCGTTTTTGTTTTTACTTAACACCTTCAGGGCGGCCCGGGTGGCGTCCTTCAGCAGCGGATTCTCGATGGTGGCCCGGGTCACGGCGGCCGAGCCGTTGTCGGTGGGAACGGGCGGCTCGAAATGGCCCTCGGGGCCCCCGAAGAGCCCGAAGAGTTTCTTCTTCTGCACCACGGCAAGGGCCGCAGCCTCTTTCAGGGACTTGCCCGCATCCACGCCGTCATTTCGCTCGACGAAGACGTAGGCCCCGATCCTGCCGTTCTTGACCTCATCGTACAGGGACATGGACATATGCCTGGCCCCGTTGCGGGCGGGGTGTCCCCCGCCGATGACGACCTCGGGCTGAACGGTGCGGAGGATCTCGTCGGAGATGGCGTGGAGGTTCCGGCGGCTTTTGTTGTGGCTCACCTGGGCTGCAGGGGTGGCATCGGAGAAGGGCACCGTGGTGACGATGCCGATGGCGTATCCGCGCTTTTCCTTGAGCAGCTCAGCGATTGTCTTGAGGGCGCCCCGATCCGGGTCGCCGGGCAGCCAGGCGATGTTGCCGGAGTCGGTCTTGTGGCCCGCGGCCCAGGCCGTGGCCGTCGAGGCCGAATCGGCGCCATGCGGTTTCGGGCCCTCCGGCGCGCGGCAGGCATAGCGGGAAACGTTTCTGCGGGCATCCGCTTTTCCGGAGGGTACCGCGTCACAGCCCACCCTGGGGTTTATGGTCGAGTGGTTGTAGGGTGCGGCGCCGTAGCGGGGCGCCTGCCTGTTGTAGGTGGTCACATCCCAGGTGGCGACAAAGCCCCTGTACGGGAAGGCGTGGAAGGCCAGGCCGTCGTCTGTGCCGGTAAGGTAACGGCCGGCGGCGATCTCGTTTTCGGGCTCCATGCCGTCGCCGATGACGAGAATGATGTGCCTGGCGACGGGGGCGCTTTCCTTCGCGTGGATTGCGCCCGCAAAGGTGGCGGTGAGAACAAGGACGCACAGAAGAGAAAGAGGCGCAGTGAGTCTGGGTTTCATTCGCGTTCCGCAACGGTGATGTCCGCGGCAGAGGGCCCTCTCCCCTTCAACCGAAGGCCGGGATGCCCGCCGCGCGGGCGGCATTATAACACAAAGCAACAATAAAAAAGTGATTAAGTGACTGAGTACTTGAGTGAAGAAAAGAAGGGATTCGGGTTTCGGATTTCAGGACACAGGGGCACAAGAGCAGCAGACCGCAGGAAAATCCCCCTCTTTCCCCCTTTGTCAAAGGGGGATGAAAGGGGGATTTGTATTTCCGCTGTTGACTGCGTGCCGCCGCTTCGCGACATAATCCGGCCGACAGAACAGATGTGTCATGTGTTACGTGACAAGACGAGAGCCGCAGGGCAAGGCGGGGGTGCTAGTTCCGCCGGTTCAGAAAGGCCGCGGTTGCGCTGCTGATTTTATCCGGTTCGCACATCACGCTGAAGTGCCCGCAATCGCCCTGCAGCACCAGCGTTTCCGCCTTCAGGGAACCGGCAAGGGCCAGCGAGGGCTCCGGGTTCACCAGGAAGTCGTTGCGGGCAACAATCACCATCAGCTTTGTTCGGATGGCTCCGGCGGCATCCTTTTCCGATGTGACAGGGCGCCTGTAGATGTCGTGCCCGGTCATCGCCTTGAGCTGCCAGGCCCAGTCCGTGAGGTTGTATTTCAGGAGGATATCCTGCGCTTCGTCCAGGGCGCGCGTCAGATCGGCCCGGGACAGGTTCTTCAGGTAAAATTCGGGGGTCAGCGCTGCCAGGGCCAGCAGGGCGGCTGACGCCTCGGGCCCCAACGCCTCGCCGTCACGGATGGCGTTCAGGGTGTCGATGGCGCGCAGGCCGGTATCGAAAAGGACCAGATCCGATGAGGCCGCGCGGGGAGTGCCCATGATGGAGACGGCCTTTTGCGCAAAGCCCGGGTAGGAGAGCACCCACTGGAATGCCTGCATCCCCCCCATGGAGATCCCGATGACGGCGTGGAGCCGGCTCAGGCCCAGGTACGTCGTCAAAAGCTGATGCTGCGCCTTCACCATGTCCCGCACGGTGAATTCAGGGAAGGTGCGGGCGGGCTGTTTCTTGCTGTTGGAGGGGGAGGACGACACGCCGTTGCCGAAGGCGTCCACGGCTACGACAAAGTAGCGGGACGTATCGGCAAGCTTTGACGGCCCGATGAACCCCAGGTCGACGAGGTCTTTCGATGTGCCCCCAAACCACGTGGGGAACAGGATCGCGTTGGATCGCTCCCGGTTCAGCGTGCCGAAGGTGCGATACCCCAGGCGGCAATCCTTGATCACCTGGCCGCTCTCCAGACGAAAATCACCCAGGTCCGCCAGGCGAAGCTCGCCCTGCGCGTGCAGGAGTTGCGGGGCTGCAAGCATCATAAGCAGCATCAACGCAACGGCTATCCGGGAAGAAGATTTCATGGCGATCATCCCTGTGAACGAGATGAATCTTACAATGATTCGGCGGGGGCGGCAAGAAGAAGTGCAAGGCTGCTGCGCGGCTCTCGCGTCTATTCCGTCTGTCCGGTCTATCCCGTCTGCTCCGTCCAGCCGCGGTGCGGCGACCACCAGTGACCGGCGGGCAGTGCAAAAGACAGGGTTCAGGGTAAAGGGTCCAGGGGATAGTAAGGGGGTAGCGGGATTCGGGCATCGGGCTTCAGGATTCGGGGGGTCATCCTAACTGGGCCATCCCGTCCGGCTGATCGTGAGGCGCCCATCGATCCTCATCAGCCGGAAAAGCTTTTTCAGGTCACGCGAGGCATTTTCAATAATCAGCTCTCCCTCGCTTTTGCGGATCCATTCGTAGAGCTCAATGATAATATAGAGGCCGCAGGAGTCAATCGTCCGGACCCTGGCAAGATCGATGACGAACGTTTTCATGTTCTGCCGCATGCATTCCTGAAGCTCCATGCGCACGGCCTCTGCCTCGCCGGCCACGAGATCACAACCCGGCGTGACGTAGATGACTTTTTTGCTCTCGTCGCGGCAAACGAGCATCAGGTTCTCTCCTTGTCCGGCTGCTTTGAGGCACCGCAGGGAATGCCCGGCGCCTCAGTCTCCGGCCCCGATAACGTCGCGGGCCCGGCAGCCTGCATCTCCTCGACAAAGGCCACGGCAAACTGCCCCGGTTCGGACCGGACCACTGTCCCGCGGAACGAGTAACGCGGATCTATCTTCGCTTTCTGCGGGTCGGTGTGCAAAAAAAAGATCAGGCCAACCTCCGTCCCGGTGGGAAGGCCGTGCTCCGAGCGAAACAGCGCGCCTCCGGCAGAGACATCCGCCGTTCTGAGCAAAAAAGTCCTGTGCCCATTCTCCCCCCCAGCAACCTTGACGGCAGCCGGAAGATCCAGGGTAAATCGTTTGTGTTTTCTCACCGTTTATCCGGCAGCCGGGGACGACGATGCGGCCCCTTTCCGGCAGGAGAAGGTTCCCTCCCCTTCCTGCATGCAGGCACATGCTGCCGTGTGTACCCTATCAGCCGCAGATATCAGGGACAATACTGACAGAATACGCAATTTCTACGGGAAAAGGCTCGTAATGGGGTGTCAGGAAAGGGTGTAGAGATAGGAGCGCAGGTTGACATTTTTGCTTTTGAGGTCGAGCTTCTTGCGGATCTTGTCGCGGTAGTACTCGACGGTGCGCGGCGAGAGGTTCAGCAACTGTCCGATTTCCTTGGTTGTTTTATCTTCCTTGATGTATCCGACGATCCGCATCTCGATTGGAGTGAAGTTCATATGCGCAAGGCCCGACTCCGCCCCGGAAGCGGAGAAAACCTTCCGGACATTCATCTCGATCACATCGACGTAAGCGCTCTGTCGGGGGGTTAGGTCCGTCTTTCTCAATTTCTCCAGGCTCGGCATGATCAGTTTTCTGAAGTTCGTCAGAAACTGCTCCTCAAGATCACGCCGGTCCTCCTCCCGGTGGCGCAGCAACACCTTCAGGGCGATGTTGGCCTCCTCGAGACGTTTCGCACGCTCCCGCGACTCCGTCACGTCGCGGGCCACGCCCAGGAGGGCCCGGGCCCCGCCGTCGCTGTCTTTCAAAGGGACGAGGGTAACGTTGTGCCAGGCCGACTTTCCTCCCTTTCCGAGCAGGTACTGGCCCTCGACAAAAAGGGGTTCCCCCGTTGCGAAGACAATTTCATTGGCCTCTTTCTGCCTTGACAGCATCTCGGGGGGGACATCCAGGCTGGAACGGGGTCGGCCGACGAGAACCTCGGGTTTTTTCCCCGTGACGGCCTCCGCGGCGCCGTTCACATAGGCAAAGCAGTCATTGCGGTCGAGGACGAAGATGAAATCGTGGGAGGCTTCGGCCAGCATCCTGTACCGCTCCTCGCTTTCCCGAAGGGCCTCCTCGGCGCGCTTCTTTTCCGTGATGTCCACCGAGATCGCACCGAGAAGCGGCGGCTTGGCTTCCCTGCCGATGGGGAATTTGCGAGTCTCAAAGATTCGGGCTTCCCCCGATTTGACGGAGATCGCCTCCTCGATCACGACGGGCCGGCCCCCCTCCATCACCCGCTGGTCATCGGCCATGATTCTCGCGGCAACCACCGCGGGGAGGTTGGCCAGGGCGTCGCGGCCGATCCAGTCCTGAGAGCCCATCAACTCGTTCATGTAGGCATTCGTGAACAGGATCCGGCTTCTTTCATCCTTGATGAAGGCCAGGGCCGGCAACTGCGACATGAACGTCCTGAAACGCTCCTCACTGTCCTTGAGCTGCGTGATGGTGTCGCGCTCCTGCGTGATGTCGCGGCCTGCGGACAGAAACTCCAGCAGGCGCCCCTCCCCGTCGAAAATAGGCGCATCGATCCACTGCATCCACAGGATCCGGCCGTCGGGACAGGCGACCTCGTACTCGTAAAAGCTCAATCGCGGTTCGACGGCCAGGCTCTCATAGAAGGACCGGACCTGCTCCCGGACATCGGACGGGATGCAGGAGAGCCATGAGCTCCCCAGCAGGTCCACGCGCGACCTGCCGGTCAGGTGGCAGTAGGCGTCATTGACAAAGGTCAGGGTGGTGTCGGGAAGCCAGAAGCAAATGGCCTCGGACTGCAGCCCGACCATGGCCTGATAGCGGGCCTGGATCCTGAGGTTGGCTTCCTCGACATCCATGCGCGCCGTGACATCCCTGACGCTGCAACGCAGGCCCAGGTACGCGCCGTTTTCGTCGCCGACGGGCCTGCACACATGCTCGACCCAGCGCTCGCACCCGTCCCTGCAGATCAGGCGCAGTCGCAACCGGGCGGCTTCTCCATCGCCAGGCGCTTTGTGCAGATGCTCCCGGAAAGATTCCCGATGGGAGGGGTGGATGATCTCCTCCAGAAGGCGGGGGTTGGAAAGGAACTCCTCGGGGGCGTAACCGGTCAGGTGCGTACACGAGGGGGACACGTAGGCAAACCCTTTGGCGTCCCGGAAGTATTCCCAGCTGAAGGAGGTGTCGGCGATCAGTCTGAACATAGTTTTCAGTATGAGGGTGACCCTTAACGCACTGGAGTCATCCATATCTCATGTTGGTCAGTTATTCAACCGAAATTTCAACAGTATCAGATACTTGTTGTACATTTTTTCCGGCGCTTCCAGTCTACTGACAACCTGGCGCGATATTGGGGTCTTACGGGAGTAAAAGGAAAAAGAGCGACACGGCGAGAACACCAGTGACGGACAGTGAAGAAGTGACGAAAAGAAGGGCTTCGGGATTCGGGATTCGGGAAGAAGAGCCGCAAGGCTGGCCGCTGCGCGGCAGTGACCGGCGGGCAGTGCAAAAGACAGGGTTCAGGGTAAAGGGACCAGGGGATTGGAAGGGGGTAGCGGGATTCGGGCTTCGGGCCTGTTCCGTTTATGTCCTGCGTGCGGCCAGGAAGGCCCAGAGGACGGCCAGTGTGAGGCCGGAGATCGTCATGTATAGGCTCAGCAGGTCGGCGTGGGCCAGGATGGAGGTGGCCAGCAGGGGGCCCAGGGAGTTGCCCACAAAGCGCGACGAGTTGAGAAACCCGAGGGTGCTCCCCCGGGCATCGCCTGCGTAGGTGCTGATGACGAGGGGGAATACCGCCGCGATCATTCCCGTCTGGAGCATCCGGATCGCGGCGAAGCTGTAGATGCCCGTACTGAAATAAAGCAGCGCCTGCAGGGCCGCGGCAGAGAGGCAGGAGACGGTGATGAGCCGGCCGAGGCTCACCCTGCCCGAGAAGGTGGCCATCAGGTAGTTGCCGACGATGGCCGTGGCCGTGTAGGCCATCATGAGATGCCCTGCCGCGGTGATGGCCGCCTCCTCCGTGAGCTGGAAGCCCTCCAGGATGTGGGGCAGGATGCTGGGCAGAAAGGTCAGATGGATCGTGCCGACGATGCCCAGGGCCCACCCCCACATGACTCCTTTCGTGCGGGGCCTGTCCTCTTTCGACTCCTTCGGCTGGACGGGGATGTCCTGCACGTAGAGATGGCAGTACAGCAGGGCCAGGAAGACCACCACGAATGCGCTGAGGAAGGGCGCTCGGTAGCCGAAGGCCGTCACGGCATAGGCGCCCAGGGGCGGCCCGACGAGCTGCCCTGCCGTCAGGGCGTTCTGGAACAGGCTGATGTGCCTGTGGCGCCTCTTCTCCGTCGTGGTGGCGGCGATCAGGACGAGGCCGATGGTGGAGATCCCGCCGAGAAAACCCTGGCAGAACCGCAGGAACAGAATCAGGGGAAGGCCCCCGGCAAAACCCATGAGCAGGAAGATGACGCCGTTGAAGAAGGTCCCGGCCTGGTAGAGGAGCTTCGGGCGGATGCGCGTCGTGAGGCTTCCCCAGAAGGGGGCGGCGACAGCGGTGACCAGGGGCGAGACCCCCATGATCAGGCCGATCCAGAGCATCGTCTCCTTCGTGCCGTACTCGCTGATTTTCAGGATATAGAAGGGCATGAAGGACATGATGCAGTTGAAGGAAAAGGAGACCCCGAACTGGGAGACGGCGATGGAGACGATGCCCTTCTCGGAATCCCGGGCAGGCGGAATGGTTTGCGATGTCGACGGCTCGGCAGGATTCATGGCAGCAGCAGCACTCTCATGGTATTGATCGTAGCACAAAAGACCGCTCCGTGACCAGCCGCTGTGCGGCAGATAACGGCCAACAGTCGACAGTCCGCAGCCCACAGTGAAGAAGCGGAGAAAAAAGACGAATCCTCCCCTGCCCTCCTTTCATAAACGGAGGGAGCGGGAGGGTCACTGCGCAGCGGGTGGCAAAAGGGGGACGGGGCTTGCCTTCGCCGATGTCGGTCACAGGAGAGAGGAATGAGCCGACGGGTCAGAAATGGGGTCAGGGTCTTTGGGAAGGCAAGCCCCGCAATCAGGCACTTTGAAAGAACGCAAGCCGCTTCGTGATGCCCCCGGCCGGCCTCAATCCATCATGGAAGGCAGCCACAGGGAGATCTCCGGAAAGCCCATCAGCAGCGCCATGACGACCATCTCGGCGATCAACAAAATGCAGGCGCCCTTGAACACCTCCTCCAGGGGGAGCCTGGAGACCTGGCTGACGATGAAGCAGTTCAGACCCACGGGCGGCGTGATGAGCCCGATCTCGGCCAGGGCCGTGATCACCACCCCGAACCAGATCGGATCGAAACCCAGCGACATGACCAGCGGGAACGTGATGGGCAGGGTGAGCAACAGGATGGCGATCTGGTCGAGGATGCAGCCCAGGAAGAGGTACAGGACGACGAGGCCGCCCATGATCACCCAGCGGTCCAGGGAGGAGGAGGCGATCACCCTGACGAAGTCCTGGGCCAGTTGGGTCAGGGTCATGTAGTAGCCGAAGATCATCGCCCCGATGATGAGGACAAAGATCATGACGGTGCTCTTGATCGTGGCCAGGCAGGCCGCGTAGATCTTCCCCCTGTCCAATCTTCCCATGGCAAGTCCCATGGCGAGGGCGACCGTGGCGCCGAAGGCGGCGCTCTCCGTGGGGGTGGCCACCCCCGTGTAGATGGTCCCAACGACGACGCCGAACAGCACGAACATGGGCCAGACATACTTGAGCGAATGCATCCTCTCGGTCCAGGACCAGGCCTTCTGCGGCGGGGAAACGGAGGGATCGATCTTCACCCAGACGTAGATGGCGACGGCAAAGCCAATGGCAGTGAGAATGCCCGGCAGAATCCCGGCGATGAGAAGCTTGCCGATAGAGGTCTCCGTCACGGAGCCGTAGATGATGAAGACGATGCTGGGGGGGATCATGATCGCGAGCGTCCCGGCGATGGCCACGACGCCGCCCGACAGGGAATCCTTGTACTTGAGGCGCTTCATCTGCGGAATGGCCACGGAGGACATGGCGGCGGCCGCGGCGGTCGACGAGCCGCACATGGCGCCGAAGCCCGCATCGGCCATGACCGTGGCGATGGCCACCCCGCCGGGCAGGTGCCCCAGCCACTTGTAGCCCGCCTCGAAAATTTCGTGGACGATCTCGGATTTGACGATGAATTCGGCCATCAGGATGAACAGGGGCACCGTCGTGAGCGTGTATGAGGCCGCCGTGCGGTAGGGGGAGGTCCCCAGGATGCCCATGAGGCTGTCGAAGCCCCCCATGAAGAAGATGCCGATCGCACCGGCTACCCCCATGGCGAAGGCGACGGGCATTCCGATCACGATCAGGAGGATCATCCCGATGAGCGGCAGGGCCATGATCAGCTGTTCCGGCATATCCAGTCTTCCCTTCCTCTATGGGTCCCCCCTTTTAAAAGGGGGGTTGGGGGGATTTGTTTTCACGCAACCCGGTCTTCGATGGGCGTCTCCCCGTGCTCTTTCCTTGCCTGCCCGAAGAACACCTGCAGGATCCGCAGGCACAACAGGGCGCAGCCGATGGGGACCATGGCGTAACAAGGCCACATGGGGTAGCCGATGGAGCTTGTGGAAATCTCGTCGATCCGGAAGGCCTCGGCGAAGCCCCTCCAGCCCGCAAGGGCGATGAGCGCAAAGAGGCCGAAGCTCAAAAGCAGGTTGAATTTCCCGATGAGGAATTTCACCCGCGTCGGAAAGAACTGTTCGATCATCGTCACGTGCACGTGCCCTTCCTGCATGAAGGAATAACTCAGGGGCAGGAAGATCAGGGCGATCATGAAGTAGTCCTCGATGATCTCGCCCGTGCCCGGGATCGGCGCGTTGAAGAGATACCGCCCCAGGGCGTCGGCCGTCGTCAGCCCGGTGAGCACGAGCAGGGCGAGACTGGCAATCCCGATGAGCAGCTTCTCCAGCAGGCTCATCGCCTCGTTGAACCCGAACGATCGTCGCTTTTCCACAGTCCCGTTCTCCTTTCCGGCGTCACGAATCACCGGATGGCTGCGCAAGGCATCCCGGACGCTGCCGGCAATCGGGGGGTCATGCCGGGGCGCCGGGATGCCGCCCCTGAATCCGCCTTACTTCTTCTTCAGGGTGTTCATGGTTTTCTTGAACTCCTCGAGAACGCGCTTGCCCGGCAGTCTGCGTTTCTCGAGGCCGTCCACCCACTGCTTCTCTGCGGAGACCGTGGCCTGGGCCCAGGCGGCCTGCTCCTGCGAGTTGAGCACCGACACCTGCATGCCGGCCTTTTCGTATTGCGCGTAGAGCTCCGTCGACTTGCGGTCGGCCGCCTTGCCGAACTTCCGGGTCTGCTCGAGGCCGACCTCCAGGAAGATCTGTTTGATGTCCTCCGGCAGGGCGCGCCAGGTCTTGCCGTTGACCGCGTAGGCCATGACGAAACCCGTCACGTTGGCGCCCCGCGTGGCGTACTTGAAGACCTCCTGCAGCTTGTAGGAGGCGATCGCCTCGACGGGGAACAGCGCGCCGTCCACGACGCCTCTCTGCGCCGCCTCGTAGAGTTCCTGGGGGGTCTTGAAGATGGAGACGGCGCCGAAGGCCCTCACCGTCAAGTCCTGGGTGCCCCCGGCCGTGCGGAGTTTCATGCCCTTGAAGTCGGCGGGCACGCGCGCCGGTTTCTTGCTGTTGAAGATCTCATAGGGGGCATAGGACAGCGAAAGGACGGGATAGACGTTGTGCCGGCCCCACTCCTCCTTCGCCAGGATGCCGTGTACCGACATTTGCCAGTAGGCCTCGCAGGCCGCCGCGGCGCTGGGGTAGGCCTGCGGCAGCTCGAAGACGCCGCTCAGGGGCATCTTGCCCGAGAAGTAGCTGGGGCCGATGTAGGCCATGTCGGCCACACCGCTCTTCAGAAGCTCCAGCATGTCGTTCTGCTTGCCCAGCTGACCGGAGGTGTAATGGGTGAATTTCACCCTCCCATTCGTCCTCGCCTCCACCTCCTTCATGAAGGGGGCCAGCCCCTCGACGACCTGGATGTGGCCTGCGGGCAGCCCGTCGGCCACCTTGATCGCGATGACGTTCTGCGCCAGCGCCTCGGGCGCGGGGCCCGCAAGCAGGATGCACAGCAGGGCAGCAATGACCAGCAAGCCTGTCGATGCGATTCGCTTCTTCATGTTACTCTTCTCCTTTCCTTTATCCCTTTTCATGAAAGCGGTCACGGTGAACGGGGCCGCCCACCCTTTCTTTTTTCTGTGTCCGTCTCAGCCGGCCTGTGCAACCCCCTTGTCGAGCAGGCCCGATATCTCCTCGCGGCTGTAGCCCAACTCGCCGAGGATCTCCCCGCTGTGCTCACCCGGGCGGGGAGGAAGGTACCGGATCTCCGGTGGCGTCTCGGACCACTCGGTGGGCGAGCGCATCAGGCGGATCGCGCCCTCGCTGGGATGTTCTAAGACTTGATAGAAGTCCGTGGCGAGAAGATGGGGATCCTGCAGCAGCGAATCCAGGGTGTGCATGGGGGCGACGGGGATGTCGGCCGACGCGAGAAGATTGATCCACTCGGCGGTGGTGCGGGTTTTGAAAACCTCCCCTGCGAAACCGTAGAGATCGTTGATGCACTGGGTGCGGCCCGCCAGGGTCCGGTACTGCGGGGTGGAGCGGAAGACGTCGGCCTTGCCGGCCAGCGCAAAGAACATCTCCCAGTGCTTGTCGTTGTAGATAACAGCGCAGACGTAGCCGTCCTTCGTCGCGTAGGGCCTGCGCTCCGGCGCTAGGATGCGGCTGTAACCCATGGGCCCGAGGCTGGGAACGAAGGTCTCGCCGTAGAGGTTGTCGCCGAGGATAAACTGGGCCATGGTCTCGAACATGGGGATGTCGATCGCCTGGCCCTCGCCAGTGCGCTCGCGGTGGAAGAGGGCCGCCGTGATGGCGCCCACGGCATAGATCCCCGTCGTGCGATCGCAGAAGTTCACGGGAAAGTAGCGCGGCACGTCGCCCGACATTTTCGCGAACGTGGCGGAGTATCCGCTCAGGCCCTGGATGAGATCGTCGTAGGCGGGCTGAGCCGCGTAGGGTCCGCCGCGGCCGAAACCGAACATGCCGGCGTAGATCACGCGGGGGTTAACCTTGCGGATATCGTCGTAGCCCAGTCCCAGGCGCTCCATGGCCTGGGGCCGGATGTTGTAGGCCACCACGTCGGCCTTGCGGCAAAGGCGCAGCATGACCTTGAGGCCTTCGCGTTTCTTGAGGTCCATGACGATGCTTCGCTTGTTGCGGTTGAGCTGCAGAAAGAGCGGCCCCATGCCCTTCGTGCGCGAGGGGCCCGCGAAGCGCATGGGATCGCCCCCGGGGGGCGCCTCCACCTTGATGACGTCGGCGCCGAAATCGCCCAGGATCTGTGTCGCATAGGGCCCCATCACGATGGTCGTAAGGTCGACAACACGGATCCCTTCAAGAGCTTTGCGCTGCACCTTGTCTGCCATTTCGCTGAACCTCTTTCATCCCGCCTGCCGCTCAGGCGCGGACGGCCTGTGCGGGGTTCTCGTTGTAGGGCGGCGAGTAGATCACGAGGACCTTCACCGGCTCGTCGCTCACGACGGCAAAGATATGGGCCTCGCCGGCGGGAAAGAAACAGCACTCGCCTGGCCCGATCTCGCGCCTGTAGCCCGCGACCTCGACCCGCGCCCTCCCCTCGAGGATGTAGCAGACCTGCTCGAGCCCGGGGTGGACGTGGGGCAGCGCGCCGGGCCCTTTCTCGAGGACCCCCAGGACAATCTCCAGATTCTTCGCGCCGTTGTCGCGGCCGACGAGGCGGCGGTTCTGCGTGCCGACGTGATTCTTGGGACTGTAGGCCGGGACATCTCCCGGCCTGACAAAGTATTTTGACTCCATGGAAAAGCCTCCTTCGATTCGGGCGTCAACCGGAAAAATGAAAGAACAATTTTCATTTCAACATGTTACACAACAGTGAGGCCGAATTGCAACGAGATGGGCTGCGGTTTGCCTCCGCAAGTTGCATGCCCGCAGGCGGGTGGGTCAGGAAGGACTTGCAGCGCAAGGGGGCAAGCCGAATAAAAGAATAGAATTTTCGGATTGTTAAGCAGAAACGAAGCGGGCCCGGCATCCCATCTTTTCATAACCGGGCACGGGGGAGTTGACCGGATGGCGGGAAAAGAGGCTTTCTTGAGTCTAATAAATTGGAATTGCTTTGCGGAATAAGCGGCAAATACGTATATAATTATCTGACATTATTGTCAGTCTAATTATCTGGACCTATCCTGGCCATTGTCTAATATATTGGAGTTTCATTCCTTTATCTCAAGCCCCTTTATCTTATTATACAGGGTCGCCTTCGAAATCCCCAGGTCGCGGGAAATGCTCTTTTTCGCTTCCATGGACCTGCCATAGTATTTCAGACGCCCGGTGATCACCTTGCGCTCGAAGTCCCGGACCAGCTCCGAGAGTTTGCCGGCCTGGAGCGCATCGGGCATCGACTCGGGATTCAGGGCCCGCGGCAGGTGGCGCGGCAAGATCACCGAGTCATCGGCCATCTGGGCGGCATACTCCACCGTGTGGATCAGCTCCCGCACATTGCCCGGCCAGCCGTACTTCGAGAAACACTCGTAGATCTCCGGTGCAAATTCCAGGCGGCGCATCAACTTTTTGCCGCACAGGGCAAGAAAGTGATCGGCCAGGACCCGGATGTCGATGTTGCGCTCCCGCAGAGGCGGGATGTGGATGTTCAGGACCCAGAGGCGGTAGTAGAGATCCTGCCGGAAGGCGTTTTCCCCGGCCATGCGGCTCAAGGCCCGGTTGGTGGCGGTGATGACTCGGACGTCGAGCGGGGTCTCCTGCGTGTCGCCGACGCGCCGGATGGTCCGCTCCTGCAGCACCCTCAGGAAGCGTCCCTGCATCTCCGGGGTCAGCTCGGCGATCTCGTCGAGAAAGATCGTCCCGCCGCCGGCGATCTCGAAGAGGCCGACCTTGCCCCCTTTCCTGGCGCCCGTGAAGGCCCCCTCAACATAACCGAACAGCTCGCTCTCCAGCAGCGAGGGGGAGAGCGCGGCGCAGTTCACCGTGACGAAAGGGCCCGCCGCGCGATCGCCGGCGTTGTGGATGGCCTGCGCGAGCACTTCCTTGCCGGTCCCGCTCTCTCCTGTGATCAGGATGTCATTGCCGCCGCGGACGAAGCGCTTCGCCAGATCGATAACCTTGCGGATATCGTCGCTTGCGCCGATGATGTCGTCAAAGGTGTACCTCGCCTGATAGGCATGATGGACGATCGCCTTCAGGCGGTCGGTCTGCCGGAGGATCCGCTGCAGCTCCTTCGAGAGGCGCTCGACCTCGGTGATGTCTTTGAAGATGCCGATCCCGCCCTTGATCTTGCCGTCGAGCACGATCGGCGCCAGGTCCACGACATATTCGATATCCCCCTCGCGGCGAAACACGCCCGACAGGGGCTTTCCCGAGCGAACGACGTCGGGGAGCCTGGCCCCGGGCCGGACTTCGCGCAGCGGCTTGCCGAGGATCTGATCCCGGGTGACCCCGGTGATGCGGGTGTATTCGCGGTTGAGATACCGGACGATGAAGGCGTCGTCGATGATCATGAATCCGCTGTTGATGGAGTCCAGGATGCTCAGCAGCCACTTGATCGTGCTCTCCTGGGACTCGAGGACGTCCTTGAGATTGTCGATGTCGTTCTGCGGGTTGACGGGTTCCACGATGACGGATCCTCCTGGTTCGGGATGACGTTCATGCAGCAGTAGCACATCCGGCAAATTCCTTCAATGCGGGGCAGTGAAAGACAGTGGCTTGTGAAGAAAAAGAGAAAGAAGGGATCCGGCATCGGGCTTCAGGCTTCGGGAGTCGGGAAGAAAAGAGCCAACAGCCGACAGCAGCCGCTGCGCGGCAGTGACCGGTGACCAGTGACCAGTGGAATAGAAAGAGCTGAGGGAAGAAGTGACTAGTGATTTGTGGCTAGTGGCTTGTGGAGAAAAAGAGAAAGAAGGGCTTCGGGGACCCCCCCGATGCCCAATTAACCATTCTGCTAATCAACACATCAACTGCCATGGCCTCCGGGCTTACGTCAGGCGATCAGTCCGGGTTGCATGATCTGCTGGAGCCGCATCCGGTGGTCTTCGAAGGCCTCGTCGCCCTCCCCCGTGCTCAGGTCGAGCATATCGCCGAATCGCAGGCATACCTTTGCGAAGGGCTTGGGCAGCATGAAGCGGTCCCAGCTTTTGAAATACCAGGCCCGATCGGACGTGGTGTAGATGGGGACAACGACGGCCCCGGCGGAGCGGGCCAGGCTGACGGCCCCCGCCTTGATGATCCCGGCAGGCCCCTTCGGCCCGTCCACGACGTGGGCGGCAAGACCCGTGAGCTGAAGCTGCCCGACCATCTCTCTCAGGGCCCCTGCCCCGTTTCGAGAGGATGAGCCCCGCACGGTATGCCAGCCCGATTTCTCGGCGATGCCGGCGATGATGTCACCGTCCTTGCTCTGGCTGATCATCATGGCGGGATGGTAGGATTCGTAGGACTTGAAGTAGCCGATGGCCGAAAAGAATTGCTGGTGCCAGCCGCACAGCAGGACCCGGCCGCCGTCCTGCAGGTGATCAAGCCAGGGCCTCTCGTTTTCGATATTCAGCCGAAAGGTCCAGCTGTAGACTCGTACGAGGTAGTAAATCAGACTCGGAATACGGCTTGTGAGCCAGTATCGATATCGCTTCAGCATGGGGAACCCTCCCAGGTTGCGCACACAAAAAAGGCCGTCAGAACCCCAACGAGCGCGACGGCCATCCCCTTCGCTTCAAAATGTCTGTGTCAATGCCGTGTGTGCCGCCCGCCAGGCGGCTGTCTCAGATGTGATAGCCTAGGGGGGTTGCCGCAGGATGTCAAGACAAATCGGCCCCGTTCCCCATAGGCGCATGTCCTATGGTCCTGTCAGACACCGTCTGCCGAGACGTGACCGGACGCTCCTATCTCAGATTCAGACGGGCGCCGATATCTTTAAAACGAAAAATATCGATAATAGGTTTAACGAAAGGGAGCAAAGACCATGATGAAAAGAATCCACACAGCAAATTCAGGCAGGGTCTACACGGACTCCCGGTTCGGCCTGTTCGGAGAAAACGAGGCAGTGGTCTGGGAAGACCCCCTTCTGAAACCCCGGAAAGATATCGTCTACCGGTAACCCCGGTGGCCACAAACCACTCAAGGAGATGCGACCATGAAAGAGAAAGCCAGGAACGTGAAGACCGACAAGAAGTACTGGACCGACCCGATGAGCTTCCCCGTATTCACGCCGAAGCGCGGCCGGTAGGGAAAAAAAGGATAAGCCATCAACCGGATGCAGTGCGACAAACCGCTGCGAGAGGCTTCTTCGGAAAAGGCCCCTGCCGAGAAATCGCCAGGGGCCTTTGCTGTTGATGATGTCCGAGCGATCTGTCCAGTCCTTTGACCTTTAATCGCAATGACGGCGGATGCATCCTGTCATGGGGACTGGAGATCGGCTTCGACGTTGATGACGATGTCGAGGTGTTTCCCGACCATGAACTGGTTTTTCCCGAACGCGTTGTTCCAGGTAATCCCGAACTCCTCCCGGTACAGAGAGACTCCCGCCTCGAAGCCCATCACCGTGTAAGAGCCTGTCTCGTCGGCATACTCGTTGGGGCCGAAGCACGCGGCATGAAGAAGGACGGGCCGGGTCGAGCCCCGTATCGTGAGATCCCCGTGGAGCTTGAAGAGATTGCTCCCGGCGGTCTCGGCTCGTGTGCTTCGGAAGGTGATGGCCGGGTGCCTTTCGACGTGTAGAAAGTCCTCGCTCCGGAGGTGCCGGTCCCGCGCCTCGACGCCGGTGTACAGGACCGCCGCGTCCATCTCGATTTCCGCGGCGGTTTTCGACAGATCCGCAGGGTCGAAATCGATCACACCGGTGATGCGGTTGAACTGGCCGTGGACGAAGGTGATCATCATGTGCCGGGCGGTGAAATGGGCAACCGTGTGGTCCGAATCGATCATCCATCTGGGCATGGCACCATCTCCTGAAACAACCCCTGTGAACGTTTCGCTCGGGCGGAGGGCTTTCCCAGCCCGTTCAGCTCTCGATGTGAGGCATCTCAGACGACCTGATTCGCCAGCACTGGGGGTCGTCGGCGAAGAGGTCGGCGTGGCCGCGGGCGCGGCTCCAGGCATAGGCTACGGCGCGGCACCCGCGGCAGGAGGGCCAGAAGGAACACCGGCCACACTCTCCCTTGTAGCTGTCGCGGTCTCTCAAGCGCCAGAGTGTCCTTGAGGTCGCCCAGATGTCGCGCAGGCTTTTTCGTTTCAGGTTCCCCACGGAAATCCCGATGCGCCGGCAGGGCATCACGTCACCGTTGCTCGCGACGGTGACGCCGGAGAACCCGGCGCTGCAGCCCGAAAGGGTGAGATCGCAGTCCGCCGGGGGCACGTCGCCCCGGAGCGTTCCTGCCAGGGGATCGCCGGAAACGACGGCAAAGTCCGGCCCGTTAAGGGACAGGGCTTTCTCGTAGGCGCCGCGAACCTCACCGGGGGACAGGACGCTCTCGAGCATCGCCTCGCCGCTTCCGCAGGGAACCAGGCGGGAAAACCCGATGGAGTTGAACCCGGCGTCCCGGGCGATTCTCACCGTCTCGTCGATGAAGGGCGCATTGAGCCGCGAGAGGGTAACGTTGGCGCTCACGCGGTTTGCGGCCTTTGCGAGGCGCTCGGTCCCCTTCAGGGCGGCGCGGAAACTCCCATCGCCGCGGATCGAGTCGTGGAGCGCGGGCGGCCCCTCCAGGCTGACCTGGATGTCGAAGACGCCCAGGTCCCTGAATCGCCCCGCGTCCTCATCGGTCACGAGGCAGCCGTTGGTCATGACGGCCACACGGCAGCCCGAGAGCTTCGCGTGGCGCACCACGTCCCAGAACCCCCGGTACAACAGGGGCTCGCCTCCCGTGAAGTGAATCGACGGGGTGACCCGGACATCCTGCTCCGACTCCCAGGCCTCGAACATCCGGGCTGCCCCATTGATCTCTCTCATCACGTCACCAGCGGTCATCTCGGGCGGTCTCTTGCGGCCCTGGTAGCAATGACGGCACCGCAGGTTGCAGCGCTCCGTCAGATGCCACTGGATGAAAAAATCAAACGTCTGAATTGCCGAACCGGCAATTATTGATTCTTTCACTTCTTTCAGCTGAAGCATTGCCTGCCAGATTCCGCGGACCTCATCA
>Ga0105106_10000841_pt1 | contig 21825 bp, 21 predicted proteins | sample PPLLaktember2015_5_FD_79109 | JGI IMG/M metagenome (GOLD analysis project Ga0105106, IMG submission 79109) | Freshwater sediment microbial communities from Prairie Pothole Lake near Jamestown, North Dakota, USA - PPLs Lake P8 Core (1) Depth... | ecosystem: Environmental > Aquatic > Freshwater >...
CTGACGGACGCCAACCGCAAGACGCCGCTCTTGCTGTGCCATGGCCAGTTCGATCCGGTGCTGCCGATGGCGCTCGGCGTCATGGCGCGCGACTGGCTTCGCTCCCAGGGCTACACCGTCGAGTGGAAGGAGTATCCGATGCAGCACCAGGTGTGCCTGCCGGAGATCCAGGACATCTCGGGCTGGCTCGGCGCGCGCCTTGCCGCGGGAACGGCAACTGGTGCCGGGTCGTAGGTTTCGTATGGTTCAGATCTTGCTCCTTCCCAGATTGGCGGTTTCGATCGGGTGGCGGCGCATGGCTTGCCGAATGGCGCCTTCCGTGCGTCCAAGGAAACGCGCCACTTCAGAGATGCTTGCAATTCCGCCGTTTGCAGCTTCGTGAGCTAGCCAGGCGCGGGCAATTGCGAGCCGACGGTTGTAGACGGGCGAAGCGAGCAGATCAGCGGGCAGTTGGAAGCGATTGCTGCAATCGCTTAGCAGATCGTTGAGCGACTTTTTCGATGATGGTCTGTAGCGCGAACCGGTTACGCGTACCACAAAGCAATCGTCGCCGAGAATTTGTGGCTGCTCTTTGTTTGGAACCAGAATGCCAGTGCCCCAGCGAAGCGGCTCTAGATCAGCAATCAGTTCCTGATACTTGGCCACAGCCCGATCGGGATGGGACGACAAGACATGCATCGCGAATTCTGTCGTTACCCAAGGCTGCTTCCTGGTGCCCAGGTAAGTTCGATGGCTTGACCATGGATAAGCTGCTGGATCACTCACCAGTCCGGCGCGGACTGGATTGAGGTGGACATATCGAAGCAGTGTTAATAGGTACCTGTCCGCATCGACGAGGACGGCATGGTAGCGACGCTCAAAGAGGTGCCCGGTAGTTTCCAATCGAATCTGGACGATACGTGCATAAGCGCTGGCGATTCTCAAGACCACGCGGCCTAGTGGTACATCGGACACCTGAATGACCATGTGCAGATGGTTTGTCATCCAGCAATAGGCATGCAGTCGGGCGACAAGCCGTTCCATAGAATCGGCTACGAGGCGATCCAGTAGATCGCGATCGGAGTCTTGAAAGAATATTGGTTTGCGATGATTGCCACGAAGCGTGACGTGGTAGAAACCGCCCGGCACATGCAAACGCTGCCGTCGTGCCATTGATGGACCTCCGGAAAGGACCGACAGCGCGGATCCTAGAATCCCCTCAAAAACGGCAGTACCTGCAAAAGTCAGCAGTTCACGGGCAAATCGGTAAACTACGAATCCTACGACCCGGCACCATAAGAGGGAGTGCAGTCATGGGATGGATCATTCTGGGAATCATCGTCCTGCTCGCGCTCTTCGCGATCGGCCTTTACAACGGCCTGGTTACGGCACGCAACGCCTATAAGAATGCGTTCGCGCAGATAGACGTGCAGCTCACGCGCCGCCACGACCTGATCCCGAACCTGGTCGAGACGGTCAAGGGTTATCTCGCGCACGAGCGGAATACGCTCGAGGCCGTGATCACGGCGCGCAATGCCGCGGTCTCCGGCCTCAAGGCCGCGGCCGCGAACCCGGGGGACCCCGCCGCCGTGCAGCAGCTGGCCGGCGCGGAGAATACGCTGACCGGCGCGCTCGGCCGCCTTTTCGCGCTGGCCGAGGCCTACCCCGACCTCAAGGCGAACCAGAACATGATGCAGCTCACCGAGGAGCTGACGACGACCGAGAACAAGGTGGCGTTCGCGCGCCAGGCCTACAATGACTCGGTGATGGGCTACAACAACCGCCGTGAAGTGTTCCCGTCGAGCATCGTCGCCGGGATGTTCAACTTCCTGCCGGCGCAGCTCCTCGAGATCGAGGCGCCGCAGAAGCGCGAAGTGCCGAAGGTCGCCTTCACCTGATCCGCGCGACGGGCTGAGCCATCATGGATTTCTTCGCGCGACAGGCCGCGACCCGGCGGCTGTCGCGCTGGATGGTATTCCTCTTCCTCCTCGCAGTCGTCGCGATCGTCATCGCGATCGATCTCGTCGTCGTCACCGCCGTCGCGATCTTCGCGGCGGAGGACGGCGGCCTGCTCGCGACGCAGGACATGTCACTCGCGCGCTATCCGCTGGTCGCGGTCGTCACTTCGATCGTCGTGATCGGAACGATCGGAATCTCGAGCCTGGTGCGCACGGTCACGCTATCGGCCGGCGGCAGCAAGGTGGCGGAGCAGCTTGGCGGCACACGCGTCAGCGCGAGCACGGCCGACCCGCTCCACCGGCGGCTCCTGAACGTCGTCGAGGAAATGGCAATCGCGTCCGGCGTGCCGGTGCCGCAGGTCTATGTGCTCGAGCGCGAGGCCGGCATCAACGCCTTTGCCGCAGGACACAATCCGGCGAATGCCGCGGTCGCCGTCACGCGCGGCGCTCTCGTCAATCTCAATCGCGATGAACTGCAAGGGGTCATCGCCCACGAATTCAGCCACGTGCTGAATGGCGACATGCGGCTCAGCACGCGCCTGATCGGCCTGCTGTTCGGCCTGACGGTCATTGCAATGATCGCCAGGACCGTCCTTCGGCATGCCCCACGCACCAGCGGCCGCAAGGGTGGGGCAGCGATCGCGGTGATCTATGTCGCGGCGCTCGCCGTTCTCGTGCTCGGCTGGATCGGCCTGTTTTTTGGTCGCCTGATCCAGGCCGCGGTCTCGCGTAATCGCGAATCGCTTGCCGATGCCTCGGCCATTCAGTTCACGCGCGACCCGCAGGGCCTGCGCGGCGCCCTGGTCAAGATTGGCGCCCTCGGCATCGGTTCACGTTTCGCGGATGCGGATGCGGAGGAAGTCGCGCACCTGCTCTTTGCCGAAGGGGTCCAGCGCGCGTTCTCCACCCACCCACCGCTCGCCGAGCGCATCCGCGAAATCGACCCGAGCTTCCGGCCCGAGGAGTTCGAGCGCGCGCGACGCCGGATGAATGAGGAGCGTGCGAGCATGGAGGAGGAGGCCGCACGAACGACGCCGAGCGCAGCCATCCGCATGGGTGGCCTGCTCGAGGGAGCCCTCGTGCTCGCGCCGGAGGCGATCGCTCACCTGGTCGCGAACCCAGGCACCGAACACGTGCTGCAGGCGCAGGAGATGCTGGAGTCGCTTCCAGCGTCTTTCCAGCGGACGGCGCGCGACCCGGAGCAGGCCAAGGCGCTCTTTCTTGCGCTTGCGCTCGACGCCGCCGCGGATGCCCGCGGCCGCCAGCTCGCGTTCATTCACCAGGCCTTCGGCGGCGATTTCCACGACGTCGTCAAGGCGATGCTCGCGCAGGTCGATACGCTGACGGCGGTACAGCGTATGCCGGCCCTGCTCCAGGTGTTCGCGGCACTGAACCAGCTTGCGCGCCCGGAGCGTGTCGAACTCCTGAAATGCCTGAACGGGCTCCTCGCGCGCGAGAACCGCGCTTCGGTCTTCGCCTATGCGCTCAGGAAGCTCTCGCAGGTCCAGCTCCAGGACGCGCTCGACCCGCGCAGGCGCGCGGCGGGCTATCTGGGCGCCCTTGGCGCGCGTGACGAGCTGCAGCTTCTCTTCTCGGTGCTCGCCATGCACGGCAGCGAGGACGAGCAGGTAGCGCGGCGCGCCTACGAGGCCGGAATGAACGAGGTGCTGCCGGGCATCCATCCGCCCTTCGTGCGGCCCGGGCACTGGCCACCGCAACTCGACCGCGCACTGACGCGGCTCGACCGGCTCCAGCCGGCCGTGAAGGAGAAGTTTGTCAAGGCGCTCGTTCGTACGATCTCGCATGACCTGCGCATGACCGTCGCGGAATCGGAGCTCCTGCGCGCGATCTGCGCCATGGTGCACTGCCCGCTGCCGCCGCTGTACGCGCATGGCGGAAGCTTATCTTTGCCAGAGAACTCAAGAAGATAGATGAGCGTTGCGACGGGACTCACCTGGAGCGTAGTCTGATCGATCGGGAATGCCCGGGCAAAAGGGTAGCAATCGTGAAATCGAAGCTCATCGCAGTCCTGTCTGCCGCCGGTCTTGCGTTGGCCATTGCGGGATGCATGTCGGCGTCAGAGCATCGCGCCGCGGTGGAAGAGCCAGCCGGTGAACGCCTCACGGTTGGTACCGTACAGAAAGAAATACGCGTCGGAATGTCGGGGGCGGAAGTCGCCGAGGTGCTCGGTTCGCCCAACATCGTCAGCACGGATGAAGAGCGGCGCGAAGTCTGGATCTACGACAAGATCGCGACGGATGCTGCCTATTCCTCCAGCAGCGGAGGAGTTAACACGCTGATTCTCGGTGGCGGCGGGTCCGTCGCAGGCGGCGTCGGGGGATCTGCGAGTCAGTCGACGGGTGCGTCTTCGACATCCCAGAGGACGCTGACGGTCATCATCAAGTTTGACAACGACAAGAAGGTGCGCGACTTCGCGTATCACACGTCCCGGTTCTGATCATCCGCGCTCCGGGGGAAGCCATGCGCAGCCGATACCTGGCGGCGATCGCGGTCGGGTGCAGCCTCTTGACGCTGGGGGGCTGCGCAACGATACCCAAAGATGCATTGGTCCTGACGCCGGACTCGCTGGAGCGGCGCCAGCTTCAGACTCGCCGCATCGACGGCATCGGTGAGAGCAACCTGCTGAGCGCTGCCGCCGGCGTGTTGCAGGACATCGGCTTCAATATCGACGAGAGTGAAACACGCCTGGGTGTCATCGTCGCTTCAAAGGACAGGAGCGCCGTGACCGGGAGTCAGGTCATGGGTACCGTCCTGCTCGCATTGATCGGCGCATACAAGGATTTTGACAAGACCCAGAAGATCCGTGTGTCGCTTGTCACGCGGCCCTTTGTGGGCCAGGACGGCGCAGCCGTGCCCAACACCAGCCTGATCCGCATAACGATCCAGAGAATCGTGCGTAACACCAGTGGCCAGGTGACGCGAATCGAATCGATCGAGGAGCCCGCGATCTACCAGGAGTTCTTTGACAAACTTTCGAAGAGCGTGTTTCTCGAGGTTCAGCAGATATGAAAAATCCCTGTATGTCCGCGTTGATTCTCGCGATCACGCTCGCGTTGCCGGCCTGCGCACCGTCGACGAAAGCGGTCATGGAGACGAGCCAAAGCGCGGTGGCGCTGCGCAGCTTCCAGCAGCGCGCGTTCGACACGACCGACAAGGAAAAAACGCTGCGGACCGTGATCTCGACGCTTCAGGACCTCAGCTTCGTCGTCGACAAGGCGGACCTGGAACTCGGCACCATCAGTGCGACCAAGTTGTCGGGCTACCAGCTGCGGATGACGGTCACGGTCCGGCCGAGGGGCGAGACCCAGATGCTCGTGCGCGCAAATGCTCAGTACATGGACAAGGCGGTGGAAGAGCCGAAGCCGTACCAGGACTTCTTCATCTCCCTGGAGAAGTCGATGTTCCTGACGGCGCATCAGGTCGACTAGCAACTGACTAAAGGGGACGTTCACCTTTAAAGGTGAACGTCCCCTTTAAGTGCATCTTGTCAATGCCACAGGCCGAGGATCAGGCCGAACAGCGTGAACTGCACCGTGTGATAGCCGCCGTTCACGAGGAAGAGTGTGAACGACTTGCGCTCGAAGAGGTAGTTGATGCCAAAGCTCGCCGCGACCCAGCAGAGCCCGGCCGCAAAGCCCGCGGCAGTCGCAAAGCCGACGTCGGGCTTCGGGCCGATGAACATCGCGAACACGATGGCCGCGATCAAGGAGAGCACGAAAGCGCCGCCATAGATCTTCGCCGGGTGGCCACCCTTCTGGAGCTGCTCGTCGGTGAGCGCTGCGGCGCGTTGCCATGGCTTGAAGAACATCGCCGGCGAGTACCACAAGCCGCCGAGCACGAATGTCGATACCGCCGCGGCGAGCACGGCGAGCCAGTTGATCTCAGGCATTTGATTTCCCCTTCTTTCGTCGTTGTGGCCTGCGGCGGGCCGGCGCCTTTGCCGGTCGCAGCAGGCGGTCGAAATGCTGTTTGAGCTGATCGATCGCGCGGTCGAAGTAGCCGATGTCGCGGTAACTCCGCGCGAGCATCACGCCGCCTTCCATGGTCGTCAGCACGAACTCGGCGAGTGCGCGCCGGTCGACATCGTCCGGCACGCGAGCGCCCGCGGCCTTCAGGCAGTCTTCGATCGCTGCAGTCCAGTTCGTGAAATTCTTCGCGAGCCGCTCGCGGACCGGCGGGTCCGGTTCGTGTATCTCGAGCGCGAGGCTTCCGATCGGGCAGCCGTAGGTACATTCGGTCTGGACCAGGGCTTCCCGATAGGCGTCCATGAGCTTCCAGATTTTCTCGATCGGGTCGGCAACGCCGCGCCAGGCGGGCTCGAGCAGCATCTGGTGGATGCCGGCGACGTAGGTGTCGAGCACGGCCATCAGGAGGTCCTGTTTACCCGGAAAGTAGTGGTAGAGGCTTCCGCTGTTGACGCCCGCACGGCCCAGGATGTCGGCGATCGAAGTCGAGCCGTAGCCCTTCTCCCAGAAGAGATGCATGGCCGCCTCCAGGATCCGCCAGCGCGTGTCGACAGGGCCTTGATTGATCATTCAACCAAGTGTGATACAGTGTTCTGGCATGCGCAAGCTCACGGCCGCCTCATGGCTCACCGGAATGCTCCTGGCGACGGCAGCGATCGCGGCCACGCCGCCCGCCGATTCAGCGGTTGCGGCAGGCTTTGGCTGGTTTGGGACGCTCGCCGGCAGCTGCTGGCGCGGCGAATACGCGGGTGGCGGCGACACGCAGTGTTACGAGTGGCAATACGGCCGCTACCTCCGCGGCGCGATCGAAATCACGGCCAAGGGCAAGGATGGCTCGCCCCGCAAGCTGGCCGGTGACTCGGTCTTCGGCTGGGACGCGAAAGCACGGCGCATCCGGTATTCGAACTGGGCCGACGTGGGCAATCTCGTGCATGGCGAGGCTTACTACGAAGGCGAATTGCTCCGCTTCCTGGGGGCGTGAAGAGCCGCGACGAAGAGCCGCGCACGCGCTCGACCTGGCGCCGCATCGACGCCGATTCATTCGAGGTGACGCGCGAAAGGCGCGACGACGGCGGCTGGAAGGCCGAGTTCAGCGTCACTTACCGGCGCGCCGCGCGGCAGGACTGACCTCGACCGAGAGCGGGTGCCGCATCGGGCCGCCCGCTGCAGGCGGCTATACTGCGCCGCGTGCGCAGGGTGAATGAGTACTTCTACCGGCTGCGCTGGGGCAGGCTCGAGGAGCGGCGCCGGCGCGGGCTGATCCGGCTGCACGAACACCTCTCGCGCACCCCGTTCGCGGACAAGTACTGGATGATCATGGGTCTGCTGCTCGGCTGCATGCGGGACGGCGCGCCGATTGCCTGGGATCGCGATTCCGATTTCGGGTTCATGGACCGCGACCTGCCGCTGTTTCTCTCAGCCTTGCGGAAACTCCGCGCAGCGGGCTACAACCTGCGTCCGCCACAGGTCAACAACGACGGCCGCACGACGATGTGGACAATCAAGTACGAAGCGGTCAAGTATGATTTCTTTCTCTTCGACCGCCACGGTGCGAACATCCGCTGGTACTTCCATCAACGGAAGCCGCCGATGGAGTTGATCAACGAAGTGCCTGCGCACGGCCTCGAACCCTACGAGCTCTACGGGCGGCGCTGGCTCGTCCCGAACATTGCCGACGAAGTGCTGACGCGCATTTACGGCGACTGGCGCAAGCCCAACCCCGATTACCTCTACTGGCGCGACTGCGGCGCAATCGTGGAGCGCTATCCGTGGACCGGCGAAAGGCGGCCGCCCGATTGAGCATCCGGGACGACTTAGAGCAAACCCTGGTCCGAGTCGCGACGACGGGCCTCGTGCCGGCGCGCTGGTTCCTGAAACCGCCGGATCCGGCAAGCATCGCGGCGCGCACGGGCACCCTCGACTTCGAGATCGTCAGCCACTGCTGGCAATACGCGCACCTGCTCGCCTACCAGCTGAGTTCGCTCGTCAATTTCCCGCCGGCCAAAGCGCGCGTGCGCATGACGGTATTCCATGCAGCAGAGGACACGCGCACGCGGGCGATGCTCGAGTACTTCGGTGGAATAGCGGCTCCGAACGTCAGTTGGAACTGGCAGGCGCTTTCGCCGCCGGAGCTCTTCCGTCGCGCGATCGGCCGGAATCGCATCGCGCGCTCCACCCGCGCCGACTGGGTCTGGTTCACCGACTGCGACATCGTTTTCCATCGCGACTGCCTTGACACGCTTGCCGGCGAGCTCCAGGGTCGGCGTGACTTGCTGACTTATCCGAAGTTCGAGCGGATTACGCCGATGCTCGAGGAAACCGATCCCGTGCTCGCGGCGGAACGTGACCGCCCGCGCGTCGTCGACATCGACACCAGCCAGTTCACGCTCGCCGCGAACCCGCCGAAGGCCAAGGGCGCATATCACATCGTTCATGGCGACGCGGCAAGGCAGTGCGGCTACTGCGAGCAGATCCCGGTCTTCCAGCGGCCCACGCCGCGCTGGGCGAAGACCTACGAAGATACCGCCTTCAGGTGGCTCCTCGGCACGGACGGCATCGGCCTCGACGTGCCCGGTGTGCACCGCATCCGCCACGTGCACAAGGGCCGCTACGGCGAGAACAAGGCCGCGGCGCTCCTGCGCGGCAACATCCGGCGGGCGAAGGAGAGCATGCAGGGGTCATGAGCAAGCGCGACAGCATTACGTTCACGATTGGCGAAGCGGGCGCCGCACTGGCGAAGGCGGGCGACGAGTTCACGACACTTTTCCGCCAGGGCACGCTCGAAATCGAAATCTACCGGCCGTTTCGTCTCGACCCCCAGAAGCCGCACAAGAAAGATGAGCTGTACGTGATCATCAACGGCACCGGCACTTTCGAGCACGGCAAGGAGCGCACGCCGGTCCACGAGGGTGATGTGCTGTTCGTCCGGGCAGGCGTCGAGCATCGGTTCGTGGATTTCAGTGCTGATTTTGCGACCTGGGTGTTTTTCTACGGGCCCGAAGGCGGCGAGTAGGGTCGGCGATCTTCACTGTCACGCTACCGTCACAAAGCCGTCACGGAAGTGACACGGCACGCCCCTATCGTCACGTCTCCTTCAAGGGAGAAACGGACGATGAAGACGATCAGATGGGTTTTCGCGGCGGTTGCCCTGGTGGGGCTGGCGGCCTGCGAAGGCGGCGGTGTCGACCTCAACGTGTCCAACACGGACAACTCGGTCGATAACAGCGGCGGCGGCGACGACGGCGGCAGCGATAACCCGTGCGCAAGCTATACGCCGAACGGCTCGACCCAGGCGGTCCGGGGCAGCTTTGACGGTACCAACTGCGTCTATGGATCGAACTTCGTCGGGGCAGCCAATCCGCTGCTCGTGGACCTGACGATTCCCTTCATCACCGGCAAGCACATTTTCCAGGACAGCCTGTTCGTCGGTGAGAACGTGGATACCGGTGCGGCACCCCAGGAGGGCGAGGGCCCGACGCTCACGATCGCGGCCGGCAACACGCTCGTGTTCCAGGACGCCTTCGACTACGTCCTGATCAACCGCGGCTCGCAGATCCTTGCCAACGGTTCGCCGACCGCGCCGATCACGTTCACCTCGTTCACGGATGCCATATCGGGCACGGCCGGGGCCAATGACGTGCAGCAGTGGGGCGGCATCGTCATCAATGGCAACGGCATCACCAACAACTGCTCGGACGCCGAGCGCGCGGCTGACCAGTGCCACGTCGTGACCGAGGGCCAGCCCTCGAATTACGGCGGTGACAACAACGCAGAGAGCTCGGGCAGCCTGCAGTATGTGGTCGTCAAGCACACGGGTTTCGAAGTCGCGCCGGGCGACGAGTTGAATGGCATCACCTTCAACGCTGTCGGATCCGGTACGGTCGTCGAGAACGTGCAGGTCTACAGCACGTATGACGACGGGCTGGAGTTCTTCGGCGGGGCGGTCAATGTCACGAATGCCGTCATCCTGTATGCGCGCGACGACTCGCTCGACTACTCAGACGGCTATGTCGGCACGATCCAGAACGCACTGGCGATCCACTGGCAGAGCGACGGCAATCGCTGCATCGAGGGCGACAACGTCGGTTCGAACCGCAGCGATGTCGGCGTACCGCTTGACACGGCACCACTTACGACGCCGACGATCAGCAACCTGACGTGCATCACGGGCAATACGGACGTCAACACGCACGGAGACTCCGAGGGACCCCTGGCACGGCAGGGTGCGCAGATGGTGCTGCAGAACAGCATCATCTACGCCGGTTACGGCACGGCGATCAGCGCTGCGGCCTCGAACGAGTGCTTTGAAGTCGAGAGCACGGAATCGCTCGCTTTTGCGGCGGCCGGCGGCTCCTTCTTCACCGCGAACAACAACGTGGTCGCCTGCCAGGAAGCCGTGAAGGGCACGCTGGCAAACGGCGACGCGCTGACTGAGTGGTTCCTCGGTGCGAACCCGAGCGCCAATGGCGCGAACTACTCGTTCAATGCGGGTAACTTCATCATCGCCGACCCGGCCAATGCCAACGTCCAGGTGCTGGTGCCGGGCACGTACTTCACCGCGCCCGCAATCGTGGACGAGACGGCCACGGCGATCGTGGCAGATGCCTCGGGCCTCGGCGCGGTGCAGGAGGGCGACGATTGGACGGCGCCGTGGGCATTCGGCCTGAGGTCCTCGAACGCCGACGAGCCGCTGTGGTTCGCGCCCTGAGCTGAGGGGGATTGCCGATGTACAAGCTGACACTGCGTAACGCGGTGCGTCGCGCGCTGCTCTCCCTGTCCGCGGCCACGGCCGGCTCCTTGCTGCAGCCGGTGGCGTTCGCCCAGGCGCAGGACACGGCAGCGGCTGGAGACAAGCCTGCGGTGATGGAGGAAGTGCTCGTCACCGGGCGGCAACGCGCGGCGGCCGACGAAATCCTGCAGGAACGCATCGAGTCCGCGGTCGTCGCAGACCTCGTCAACATCGAGCAGATCACCCGGGTCGGGGACAGCACCGTTTCGCTGGCGCTCCGGCGACTGCCCGGCGTCACGCTGGTCGGCGACCAGTTCATCTACATTCGCGGCCTCGGCGAGCGCTACTCGAGCACGACCGTCAATGGCGCCTATGTGCCGTCGCCGGACCTGACGCGCAACGTGATCCCCATGGACCTCTTTCCGGCCGAGATCGTCGAGTCGATCTCGATCCAGAAGGGCTACTCGGCGGACCAGCCGGCCGCATTCGGCGGCGGCAACGTCGACATCCGCACTCGCAACCTGCCCGACGACTTCGAGTTCAACGTGCAGTTCGGGATCGGCACCAACTCCGAGAATTCCGGTGACGGCCTGACCTACCCGGGCGGCAGCGACGACAACCTCGGCACCGACGACGGGACCCGTGCGCTTCCAGGCGAGATCAGCGACGCAATCCAGGAGTACCGCGGCAACCTCAGCCAGACCAGCATCTTTAACACCCTGCTGCTGGACGGTGAGTTCCACTCCTTCGAGGAAGCGCAGCAGATCAACCGCGAGCTGGCGACGAGCCTTTACCGGGACGTCGACTTTCAGAGCAAGTCGATCCAGCCCGACAAGTCGATCGAGGTTTCCGCAGGGAACAGCTGGTACCTCGGCGACGGCGAGCAATGGAAGGTCGGCGTGCTGGGCCTCGCCGACTACTCGGACAGCTGGCGCAACCGGGAGCGAGTCATCCGCTCGGTCACCAACCCGGTGGAGGACTTCGACGAACAGTTGCGCACGACCAACCAGGTCGTGTTGACCGGTACTCTGGGCGTCGGTGTCGACTTCGCCGAGGAGCACCGGATCGAGGCGACCGGCATCTTCCTCCGCAACACGGAGGACGAGGCCTCGCTGACCCTGGGCCACAATTTCAATTTCCGCCGGGAGTCCGGCAATCGCCTGCGCAACTACCGCATCCGCTACGAGGAACGGGAACTCGAGCTGGTCCAGGTTCGAGGCTCGCACACGATCGGGAGCGCGACGCTCGACCTGCTCGGCGACTGGCTCGGATTTGCGGAGGACGTGGGCGTCGACTGGTACTACTCGGACGCAAAGGCCACGACCGATATCCCGAGCGAGATGCAGTTCTCCGCGCAGGACGTCATCGTCCCGGAAACCGGGGAATTGATCAGCACTTCGCTACGCTCCTCGCTCTCAGCGGCCGAGTACCGCTTCACGGACCTCGAAGACACGGCGACGAGCTATGGCGGGAAGTTCACGCTTCCCTTCGAACCGGGTGCGAACAAGGTCAAGATCAGCGGTGGCTACGACTACTACGAGAAGGGCCGCGGCTATATCCAGACGCAGTTGCAGATCGGAACGACGGCCGCCGCAGCCAATCCCGTGCTCGTCGGAACGCCGGGGCAGGTGTTCACCGACGCCAACATCCTGGATCCGCTGAATGAGTTTGCACTCACCATCGGCGGCATCGGGACCGAGAGCTACCTGGCCGGCGAAACGGTCGATGCGATGTGGGGCGAGCTCGACGCCACATTCAACGATCGCTTCCGCGTGACCGCCGGCATGCGCTGGGAGGACTTCGAGCGCCTCGCGGTGCCGATCAACCCGCTCGAGTTCGACCCCGACATCGGCATCATTGCCGTGCCGGACGACCAGCTCGACGACTTCGCGACGACGGATGCCACCTACTATCCGTCGCTGGCCTTCACCTGGATGCAACCCGATTTCTGGGCGGAGAACTTCCAGCTGCGCCTGGGCTGGAGCGAAACCGTGGCCCGGCCTGACTTGCGCGAGATCTCCGATGCGACCTATATCGACCCGTTTACCGAGGCGCGCATCCGCGGCAACCCGGCGCTGGAAGATTCCAACCTGTCCAACTACGACCTGCGCGCCGAGTGGTTCTTCGCGGGCGGCGACAACCTGACGCTATCGCTCTTCTACAAGGATATCCGGAGCCCGATCGAAACGGTCGAGGCCGCCGGCACTGACGACAATATCGCGTTGACGTTCATCAATGCGGAATCCGCGGAGCTGTACGGGTTCGAGGTTGAAGGCCTGAAGGGGCTGGGCTTTTTGAGCAGCGGCGGCTGGACCGACGCATTCTTCGTGTCAGGCAACGTGACGGTCAGCGACTCCGAGATCACGATCGGCGACCAGGCCCTGAACCTGACCAACGACAAGCGGCCGATGACGCAGCACTCCGACCTGGTCGTGAACTTCCAGCTCGGCTATGACTCGCCGGACGAGAGGCACAGCGCCTCGCTGGCCTACAACATGTACAGCGATCGCATCTTCTTCGCGGGCCGCGACGGCGCGGACGACGCGGAAGAACAGGCATTCAACTCCCTGGACCTGACCTACAGTTTCCATCCGACGGAAAAGCTGAGCCTGAAACTGCGCCTGCAGAACCTGCTCGATGAGGATATCGTGATCGAGCAGGGCGGCGTGGACGTGCTGACGCAGACCGTCGGCCTTACGACGAAGCTCGATCTGACCTACCGCTTCTAGGCGATCGTCCCGTTGTGCGACGCGTCACGCTACAGGGCATGGCGCGCTGTGCTATTTTGCCCCTGATCGGCTGGTCCGACCGGAGGTTTTCAATGCGTACTGAACGTTTTCGCCGCGCTTGCGTTGCGCTCGTCAGCCTGAGCCTGCTCTCGCTCGGCATGCAGGCACCGGCTGTGGCAGGTGTCATTGGCACGTCCGAGGCCATCGCGGCTGCACAGGACGACGGGCCACGCGCCGTCGTCGAGGCGACGCTTGCGCGTGACGACGTGCGCGCGAAATTCGTCGAACTCGGTGTCGACGCCGCAGTCGTGGAGAGCCGGCTGGCCGCCCTGACTGAAAGCGAGCTGCAGACGCTGGCCGACCAGATCGGCGAGGCACCGGCCGGCGGCGATTTCCTCGCCGTGGTCGGGGTCGTGTTCGTGGTGCTGATCATCCTCGAGTTGACGGGCGTCATCGACATTTTCAAGAAGGCGTGAAGCGGAGCGCGCCGGCGGTTGCGGCGCTTGCGGTCGCGTTGACCGGCTGCGCAGCCTCGCCGCCGCTGGCAGAGGGACTTTCGCGGGACGCGCTGCGCTCGATCGAGCTCAGCGCGACGCCGTTCTATCCGCAGGAGGAATACCAGTGCGGGCCGGCGGCGCTCGCGACGCTCCTGCGCGCCAGCGGCGTCGACGTCGCGCCGGAAGGCATCGCGCCGGAAGTCTTCATTCCGGGCCGGCGCGGTAGTCTCCAGGTCGAGCTGATTGGCGCGACGCGACGGCACGGGCGGCTGCCGTACGTGCTGTCAGCGACAGCCGACGAGATGGTCGCGGAGCTTGCCGCCGGCCGTCCGGTACTGGTGCTCCAGAATCTCGGCGCGGAAAGCCTTCCGGTCTGGCACTACGCCGTGCTTATCGGCTACGACGCCGGGCGAAACGTGGCAATCCTGCGCACCGGCCGCACCGAGCGGCAGGAAGTGCACTGGCAACGCTTCGCGAAAACCTGGCACCGTGGCGGCCGCTTTGCGTTCACGACCCTCGTGCCGGGCGAAGTACCGCCACATGCGGAGGCCTCGCGCTATGTCGAAGCTGCGGCCGGACTGGAATCAGCCGGCGAGCATCGCTCTGCGGCCGCCGCCTATGACGCGGCGATTACGCGCTGGCCGAATGAGTCCCGCGCCTGGCTCGGCCGAGGCAATGTCGCTTATGCAGAGGGTGACCGCAACGCCGCCGCGGACGCATATCTGCGCGCCATCCTGCTGGCGCCCGAAGATGCAGCCGCCCGCAACAACCTCGCTCAGCTGCTTGCGGATGCAGGATGCGCGGATGAGGCAAGAAACCAGGTCGATCGCGCTACCCGCCTTGCTGAAGGCACGGGACTCGCGCCCGCTGTTGCCGAGACGCGCGCGACGATCAAGTCGATGGGGAAGCCCGCGACCGGTTGCGCGCTCGGCGACCGCGCCTGGCCGGACTGACCGAGCTCAGATCTTCGGCGGGACGTTTGCGTTCAGGCGGAACAGGTTCATCGGGTCGTATTTCGCCTTGAGCGCAACCAGGCGCTTCAAGTTGGCGCCATAGTTCTGGTGGTAGACCGCCGCTGTTGCGTCCGCATCGCTCAGGTTCGTGTAGAAGCCCTTGGTCAACGGTTCGAGTTCTCGCCAAGCGGCACGCATCTTCGCAACCAAATCGTCCATCCCTTGCGGAGCCGGCAAGACGCCGATCGCGCCGAGCCAGTACATCGCGTCGCGATTCGGGAATGCGGTGGCATCCGGCGCCACCTGACGGTAGGCGGCATCGGACTGGTCGAAAAGCAGTGCATAGATGGGCGCTCGTCGGTAGACATCGAGCACCCGGTCGATTCCGGCGTCGTCCAGTCCGGGGAGGAAGCCATTCTTGGCGTAATAATATTTCCCTGGTGCCAGGAACTCGTCGTTGCTGGTTTGCAATTTCACGTACGGCATCGGCGAGATGTCGTCATGCACTGGCTTGCCGAAAGAGCGCAGGGGCTTGAGCCAGGATTCGCCCTCGGCCTTGTCGCCAGACCAGCAGACTTCGACGCCGCAAACCGGGCCTTTCTCTCCGGGCAGCAGCATGAACTCGAGATTGACCACCTCGGGTGCTCCGATGGCGATGTCGCGGTAGTAACGCATCACGTCGCGCGCCTGCTCGATCGGCCACATGATCATCCCGCCGAGGATCGTCGGATCCATCGGGTGCACGCGGTACTCAATGGCGGTCACGACGCCGAAATTTCCGCCGCCGCCGCGCAGGCCCCAGTACAGATCCATATTCTCGTCGCCGCTCGCCCGTTTGAAATGTCCGTCCGCGGTAACGACATCGAACGAAATGACGTTGTCGCAGGCGAGCCCGAAGCGTCGGCCCAGGCGGCCGAAACCGCCGCCGAGCGTGAGCCCAGCGGCACCCGTGTGCGACACGGTGCCTGCGGTCGTCGCGAGCCCGAAGGCCGCGCATTCATGGTCGAGTTGCTCGAGCAGGGAGCCGGCCTCCAGATAGGCCCGCCGGGCTTCGGGATCCACGCGCACACCCTGCATCGACTGCAGGTCGATGACGAGACCGCCTTCGCAGGTCGATTTACCGGAGAAGCTGTGGCCGCCGGCCCGCACCGCCGTCAGCAATTGGTGCTCCCGCGCAAAATCGACAGCATGCCTGACGTCGCTCGTCCCGGTGCAGCGCGCGATCAGCGCCGGTTTCCGGTTGAACACAGCGTTCCAGACGTGGCGAGTATGTTCATATTCCGGACTGGCTGGGAGAAGCACGTCGCCACGCAGGCTGGCGGCGAACGCCTCGACCGACGAGCCGCGCAGTGAGATGTCGGCCCCATCGAGCGACTTCGCGGCCACATCGCCCACATTCTTGAGTACTGCCGACCAAGCCCTGAACGGCATGGCGGCAGCGAGTGCAAGGCTTGCTCCAACGAACTCGCGTCGTTTCATGTCAGGGATCCTCCGGGCCGGACTGTACTCCGGGCTGCGCGCCAACGCACGACTGCGCGGATTGCGAACCCGATCGCGGTCACTATGACGACATCCCGCACTGCCTGCAGGGAGGCCGTCGCCACGATGGCGGCGCAGGCGAGGAGGGCGAGCACGGAGAAGACGCTTCCGCCTGGAATGTGGACGGGAGCGCGGCCCCCGCGGTGCCGCAGCACCATGAGAGCCGCCGCGGTCGAGCCGTGAGCAAGCATGCGGGCGATCACGAAGATGGCCAGCAGGTACTTGAACGTGCCAGTGATCGTCAGCAGCCATGACAGGGCCGCGTAGGCGATGATCGCGACATGCGGCGTGCGAAAGGTGCTGTGCACGCCGATGATCGGGCGCGGCAAGTCGCGGGCCGCGCCCAGCGCGAAGATGTAGCGTGGCCCGACGAGCATCTGCACGGAGAGGCCGCCGGCGCAGGATACGACCGCCGCGGTCGCCATCAACGTGGCGCCGGCCGGACCGACGAAGGCTTTTGCGACGTCCACCAGCGGCAACGCCGATGCGGCGGTGTCCGGCAGCACGCCGAAGCAGGCCAGCATTAGAAGCAGATAAAGCAGGCAGGCAATCGCGAGGCCGCCCAGGATGCTGACGGGGAGGTCGCGGCGCGGATCGCGCATCTCGCCGGCGACGACCGCGGCGACGTGGAAGCCGACGCAGGCGAAGATCGCGACCTGCAGAGCGCCCGTCAGGCCATCGGGCCTTTGCGGCTCCGTCGCGGGAATGTCATCCCAGCCCACGAACCAGAGCCCGGCGAGGGCGATGAGACCGAGCGGCAGCATCTTGGCGATCGTCAGGAGGTTGCCGAGCCAGGCGCCACGGGTGACGCCACGGATATTGATCACGGCCAGGACGATAATGAACACGGTGATGACAACTGCGCGCGGCCAGGGCGCCGCGAGTGTGGGCCAGAGCGCCGCCGCGTAATCGAGCATCACCTGCGCGATCAAGGCGGTGGACGCGACACTGGAGAGCGTGAACAGCCAGCCCACGGTGAAACCGGTCAGTGGCCCGAAGGTGACCTGCGCGTAGTACTGTGGCCCGCCGGTGACGTCGTAGCGGCTCGCAACCTCGGCCAGCGTGAGCGCCAGCAGGCCCACGACGACGAATGCAATGAAGATGACGGCGAGGCTGTAGCGTCCGGCGCCGATCGCAACGCCCGCCGGCATCGCGAAGACGCCGGCGCCGACTATGGAATTGACACAGAGCGCGACCACGTCGAATCGCCGGAGGCCGCGATGCAGCCCCGGCGATTCGATCGGGTCGCGTGAACCCAAACTGCGGTTGCCGCGGTGCTAGGGCTTGGCGGCCTCGATGTTGTCTCCACCCGCATCCGAGGTGACGCGCCACTGGCCGTCGACCTTGGCCCAGGTCGTAGCAAATGAGCCTTGGCGCGCGGACTTCTTGCCTTCGCCGTCCGGGTCAAACGTGAAGCTGCCGAATTCAACGGCAAGGTCGCCGGAATCGGCGACCCGGACCTTGTCCGAGGTCCAGTTGACGAGCGCATCCGGCGCCTTCTTGATTTGCTCTTCCATGGCGGCCTGAATCTCGCTCGACCCTCTGTAGGCCTTGTCGTCGGAAATCATGATCGCATCGGGCGCGAAGATGCCGTTGGCGATCGAGGCAGCGTCCTTCGAATTTGCATAGTTCATCCACTCGCCTGAGCGATTACGAACCGCCTGTTCCTCGGCGGCGAGGTCGACGGCCGGCGCTTCCGCCTTGGGCTCTTCCTTCGCTTTTTCCTGTGGCTTGGCGCAGCCGGCCAGCAGCAGTGTTGCCGCAAGCGCGGCTGTGATCATCGTGTTCGATTTCATGGGGCCTCCCCGGCCTGTTGATTGGCGCGGTAGTATACCCGCGCGGCGAAGCCCAAGAATCATAAGAAAGGCTTTCAGTGTGGTCTTCAACTCGCTGACATTCCTGGTGTTCTTCGCGGCCGTGCTGCTGTTGCACCGCCTGCCGATCCCGTGGACAGCGAAGAAGTTCAACCTGCTGGTGGCGAGCTACGTCTTCTACGCGGCCTGGAATCCGCCGTTCGTCATCCTGTTGTGGATTTCGACGATCGTCGACTGGTTTATCGCGCGCGCGATCTACAACGCGAGGGACAAGGGCCGCGCGCAACGGCGCGGGTGGCTCTTGATATCGCTGGCGGCGAACCTGGGTTTTCTCGGGTTCTTCAAGTACGGGGAGTTCCTGCTCCAGAACTGGCAGGCCTTGATGGCATCCTTCGGCATCGAGTACGTGCCGCCGGAATGGAACATCATCCTGCCGGTCGGCATTTCGTTCTACACGTTCCAGACCATGGCTTACACGCTCGACGTCTATCTCGGTCGCGCGAAGCCGCTGAAATCGTTCCTGGACTTCTCGCTGTTCGTGACATTCTTCCCGCAGCTGGTCGCGGGCCCGATCGTGCGGCCGACGCAACTCGTACCGCAGTTCGAGACGCCGCGGCAGGCGACGCGCGACCAGATGCTCTGGGGGTTCGGGCTCATGGTGCTCGGCCTGTTCGAGAAAGTAGTCATCGCCGATGCCGGTCTCGCAAATGTGGCCGACCGGGCATTCGGAGTCGGTGGCCCCATCGGTTTTGCCGACGCCTGGCTGGGTACGCTCGCATTTTCCGGACAGATCTTCTGCGACTTCGCGGGCTACTCGACCATCGCGATCGGTGCGGCGCTCTGCCTGGGTTTCGCGCTGCCGGACAATTTCCGGATGCCCTACGCCGCGATCGGCTTCTCCGATTTCTGGCGCCGCTGGCATATCTCGCTATCCACCTGGCTGCGCGACTACCTCTACATTCCGCTCGGCGGCAACCGGGGCACGGAAACGCGCACCTACGTGAACCTGATGCTGACGATGCTGCTCGGCGGGCTCTGGCACGGTGCCAGCTGGACCTTCGTCGTCTGGGGCGGATTGCACGGTTTTTATCTCGCGGTCGAGCGCTGGATCCGTGAGAAGACCGGGGTTGCCGGCGATCCCGTGGGAACCGGGAATCGCCTTGCGCTCGCACTGCTGACGTATTTCCTCGTCAATATCACCTGGGTGTTCTTCCGCGCGGAGAACTTCGAGGTTGCGGCGCGCATGCTGGCCGGAATGTTCGGCTTCGCCGGCGACGCGCCGGCGGTATTGCCGACGATCTACATGGTCAAGTCGGGCGTGATCGTCGCCGGGATCGTCGCCGTGCAATGGCTGATGCGCAAGCGTGAACTCGAGGACGTCGTCTCGCGTACGCCGTGGTGGGTGACCGGGCTCGTCTGCGCCGCGATGCTCTTTGCCGTGATCATTGCGCAGGGCTCCGGCGAAGCGTTCATTTACTTCCAGTTCTAGGGTATGCCGGTGACACCAGTGCACGAGCAGGATGATGTGACGGTAAGGCAGATTCCGTTGGCGCACTTCGTCTCGATGGGCTGGCTGGTGCTCGTGCTCGTGGTCGCCGCGACGGCCGCCTGGGAATGGCGCATGCGGTCGCTCGGCCTGAGGGCGGGGGACCTCGACGACGGCCCATCGCATTGGGCGGTCGAGCGGCGGAAGCTTGAGGCCGGCGATCACGACGGTGTCGTGATCTTCGGTTCCTCGCGCCTGCTGTTCGACACCGACCTCGACGTCTGGGAGGAAATGACGGGCCGCCGTCCGGTCCAGCTGGCGATGCCTGGAACGAATCCGCGGCCATATCTGGCGCGCTTTGCCGACGAGTCCGATTTCGCCGGGCTGGTAGTCGTCGGTGTGACGCCGGGACTTTATTTTTACGGCCTGGTCAGTTCGCTCCCGCAATTCCGGGACCTCGACTTCTGGATGGAGGAGTCGCCATCGCAGCGTTTTGGGCATCAGGTGGGGCTGTGGCTTTCTGGCTGTCTCGCCTTTCTGGACGATGCCTACAAGCTCGCGCCACTCGTCGAGCGGATCGACATCCCGGACCGGCCAGGCGTGTCGCGGCCGTATCTCGAGGTCTGGAAACTGAGCGAGTCCTTCGCCGGCCGCCAGCGGCGCATGTGGCCACGACTCGAGACCGATCGGCGCCTCCAGGATCATGCAATGCGCGTCTGGCTGGCCAGGGACCGCGGTGCGCCGGATGCCGGGCTGCTGACGCGTGCGATCGATGAATCGCGGCGAGCCGTCGAGAAGATTCGTGCGCGCGGCGGCGAGGTCGTTTTCGTGCGTGCGCCGTCCGCGGGCGCACTTTACGAACGTGAATCGCGAAACACGCCACGAAGCGCAACCTGGGATCGGCTGCTGCTGGAGACTGGCGCGTTCGGCATTCATTTCGAGGACTATCCCGAATTGCAGGGCCTCGAACTTCCGGAGTTGTCGCACCTCTCGCGCGAATCGGCGACTCGTTTCACGCGCGCCTATGTCGGCGTGCTGCGGGAGCGGTATGTACGACTTCAATCGCGCGCGGTTGATGGGTCCGGTACCTGATGAACGAACAGGACGATGTGACAGTCAGGCAGGTCCCTGCGGCGCGCTTCGTCGCGACGGGCTGGCTGGTGCTCGTGCTCGTGGTCGTCGCGACGGCCGCCTGGGAATGGCGCATGCGGTCGCTCGGCCTGAGGGCGGGGGACCTCGACGACAGCAAGTGGCACTGGTCAGTCGAGCGGCGCCGGCTGGAGGCCGGCGATCACGATCGCGTCATAATCGTTGGCTCTTCGCGAATCTTGTTCGATACGGACCTCGACATTTGGGAGGAATTGACGGGACGCCGACCGCTACAACTTGCGCTGGTGGGCACCAATCCGAGGCCGGTCCTGCTGCGACTGGCCGACGAGTCCGACTTCGGCGGGCTGGTCGTCGTAGGCGTCACGCCTGACCTGTATTTCATGGATCGTTTCAGTTACATCCCGCAGTACGGTCAGGTGCTGGAGTTCTGGCGGCAGGAATCTCCCTCGGAGCGCGTTGGCCACCGGATTGGCCTGTTCCTCTCCCGGCATTTTGCATTCCTGGACGAGGCCTACCGCCTCGCGCCACTCATCGAGCGCATCGACATCCCGGATCGGCCTGACGTGCGGCGCCCCTATTTCGACGTGTGGAAACTGGCGGAGACCTCGGCGGATCGGCAGCACCGCCTGTGGCCCCGGCTCGAAACGGACGCACGCCTGCGTGACCATGCGCGACAGGTCTGGGGACCGTTCGACGGCAGCGGACCCGGACCGGAGAGCGTCGCCCGCGCCATTGAGGAATCGAAAGCTGCGGTCGCAAAGATTCGCACCCGCGGCGGTGAGGTCGTATTCGTCCGCGCGCCATCCGCAGGGCTTTACTACGAGAGTGAGCAGCATCTTGCGCCGCGCGCCAGGACCTGGGACAAGCTGTTGGCTGAGGCTGGCGCCTTCGGAATTCACTTCGAGGACTACCCCGAAATGAGGGGCCTCGAAGTGCCGGAGTGGTCGCACCTCTCCCGCGAGTCGGCGACGCGTTTCACCCGCGCCTACGTCGAAGTCCTGGTGCGCGAGATGTCGTGGCTGCGAAAGAACACTTCAGAGGGACC
>Ga0105106_10000842_pt1 | contig 21812 bp, 21 predicted proteins | sample PPLLaktember2015_5_FD_79109 | JGI IMG/M metagenome (GOLD analysis project Ga0105106, IMG submission 79109) | Freshwater sediment microbial communities from Prairie Pothole Lake near Jamestown, North Dakota, USA - PPLs Lake P8 Core (1) Depth... | ecosystem: Environmental > Aquatic > Freshwater >...
AAAGTCAGTCAATGGCTTTTGATATCTTACAGGAGGTATAACCCATGCAATTCGGTCTTCTCGAAATGTGGGCGGCCATGGGAGCCGTGGCCAAGACCGTCGCGATCCTTCTGATCGTGATGTCCATCGTGTCGATCTACATGCTCATCGAGCGGCTGCTGGTGTTCAACCGCGCCAAGAAGACGTCCCGCGCCGTGGCTCCGAAGCTCGCGGAACTTCTGAAGAACGGCAACCTGAAGGACGCCCTGGCCCTGTCCTCCAAGAAGGAGTACAAGGGTAGCCACCTGGCCCGGGTCACCGCGGGCGGCATCCAGGCCATCATGGAAGGCAAAGACGCTAGGCTCAGCGTCGAAGAACAGCTCGAAACCGCCCAGCGCGGCAGCGAGCGCGCCAAGACCTTGTTCAACCAGGAGCTCCGCCGCGGCCTGCCGATCCTGGCCACCATCGCCACCTCGGCCCCCTTCATCGGCCTGTTCGGGACGATCTTCGGCATCATCAACGCGTTCCGCGGCATGCAGCTGACGGGCTCGGGCGGTATCGGCGCGGTCGCCGGCGGCATCTCTGAAGCCCTCGTCACCACGGCCATCGGCATCGGCGTTGCGGTCCTGGCCCTCTGGGTCTTCAACATCCTGAACAGCCGGATCGATGTTTTCGACGCCGAGATGGCCAACACCGAGTCTCAGGTCGTCGACTTTTTCCTCAAGACCGGCGAAGTCCGCTAAGGAACGCTATGAGTCCGGTCCCCGCGGGCCGGTAGAGAGAGGCATATTATGGGATTCTCAGTATCGTCAGGCGGTAAAGAGCCCGTCAGATCCGAACCGAATGTCGTCCCTCTCTGCGACGTCTTGCTCGTCCTTCTGATCATTTTCATGATCGTGACGCCGCTCATCCAGAAAGGCGTCGACGTCAAGTTGCCAAACGCCCAGTTCACCGAGAACATGCCGGAGAACCCGGACGTTGTCTTGGCGATCAAGAAGGACGTGCGCGACCCCAAGGGTTTCCTCCTTTATGTCAACCAGGACAAGGTGACTCTGGAGACCTTGCAGAACGCGCTCGAAGAGGCTTTTCTGACCGTCGCCGACAAGAAGCTCTACCTCAAAGCGGATCAGGACCTCGAGTACGGCAACATCGTGGACCTCATCGACATCATCCGCGCCTCGGGCATCGAGATCGTCGGCATCATCACGGAGAAGAAGACGGAAAGGGGCGACTGAGCGCGTCTCAATCTCCCGTCAACCTTCGCGTCTGACCGAGACCACGACGGGGGAAGGAAGCGAGTGATCGCTTCCTTCCCCCGTCTTTTTTTGCTTCTCATTCCCCGCCCAGCATATGTCGAGTTCATCAATCGGCCTTACTCGGGATATCTACCCTTGCCCCCGCACCCGGGCTACGGGGAGCGGACTCTGGGGAGCGGACCTCAGGATCACGGCCGAGCACTCGAGGCCGGGATTCTTCCTCGCAGCCGTTCGATAAATCACCCCCAAAAAAAGGTCCTTCTCCCTTTTCCGGGAATCCTCTCGAGGCGGCGAGGGATGTTGCCTCAACGATCCCCGTCCGTGGAGGGGGGACCCGCGGAGCGGGGGGAACCGGACGACTGGTTCCCGGGGGCTGGGGAGCTAGAGGCATATCCCGAGCAAAGCCGGAGAGAGGAACTTCCCGGAATCTGGAGAAGCGAAGAAATATATGTTGATTAAGAACTGCTCTTAATGCGGGCCGGAGCGAGCTTGAGGATCTCGGCGATGAGCTCGGCGGCCATGCGGGCCGCGGGGACCTTTCGCAAGACCTTTCCGCCTTGGAAAATGACGCCGCCGTCCCGGCCGCAGGCCAGGCCGAGATCGGCTTCTTTGGCCTCGCCGGGACCGTTGACCGTGCAGCCCATGACCGCCACCGTGAGCGGGACGCCCAGGGCGAGCACGGCCTTTTCGACCTCGGCCGCGACGGGCATAAGGTCGACCTCGCACCGGCCGCAGGTGGGACAGGAAACGAACGTCGCCCCCCGCGTCCGGAGGCCTAGGGCCTGGAGGATCTGCCAGGCGACAAAGACCTCTTTCTCGGGCGGCGCGGTCAGGGAAATCCGGATGGTGTCGGCCAGGCCTTCGGCCAGGAGAAGGGCCAGGCCGGCCGAGGACTTGACGCTCCCGGCGAGGAGCCGGCCGGCCTCGGTGATGCCGGCATGGAAGGGATAATCGACGCGCTCGGCCAGGAGTCTGTAGGCTTCGAGCGTCCGGGGGACGTCGGACGCCTTGAGCGAGATCTTGATGAGCCGGAAATCGAGATCTTCGAGCAGGCGCACGTGCCGTAGGGCGCTTTCGACCATGGCAGCCGCGGTCGCCCCGCCGGCCCGGGCCAGGATATCCTTCTCGAGCGAGCCCGAGTTCACCCCGATCCGGATGGGGACCCCCCTCTTCCCCGCCGCCTTCACGACTTCCCGGACCTTACCCGGAGAGCCGATGTTGCCGGGATTGAGGCGCAGCCCGTCGACGCCCGCGTCCAGGGCCGCCAGGGCCAGCCGGTGGTCGAAATGGATGTCGGCGATGAGGGGGACGCGGGCCTGCGCCCGGATCGCGCGGAGCGCCTCCGCCGCGGCCCGGTCGGGAACGGCCAGCCGCACGATCTCGGCGCCCGCCCTCTCCAGCCGGCGGACCTGGGCCGCGGTCGCCCGGACATCGCGGGTGTCCGTCTTGGTCATGGCCTGAACGACGACCGGAGCGCCGCCGCCGACGGTGACGGCGCCGATCCTGACGGGACGCGTGCTGCGGCGCGGGAACATCCGCTCCTCCTCTGTCCTAGAACGGCACCAGGCTGCCCCAGCCGTTCGGCAGCTTCTTGACGAAATCGTTGAGGACGATGAAGACGATCAGAACGACGAAGATGACGAAGCCGATCGACATCCAGATCTGGCGGGCCTTCGCTCCGAGGTCCCGGCGGAAGATCGATTCGATGATCAGGACGAAGATCTGGCCCCCGTCGAAGACCGGGATGGGAAAGAGGTTCAGGACGCCGAGCTGGAGGCTGATGACGGCGATCCAGGAAAGGAGGGCGATCCAGCCCATCTGGAAGGCCGCGTAGGAGAAATTGGCGATCTCGAGAGGGCCGCCGAGCTGGCGGGTCGAGGCCTCGCCGGCGAAAAGGTCCTTGATGAACGTGATAACGATGAAAACGTTGTTCAGATTCGACTTGACGGATTCGCCGATCGCCGCGAAGAACGGGTATTTCTTGATGACGGACTCTTGGGCTTGGGAGATGCCGATCTTCCCGACCTCTCTTTCCTTGCGGGGCGTCACCGGGATGGACAGGATCTGCCCGTCCCGCTCGACCGAAAAAAGGAGCTCCCTATCGGCGTTCTTTTGGATCGTCTCGAGGAACTTGTCGTAGTAGACCGGCGTCCCGTCGATCGCCTTGATGACGTCCCCGGCCTTGAGGCCTGCCTTCTCGGCCGGAGATTTTGCCAGCACCAGCATGATCTGGGTGTAGATCTTCGCCTGGAAGCCGGCATAGCCCATCTGGTACTTGGTCACGGTCTCCGTCTGCAGGTCGACCGGCAGCATTTCGCCGTCCCGGCGGACCTCGAGCCGGATGAGACGGTCGGGCCTGGAGCCCACGGCCATTTGGACGTCGGTCCAGGTCTTGACCTCGCGCCCGGAGATGCTCACGATCTCGTCATCGGGCCGAAGGCCGGCTTTTTCGGCCGGCGAGCCGCTCTCGATCCAGCCGATGACCGGCTTTGCGTCAAAGTACGCGGCGACGTCGGTCCCGATGACGTTGATGACGGCCACGAGCGCCACGGCCAGGAGGATGTTCATGATCGATCCCATGGCCATGATGAGGATGCGCTGGCCGCGCGTCTTGGCCATCATGTCGTCGGGGGCGAGGGGCCGGTCCTTCTCGAACATCCCTTCGCCCAGGAGCTTGACATACCCCCCGAGCGGCAAAAGGCTGATCCGGTAGTCCGTTTCGCCTCTTTTGACGCCGAAAAGACGCTTGCCGTAGCCGAAGGAAAAGACCTCGACCCGGACGCCGACGAGCTTGGCCATGAAGAAATGGCCGAATTCGTGGACGAAGACGAGGATGCCGAAGACGACGGTGAAAGCGAGGACGGTGCCCAGGATATTACCCATTGCTACCTCTGCGGGATGTGGCGGCGGGCTTCGCGCCGCGCGTCCTTGTCGATGTCGATGATCGCCTCGACGGAATCGGCCGGGCGGGTCCGGTGGCCCTCCATGACCTTGCCTACGACGGCGTGGATATCGCCGAAGAAGATCTTCTTCGCGAGAAAGGCCCCGACGGCCACTTCGTTGGCGGCGTTGAGGGCCACGGGCAGGCTGGCCCCGGCTTTCAGGGCCTGCCGCGCGATCCCGAAGAGCGGGAAACGGCGCTCGTCCACGGGGCAGAACTCGAGGCGGCCGGTCCCGGCCAGGTCGAGTCCGGGCAGGCCCGAATCAAGGCGCTCCGGCCAGGTCAGGGCGTACTGGATGGGGATGCGCATGTCCGTCGCGCTGAGCTGGGCCAGAACCGAGCCGTCCCTCATCTCGACGAGGGCGTGGACGGCGCTCTGGGGATGGATGAGCACGTCGAGCCGGGACGGATCGAGATCGAAAAGCCAGCGGGCCTCAATGAGCTCGAGCCCCTTGTTCATCAGCGTCGCGGAGTCCACCGTCACCTTCTTCCCCATGATCCAGCGGGGGTGGCGGAGGGCCTCTTCGAGCGTCTTCGTCCCGAGGTCCTTCAGAGGGGTCTTCAGGAAGGGTCCTCCCGAGGCCGTGAGGATGACCCGGCGGACATCCCGCCGTCGCGTCCGGCCCAGGCACTGGAAGACGCCGCTGTGCTCGCTGTCGACCGGGATGATCACGGCTCCGGAACGGGCGGCTTCCCGCCTGAGTACGGCCCCCCCGACGACCATGGACTCTTTGTTGGCTAGGGCCACGCGCCGCCCGGCCTTGACCGCTTCAAGGGTGGGCCCGAAGCCGCTCATGCCGGTGATGGCGGAAACGACGATGCCGGCCCCGTCGAATCGGGCGACCTCCGCCGCTCCGCCGGGCCCGTGAACGATCCTCGTCCGCCGGCTCCCCGAAAGACGGCGGAGCTTTTCCGCATCGCGCCTGGCGCTGACGGAGACGAGGGCCGGCTCGTACTTTTCCACCTGCGCGGCCAGGAGCGCCAGATTGGACCCGGCGGCAAGGGCGACCACCCGGAAGCGGCCGTTCAGGCGGTCGACGATATCCAGGACGGACGTGCCGATCGACCCGGTCGAGCCGAGAATGGCGATGGTCCCGTTCTTCTGTCCCACGCCTAATCCCAGAGATAGCGGACGATGAAATAGAAGACCGGGCCGGCCAGGATCAGGCTGTCGATGCGGTCGAAGAAGCCTCCGTGGCCGGGCAGGCTGTTGGAGGAGTCTTTGACCCCGACGGCCCTCTTGAAGAGGGATTCGAGAGGATCGCTGACCTGGGCCGCGGCCTCGACGACGAGCGCGGTCAGGACGGCCGTCGCGATCGGGAGCTCGGGAAAGAGGATGAAGCGGGCCAGAACGGCCGCGGCGGCCGCGAAGAGAAACCCGCCGGCGCTCCCCTCCCAGGTCTTGTTGGGGCTGGCGATCGGCGTCATCTTGTGACGGCCCAACGGCTTGCCGACGAAAAAGGCCCCCGTGTCCCCGACGAACACGACGGCGAAGAGGAAGTAGAGATAGAACGGGCCGTCCTCGACGCGAACGCGGAAGAGGAAACCGAGGGGGAAGGCGACATAGAAGACGCCGATGAGGGTCGTGGCGAAGGCGGCGGGGAAAAGGCCCAGCTTCTCGACGGTCGTCGTCGTGCCGACGAAATAGGCGCCGGCCGCGAGGATCGCGGCGAACAGGCCGGCCTCGAGCGGGATCTGCCTGAAATAGTAAGTCAGCATAACCAGGACGGCCAGGCCGATCCCGAGGGCCTTCTGGGGCCGCAATCCCTTTTTCCCGGCCAGGCTGTAGAACTCGACCAGGGCGGCCAGCACGAAGCCCGTCCCGAACAGGAAAAAGACCCAATCCGGGGCGTACTGGATGAGGACGAAAAGAGCCCCGAGAAGCACGGCGGCCGTCAGAGTGCGCTTGACGAGGTCCATGCGGGCTTATGTCCTTCCGCGGGGGGCCTTCGCGGCGCTGCGGACGTCGCCGAACCTGCGGTCCCGCCGCTGATACTCGAGGACGGCCTCGAGGAGGTGTCGCCTGCGGAAATCCGGCCAGAGGACGGGCGTGACATAGATTTCCGTGTAGGCGATCTGCCAGAGAAGGAAATTCGACACCCGCATTTCGCCGCCCGTCCGGACGAGGAGATCGGGATCGGGGATGCCCGCGGTCGAGAGGTGGGCGGCGAAGGCCGTCTCGTCGAGCTTGTCCGCGGGGATTCGCCCCTCCGCGACGATCCGGCGGGCCGCGTCGACGATCTCGTCGCGGCCGCCGTAGTTGAGGGCGAAGACGACGGTCATGTGCCGGTTCTCGCGGGTCACGGCCTCGACCCGCGCGAGCTCCTTGAGCGCCGGCCCGGGAATGCCCTCCCTCCGGCCGATGACGCGGAGCCGGAGGTCGTTATCGAGGAGCAGGTTGACGTCCTTTCCGAGGTGATCCCGGAGCAGCCGCCAGAGCTGGCCGACTTCGGTGCGGGGCCTTTTCCAATTCTCGCTCGAGAACGCATACAGAGTCAGATAGCCGATGCCCAGCCGGGCGGCCGCCTCGACGACCTCGCGGACCGAAGCCGCGCCGGCCCTATGGCCCCTGGCGCGGGCTAGCCCCCTCTGTTGGGCCCAGCGGCCGTTGCCGTCCATGATCGCGGCGATATGGCGGGGTAGGCGGTCGAGATCGACCTTGAGCAGGAGGTTGTGTTCCTCGGTCCCGGGCGGGAAAAAGGCCTCGAGATGCTTCTCCATTGGCCCCCCATTATAGCATAGGTGGACCGGACCGGGAGATTCTGCTAAAGTGAATGTCCCGGAGAAGAGAAATGTGCCTGGCCGTGCCCGCCAAGATCGTCCGCCTCGAAGAATCAGGCCAGGGGACCGCCAGTTATATGGGCAGCGAGGTCAAGGTCAATCTCAGCCTCGTGCCCCAGGCCCGCCGCGGCGACTGGGTCATCATCCACGCCGGATTCGCCATCTCGGTCATGGACGCCAAGGAAGCCCGGGAAACCCTCCGCCTCTTCAAGGAGCTGGCCGCAGCCTCCCAAGATGAAGGAGCTTAGGGACCCGAACGCCCTCCGCCGCCTCCTCGGAGACATCGCGGAGAGAGCCCGGAAGCTCGAACGAAGACCCCGCCTGATGGAGGTCTGCGGCACCCACACCATGGCCCTCTTCAAGGGGGGCCTGACCCCGCTCATCGAAGCGGCCGGGGTCGAGATGGTCTCAGGGCCGGGATGCCCGGTGTGCATCACGCCCAACGCGATCCACGAGGCGGCGATCGCCATCGTCACCGGGTCCGAGGGAGTGACGCTGGCCGCTTTCGGCGACATGACCCGGGTCCCAACCCGCCGGGGCTCGCTGCAGACGGCCATCCCGGCCGGGAACACGCGACTGAGGATCGTCTATTCCCCCGAGGAGGCGCTGGTCGAGGCCCGGCGCGAACCGGACCGGCCCGTCGTCTTTTACGGCGCGGGCTTCGAAACGACCATCCCGGCGATCGCCTATACGGTCCGGCAGGCCTCGTCCGAAGGGTTGAAGAACTATTCCGTGCTGCCGGCGCTCTGGCTCATTCCGCCGGCGCTGAGGGCGATCCTCACGGCGGGAGAGGTCGCCGTCGACGGGTTCATCTACCCCGGGCACGTGAGCGCCGTGATCGGCCTCGAGCCCTATGAGTTCGTCGCCCGCGAATTCGGCGTCCCCGGGGCGGTCGCAGGCTTCGAGCCCGGGGACATCCTGCTGGCCATCCGTTCGGTTCTGGAGCAGATCGCCGCGGGGAAGCCGCGAGTCGCTCTCGAGTACTCGAGAGCGATCGGCCGCGAGGGCAATCCCGTGGCCAGGGCGCTCATGGGGGAGATCTTCGAGCCGTACGATGCCTGCTGGCGGGGCTTGGGGCGGATCGGGGCGAGCGGCCTACGCTTCAGGAAGGAATTCGCCGGATTCGACGCCGCGTCCCGGTTCGGCCTGGAGACGGAGGGGTCCGAACGCGACCTGGCCGGATGCCGCTGCGGGGAGGTCCTCCGGGGCGTCATCCGTCCGCAAGGCTGCCGCCTGTTCGGGACGAAATGCCGTCCCGACTCCCCGCTCGGCCCCTGCATGGTGTCCTACGAGGGCGCCTGCCTCATCCACTTCAAGTTCGGCCCGGAGAGGAGGCCCCGCCCGTGACCAAGATCAGCCTGGAGCTCGGCAGCGGCGGCAGTCTGATGAGGGACTTCATCGCCGGGCGGATCGTGCCGTCCCTCGGCGATCCCCTGCTCCGTGAGCTCGGGGATGCCGTCCACCTGCCCGGGGGCATCGCGTTCACAACCGACAGCTACGTCGTCGATCCTCTCTTCTTCCCGGGTGGGGACATCGGCCGGCTGGCCGTCAACGGGACGGTGAACGACCTCGTCGTCTCGGGGGCGGAACCGCGCTTCCTCTCGCTCGCCCTGATCCTCGAGGAAGGCTTCGACACGGGGACCCTCGACCGGGTCATCCGCTCGATCGGCACCGCGGCCAAGGCGGCGGGCGTCCGCATCGTCACGGGCGATACGAAGGTCGTCCGCCGCGGCCAGGGGGACAAGGTCTATATCAATACGGCCGGCGTGGGACGGTCGATCGCCCGGCCGCGGCAGGCCAGGATCCGCCGGGGCGACAAGGTCATTCTGACCGGAACGCTCGGCGACCACAGCCTGGCCGTGATGCTCGCCCGGGGCGATTTCGGCCTGAGCTCGAGCGTCCGCAGCGACTGCGCCCCCCTCCTCTTCCTGCTCCCGCTCTGGAAAAAGGGGGCCCTCTGGATGCGCGATGTCACGCGGGGCGGGCTGGCCACGGTCCTCTTCGAGCTGGCCGAACGGCTCCCCTTTCCCGTTGTCGTCGACGAGGACCGCATCCCCTTGTCACGGCCCGTCCGGGCGGCCAGCGAGCTGCTCGGCATCGACCCCCTCTACATGGCTTGTGAAGGGAAGGCGGTTGTCATCGCGCCGGCGGCCGGGGCGGAGGGATTCCTGAAGCTCATGCGCGCCCATCCTCTGGGCCGCAAGGCGGCCATCATCGGCGAGATCCAGGATCGCATCGGTCGTCCCGGTGAGCTGCTGCTTCGTACGGGCGTCGGCGGCCTCCGCCTGCTCGAGCCCCTGACCTCCGAGCTCCTCCCCCGCATCTGCTAAAAAAAGGCAAGACGGGGTCAAACCTATACCTTTTTAATTCTCGCACCTTAACCGCTTGCCTGCGCCGGCCTCACGAAAGAATTAAAAAGGTATAGGTTTGACCCCGTCTTTTCTTAGGCCTTGACGACGTTTTTCCGGCGCCGCTTGATGGCGTTCCGGGTGTCGACGACGAGCGGGGCGTTCCTGACGATCTCGTCGTAGTCATACGCCGAGTGATCGGTCGCGATGACGACGGCGTCCGACTTCCTGAGCAGGGCCTTCGTTATCGGGACGGACTTGAGCTCGAGCCCGGGGTACTCCCGGTGCCCGACGACCCGCGGGACATACGGATCGTTGTAGGACACCTTCGCCCCCTTCTTCTGGAGCAGGCTGATGATCTTCAGGGACGGCGATTCGCGCGAGTCGTCGATGTCCTTCTTGTACGCCAGCCCGAGGACGAGGACCTTGGCCCCCTTGATGGATTTGCCCTGGGCGCCGAGCGCTTCGACCGCCTTGTTGATCACGTAATAGGGCATGAACCGGTTGATCTCGCCGGCGAGCTCGATGAACTTCGTCTGGTAGTCGACCTCCTTGGCCTTCCAGGTCAGGTAGAACGGATCGATCGGGATGCAGTGCCCGCCGAGCCCGGGCCCCGGGTAGAAGGGCATGAAGCCGAAGGGCTTGGAGGACGCGGCCCGGATGACCTCCCAGACGTCGATGCCCATCCGGTCGAAGATCATCTTCAGCTCGTTGACGAGCGCGATGTTGACCGAACGGAAGATGTTCTCCAGGAGCTTCGCCGATTCCGCGGCCTTGGTCGAGGAGACCGGCACGGTCCGGACGATGATCTGATCGTACAGGGTTTTGGCCAGCCTGAGGCAGTCCGGCGTCAGGCCGCCGACGACCTTGGGGGTGGTGGCCGTCGAGAAATTTTTGTTGCCCGGGTCCTCGCGCTCGGGCGAGAAAGCCAGGAAGAAATCACGGCCGCCCTTGAGCCCGCCGGCCTCGAGGATCGGCAGCATCTCTTCGTCGGTCGTGCCGGGGTAGGTCGTGCTCTCGAGAATGATCAGCTGGCCCTTGCGCAGATTCTCGGCGACGGTGATGGTCGAGTTGAGGACGTAGGACAGGTCGGGGCTGCCGTGGCCGTCGAGCGGCGTCGGCACGCAGATGAGGATGGCGTCGACGTCCCGCAGGCCCTTGAAATCCGCGGTGGCCCGGAACGCCTTCCGGGCCAGGAATTCCTTGAGCTCGGCCGCCGAGATGTGGCGGATGTAGGTCTTGCCCCGGTTGAGCATGTCGACCTTCCGGGAGTCGACATCGAATCCGGTGACGTTGAAACCCTTCTGGAGGAACGTCTTGACGAGCGGCAGGCCGACATAGCCCAGGCCGATGACGCCGATCCGGGCCTCTTTCGATCCGATCTTCTTGAGCAGGTTCGAGGCTTCGATGTTCATGTCTTCAAGCTCCTTTGCTTGTGCCAGGCGACGGTCTCTTTGAGACCGTCCATGAAAGTCAGGCCGGGTGCGAAATCCAAGAGGCGCCGGGCCTTGCCCATATCGGCGGTCGAATGCCGGATGTCGCCCGGCCTTTCGGCCGCGCGGACCGCCTCGATCTTCGTTCCGAGGAGGCCGTTCACGGCGACGAGAAGGCCGTTGACCGTGGTTCCGGCGCCGGAGGCGACGTTGAGGACCTCCCCCGCCGCCGAGGGCGACGCCGCGGCCGCCAGGTTGGCCCGGACGATGTCGCCGACGAAGACGAAGTCCCTGGATTGCTCGCCGTCGCCGTAGATCGTAGGCCGCTCGCCCCGGAGCATCTTGGCGATGAACAGCGGGATGACGGCCGAGTACTCGGAGGCCGGGTCCTGCCGCGGCCCGAACACGTTGAAATAGCGCAGGGCGACCGCGTTCAGGCCGTGGAGGGCATGAAAGACCTGGGCGTACTTCTCCCCGACGGACTTGCTGACTCCGTACGGCGACAGGGGCTTGCCTTCCCGGCCTTCGACCTTGGGCATCGACGGATCGTCGCCGTAAACCGCGGAAGAAGAGGCCAGGACGAAGCTCCGGACGCCGGCGTCTTTCGCCGCCACGAGCATGTTGAGCGTGCCCCTGACGTTGATCGCGTCGTTGAGAAGGGGGTCGGCGACGGAGCGCACCACGGACGCGAGCGCCGCCTCGTGGAAGACCGTCCCGACGCCTTCGACGGCCCTTCGGCAGGCCGCGAGGTCCCTGATGTCGCCCTCGATGAACTCGAACCTCCCGGCGATCGCCGCCAGGTTGTCCATCGTCCCGGTCGAAAGATCGTCCAGGATGCGGACCTGGTCCCCGCGCTTGATCAGGGTCTCGGCGATGTGCGAGCCGATAAAGCCCGCCCCGCCCGTGACCAGGTATTTTGGCACTGCGTGTTCCCTAACAGATTGATTATATTAAATCTATTTAGTCGGTCAAGCTACAAAATGGTGACGAGTCTTTTGGCCCCCATCAGAGCACCTTTCAGAGGAGGCCGAGCTCGCCGAGCCGGCGGAGGACGTTCTGGACGCTCTCATCCACCGTTTCCTTGTCGGTCTCCAGCACGATCTCGGCGTTGAGCGGCTCCTCATAGGGGTCGGAGACTCCCGTGAACTCCTTGATCTCGCCGCGGATGGCCTTCTGATACATGCCCTTGACGTCGCGCTGGATGCAGACCTCGACGGGGCACTTGGCGTAGATCTCCACGAAGTTGGTCGTCTCCTTCCGGGCCCGGTCGCGCATCTCCCGGTACGGGGAGATGAACGAGGTCAGGACGGCGACCCCGTTGCGCGACAGGAGCTTGGCCACGAAGGTGACCCGGCGGATGTTCTCGTCCCGGTCCTTCTTGGAGAAGCCCAGGTCCCGGGTCAGGTCCTGGCGGACGACGTCCCCGTCCAGGCGCTCGACGCGGCGCCCCTTCTCCTTCAGGATCTCGGCGACCCGGTCGCCGACGGCCGATTTCCCGGAGCACGGCAGCCCCGTGAACCACAGCGTGAAGCCTTCATGTTCTTCGCACATTCGAAGCGTTTCCTTTCATTCAGGGCCGGAGGACCCGTCCCTTCATCTTCCCGGAGACGGCCAAGCCGAAGAGATCGAGGACGGTCGGGGCGATGTCGAGGATATCGCCGTCGCGCCGCCCCGTCCGGCCGCCGGCCGGGTCATAGAGAATGTAGATCCCGTGCTGGGCGTGCACGGCATCGTCCGGTCCGGTGTCGTTCTCCGGGAGGTACATGGTCCCGTGGCCGAGCGTTCCGGCCGACCGCCAGTAGAGATCGTCGAAGTAGACCATGAGGTCGGGATATTCGCCCTCGAGCTCCTCGTAGTGCTCCTGGGGCTTGATGACCTTGGTGGCCCAGCTCTCACCCGCCGGCCCCCGGACGCCCTCGAGCTCGCACAGCAGCCCGTCCCGCACCTTTTCGTAGTCCCCGGCCGGGATGACGCCCTTAGGCTCGCGGCCCTCGACATTGAGGAAGACGCGGGCATAGTATCCGCCCCAGGCCCAGGCACGGGTTTTCTCCCAATCGATGGGCAGGTCGTCGAGGCTCGTCGGCTTGTCCGGCCGCGCCTTGACCACCAGCCAGCCCTTGTCGATGAGCCACTCGTTGACGCAAAAGGCGCCCTTCATCCTCTTCGCGCCGTGGTCGGAGACCACCAGCACGGCCGTGTCCGCCCCGGCCTTGTCGATAAGCCGGCCGATCTTGGCGTCGAGGAACTTGTAGTAGTCGATGATGGCGTTCTCGAAGCGGTTCCCCGGCTCATAGAGATGATGATCGTGGTCCATATATTTCCAGAACGCGTGGTGGACGCGGTCGACGCCGATCTCGACGAACATGAACAGGTTCCAGGGCTTGGCTTCGAGGAGCCAGTCCATGACCTCGAACCGCTTCTCGGTCATGGCGTAGATCTCGCGGAGGATCTGGTCCCTGTCCTCCGTCCGGAAGACGACGTCGAAGATGTACGGCCCGAAGCGCTCTTCGATCTCGGCCTTGAGCCCGGCCGGGTAGGTCGTCTCCTTGCCCGGGCCGGGAGGCGTGATGAAGCACGAAATGAGGTTCCCGGCGACGGGGTACGGCGGATAGGACGGGGGCACGCTGACGAGCGTGCTCGACCCGCCCGCCTCTCCGACATAGTCCCAGAGCTTCTTGTCCTTGACGGCCCGGGAGTTGGCGATCCACATCTGGTCGTAGGAATAGCCCTTGCGGTGGCGGAAGCCGTAGAGGCCGAGGCGCCCCGGATCGAGCCCTGTGGCCATGACCATCCAGGCCGGTATGGTGATGGGCGGGTCCGAGCTCCGGAGCTTCCCCCACAGCCCCTTCCCCATGAGCCCCCGCAGGACCGGGAGCTCGTCCCGGCGGTCGAAGACGATCTCGGGCGGGGCGCAGTCGAGCCCCACGACGAGGACCTTCCGGTCATTCATTGAACGGGTCCTTGAAGGCCATGATGACCTTGGCCACTTCGGGCCGCATGAGCTCAGGCGGCGGGCACTCCCCCTTGACGAGAAGGTCGCGGATCTTCGTGCCGCTGAACTGAATGTGCTCGGCGGGCGGGTGGGGGCAGATCTTCTCGTTGACGACCGATCCGCAGGTCCGGCAGAAGGAGAAGGACCGGAAGAACATCGGCACGATCCCCAGATCGGGGAAGTCCTCGAAGATCTCCTGGGCGGCGAAGGGGGGGTAATAGCTTCCCACCCCGGCGTGGTCTCGGCCGATGATGATGTGGGTGCAGCCGAAGTTCTTCCTTAGGATGGCGTGATGGATGGCCTCGCGGGGCCCGGCATAGCGCATCTCCATCTGGAGGATGGCCATGACCGTCCGCTCCGGGATGTAATAGCGGCGGATGGCCTCTTCGTAGGAGGCCAGGATGATCTCGTCCTTGAAATCCCCCTTCTTCTTCCGCCCGATCACGGGGTTGATGAACAGCCCGTCGGTAAAGGTCAGGGCGGCCTTCTGGACGTACTCGTGCCCGATATGGGGGGTGTTGCGGGTCTGGAAGCCGACGACGGTGCGCCAGCCCTTGGCTTCGAAAAGGACGCGGGTCTCCCGGGGCGAGAGCTTCCAGCGGTCGAACGGGGTCGGCGTCATCTCGAGAAGGTCGACCGGTCCGGCCAGGAGGACCTCCTTCATGGCCAGGACCTTGGCGACGCCGGGGTGGGCCGGGTCGCGCGTCCCGAAGATCTTCTCGGCCGTCTCGCCCTTGTCGGCGCCGAATTTCTCCTCGAGATGGAGGATGGCCACGGGGTGCCCGGCCTCGGTCTCGAGCAGGACCTCCTGCCCCGTCTTCAGGCCGTCGGCGGTCCCGCGGTCGACGTCGAGGACGATCGGGATGGTCCAGGCGACATCGTTCGCCAGCCGGCTGCAGGCCAGGACCGCCCTGAAATCCGCCTCGCCGAGGAACCCCTCCAGGGGGCTGTAAACGCCGGTGGCGATATTTTCCACGTCCGAGACGAGCTCGGAGTCGATGAGGAGGCGGGGGGACTTGGCGGTCCGAGCCAGGGCTTCGGCCTTCGTTTGGCCTTCGAGGACCCTGTCGACGAGCTTGCCGCCGTGGGGTTGGATCATGGATTACTCCTTTGCCCGGGATCGGGAAAAACGAGGGATTCGAACGGCCGGACAGCTCAGTCGATGTATCCCAGAGCTTTCAGGCGCTCCTTGACCTTCTCCTCTTCGTCCTTCGAGAAGACCTCGGCCGCCGGCTCCGCCTTGGTCAGGCTGTCCCTGAGGACCTTGGCCGCATAGCTCGAAACCGAGCTGAACTCCGTCCCCTTGATGAACTCCTCGATCTTCTTGTGGAGCGAAGTCGGTATCGTGACGGTCGTGAATTCTTTGTCCATGCCGGATTTATATACCAGAAGGCCCTTTTTTTCAATCCCCGGCGCCGGATTGCCTCCCCCTGGGCGGCTTGACAAATCCCTCTCGCCCGTGGTTATAATGACCCGGTAATGACCGAAAGCGAAGACCCCTGGCCGCCCCTCCCCTAGTCATGGAAAAGGTAACCATTCCCCTGATGAACGAATCCGCCCTGTCCGGCGTCCAGGGTAAAACGCTGAAAAAGCTCGAGTCCCGCCTAAGTGTTAGCCTGGCGCTGCGCGGCGACCAGCTCCTCATCGACGGGGACGCCAAGAAGGTCGCCTTCGCCAGGCTCTATTTTGACAAGCTCCGCGAGCTCGGGGATAAGGGCCACCAGCTCAGGGAGGAGGACCTTCTCATCACCCTGGACATGCTGGAGGGCGGGGCGCCCACATGCCTCGACGACTATGCCCCCTCCGAACCCCTGAATCTGTCGCGCAAGTCGGTCAGCCCCAAGAGCTTGAACCAGCAGGCCTACCTCCAGGCGATCAAGACGCACGACCTCGTCTTCGGCATCGGACCGGCCGGCACGGGCAAGACCTATCTCGCCATGGCCATGGCCCTGGCCTTCCTTCAGAACAAGTCCGTCAACCGCATCATCCTCACCCGGCCGGCGGTCGAGGCCGGGGAGAAGCTCGGCTTCCTGCCCGGGGACCTCATCCAGAAGATCAATCCGTACTTGAGGCCTCTCTACGACGCCCTGTTCGATCTGTTCCAGTACGACCAGGCCAACCGCTTGATCGAGCGCGGCGTCATCGAGATCGCCCCCCTGGCCTTCATGCGCGGCCGGACCTTGAACGGCGCCTTCATCATCCTCGACGAGGCCCAGAACACGACCCGGGAGCAGATGAAGATGATCCTGACCCGGGCCGGATTCGACTCGAAGCTGGTCATCACGGCCGACATCACCCAGATCGACCTGCCCCAGCCGCGCAAGTCGGGCGTCATCCACGCCATGAAGATCCTGGCCTCGCTCCCGGAGATCGCCTTCATCCGCTTCAACGACAAGGACGTCGTCCGCCACCCCCTTGTCCAGAAGATCATTAAGGCCTACCAGAAGGCTGAATCCACGGAGGACTGAGGAACCATGTCTGCCTCCTTCTTCGACCGGATCAAGCTGTTCAAGTCGGCCGAGATCCAACCCGGGCGCCCCCCCGCCGAATCGCCGGAGGAAGAGCTCCGGCCAACCCTCGCCTCGCGGCTGTTCAAGGAACCCTGGCTGCTCATGGTCCTGGCGACAGCCATCCTGGCCCTTCTCCTGACCCGCATGCCCTCGGAAGGCCTGATGACGCTCAAGCTGGCCGAAGTCGCTCCGGCGGACGTCGTCGCCCCCTTCGACCTCACGATCGAGGACGGCGAGGCCACGGCCGGAAAACGGGCCGAGGCGGAGGCCGCGATCCTGCCCGTCTACACGTTCGACGCCAACGTCTTTGCCAATACAGAGGACAAGATCCGCCGCCTCTTCGCCGAGGGACGGGACGGGACGGCCCGTTCCCCCTCGGCCAATCAGGCCGAGGCCCTCCGGACGCTCCTGCTCGAGAAGCACGGCATCGATCTCGAGCTTCCCGACGTTCAAACGCTCGCCCGCCTGAGATTCTCCGCCGATCTCGAGGAGATGCTGGTCAGCCTTACCGCCAAATCGTTCAGCCAGGGCATCATCGTCTCCAAGAACCTCTTCATCCACGGCGAAGACGAGAGGGGTCTCGTGCTCGTCGACTCGCGCGGCCGGGAGCGGCCCGTCCGCATCGACGGCCTGATGGACATCGGCGAGAGCGAGCGCCGCTTCAACGAGGAGCTGGCCCGGATCGACATGCCGCCCCGGAACCGGGCCGCGCTGGCCAGTTTGGGGGAGATCTTCCTGACGGCCAACGTCACCTACAACAAGATCGAGACCGAGAAGCGGAAGACGCTGGCCCGGGATGCCATCGGCACGGTGACGTTCACCGTCAAGAAGGACCGGGTCATCGTCCGCAAGGGCGACGAGGTCACCCCCGAAACCCTCAAGATCATGGACGAGTACAACCAAAGGATCCGGCGGCAGTCGAGCTGGCTGCCCGGCTTCGCCGGCACCTTCATCCTGTACGCCTTCCTCTTTCTCATCCTCTGGTATTCTCTCGGCCGGATCGACAAGCCGAAGCAGAAGGGCCGGCAGTTCCAGATGACGGCCGCCACCCTTGTCGGCAGCCTTCTCCTTTACAGGGGCTTCCTCGCTCTGGCCACGACCGTCAGCGGGGCGCTCACGACCCCCGCCTTGACCCGTATCGAAGTCTTCTATTACGCCTTCCCCCTGCAGGCGGGGGCTCTGATCTTCGCCTTCCTTCTGCCCGAGCCGGTGACGCTTCTCTTCATCCTCCTCAACAGCCTGACGGCCGGGCTTCTCTTCGGCGGCGATTTCGTCATGGCCATCTTTACGTTCGTCGGCGGCCTGGCCGCGATCAACGCCGTCAAGCTCTATCGCCGGCGCTACCGGGCGGCGACCCTCCGGGCCGGCTTCATCGTGCTGCCGGCCGCCAACGCCCTGCTCATCGCGACCTTCCATCTCATCCTGAGGCGCGCGGGCTTCAACGTTCTCCCGGCCGAATTGGTCATGGGCATCCTGGGCGGCGCGACCAGCGCGGTCCTGGCTTTTCTCCTGCTGCCGCTGGTCGAATCCCTCTTCGGCTTCGTCACCGGTTCGAAGCTCCTGGAGCTGACCAACTCGGAGCTGCCGATCTTCCGCCAGCTGGCGGAGGAGGCGCCGGGCTCCTACCACCATTCCCTCATCGTCGCTTCGCTCGCCGAGAAGGCCGCCGAGGAGCTGGGGCTCGACAGCCAGCTGGCCAAGGCCGGCGCGCTCTACCACGACATCGGCAAGTCCAAGATGCCCGAGTATTTCATCGAGAACAGGACCCGCGAGTTCGACCTCCACAAGGACCTGACGCCGTCGATGAGCACCCTCGTCATCAAGAACCACGTCAAGGAGGGCGCGGAGCTCGCCCGCAAGCTCAATCTGCCCCGGCCGCTACGGGAGATCATCGAGCAGCACCACGGCAACTCCCTCGTCCGCTTTTTCTACGCCAAGGCCAAGCAGACGTACGACCCCGAGCAGCAGACCGTGGGCGAAGAATCCTTCCGCTATCCGGGCCCGGCGCCCCAGACGAAGGAGGCCGGCGTGGTCATGCTGGCCGACTCGATCGAGGCCGCCTCGCGGAGCCTCAAGGCGCCGACCAAGGACAACCTCAAGCGGGTCATCACCGACATCATCAACGGCACGCTCCAGGACGGCCAGCTCGACGCCTGTGACTTTTCCCTGAGGGAGCTCCGTACGGTCGCCGCCGCCTTCCTGACCATCCTCTACGCCATCTATCATCCCCGCATCGAATACCCCGGCTTCAGCTTCGAAGGGAAGCCGAAGGACGCGAAAAAGCATCCCGGAAAGAACAATGCTCGTAATTCTAAACCGCCAGAAAAAACACCGGCTCCGGATCAGGGCGTTTGAGCGGCTCCTCGCCGAGCTCGCCGCGCGCTACGGCCTTCAAGCGCCCGAGGTCAGCCTCTCGTTCGTCGGCGAGAGGGCCATCCAGACCCTCAACCGGAAGTTCATGAAGAAGAACAAGCCGACCGACGTCCTGAGCTTCCCTCTCGGCGAGACGGGGCCCGACGGCAACTACTACCTGGGCGATATCGTCATCGCCGTCCCGGTCGCCTTCCGGCAGGCCCGGTCGAAGGGCCACTCGCTCGACCGCGAGCTCCGCCTGCTCGCCATCCATGGGTTCCTCCACCTCCTCGGCTTCGACCATTTCGCCGGGATCGAAGAGGAGGAGCGGAAGCTCCACGGGATCTACCTCGCATGACGGTGACCGGCGTCGTCTGGATCGGGCTGGGCCTGGCCTTCCTGGCCGCGTTCCTCCTGTCGCTCTTCCACTTCGTCCTGGGGTCCTATTCGAAGATCTCGCTCAGCCGCTTCCTGGAGGACCGCGAGAAGGCGGACCGGAACGGGATCCTCAAGCATTTCGAGGAGACGCAGCTGGCCGTCGAATTCCTCAGGATCCTCGTCCTCCTGACCCTGGCCGTCTGCGGATTCGTCGTGTCCGGCGGCACGGGCGCGCGGCCGCTCTGGTTCCTGCTGACCGCCCTGGCCGTCTACACGGTCGGGCTCGACCTCCTTCCCCGCCTGCTCGTTCTGGCCGGGAAGCCGTCCCTCATGAAGGCCTTCCTGCCGGCCTTCCCTCTCGTCCGCGTCCTCGCCTCCCCGGTCCTCATCGTCTCCCGCAGGCTCATCGCCCGGGAAGAGCAGCGGGAAGAGCAGGAGGAGGACCGGGAGGCCTCGGAGGAGGAGATCGAGACCTTCATCGATGAGGCGACCGAGGAGGGCATCATCGACAAGGGCGAGGACGAACTGCTCCGAAGCGTCGTCGAATTCGGCGACACGGTCGTCCGGGAGGTCATGACGCCCCGGGTCAACATGGTCTGCCTCCGCAAGGACGCGACCATCGACAACCTCAAGGACCTCATCATCAGGGAGAAGTACTCGCGGATCCCCGTTTACAAGGACCGGCTCGACAACATGGAGGGGATCGTCATGGCCAAGGACATCATCGAGTACGCCGACGAGAAGCAGAAGGCCCTGCCCATCGAGCCCCTCGTCCGGCCGGTGGCCTTCGTTCCGGAGTCCATGCCCGTCACGGACCTCCTCCGCGAGTTCCAGAAGGTCAAGACGAAGATGGCCATCGTCGTCGACGAGCACGGCGGCGTCTCCGGCCTGGTGACCATGGAGGACGTCGTCGAGGAGATCGTCGGCGAGATCCAGGACGAGTACGACACCGAGGAGGCCCAGATCGTCGAGAACGGCCCGCTCGATTTCACGGCCTCCGGGGCGACCGAGGTCGAGGAGCTCGAGGAGCTGTTCGATACAGAGCTCGCCGACGACGATTTCATCACCCTCGGCGGTCTCGTCACCCACGACCTCGGACGGCTTCCGTTCAAGGGCGAGACCATGACCATCAAGGGCCTTCTCCTCGAGGTCCTCGACGTCGACCAGAAGAAAGTCAAGAAAGTGCGGATCCGGAAGGCCTGACGGAGGCCGAGAGGACAAGATGCCGAGGACACCTAAAGCAAAGACCACGACCGCCGAAAGCAAAAAGGACGCGCCCAAAAGGGCCCCCCGGAAGAAGGCGGCGCCTAAGCCCGTCTTCAGGACTGGCTACGTCGCCCTCATGGGGCGGCCGAATTCCGGGAAATCGACCCTACTCAACGCCCTGCTCGGGCAGAAGGTGGCCATCGTCTCCGACAAGCCCCAGACAACACGCATCAGCATCCTGGGCATCAAGACGTCGGAAAAGGGCCAGATCATCTTCGTCGACAACCCCGGCATCCACAAGCCGCTCCACACCCTCAACAAGAGGATGATGAACTTCGTCTACTCGGCGCTCGAGACGTCCGACATCATCTGTCTGCTCGTCGACGCCACCGAGAAGTTCGGCCATGGCGACGAGTACGTTCTGGAGACGCTGCGCAAGGTCAAGACGCCAGTCTTCCTCCTCATCAACAAGGTGGACATCGTCCGCAAGGACAAGGTCCTGCCGATCATCGACCAGTACAAGGACCTCTTCCCGTTCAAGGAGATCATCCCCATCTCGGCCCTCAAGGGCATCAACCTCGACGTCCTGGAGAAGCTGCTGCTGGAGCTCCTGCCCCTGTCGCCGAAGGTTTACTCCGACGAGGAGATCTCGGACCAGTCCGAGCGCTTCCTCTTCGCCGAGATCGTCCGGGAGAAGATCCTGAAATACGTCACCCAGGAGCTCCCCTTCGTCACGGCCGTCTACATCGAGGCCATCGAGAAGAAGGACCAGCAGGACTGGAATAAGCCGGGAGAGATGAGGCCCGTCGCCTACATCCGGGCCTCGATCTTCGTCGAGAAGGACAACCACCGGAAGATCGTCATCGGACGGCATGGCTCGCTCGTCAAGCAGATCGGCATCGAAGCCCGCCAGGAGATCGCCGAGTACATCGGGCACAAGGTCTTCCTGGACCTCCAGGTCCGCGTCCGGGAGAACTGGCGCGACTCCGAGGACGTCCTCGATCTCATCGAAGGCCAAAAGGGCTAAGATCGGGGACCGAAATCCGGGACATGTTCCTTTTCTCTTGAAAAGGTACGTGTCCCGTGGATTTCGCGGGATCGTGTCCCGGATTTATCGGCCAGGTACGTGTCCGCGATTTAGCCCGCTTGAATTGGGATCGTGTCCCCTGATTTGCAGCAAATACCCAAGTTGACTCGCTCAAGCGGGCATGCGATAATCTATCGCCAACCGGACGGTGAGTGTAGCTCAACGGTTAGAGCATCGGACTGTGGATCCGAAGGTTGGGGGTTCGATTCCCCTCACTCACCCCACTCATTTCTCCCCATAAGAACAGCAACTTAGGTGGTGATCCTGGGCCCGAAATCGGTTGTTCCAGATTGTCCCATTTCAATCAATATTGATTCATTTTTGGAAAGGAATACGGAAAGGTAGATTTCGGGAGCGGGCCCTCCTCGAGATCTTTCTCGAACGCCACGAAATCCTGAAAACGATTCTGCATCTGGTTCGGCTTCAGGAGAAGGCAGAGAGGTCTATTATGTTTTCGCGATTGCGGCTGAGATTGGTTTAGAAGCGGAGATAATGAGAGATCGCATACGATCCTGGAAGAAGCCAGAAACTGCCAGGCACGCCAGACCC
>Ga0105106_10000843_pt1 | contig 21804 bp, 20 predicted proteins | sample PPLLaktember2015_5_FD_79109 | JGI IMG/M metagenome (GOLD analysis project Ga0105106, IMG submission 79109) | Freshwater sediment microbial communities from Prairie Pothole Lake near Jamestown, North Dakota, USA - PPLs Lake P8 Core (1) Depth... | ecosystem: Environmental > Aquatic > Freshwater >...
CACCACCTGCAGCAGCTTGCGCCGTTCCGTCTCGAGGTTCGACAGCAGGCGCAGCCCCTCCAGCGTTTCGATCGGGATGGCCTGGGACTCGTCCAGGCACAGCAGCACGCGCTTGCCCTCGGCGTAGGTGTCGATGAGATAGCGGTTCAGCAGCTTGAGAAGCTGGTGCTGGTTGATGTGCTGCGGATATTTGATGTCCAGTTCGTCGGCGACGGCGAACAGCAGCGTCATCGGCTGCAGATAGGGGTTCGGAATGTAGGCGGTGACGAATTCGCGATGATCGAGCGTAGCCAGGAACTTGCGGCACAGCAGCGTCTTGCCGGTGCCGACCTCGCCGATCACCTTCATGAAGCCCTCGCCGCTGCGCGCCGCCACCAGCAGCGTGTTCAGCGCCTCCTGGTGCGACGAATGCGCAAAGAAAAAGCTCGTGTCCGGCGTGATCGTGAACGGCAGTTCCTTCAGCCCGAAATGTGTTCCGTACATGTGCGCTTACCCGCTTCTCAAAGTATTCGTTCAGGATCCAATGCGGATTTTCCGGATGCGCTCCTGCGACTCGCCGGCCGCGTCGTTCCAGTCCTGGCCAACATTGATGACCGTCGGCTTGAGCAGAATGACCAGCTCACGCTTGATACGCGTCACTTTCTTGTGCTTGAACAGGTTTCCGATCAGCGGAATGTCGCCGAGCAGGGGCACGGAGGCGTTGTCATCGGTGCTGGCCTCCTTCATCAGCCCGCCGATCACGATGATCTGGCCGCTGCCGGCGCGCACGATGTTGTCCGACTCCTGCACCGAACTCAGCGCCGTCGAAATGGTCTGATTCGAGGCGACGGTAATCAGTTTCTCCGACACCTCGCTCACGGATGGATGAATGTGCAGATTGATGTTGCCGGCCTCGTCGATCTGCGGCGTCACGTCCAGGGCGATGCCTGAGAAGAAGGGCGACAGTTCTGTCGAGATTGTCGGCAGACCTGAAATCGTAGAGCTCGCCGTCGTGTCCTGCTTGGTCACGAAATAGGAGTCCGTACCCACCTTGATCACCGCCTTCTGGTTGTTCATGGTGGAGACACGCGGGCTGGAAAGCACGTTCAGGTCGCCTTGCGTCTTCAGCAGTTCGAAAAACGCCGCGAAGTTATTCGCCTTTACCGCCAAGGTAAACACACCACCGAAGGCGGAAGCATCAGTGCCGGAAATGGCGCTGAAGGTGCCGGTGGTGGGATTCAGGTTGCCGGCGTTGGTAGCGATTTCGCTGAGTCCCGTATTGCCGAGCGATGTCCCGCCGCCCACCTGGCCGACGGTGTAGGTCTTGCCATTCTTGTTGGCGATGCCGGCCCAGTTGATGCCACTCTGGAAACCGTCCTTGAGCTGGACCTCGACAATCTTGGCTTCAAGGATGACCTGGCGGTTCATGCTGCCCTGGGTCACACCCAGATATTCCTCCACCAGACGCAACTCATCCGGCATGGCACGCACCAGGACAACACCGGCCTGTGGATTGATAATCACTTTTCTTCCGCCGTCAGCGCCGACGATGGCCGCCAACGCCGTTGTCAGGTCCTTCCAGAAATCCGTCTGGGACTGGGTCTGAATCTGCACGCCGCTGGCCCCCTGCGTGGAGGTGCTCGCCGTTCCTGAACCGGCCGTGGCGCCCGTGGCGGACAGCCCGCTCGCCGACACGCGCGTATCGGACATGCCCTTGCGCGAGAGATTGAGATAATTCACCGGGAACATACGCGTCTGCAGGTCGCTGCCGAGAATGAAAAAGCGATTGCCCTCGCGCCGGTACTCATAGCCATATACCTGGCGGATAACACTCAGCGCTTCCGGGACGGTGGCTTCCTTGAGATTGAGCGAAATGGTCCCGCTCACGTCCGGATGCAGGATCATGCTGTACGGCGTGCCCTCGACCAGGCCCATGAACACCTGGCGCGCGGGCGCGTTGTTCACGGTCAGATCGAAGCGCGGCTCGAGCGGTATGGCGCCACCCTGGGGCAGCGTGATCTCGATCGGCGGCAGCAAGGCGCTGCTCACATCGGAGGGAACCCCTTTGCCATCCTTGCCGGCGCGCGCCTCCGTCAGGCTATCGTCCACGCTGGCGCTCACCGAGTCGCGCCACCCGGGCGAAACGCTCTGACACCCCACCAGCACCATGGCCAGCGCCGCGACCAGTGCACGCCGGATTGTCATCCCGATATTATTTGTCCACATTTTGCCCACCTTCTTGACCACCCACCGGCACCTTGACCATATGCGTTTGTTTCACCAGTTTCGGCAACAAACGCAGGCGCGTTTCACGATCCGCCTTCTTCAGCACCACCTCATACGGCTGTATGTCCGTAATCGTCCCGCCGCCGAATTTGTCGCCCACCGTATAAGACTTGCCGCTGATCACGGCGCGCCGCTGGCTCGCCGAAATAAAAGTCGATTGCAGCATCGGCCCCGTCGGCCTGACCGTCGCCGCGGGCGCGCCGCTCTCCATGCTGTAAGCCGGCCGCGTCGGGTCTGCGAGACCGGTGAAATCATTCGCCAGACTGTTCGTCATGATTCCCATCAGGCCAATCGCAGCGATTACCGTCCGCATGACGGCAATGCGAATGCCGGCTTCCCTGTCGTTGCTCGTATCAAGTTTCATGCCAATTGCTGCCATCACAGTCCGATCCAGGCCTCGTGCGTGCTGAGGGTATAAATCACCAGGCTGACGCGGGAATCGGGATATTTCTCCGTCTTCAGGGTCGCCTTGCCCCAGAATACTTTCCAGGGAAGGGCCTCCAGCGACTTGAGATAGCGCAGGATATCCAGATAGCCGCCTTTGACCTCGACATGCATGCCGTGCTTGTAAACCATGGTGCCGGTCACGCCGGCGCCTCCTTCCAGCAACGGGGTGGCCGGTATGCTTTCCACCCGCATAACCTGCAAGCCACGGTTCTTGAGCAGCATCTGTTCAATGAGCCGCGCCATTTCCCTGGGAGGCACGAGCCCGGCGGTGACGCGCACCAGTTCCGTGTCCATGGTTTTCAGGTTTTGCTGCAACGCTTCGAGCTTTTTACGCTTCCCGGCATCGGGATCCTCGCCGTTGCCCGCCAGCGCCTGTACCTGCATCTCCAGGGCCTGGGTTTCCTGGCGCTTCTGGTTGACCTGCTGCTGCAAGCGGTCCTTTTCCGCGTTCAGCGGGCTGAACAGGACATTCACCGCCAGGAGATACAGCGCCACCAGCAGCGTAATGAAAATCATCGCACGCTCGCGCAACGACATGGCGTCGATACGGTTGGCGAATCCCTGGAACTGTTTTTTCAGATCATCGGATGTCATGGCTATCCCGGATTGGCGGCGGTCCTGGCCTGAAACTCGACGAACATCGCATCCGGGCCCTTGGCGTCGGGCTCCGGACGGCTCATCTGAAACGCCCGGAACTCGATGCCGGCGAGCGATTTTTCCGACGAGAGCTTCTGCATGAAGCGCGGCACCAGTTCCGGATTGGTGGTGCGTCCGGCCAGCGACATCGCTTCGCCCGCGCCGGTGATGTCGAACCCCGTCAGCCACACCCCCGGTACCCGCTGGCGCGCAAAGGAAGCGAAGTAATCGGAAAAACCGCTGGTGTTACTGAAGACGCCGCGCTGGAGAATTTCCTGCATCTGCTGCTTGGCGACGATTTCACCCTCCAGGCGGGAGATTTCATTATCAAGCGAGCTGGGACCCTTGCGTTGGCCGAACCTGGCCGCGGCATCGGCCAGGCGCTTGCTGGCCTCGGTGTGGCTTTGTTCCACGCGCCTGAACTCGCTTTTCAACGTTCCTGTCTGCCACCACATGAAGGCATACAGCGCCACCACGCCGATCGCGACCAAACCAACCGACTGCAGCATGGCCACCGCCGAGAATTTCTTCTCTTCCTTGCGGAATATCGGCTGGTAGAGATTGATCTGCTGGCTCACAGCGCCCGCTCCTCTTGCCGCAGCGCCGCGCCCAGCACCGTGAGACACAGCGATTGAAGCTCGGGCTTGAGTTCCGCTTCACATTCCATGAGTTTCGTCAGATCCATCGTGATCACGTTGAGGCTGAGATTGGCCTTGAGATGATCCACCAGTCCCGGCACCTCGTGCGGCATGGGCGCCAGCGCCAGCGTGGTGACGGGCGACTGGCGGAAATGGCTGTCGTAATAATCGAGCGAGCGCTGTACCTCGAGCACGACGCGGTCGAACAATTCGCCGGTATCCTGAAACGACGCCATCATCTCGAGCCCGATGTCAATGTTGCGACTGAGATAAATATCCGACTGCCGGCTGATGGTGATCAGGCCGCCGCCGGACGTGAACGACAGCAGTACCACGCCTTTCGCGTCCTCCGGCAGCAACGCGGCCAGGTTACGCTGCGCCATCTCGGGGATGTCGATGACATCGAGGTTGATGCCGGCGGCATGCATCATGTCGGCGCGCTTCTGGATGGCGCTGCTGCGCGCCGCCACGGCGTACATCGAGCGTGCGCGGCCGGCGGCCTTTTCGCCCGGCAGGTCGAAGACGTCAAGCGTGGCGTCGTTGATGTGGAAATCGATCAGGTCCTTGATGCGCCAGCGGATGGCGGCGCGCAGCTCGTCCGGCGGCACGTCCGGCGCCTCGGTCAGCAGCAGCGAATATTCGTTGGCGTCGAGAACCGTGGTGCAGCGCGAACGCGCCAGGTCGTAATCGACCGCAACGCGCGCCAATACTTTGTCCTGTCCCTGGTCGCCCCAGGGACGGAAATCCACCAGCGTCAGCGCAGGCGCACGGCCGGCGGTGCGCTCGACGCGCACCACGCAAACGCCGTCGGCGCGCAGGCCCACGCCGGTCAGTCCGGGCAGCATTTTCTTTTTCAGAAACGGTAACAGGGGAGATCTCCTTATCCCGAATGTGTCCCTTTAACTATGCAAAAATGTGGCCAAACTCACGGACATCAGCGTTATTGCTTAATTTCCTGAGGTTTAAATTAAGAATCGGCCAATAACCCCCTGTTGTCAATGCAGTTTTTAGAAACCATACCTGGGGAAAGCCCAGCAAAACAGCGGTATTTTCACGATCAGCCGGAACCCGGACCGATCCCGGGATGGACCCGAATCAGCGAGGGAAAATCAGCTCAGTTAAAGCGCTGCCGGAAATAAATATGCCGCGGACTGCCACGATACAGCCCAAAAGTGGCACGGCCGGTCGGATCTGCGTCACCGGTGCCATCCCAGTCAAAACGCAACCAGGTTCTGGCGCTGAGGTTTGCGGTAATGTCCACGTAGCCGTCCCCTCCCTGACCCGGAGCAGTCAGTGACAGACCGGCGTCACCGCCCACCAATGGTGAGAACATGACCGTGGCCAGCGTATTCCCGCTGCCGACATTTTTCAGCGTTGGCGGCGTCACCGGCGACGGCGCGACATTATTCGCGAGGCTGAGACCGGTGGCCGGTATCGTGGTGCAGGTGTCCGCGTTGTTCGTGATCCAGCCGATGACCGAAGGAATGGTCGCCGGCGCGGTGATGGTGGTATCCACGTAGTATTCCGCGCGCATCGGCACCGGCAGTGCCGCCAGCTCGGAACCGTAGGCGTTCTGGATGCGCACCCGTCCGCTGCGGACCTCGGCGGGTTCCTCGGTGTGGCCGGCGGAGCTGATGTTGTCCGTGTCGGTCGCACGCAGTGCCAGCGTCACCGGCGGGGTTTCCTTCGTAGAGAACAAAAAACTTACGTCCGTCTTGGTCTGGTCGCCGTTGACGGCGGTAAAACCGGCGGCGGGGAAAGACCCGTTTCCGAAAGCCCCTCCGGCAAAACCGTTGCCGTCGGAAAGCGTGACAAGCTTGGCCAAACCGGTGGTTCCGTTGTAGTTCTTCGTCGGCGTTCCGGCACCCGCTCTCGCGCTGACCGTCACTTGCGAGAAGGGCTGGCCGGAATAGGTGAAGGGCGTGGCTCCGAGACAGGCATGGATCCTGGTGACATCGAAGTAGGCCGGAGTGAAGCGGCCGATGCCCGCGCTGTCGGCGGTGAGGCCGAACAGGCAGCCGTACTTGCCGCTGGCGTCCTTGGTGTTCGAATAATTGCTCGCGACGCAGTTGCCCTTGGTGCTGACGCTGTCGATACCCGTCCAGGTGGCAAGCCGCAAGAGGTCGCACTGCGCCAGCGTTAAGGTCGCGCACTCGGTCGCGACGACGACACCATCATAGATTCCTCTTCGTGCCGTGGCGTTACTCGCCGGGTTATATCCCCGGAAAATAAACCCGCCCACTTCGTCGTACGTAAAGTTGTTGCCCGTGGCCGTCGCGGTCGGCGTACCCGACACGGCGGCGGGGAAAGTGCCCGTCAATATTCCCAGCACCGAGGGCGAGTGCAGCGCTTGAAGCTCGGAACTGTTTATCTTGAGGAGGCCGGTATAACGGCTGGGATTACCGGCAACGCCGGCAACCGTGGCGGTCAGGTTAAACGTGTCGCTGCCGGCCTTGAAAATGGGCGTGCTACCCGTGCCGCTGTTGGTCGCATCGGTAGAGGCAACCGTAACACCGGTCGGCCGCACCGAGAACGAGTCCGCCGAACACGCCGGCGCGGTGGCGGTAAAGGCACTGCAGGCCGACGTGGTGCACTCGCGCATGACCGCGATCAGATTCCTCCATGCCGAGTTGAGCGTGAATGTCGGCAACGGCGAGGCCACGCCCGTGGTACCCCCCGAGGGGAAGGTAGCGGTCTGGGTAGCGCCGGCTTCCACCGTGGCCTTGCTGGTGCAAGCGGCATTACAGGTGCGGGCGGCATCGGTGCCGCAGGCGTTGTCGCTGTTGTCAACGATCTTCACCGAGACATATTTGGTGCTGGTGGCGGAATACCCGGTTGAAATTCCGGTGCCGGTCAGCGCCGCCACCCAGAGCCGGAACGGCACTCCGGTCAACTTCATGTAGATATCGCCGGTCTGGAAATTCTGGTAGGCGGGCACGGTGGGCGACCCCGGATAGGCCTCGTCGATGGCGGAAAATCCGCTCGCGGTTCCACCAGTGGGCGGCAGCACGGTCTGGGCGCAGACGCGCAGGCCGCCGATTTCATGAATGTTATCCGAGCCGCCGGTGGAACCGGTAAATGAGATCTTCCAGTAGTCCGGCACGATCTGTGGGATCCAGCCCTGGGTCAGTGCGTAATTGGCCTCGGTGTAAGCATTGAACGGCCCGAACAGGGACACGTAATTGCTGCCATTGTTGGTGGTCGCGTCGCGGTTGACGTTGACGTTGATTGTGCCGGTGGTGGAGTTTCGGGCATCGACAATCACCTGGTACATGTAACCGGGTGACGGCGTGGTGGAAGTACGATCATCAATGGTCAGGCCGCCCGGGCTGCTGCCCGTGCCGCCCATCCAGCGATAACCATTCGCGCCGCTTCCCGGCCCGCGCACCCCGATAGATTGCACCCTGAACCCTGGGCCACCGACACGTCCCTCGGTGGGATTCTGGTAGTTGCCATATTCATCGAGCGCGATACCGACCCAACCGCCATTGAAACCCGGCGGCTGGGTGCCGTCGCTGCGTTGCGCATAGCCCAGCGAACCGCCGAAACCGCCGGGCACGGCGGGCACGGAATAATCGGAGAGCGTGACCGCGATACCGTCAGCGCCGGTGCCATCGTAAGCATAATGATTGAATTCCACCGAGATATAGTTGCCGGCGGCGGGGAAGATGCCCGGCACCGTGGCGGCCTTGGCGTTATTGGCGCTGCTATCGGTCAAGCGCAGATAACCCTGGTTCACGATTCTCGGCAGCAGGCCGGTCGCATCGGTGGAACCCAAGGATACGGTCCAGTTGCTGCCGAAAATGGTAGAAGGATTCAGGCTGGCGCGGCCGAAGGTATCGCAAACACAGCTCACCGAAACACCCGCGGGAATATTGGATGGCGGCGTGCAGAAAGGCGGCGAGACGGTATAGACCTGCCCGGTGAAATTCCCGTTGCCGGCACCCGCGCCGCCGAGCGGAACACCGCCGGAGATGATCGAATCGTTATCAACCAGATTCAGACCCAGGGTGCCGGTACCGCTGCCGGTATTGGCGGTGACCGTCCACGTGGTGCCACTGCCGGTGACCGAGGTGATGCTGGCGCCCGAAACACCGCCTCCCTGAACCAGCGCGAAGTCCGAAGCGTCCACCCCGGTGACGCTGGAACTGAAAACCACCGTCCAGGAAACAGCGGTTGCAGGTTCTGTCGGGTCGGTACTGGCACGGCTGATAGACGAAACAGAAACCACGGTCGTGTAATCCACCGTGATCTCGATATGATCGATGCTGACCGTGCGGTTCCCGCCCGCCGTAACCGGTTTTATCGCAGCAAAGGCCGCGCCAAAGTTTGCGTTGTTGATATCCGCCGAGGTCCACGTCGTTCCCCAGAGGTCGGTGCTGCCGCCGTGATCCTCATACGCATCGGAGGTGGGGTAAAAGGTGGTCGTTGAGCGGTCCGTCGGCTGGATAACCCCGGCCTTGACCAGCTGCATGGCGGCATCCCGTATGGCGTTCGTGTTACTGGCGGCGCGTTCCACGCTGACGGTAATACCATTGATCGTCGCGCCGGCAGGAATGGTAAAACCATAATCCGTGCATCGCAGGTAGTCGCTTGTCTCGTTATCACCCAACGATACCGTCGCGTCACTATTGTTGCTGGAAACAGCCCGACCAGGGTTGTTCCAGTTCTCGTCAGGACCTGCAATAGCCACGCACGTAGCAGGGCTCGCCGTTTGCGTCGCGGCATTCGCCGCCGTACCCCAGATGAGCGCGGTGCACACGGCTAAAAAAAAACTGATTAATCTGCCCATCTTCTTCATATCTCAAAACTCCAACATCTTGATCACTATTACCCGGTTAACCGATGCATGCCACCCACCTGTCATCCCTGCTGCTTCCAGGCTATTGCCCCCGCTGATAAATCACGGGTCCCGGTTTTCGCGCCGGCTCTCTGGCGGGCGTCGATTCCGTGCCCTCAGACCGGCTCGGTGGCGCTGACGGCTCCAGCGCCGGCGGCGTCGCTGGCGGAGAGATGACCCCCGGCACCGGCCCTTCCTGCCCTTCACCTGAATCGTAGTCCACGGCCCACCAAAGCGCGCTGGCCGCGCCCGTCGCCAACACCGCGAACAGCCACCACCAGGCGCTGCCGGCGCGGCGGCGCGGGCGCTCCAGCAGCTGCTGCTCGATCGCCGCCAGGCGCCGCGCATCGGGCTCGGCCCATTTCTCGTACGCCGGCGCGAACAGGTCCACGATTTCGCGCTCGGTCGGTGCTTCGTGTTTCATCCTTCGCTCCAGCGTTCCCGCAGTTTGGCGATGAGCTCCGCGCACTGGCGCCGCACCGTGCCCTCCGGCATATCCAGCGCCTGCGCCACCTCCTGATGGCTCAGTCCTATCCAATAACGCAGCAGCAGCAGGTTTTGTTCGCGCTCGGGCAAGCGGGCCACCAGTTCCCGCAGGTGGGCGGCCGTCTCCTGCGCCGGAAGGTCCGTGTCCCCGGCGGTTTCCTCGGGAAGCGGCTCGGTCGGCCGGGCGCGCGCCCGGCGCACGGCGTCGATCCGCAGATTGGCGGCGATGCGGTAGAGAAACGCCCGCGGCGCGCGCGGGTCGCGGCAGACGGTTTGAATGAAACGAATGAATGCCTCGGAGACGAGATCGTAGGCATCCTCCGGGGGGCAACCGCGCGCGACCAGGAACTTCCACAAGCACGGCGACTGCGAGCGGTAGAATTCGCGAAACGCAGCGGCATCGCCGGCGCGGCAATAGAGGCGGATGAGCTCGGCCGGGTCCCGCATCGCAATGGCGTGGCTTACGGCGGCGGCGCGCTGGTCACGGTCGTTCTGAGCGTGCGCGACACATAGCTGTCGCTGCCGAACGCGCCGAAGGTGGCGGTGGCGTTGATGACATAGACATTGTAAGTATCGCTGCGCTCGCGGTGCTCCGTATAGCGGCAAACCACGGTGACGGCATATCCGTTGAGGCCGTTCACGGCCAGATTGAAATTGTTCGTCGTCGGCGTGGCTGGCGCGTTGCCGCAGGTTGCCGCGGTATTGTTCAGGGCCCCGAAGATCCCCCACTCCACCCCGGCGCGCGCCGCATGATACGCGCGCGCGCCCAGCACCGCGGCGCTGGCGGTGGCACGCTGCGTGCCGCTGAGGGTTACCATCATGACACCGAGCATGGCCAGCACCACGACAATAAAGATGGCCGCGACCAGCGCAAAGCCGCGCTGGCGAATTCCGGAGGGGGATGGAAAGCGGGTCATGGGGCGTTGTCCACGTGCACCTGGTGCAACAGGCGCACCTGCTCACCGCTGGCGGCGTCGCTGACGGTGACATCGAGCGTCACCAGACCGGCACGCTGGTTCGTGCCCGCCGCGTAGCTGAATCGGCAGGCGCTGACCGGCCGCGAAAGCAGGGCGATATTCGTGGCGCCGGCCGGCGTGACCTGCTGCAAAGCGGTAATCGGATAGTTCGAGTAACGCGTGATGTTCCCGTTGGCCCCGGCGGTGCAGACGAAGCTCACCGGCGTGTCGACGATGAAGACGCGCTGGTTAGGTGATGCCCAGCGGAAATTGAAGCCTGGCACGAGAGGAACTGGAACAATTTGAATCTCATCGTTGCCTGGATCGTTGTTGATGGTGAACCTAACGACGTTCGGGTTGGTCATGACCACGCGCGACCCGGCGGGACAATTGGCATCCGAGTAGGCATCGGCGGCTGTGCCGGTGCAGGCGACGGCCGGTACCGCGCCCTGGTTGTAGATGGCAAGCCGTTGCCCCAGGTTGCCCGCGGCTGAGGTAAACGGCAGTGGGGGTTGAAAATTCTCAAAAAACCCGACGATATTGAATCCGTCCGTGTCCGCGCCGGCAAAGCTCAGCCGGAACTGGGTGGGCCCGTGATTGTGCCCGATATTTCCCGGCCCTTCGCGGTAGCGCGCGCCATCCATGGTATTCAATATCTCGATGGTGCAGACCTGGCCCGCGGCATTGCAGGTCACGTCGCCGGTGCCTCCGAGCGCGTCGCGGATGCGCACGCTGTTCGGCAGCGCCTGGCGGATTTCGAGGGCGGTGCGCCGCAATGCTATTTCCGCCGCATCCACCAGCTCGGCGCGACGCACCTGGGCCTCATAGCCCTGGATCGGTCGCAGAATGAACTGACCCAGCACCACGGCGATGATGCCGGTGATGGTGATCACGACGATCAGCTCGATGAGGGTCACGCCGGCGTTGCGTCGCGCGCGCTGCGGTGCTGACCGGGAAGATGAGGGTGTCGGGCGCATGAGCGGGATCAGGGGTCGTAATTGGTGCGATAGCCGCTGATTGCGACGGTGCTGCTGGGAGATATCGCCGGCGTCACCGTCACCGTGACGCGCACGGCGTCGGTGTTGGGAATGCCGTTAAGCGCCTCCAGCACCGCCTGCACCTGCACGGTATAGCCTTCGAGGCCAGAAATCGCAAAACCATTCTGGTCGCGCGCACCGACGTCGGTGAAGTTGTAGTCGAGCACGTCATCGAAGGTCTGGCGCGTGTTGCCAGAACCCACGGTGAAATTCTTTGTCAGCGCCTCCTCCAAATAAGCCTCGGCGATCGCCGTGGCCTGATGCCAGATAAGCGGATCGGCACTGGAGCCGGTGTTGCGGATAAACACCATCAGCACGCCGGCCAACGCCACGCCGATGATGACGATGGCCACGACCAGCTCTACCAGGGTGGCGCCACGCGTCCCGACGGAGAACCTTGCCGAATTCATCGCCGTTCCACAAACCCGGTGTCGCGGTACACGCGGAATTGACGGCCGCCGACGCTGACGTCCAGCGTCGCCGGGACCATATTGACGGTGCCGTCGGCGGCGAAAATGATGCTTTGCGCATCGACGGCAACGCCATCCGGCGCGGTGCGCGTAAAGGTGGCCGCGCCGCCCGAAGGATCGGCGATCGGGGTGTTGTAAGGACCCCCGGCACATGCCGCCACGTTCGCGGACCGGAACAGGGTGAAGCCGGTCGTCGTGGTCACTACCCGCACGGCGCAGCCAGTCGCGACCGCGTGCTTCTGCGCATAGCGCACCGCCGACAGCGTCTCCTCGAAAAAGCCGCGCTGGCGAAACAGGTCAACGTCAAAAAACAGCGACCGGCCCGCCGCCGCGACCAGCGCGACGATGACCAGCACCGCGATCAGCTCGACGAGGGTGAAGCCTTTGGAAAAACCCATGGACATAAGTCTGAATCTAGCAGATTGTCCCAGAGCAGATGGTCCGCGCCGTGTTCCACCCGTGATCCTGCAAGAACCGGTATACCGTTTCACTGATAAACCTCGCGCCAGGCCGCCTGCGGATGCCGGCGCGCGCCGATGACGTGCACCGCCATGAGATCGTCATTGATGCCCAGATTGCTGTTGCCGGTCGCCCAGGCGTTGCCGTTCCAGTGCAGGATCAGCGGGCTGCGGGCCGCGCCAGTACCGTCGGTGCCCACGGCCCAGCAGTCGTTGCCGGTCACGCAATAGACCTCGTCGAGATTCTCATTGATGTTGAGATTACTGTTCCGGGGCGCCCAGGCGGTACCGTTCCAGTGCAGGATCAGCGGGCGTTGCGCGGCGCCGGTTCCGCTATCACCCACGGCCCAGCAGTCGTCGGTAGCGACGCAGTAGACGTCGTTGAGATCTTCGTTGATGTTCAGGCTGCTGTTGTTGGTTGCCCAGGCGGTGCCGTTCCACTGAAGAATGAATGGACTCCGGGCCGCACCGCCGCCGTCGGTGCCCACGGCCCAGCAGTCGTCGGTAGCGACGCAATGAACGCCATTCAGATTTTCGTTGATGTTAAGGTTGCTGTTGTTGGTTGCCCACGCACCGCCGTCCCAATGAAGCATGAACGGACTCCGGGCCGCGCCGGCGCCGTCGGTGCCCACGGCCCAGCAGTCGTCGGTGGCGACGCAGTAGACGTCGTTGAGATCTTCGTTGATGTTCAGGCTGCTGTTCCGGGTCGTCCAGGTGGTACCGTTCCAGTAAAGAATCAGCGGGCGTTGCACCGCGCCGGCGCCACTCTCTCCCACTGCCCAGCAGTCGTCGCTGTCGATACAATGGATGTCCGACAGATCCAGGTTGATGTTGAGATTGCTGTTACGCGTGACCCAGGCCGTACCGTTCCAGTACAGGATCCGCGGACTCTGGGCCGCACCCGGGCCGTCGCGGCCCACGACCCAGCCATCGGCATAGGACAACATGAAAATCCCTTCCAGATCGCCGGTGACCGGCGAAGCTTCGGCAGTCCATGCCGGCGTGCCGGCCGGACCGCCGGCCCAGCGCAGAATGGTGCCGTTCTCGCCCACGGCCCAGCCCTCCTGCAACTGTACGCCCTGATTCACAACGCGCTTGCCACGTGCATTGGCGAGGTCGGGCACGCCGCCCTCGGACTCCAGATCGCACTGGTACTGGCCCACCGGAGACCCGGCAGCGTGCGCTGCAGCCATGGTGCCGTCGCGTCCGCGCGCCGCCCCCACCAGGCAGGGCGCGCGCCCGGCGCCTCCGCAAATCGCGTCGTCCGCCGCTTCCACTTCGCTGTAGTCGATCGCCTCGCCGCCGATCAGGACGCGCCCGGCCGCGGCATAGCCGGCCAGGCCGTTGACCGGAATGGTGCTGTCGGTGGCGCTGATCGCGAGCCTCAGCGTGGTGGGCGCGGCGGGGTAGAACGGCACGCCGCCAGTGACGCTGAAGCGACCTGCGCCGAAGGCAACATTCGACAAATTCACGTCTCCGGTGACGGCCGCACAGGTCCGGCGCTCATTGAGAACCGGCGAGAGCAGTGCGCGCGTGCCACGCTCCAGGCCTGATTCCGCGACGAACAGGGCCTGTTTGGAGCTCAGATGACGCACCGTGGCCTGGTTGCCGGTCACCGAGAAATACACCATCACGGTCAGCGCCAGCGCCGCTACAACAATCAGGACTACGCTGATGATCAGCAGGAAACCGCGTTGCCGGGCCGGGTTGCACGTCAGCAGGCGTGGGCTGGATGACTTGAGGTACATCAGAAATTCCTCGGCCGCACGTTGGTGCGGAATTGCCCGCTGTAACCACCTTCGGCCACCGTCACGTTCACCGTGATGTAATAGGCACTGGCGACCGCCGCCGTGGCGGCGCCGGTATTATCCCAATAAGTGAAGTTCAGCGCGGTAACGTTATCAGCCAGCGGCTGACCGCCACCGCATGGATCGCCTGGTACACCGACCGCAGGCGCTTGGGCGCTACGCATGACGCGGTTGGCCGCCGCATTGCGGTAGAAACAGACGCCGTTGCCATCCGTGTCAACAAACCGGACTTGTGCGGCCGAGGCAATGTCGAGATCGGGAGCCGTGGCTGAACGCACCGCGCGCAACTCGCGCGTCATGCGCTCCAGTCCCAGCTTGGCCTGCCAGTCGGCGTCGGCCACGTCCTGTTTCAGGGAGTATGAGCTGAAAACCTTGCCCAGCATTGCGCTGCCGAAACTGAATATGATGCCCGTAAGAATGATCACGACTATCAGCTCGACCAGGGTAAAGCCGTGGCCGTGCCGGTCAGCGCACGAATGGGGTTGGCGTTGGGGCAGTGCGCGGGTATTTTTCGAACGATAAGACATATCAGTAATTCGCCACCGCGGCTTGCAGCTCGGAAAGCCTGACACCACCGGCATCCGTTACCGTCACCGTGATGCATTTGTAATTTATATCGCCGCCCATGCAGGCCCCGGTTTCATCCAACACCGGAGGTTGTACCGTATGACCGAATGTCGTGGCGCCGCTACACGCCGGATGGGTCGAGGCGGGCATGGCCGGGCAGGCGCCTACCGCGGCGGCGGCCTGGCAGGGATCGAAACGAGTTCCCGTGAAACAGGCAAAGCCCACCACGTCCTTGCGCGCCCGGATCAGTTCCATTCTTTCCTGCGCCAGATGCAGCGCCTGGGTCACCTGCCTGGGCACGCCGCTGCCGCGTTGCGTGGCGCTGAATCCGCTCATGAGCCCGGAAACCAGCACGCCCACGATAATGATGAAGGCGATCAGTTCGATCAGTGTCACGCCGCGAGCATGAAAGCGCGTCTTCATTGAACCACAACCCTCCCCGTTTCCGGCGAGATCACGATGCTGCGCGTGTGACCGCCGCCGGACAGGGTGATCGTGGCGTTGCCAACGAGCCCAGTGCTGCTGGTGACGAGACTGTAGGGCACGCCGAGGCCGTCGAAAGCGACGTAGTTGTTTGTCAGCGGCGGGCTCCACCCGCTCAGCGTTATGCCATTGAGAACGATGGGGTTGGCGGAACCCGTCGCTGGATGCGTCAGCAGCCCGCCACTGCTTGTGGTGATTTGATACGTGGTAGTCGTGAGATTGATGCGGTTGCGCTGGCCGCTGGCCATGGCCAGCGACTGGGTATAACGAATGTCGTTGGCCAGTTGTTCCGCCACCACACTGACATCGACGGCGTCCTTGTCGAGGAAGCGCGGGACAGCGGTGAACGCGAGGATCCCCAGGAGCAGAATGATGACCACCAGCTCCACCAGGGTGAAGCCGCCGTCGCGGGTTGACCGGATGTCAGGACTGCTTGCCATCTGTCACACCTGAAAAAAATGAGGCGCTGACTCTCGCCAGCGCCCCAAGTTTGCGGTTTCACCGGCCTTGCATGGCAACCCCTCTTGTAAGGTTGCGCCGGTCCTATTTTCCCGGCGGCCAAAGCCATGCCGCCGAACGCAGGAGCTATATCAGTGATGCATAAATCAACTCAGTACAGCTTGGCCTTTCAATGCCGGCTGATTACGGGCAACCCGTGGCGCCCGATTCAACAAGCACCGTACCACTAGCCGCTGTATATTCAACCCGGCAAGTCGCACTGCCACCGCTGTCCGGCGTGAAATTGCCTGCCCCGTCATACGTGAACCCCTGCAAATTGGTAATCATATTGCCGATGCCCACGTTAGTCGGATAACCGGAGCCGTTGACAGCAACGACCTGGCCATCAACGGTCACGCTCCCCGCGCCGGTGCTGCCATTCACCAGCCATTGCGCCCGCGCCAGGGCTGCGCCCGAAGCCACGGCGCCGGCAATACCTTGCAAGCTCGCCACGCGCGCCTGACCGGTAAGGTTGACGAACCGCGGCAGTGCCGTGGCGGCCAACAGACCGAGAATAACGATAACCACAACCAATTCAATGAGAGTAAAACCGCTTTGCTGTTTGTACATGCTTAATCTCCTGCGTTTAAAATCAAGTTGCTCTATCACACTTTAGCAGCCGGATTCGTTACCAGCCGCCATCCACTGCCACCCCCGGTCCGATTCACTCTCGCGACCAGGAGTAAGGTTCCATGGGGCCCAGGCGTAAGCCCTGTATCTCATCCTTGCCTGCATCGAATACACCGTTCCCATTCCTGTCACTGTAGACCAATCTCACCGCGAAGCGCGCCCGCGGGGGCTTGGACTGTCCGCCGACAAAAAAACCCTTGTTGCGGACCAGATAGACCAGCGCCTTGTCACGCTGATCAAAATACCAGTTGCCGTCCTTGAGCCTGGCCGGGTCGGCGCCGTCCAGCTCACCCAGATAGTTCTGCGGCGTTTCCGCCAGCAGCGCCATCGGATTGCTGCCCTCGAAGGCCGGAAGTTCCGGAACCTTCGACTTCACGATACTTTCTGCAACCTTCATGCCAATCGCGCTGCGTAGCGTTCCGGCCACGGATTCCATGGTCACTCGCTCGGCATCCACCATCAGGGACAATAAGCGCGAAATGGCCAGCACCAGCAGTACGGAAATGATCACGATCACGATGACCAGCTCCAGCAGGGAAAAGCCGCCGTTACAAGGCCTTAAGCACCCCCGACGCTTCGGGTTCTGGCTTTCCCGGCTCACTTTTTGTCCCTTCCCGATGAAGCATGACAGCTTAAGAAAACAGTAGGTTACGATTTTAAGCTTGTCCAGTTTCTCAGGATCGACCATATGCTGCATTAGGGCTAGCCTTTACGCGCCACCTGGGCCAGGTCCCACATCGGCAGGAACACGCCCAACGCCAGGATGAACACCATGATGGACAGGAACACGATCAGGATTGGCTGGAGGGCGGTGCTGAGATTGGTGATGTCGTAATCCACCTCGCGCTCATAGTATTCCGCCACATTGAGCATGAGTTCGTCCACCGAGCCGGTGTCCTCGCCCACGGCAATCATCTGGATTACGAGCGACGGAAACATGCCGGTGGCGGCGGCGGTGCGGGCGATGGTTTCGCCGCGCTCGACGCCGTCGCGCATCTGCACGATGCGGTCGCTGATATAGTCGTTGTCCACGGCGCGGCTGATGACGGTCATGCCCTGCACCAGCGGCACGCCGGATTTCATCATCACCGCCAGCGCCCGGGCAAACCGTCCCAGCGTGGCCTTGTAGATCACCTTGCCGACCACCGGGATGTCGAGTTTCATTTTGTGCCAGCGATAGCGGCCCTCCGGCGTGCGGACGTAATAACGCAGCGCGAAGACAGCGGTGATGATCGTCAACAGAATCACCGGCCAATAGGCAACGGTGAAATTGGACGAGGCGATAAGGATCTGGGTCGCCATGGGTAATTCGATCTTGAATCCGGCATAGACCTTGGCGAAGGTCGGAATCACGAACAAATTAATGATGAATATCGCGATAAAAATCGCCGCCACGACAAAAATAGGGTAGCGCGTCGCTGACTTGATGCGGTCGCGGGTGTCCTTTTCGCGTTCGAGGTAAATCGCCAGTTGCAGGAAAACCTCCTGCAGGCTGCCCGTGGTTTCTCCCACCTGCACCATGTTCACGTACAACGGTGAAAACACCTGCTGATGCCGGCGCAAGGCGCTGGTGAGATCGAGACCGGTGTCGAGGCTTTCGCCGATGCTGATGATGACCTTGGCCAGCGCCGGGTTCTGGGTCGAATCGCGCAATCCCCGCAGCGCCTGCATGATGGGCACCCCGGCCTTGATCAGGGTGTACATCTGGCGGCTGAAGAGCGACAGGTCCGTGAGGGTGATGCGGGTGCTGGCGGCCAGGCGCGCCTTCAGGCCGGCGAACACATCTTCCCGTACCTGGGCCACACCGATATCGATAGGAATGACACCGCTGTTCATCAGCTGCGCTGCCACGGCATCCGGCGAGACGGCCTCGAGATGACCCCGCACCGCCTCGCCGCGCTGATTGCGTCCCTTGTATTGGAACAACGGCAAGTTATTCCTCCATCGAGAAGGTGGCGCGCACCACCTGGTCCATGGTGGTCAGACCCTGGGCCGCCAGGATGATGGCGCTGCGGCGCAAGGTCTGAAAACCTGGTTGCTGTTTTGCCGCCGCCTCGAATTGACCGGTGTCCTTCGTGTGCAAGGCATCCACCAGCGCGTTATCCATCTCGAGATATTCGAAAACACCGATTCGGCCCGAGTAGCCGGTGCCGTTGCAGTGACTGCAGCCGCGCCCGCGCTTGAATTTGAGCTGATCCGCCTTGTCGCCGGCTTCGGCCCGCACGATCGCCATCTGCGCCGGGGGTAGTTCATAGGGCTCGGCGCAGGATTCACAAATGCGCCGCACCAGACGTTGTGAAAGTATGCCGCGCAGCGAGGCCGCGACCATGAAGGGCTCCACACCCATGTCGGTGAGGCGCAGCGCAGTTGAAATGGCGTCGTTGGTATGCAGGGTTGAAAGCACCAAATGGCCGGTCATGGCGGCACGCAGACCGATTTCCGCCGTCTCTTGGTCGCGCATTTCGCCGACCAGGATGATGTCCGGATCCTGGCGCAGCATGGACCGCAGCACGCGCGCGAAGGTCAGCTCTATCTTGGCGTTGATCTGAACCTGGTTGATGCCGGCCAGCCGGTATTCCACCGGATCCTCGACGGTGAGAATCTTGAATTCGGGCTTGTTGAGTTCCTTGAGCGCGGCATACAGCGTCGTGGTCTTGCCGCTGCCCGTCGGGCCCGTGACCAGCACCATGCCGTTAGGGTTGTGAATCAGCCGGCGGAAGCGTTCCAGGAGGTTCTTCGGCATGCCCACCTGCTCCAGGCTGAGCACGCCGCTGAACGGATTCAGCAGTCGCAACACCACCGACTCACCATACTGCACCGGCATGGTCGAGATACGCACGTCGATGCTTTTATCGCGGATACGTATGTTGGTGCGGCCGTCCTGTGGCAGGCGCTTCTCCGAGATATCGAGATTCGCCATCAGCTTCACCCGCGATACCAGCGCGCTGGCGATGCGCCGGTCGGCAATGGTCTGCACCCGCAATACGCCGTCGAGGCGGAAACGGATGCGCAATTCCTTCTCGTCCGGTTCGATATGGATGTCCGAGGCATTCACCTGCACGGCGTCCTCGAACATGCTTTGCAACAATTTGACGACGGGAGCATCCGTCAGCCCTTCGGCCTCGGCCAGCGCCGCCAGGTCCACGCCGCCCTGGGCGGTCAGTTCCTGTTGCAGCTCCTGCGCCAGGTCGCTGATCTCCTCCGTGCGCCGGTAGACGCGATCGATTGTCTTGAGCAGCTCGGATTCCTTGACCACGGCGAAACGCAGCGGACGGCGCAGCACGCGTGACAGTTCGTCGTAGGCGAAGATGTCGGTGGGATCGGCCATGCCCACCAGCAGGCTTTCGCGGCTGTCCTCCAGCGCAATGGCGCGGAAGCGGCGGGCATGCGTCTCGGGAATCAGGCGGACGACCTCGGGCTTGTAGTGATAACGCCGCAGATCAATATAGGGAATGTTGAGCTGCTGCGACAGGAAAGTGAGCAGCTGGTCCTCGGAAATAAAACCATTTTCCACCAGCACACGACCAAGCTTGCGACCGCTTTTCTTCTGGTCCGCCAGCGCGGTGTTGAGCTGCTCCTGCGAAATAACCTTGTTCGCAATCAGCAGGTCGCCGATGCGAATCTTTTTGGGTTTCATCTCGGTTATCGATGCCATCGTGATTCCCCGTCGGCCGCTGCTTGTCCCGGAAACGAAATCGGCGGCCTAATCCACTGAAAATATTGACTTAACCCCACTATAGTCGAAAAAACAGGTGCTCCCGGTTCTCGACCATGGTAATGCTCGGCCCCCTCCAAATTTCAAGCAGGGGCCTGAATACCCTTGTATCACTAGCAATTACCGAGCCAGCTTTCAGGAGCCAGGGGTATGGCCTATGGATAGGACTAATATCCGCGAAGCTGATAAGCGCCGGTAGTCAGTTTTTCCAGTTCCTTGATCCTGTCCTCCAGGGCCTGAGCCTCCTCAACCCTGCCGGCCTCCCGCCGAAGTTTGGCGGTCAGTGAATAGAAAGGGATCAGTTCCGGCATGTTTGGATAATCGTGCCTGACGCCCTCATCCAGACTTTGAAGCGCCTCTTCCTTTTTGCCGGCTTGCAACAGCAAGGACACATAATCCATCCGCCCCTGGAACAGACGGGGATTCAGAGCCAGCGCGCGCCGGAAGGATTCGGCGGCAAGCTCCCGCCTATTCTCGCCCGCGAACGCCGGATTTTGCTGGTAGAGCTGGCCGCGAATGACGAACGTCAGACCACGCAAGGCATTGGCTTCCTGCGCCTGATCCAGGAACCGCAGGGCGTCCTCATAAAGCGATTTCCTGCCGGGATCATCCGCAGGAAGTGCGACGACTGCGTGCCGGTACAAGTCAGCGTGCGCGATCAGTATGCGATCGTCCGACGGTGTCAGGCGCTGCGCAATGTCCAGACTTGTGTCAGCCTCCTGCAATTTGCCTTCGCGCGCCTGCGCCGTTCCCCGGTCGTAATAGGAATTGGCCATCCCCAGCGCCACGAAGTAAAAAAACGGCAGAAGCACCAGCAACAGGACAATCAATGAGTAGGCCTGCTTGCCGACAAGCCGGGAGGGTCGCAGCAGCAGCGAGGACACTTTCAGCTTGCCGATGGCCAATTCATGAAGCCGGCCCATCGCCAGACCCGACATCATCATGATGGACAAAATATAAAGATTGAAGTCCACCACGCTGTGGCCGGCGACTGCCAGCAGGCCGCAAAAGAGTCCCGCCATTTCAATGCTGGTATAGCCACGGATTCCGGTCTTGCGCAGGGTACGCACGAAAATCCATAACGCGGCCGCCAGTACCGCCAGCAGAAGGATCAATCCTGGCAGGCCGGTCTCAATCCAGATCTGTAGATAATCATTATGGGCAAAGAAGCCGCCGGTATTGTCTGCCGGATTGCGGTGCGACGGATAAGCCAGATAAAAAAGCCCGAGGCCGATGCCCTGCCACGGCGAGGCCTGTAACAGGTTCCAGGAGGATTCCCAGATGATACGACGCGGCGAATCCTGTACCAGCTGGGGCAAGCGCTCACCGAGCTCTCCATGCAAAATCGTCGAGACCAGAAAGGCCACCGCCAGCAATCCCAACAGCAGAACCAGAGCGCGCCGGGAGACAGACCGCAGCGTCAGCACGGTCAAGAGGCCCGCGCTGATGGCAAGACTCAGGGTCGCGCCGCGGCTCGCCGTGAGAAAAATGGACAGGAACAGAAAAAACAAAACCGTCCCCAATATAACGGAATAATGGCGTGGCACGGTTTTATCCGCGATCGTCTGCAGAAAGTACGCCGCGGCCGGTAGCGCCACGAGATTTAGGAACGCCGCGTGCGTGTTGCGGGTCTCGAAAACGGAACGGGCCTGCTGCTCCAGCACCAGCACCTGATAAATCCCCATCAAGGCCAGCACCAGTCCTATCACCAGCAGGATGGCGGCGGCATGCGACCACAAGGCATCGCGGTCCGGCGTCAGGGTGTAAAGCCAGAACACCAGCACCAGACTGCCGACCCACCAGAAATTGATCACGCTGATGTTGGGTGCGAGGCTCCAGGCGAGGGACAGCGCCAGCCACAACCAGAACA
>Ga0105106_10000848_pt1 | contig 21747 bp, 17 predicted proteins | sample PPLLaktember2015_5_FD_79109 | JGI IMG/M metagenome (GOLD analysis project Ga0105106, IMG submission 79109) | Freshwater sediment microbial communities from Prairie Pothole Lake near Jamestown, North Dakota, USA - PPLs Lake P8 Core (1) Depth... | ecosystem: Environmental > Aquatic > Freshwater >...
GCACCTCGGCGATGCGCGCCGGATCGACGTCGCCGACGACGATGCCGGGACCGTCCGCGTGCTCGGCGACGATTTCGCCCCAAGGGTCGATCAGCGACGAATGCCCGTACGTCCGGCGCCCGTTCGGATGAAGCCCGCCCTGCGCCGCCGCCAGCACGTAGCACTGATTCTCGACGGCCCGCGCGCGCAGCAGCAGGTGCCAGTGCGCGGCGCCCGTCGTCGCCGTGAACGCGGCGGGGACGAGAATCAGCGCGAGCCTGCCCAATGCGCGGTAAAGCTCCGGGAACCGCAGGTCGTAGCACACCGAGAGCCCCACCCGGCCGCAGGGAAGGTCGACCGCAACCGGCTGTGCGCCAGCGGCGATCGTGCGCCCTTCGTCGTAATGCTCGTCACCCTGGCGAAACGCGAACAGGTGGATCTTGTCGTAGCGGGCCACGCGGCGGCCGTCGGGTCCGTACACGAGACACGCGCTGCGTACGCGGGCAGGGTCGGCCGTGGCCAGCGGCACGGTACCGCCCACCAGCCAGATGCCGTGGGCGCGGGCCAGCCGCGCGAGGAATGCCTGCTGGGGTCCATCACCGTCGGCCTCCTGCACGGCAAGCTTGTCCGTCGCATGGGCACCGAGAATGCCGAAATACTCCGGCAACACGACGAGTCGTGCACCGCGGGTCGCTGCCTCCGCGACGAGCGGCTCGGCCTGCGCAAGATTCTCCGCAACGTCGCCACCGGCGACGATCTGCACCGCCGCAACCCGGAACGGGCGTGCAACCGCCGTCATCGGTCGGTGCCTCCGGCCGGCGGATCGACGACCGTAGCGGTGGCCGCGGCGTTGGTGCGCACGACGACCGGATCCGACCAGCTTCCCGTCACCGTATAGTGGTACGAAAACAGCTGTTCGATCGGATCCTGGAACATCTTTTGCGCGAGCAGTGATCCGGCGCCGACCGCGGCACCGACGATCGGGTTGGCGAGAAACAGGAGCGCCGCGCCCGCGGACACCCCCATCGAGAGCGCCGGCTGCACCTTCACCGAGAGACGTTGCGTTTCCGCGGCAAGATCGGCCTCGCCGGCAATATCGACCTTGGCCGCGGGACCGACCAGCTTCAGGTTGTCGGTCATCATCACCCCGTTCTGGATCCGGACGCTGCCGGTCACCTGGTCGAAGGCAAAGCCCTCGCTGAACACGTCGCGAAAATCCAGCGTTATCCGTCGTGGCAAGGCCTGCAGCGACAGCACGCCCAGTAGCTTGCCGACACCCGGATCGAGCTTGGTGAAACGCCCGGCGCCGGCTTCGACGCGGAACGTTCCGTTGAGCGTGGGGTAGTCGAACTCGCTCGGCAGCCCCGCCCAGGCGAGTTGCCCGCTGATCTTCGTCGGTGCTCCCTGAACCGCGTCCGGCAGGCCGAAGCGCGCGAGGAACGCCCCGGCTTCCTTCACGTCCAGCGCGACGTCGAGCCTGGTCTGCTGCTCACGGCCGACGATGCGCCATGCGCCGCCGCTATCGAGCTGGCCGGCGTCGTTGACAAGCTTCAATCGCTCGATCTGCCATTCGGCGCCGCGGGGTCGCGCCACGAGCTCGAGGCGGCCAAGGTCGCGCCCCTTCGAGTCGAAACGGTCGGTCACGATGTCCACGTCGGGCCACGACTTCGCGGCCGAGGTCTCCGGTTGTGGCTCGGCGCGAGCATCGCCGAGCGCGAGATCCGCCTCATCTGCCGCCGTGAGCCGCGCCAGTCGCGCGACGACTCGGCCGTTGGGTGCGGCCGCGTCCGGGGCCGACCATGTCGCACCACCGACGATTTCTTTCCCCCGCAGATCGAGCCGCCAGTCGCCCTGCAGGTAACGCGCAGTTACCTTGAGGTCGTGGAAGCGGCGGCCGAACGCCACGAGCGTGCCGACGTCGAGATCCGCGCCAAGGAAATCCGGGGTGGCGGTCGTCTTGGCAGCCGGCCCCGACTCCCGGCGTTGCAGCGCGAGCCACCTGTCGATGTCGAGCACCGGCATTTCGGCGCGTATCCACAGCCCCGGCCGGTCGGCACGCCAGGCATCGGGACGGTCGACGGCCTTCCCGAGCGAAAGCAGCATGCGGTCCGGCGTTGCCCCGGTTGCCGCCAGTTTGCGGTGCACCGCAAGCCCGACGTCCGGGCCGTATTTGACGACGATGGTGTCCTCCCCTGCCTGTTTGGGGTCGAGCCGCCGCTCGACCCGCAGCGGCACCGATGCGGCCGCGGGCTTGCCCAGCGGCGACGGCAGGTCGACCGTGGCACCGGTGAGCGGACTCTCGATGACCCAGGTCATCGCGTCCGGGCGGGCATCGACGACGATCGACCAGTCGGCGGTGCCCGTCACCCGGTCGAAATACGGGGCCGGATAGTCGCGGCGCAGGGCCGCGAGATGCGCCGTCCCGGCACCGCTCACGCGCAGCCGACCATCGGCGCGTGCAATGGAGACGCTTGCCGGACCACCGAACACGTGAACGGCCAGATCGCGGGCGGTGAGGTCGTGCTCGGTGAAGGCGAGTTTTCCGTTGACCTGCGACAGCGGCGGAACGCCGGCCAGCCGCAGCACCGCATCGGTCATCGTCAGTTCGCCGTCGACCTTGGTGTCGCCGTCGCCGGCGAGCGGCAGGTCGAGTCTGAGTGCAAGGCGACCGGCGCCCGACGTCTGCGCCCCATCGAGGAGGTGCGCGGTCCAGTCTCCGAGCGGACTGGCCTCGACGAAGCGGACGAAATCCACCATCGGCCCTGAGATGTCGCCGTCGATGCGCAGCATCGGCACCGCCGCACGCAGATCCGGGATTTCGGCGCGTACCGCGCCGAACTGCGAGCCGAAAACCTTGCCTTGCGCCGCGTCGATCGTCAGCCCGGCGCCTTCGAACCGCACCGCGGCATCAAGCCCGGTGAACGACGGCCAACGGGCATCGTAGTCGAGCGTGAGGTCGCGCACCCGCGCGGTCACCAGAAACTGCCCGCCCTTGCCGTCGATGAACGGAAATCCGGCAAGGTCTCCTGCGAGGCGCACTTTCCCGTCACTGACCGTGCCCTTGCCCAATCCCTTGCGCAGCCACTCGCGCGTGCCCTCATGGGCCCACCGCGGCACGTAGCGCCAGACTTGCTGTGGATTCGCCCGGTCGAGCTGTGCGCTGAGGTCGATCCGGCCCGGACCCTGCGGCAGCGTGCGGTAGGTGCCCGAAGCGGTGCCGGCCGCATCCGGATTGGCGAACTCGAGTCGCTCGACGCGCACCGCGGTCTGTCCCTGCGCATGCTCCCACATCGCGTCCGCGCGCACGCTGTCGACCTGGATCGGCGCGGCAAACGTCCTGGGCAGCTCGACCGTGGCCTTGCGTGCATCGAGCTTCAGCGTGCCGCCCGTGTGTGTCGCGTTGAAGGAGCCGTTCATTCCGCTCACACCGGGGAGTGCGTCCTGGGCGTCCAGCCCGAGATCCCGGAAATCGGTCGCGACCGCGTAGGTGACCGGACGCTCCAATGGCCCGCGCCACTGCACCCGACCACGGGTGAGCGAGCCGCGCGGCGCAAAGCGGACGAGATCGGCCCGCACTCGATCCGTCAGCGGCAGCTGGGCGGCCAGCGCGCGCAGTGGCTCGAGGTCGATCCGGTCGAACTCGAGTTTGCCTCCCGGCTCGCCGCCGCCGACGGCGTCGGAGAGGGTCAACGAGAAAGCCGTCGCCGCCATTGCCTGCCCGCTGGCCGCGGTGAACGAGAGGTCCCGCGCAAAGAACTCCTGGTCGGGCGCGTCGATGCGCCATCCGGCTCGCCCGGACAGCCGCGCGAGTGCAAGCTCCGGCAACTCGGGACCGAGCCTGGCCTTGACGTCCGCGAGGGACAGATCGGCGGTCAGGCCCGTTGCCTGTCCGGCGGCGAAATCGAACCACAGCCGCAATGCGCCCTCGCCACTCGCGATCGGCACCGGCAGCGGCAGCCATTCCTTCCACGCGGCAATGTCCGCGTAGTCGAGACGCACGTACAGCTGACCGCTGGTCTGGTGCCAGTCGCGGAGCGAGGCCCCCGTAACGTCGCCGCGCACGTCGATCGGTGCCGCGAGTTCCGCCGGGGGCGTGCCGCGAATGCCGAACCGATGGCGCCCCAACCGGTTCTCCAGGCGGAACTGGACGCGATCGAGGACGAGTTGCGGCGCATTGCGCAGGTCGTCGTTCCAGAGGATGAGGGCGTCGCGTATCAGGATGCGCGGCTGGCGCAGGACCCATTCCGTCAGCACCGATGCCTCGGCCTGCTGCGTCGGATCGATCTCCACGCCGGCGAGGTGCAGCACGCCGGCCCGATCACGCCGAATCGCCAGTCGCGGTCGGTCGATCGCGAGCTCTTTCAGGCGCAGGTCGAACAGCGGCAGCGACGTCCAGGCAACGACCAGGTCGACCTCCGGCAGATCGAGCAGGACCGCCGATCCGGAGGCGACGGACTCCCGCACGCGGAAACCGTGGATGGCGATCTTCGGATTCCATCCGTCCCATCCGGTCGAGAGCGCCGCGATCTCCACCGGCTGACCGAGTTGTGCGGATAGGGTTTCGGTCAGCGTGTCGCGGTACGCCTCGACGCGGGGAAACACGACGAAACGGACCGCGAGCAGCAGCAGCGCGAAGGCCACGAAAGCGGCAATCAGACTGATGCCGGCGAAGCGGACCAGGCGCCAAAGCGCAGGCGGCCTGGCGCGGGAGGCGCGAGGGGAAGCGCGCACGGAAGGCATAATAGGCACGTCCAGCCCATTGTAACGGAAGGCCCACGGGCGACGCCCCATTCCGATTTCCTGCCGCCCGACGCCGGTTGCCGATGCCGTCCACGCCCGCCCGCGACCTCGATCGCGCACTGAGCTACAGCCGGTACGCCGCCGCGGCACTGGCCGCCAAACCCGCCGAGCGCGACCTCCTGCTGGAGCGGCTCGACGCGCCCTTCCCATGGGCGGGGGCGCAGTCCGAACTCGACGCCACGGCCGCCGCCGGGGACGCCGGGGCATTGACGGCTGCGCTGCGCACACTGCGGCGGCAGGTTTTCGTGCACACGCTTGTCCGCGATCTCGCCGGACGGGCATCGCTGGCCGAAGTATGCGCGGCGATGACGGTGCTGGCCGAGAACGCGCTGCGCGCGGCCGTGAAACTCCACCACCACCTCCTCGTCGCGCAACATGGCGAGCCGCGCGGCGAGCACGGCGACGGGCAGGAGCTCGTCGTGATCGGCATGGGCAAGCTTGGCGGCGGCGAGCTCAACGTATCGTCGGACGTCGATCTCATCTTCGTCTATCCCGAGGATGGCGAGACCGATGGTCCGCGCCCGCTGTCCAACCGTGAATTCTTCGACCGCCTCGGTCGCCGCGTCATCGGCGCGCTCAACGACGCGACGCCCGACGGCTACGTGTTCCGCGTCGACATGCGGCTGCGGCCCTACGGAGACAGCGGCCCGCTGACGCTGCCGTATTCCGCACTCGAGCAGTATCTGGTGACGCAGGGGCGCGCGTGGGAACGCTATGCCTGGCTCAAGGCCCGCGCACTGACGGGGACGCGTCACGACGAGCTCGAGGCGCTGGTCGCCCCGTTCGTCTTTCGCAAATACCTCGACTTCGACGCGTACGACGGGTTGCGCGATATCCACGCGCAGATCCGCGAACAGGGCAAGCGGCGCGACTACGCGCCGAACATCAAGCTTGGTCCGGGCGGAATCCGGGAAATCGAGTTCACGGTGCAGGCGCTGCAGATCGTCCGCGGCGGGCGGGAGCCGGCGTTGCGCGCGCGCGGAACGCAGCGGGCACTCGCGGCCATCGGCGAGCGCCGGCTGCTGCCCGATGCGGCCATTGCGGCGCTGTCCGACGCCTATGTGTTCCTGCGCAACCTCGAGCACCGCCTCCAGTATCGCGACGATCGCCAGACGCAGACGCTGCCGGCCGACGCGGCGGAGTCCGACCTGCTCGCCGCCACGATGGGTTGCCGCGACGCAAGTGCATTCGCCGCCGCGCTCGCGGCACGACGAGAAGCGGTCGCGATCCAGTTCGGCGCGGTCTTCGGCGAGTCCGCCGAAGGCGTCAGCGCTGCGAAAGACTCGCACGGTGCCGGCCGAGCGGTCGACACGACCCACCGATTCGCTGCGATCTGGCGCGACGACGTCACCGGTGACACCGCTCGCTCCACCCTGTCCGACGCCGGGTTCGAAGATCCGGACGGACTCGTCGCCGAGTTCGCACGCGTGCGTTCGAGCATCCGCTATCTGCAGATGCCGGCCCTCTCGCGGCAGCGCTTCGACACGCTGATTCCGCAGCTCCTCGCCACTGCGGCTGCGGAGCCGGTGCCGGGAGCCGACCCGCAGACGGTATTTCGCCGTCTGTTCGGACTCCTCGAGGCGATCAGCCGGCGCAGCGCCTACCTTGCCCTCGTCATCGAGCACCCGCCCCTGCTGCCGCGACTTGCCCAGCTGATGGGTGGCTCCCAGTGGGCGGCGGACTACCTGACACGGCACCCGTTGCTGCTCGACGAGCTGCTCGACGCCCGCGTGCTGCTGGCCGAGCCCGACTGGGCCGCATGGCGGACCGAGCTCGCGCGCGTGTTGGCCGATCACAAGGGCGATCCCGAGCGGCAGATGGACGCGCTGCGCCATTTCCAGCACGCACAGTCCTTCCGGTTGCTCGCGCAGGACCTGGCGGGCACGCTCACCGTCGAGCGCCTGGCCGATCACCTGTCCGCGCTCGCCGACGCGATCCTCGGCGCCACCGTTGCCGAGATCTGGAGCCAGATGCAGGCGACGGGTTCGGCGCCGCCGGCCGCAGCGCCGAAATTCGCGGTCATCGGCTACGGCAAGCTCGGCGGCAAGGAACTGGGCTACGCCTCCGACCTCGATCTCGTGTTCCTGTTCGACGACCCGGACGACGGTGCACCGGAACGCTACGCCCGGCTCGCCCAGCGAGTGATCACCTGGCTTACCAGCACGACCGCTGCCGGCCAGCTCTACGACACCGACATCCGGTTGCGGCCGGACGGCGCCGCCGGATTGATGGTCTCGTCCCTGATGGGGTTCCGCAAATACCAGACGGAAAAGGCGTGGACGTGGGAGCACCAGGCGCTGACGCGCGCCCGCTACGTCGCCGGCGACGCCGCGATCGGGGCGGCATTCGAGGCCGAACGCGAGGCGATCCTGCGCCGCCCCCGCGACGAAGCGACGCTGCGCGCCGACGTCATCGAGATGCGCCGACGGATGCATGCCGGCCATCCGAACAGGACGGGCCGCTTCGACCTGAAGCACGATGCAGGGGGAATGGTCGACATCGAATTCGCCGTCCAGTACCTGGTGCTCGCCGCTGCGCACCGCCATCCGCAGCTGACGCGCAACGCGGGCAACATCGCGTTGCTCGGGACGATGGGCGAGCTCGGGCTGATTCCGATACCGGTCGCGACGGCCGCTGCCGACGCCTATCGCGAGTACCGCCGGCTGCAGCATCAGATCCGGCTGACCGGCGCGGCGCATGCGAGGATGCCCCCGGAAACGCAGACGGAGCGTCGCGCCGCCGTCGCGGCGCTGTGGATGAGCGTATTCGCCGAGCCCTGGACCGGCGCGCAGCGATCAGCCGCGGGGTAGCAACCGCCCTGCGCGGTCGAGCTCGGGTGCCGCGAGCACGACCATCGCCGCGCGCCAGCCGACCTCCGCGGTGGCGCCAGCCGCCGCAAATACGGCTTCGAACTGCTGCCGCTGCAATGCGGACAGCCTGCCTTCCAGCCGCTTCCCTGCCGGCGTCAGCGTCAGTCGCTTCACGCGCGCGTCCTCCGTGGCGCGTTCGAACGCGATGAGCTGCTGCGCATACAGATCGCGCAGCGGGCCGTTGAGCGCCTGCTTCGACACCGCCAGCGTGCGCAGCAGCTCGTTCACCGAAGGCCGCGACAGCCGGGCGACGAAATAAAGGATGCGATGGTGGACGCGCGACAATCCGCGCGCCGCCAGCACCCGGTCGGCCTTGGCGACCATCGCCCGGTAGCCGAAGTGCATCAGCTCGATCGCCGCGTTGAGTTCGGCCTGCCGCGCCGGCTCACGCATATGTGTCAACCATCTTGACTTACCTCGGCGGGCGCCTTAGAGTCCCGGCAAATAGGTCATAAATATTGACCTATTGTGCCGCGTTGGCGTGCGCGCGGCAACCGCCGGAGCGCCCGGGCGCACCGGCAATTTCCGGCTAAAATCTCGTTTTCGCTGCAGGAGGGGCCGCCATGTCGATGGCAGACCGCGACGGATGGATCTGGTACGACGGCAAGATGGTGCCGTGGCGCGACGCCACGACCCACGTGCTGACGCATACGCTGCATTACGGCATGGGCGTGTTCGAGGGCGTGCGTGCGTACAAGACGCCCGAGGGAACGGCGATCTTCCGCTTGCGCGACCACACCGAACGCTTGTTCCAGTCCGCGCAGATCTTCGGGATGAAGATCCCGTACACGAAGGACGAGCTCGACGCCGCGCAGCTCGCTTGCGTGCGCGAGAACGGGCTCGAGTCGGGCTACATCCGACCGATCGCATTCTACGGCTCGCAGGCGATGGGCGTTGCCGCGAAGTCGAACCCCGTGCGCGTGGCCGTCGCGGTGTGGCCTTGGGGCGCCTACCTCGGCGCCGAGGCCATCGAGAAGGGCATCCGCGTCAAGACCTCCTCGTTCACGCACCATCACCCCAACGTCACGATGTGCAACGCCAAGGCCGTCTGCAACTACGCGGTCTCGATCCTCGCGAACCAGGAGGCCACGCACGACGGTTACGAGGAGGCGATGCTCCTCGATCCGCATGGCTTCGTCTGCCAGGGTTCGGGCGAGAACGTGTTCCTGGTGCGCAATGGCACGCTGCACACGCCCGATCTCTCCACGGGCGGGTTGAACGGCATCACGCGCCGGACGATCATCACGTTCGCCGCCGAGCTCGGCATCCCGGTCGTCGAGCGGCGGATCACCCGTGACGAGTTCTACATCGCCGACGAGGCCTTCTTCACCGGCACCGCGGCCGAGGTGACGCCGATCCGCGAACTCGACAATCGCATCATCGGCGAAGGCAGGCGCGGCCCCGTCACCACGAAGCTGCAGACGCTCTACTTCGACACGGTGAACGGACGCAATCCGTCGAAGCAGGCCTGGCTGTCGAGGGTGTGACGATGGCCGACGTCAGCGACGCGCCTGCCGTCGCCGTGCAGCCCGCGGACCTGCCGGTGTTCTGCCCGAACCCGCAGATGCCGCTGTGGTCGAGCCATCCGCGAGTCTTCCTCGACGTCGCGGCCACCGGCGAGGCGATGTGCCCGTACTGCGGCACCCGCTATCGGCTGGTCGGCGGGCCGCCGAAGGGCAGCGGTCACTGAGTATCATGCGCGGCATGGCGCCGCTCGCCGGGAGCGCCCTGCCCTCCATGCGCGTTTCCAGCGCGGACCGCGCGCCGGCGCCCCGATGACCGAGCGCATCCTGATCGTCGCACCGTCCTGGGTGGGCGACGCGATACTTTCCGAACCCTTGATCGCACTGCTCCGGGAGCCCTATGCGACCCCGATCGTCGACGTGCTCGCGCCGGCGTGGTGCGCACCGGTGTACGCGCGGATTCGCGGCGTGGGTCGCGTCGTCGAGAGTACGATCGGCCACGGCCGCTTCGACTGGGCGGCGCGCAGGGCGCTGGCGCTGACACTCCGGCCCAACGGCTATACGCGGGCGATCGTGCTGCCGAACTCGTGGAAGTCGGCACTCGTTCCCTGGCTCGCTCGGATTCCTCGCCGGACCGGCTATCGCGGCGAGGGCCGCTGGGGCCTTCTCAACGATGTCCGCCGGCTGGACCGCAAGGCGTTGCCCCGTCTGGTCGACCGCTTCGTCGCGCTGGCCGCCGTCAAGGGCGAGCTCGTGCCGTTCCCGCCGGCGCCGGTACTGGTCCCGAACGTCGCCAACCGCGACGCGGCGATCCGCGCGCTCGGCCTGCGGCTCGCGAAACCCGTGGCCATTCTGTGCCCGGGCGCCGAGTACGGTCCCGCGAAGCGCTGGCCGCCCACCCATTTCGCGGATCTCGCCGCGCGGCTCCTCGGCGACGGCATGCAGGTGTGGCTGGTCGGATCTCCGAACGACCGGCTGGCCGCCGCGTCGGTGCGCGAGGCTGCCGGCGACGCCGCACGTTACCTCGTCGACCTCACCGGGCACACCGACATCGGCACGGCCATCGATCTGCTGTCCATCGCGAAGATCGTCGTCAGCAACGACTCCGGGCTCATGCATGCCGCCGCCGCAGTCGGCACGCCACTGGTCGCGCTGTTCGGCTCCTCGTCGCCCGTCTACACGCCGCCGATCTCGCCCGTGGCGACGATCGCCAGGATCGACATCGCCTGCAGTCCCTGCTTCAAGCGCGAGTGCCCGCTCAAGCACTTCAAGTGCATGCGCGATCTCGCACCCGGCAGCGTGTATGATCTGGCGCGCAGCGGGCTGGCGCGTGCCCGCGACGAAGCGGCGCTCCACGAACCGGATTGATCGACACCGTCCCACCCGCCATGGCCAAGGCCCGCACGCCGCCGATCTACACGACCCCGTCCGATGCGGCGCTCGCGTTTTACCACGCGTTCGAGGCGCGCGACGTCGATGCGATGATGGCGACCTGGGCCGACGACGAGGAGATCGTCTGCGTGCATCCGGGCGGGACCCGTCTCGTCGGCTACGACGCGGTGCGTGCCGGCTGGGAGCAACTCTTCGCCGGCGACACGCGCCTCCGGTTCCGCCTCGACCGGATCGTCGTCATCGACACGGTGGGACTTGCGATGCAGAGCGCGATCGAGCACGTCTCCAGCGGGGGCGACGGCGCGCCGCGCGGCGCCGCCTTCGTCACCAACGTGTTCCTGCGCACACCCTCGGGCTGGCGGATGGTGATGCACCACGCCTCGCCCGCGCCTGCGGTGCCGGCGGCGGCCCCCTCGGGGCCGCTGCATTGACTTGACTCCGGCGGACGCCTAATAGAGCGGCGCGCACATCACGGCGCTGGTGAGGCCGTAACCCTCCAGCACGGAGCCGCGGGCCAGCATCTGCTCGACCAGGACCAGGTTGGTCGTATAGCGGTGATTGGTGTCCGCCCGGTTGTTCCAGAGCCGGTAGACAATCGAGGTTCCGGGCGGGCACACACCGGTGAGCGTGTCCGGCAGCGGAACGTAGAACACGTTCGGCGCCTCATACGTAAAGCCAGGATACTTCGCCCTCACCGCCGCGCACTCATCCGGTGACGCCGAATAGTAGTGCGAGTCGCCGAATTCCGCTGGCAGATAGAACCGGCAGACGGGACTCGTGCCCTCGAGCTGCTTCTCGTAGACGGGGAAGCTCGCTCCGGTGCGCAGCCATCCCCCGGGAGGGGACGCGTCGAGCGCGGTGATCTCGGACGGCGACGCCGTGAGGAAGTAGTGATCGCGCGCGGCCCAGTAATATTCGACGGCAACGAGTGATGAAAGCGGCCGCAGGGCGCCGAAGGCTACCTGCGGGTCGAAGCTCCGGTAATCGCGGGGCGCGTAGCCGTCGTTGGTCGGGACGCCCACCCATTCAGTGAGCAGCAGCGCGAGTGTCCATTTGCCGTCCGGGGGAGGAGTGAATGGCAGCGCCTTGCAGCGGATGTCACTGATGTACGTCAGCGGCGGAATGGATTCGCCGGGTGAACAGGTCGCCAACCGGTGTCCGGGCTGGGCGGCACCGGTGTACGTCCGCGCGTAGGCCCAGAGCTCGAGCCGCACCGTGACTGCGCTCCCCTCGAACGACGTGTTGTCGATGCGGAGAACGTTGAACGTCGCAAGCCCCGTCGCAAGGTCGTAGGTGAACGACGGGGTGCCGATGATGGCGATCGTCGCCGCGGCGGCACCGGACGGGGCAATGAGGGTTGCGGCCAACGCGAACATCGACGTGCAGCGCCGAAGCGCGCCCAGGATTCCGTTCAGCATCGACTGTCTCCTCTCATGGCCCGTACGCACGACCGCAGGGTTGCGCGCGAGCGCGGACCGGGCTACTGCGGCGCGCACATCGAAACGATGTCGGGTCCGTACCCCTCGGCCACGTAACCCAGGGCGAGCATCTGGTCGCGAACGGCAACGCTCGTCGTGTATCGGTGATTGGTGTCCGCCCGGTTGTTCCACAGCCGATAGACCGGGACGCTGCCGGTCGGGCAGGCGCCCGTCGTCGTATCCGGCAGCACGATGTGGATCACGTTCGGCGCCTCGTAGGTGAAGCCCGGATACACGGCACGCACGTCCGCGCACTCCTGCGGTGACGCCGAATAGTAATGTGAGTCACCGTAGACCGGCGGAAGGTAGAACCGGCACACCGGGTTAGCGCCAGCCGTCGGACCCGCATAGGCGCCGAACTTCCACCCGGTGCGCACCCAACCGCCCGGCGCCGAAGCGTCGAGCGCCGCGATTTCGCCGGGTGCGGCGGTCACGAAATAGTGGTCGCGTGCCGCCCAGAAGTACTCGACCGCAATCGCCGTCGCCGGCGCGACCGCGCCGTCGACCACGACCGGGTTCGGGAAGTTGACCCAGTCGCGTGGATCGAAACCGTCGTTCTCGGGACCGGCGGTGTACTCGGTGACGAAAACGGTGAAGATCCAGGTGCCGTTCGGCGGCGCAATGTGGGCAGCGGAACAGTCGACGTTCTCGACGTAGGTGAAGGCGGGAAGCGTTCCGATGGTGCAGGCAGCCAGACGAAATCCGAACGCGTCGCCGCCGCTGTACGGCGTCGCGAAGGCCCACAGCTCCAGGCGCAGCGTTCCCGAGCTGTCGGTCTGGGAGTCGTTGTCGACGCGGTCGACGTGCAGCGACACGGTGTCCGTGGGCGCCGAATAGCGGATGGTGCCGGAGATCGTGATCGGCGTCGCATGCGCAGCCGAGACAAGCGTGAGCGCCACGAACATACCGGTGGCGAACCATCCGCGGATCATCGCGGCCGCGATCGTGCCCATGAATCCCTTCTCCGACGCTGCCGCCGCGATCAGGCGGTTCCACCCACGGTCAATCCATCGATCTTGAGCGTCGGCTGGCCCACGCCAACCGGCACGCTCTGCCCATCCTTGCCGCAGGTACCCACGCCGCTGTCCATCTCGAGGTCGCGGCCGACCATCGACACGCGGGTCAGCGCGTCCGGCCCGTTGCCGATTAGCGTGGCCCCTTTTACCGGGTAGGCCAGCTTGCCGCCCTCGATCTTCCATGCCTCGGCGGCCGAGAACACGAACTTGCCGCTGGTGATGTCGACCTGGCCGCCGCCGAAATTCGCGGCATAGAGGCCGTCCGCAACCGAGGCGATGATCTCCGCGGGATCGTGTTCCCCGGCGAGCATGATCGTGTTGGTCATCCGCGGCATCGGCAGATAGGCAAAGGACTCGCGTCGGCCGTTGCCGGTCGGCGTCACACCCATCAGCCGCGCGTTCAGGCGGTCCTGCATGTAGCCCTTGAGAACGCCATCCTCGATGAGCACCGTGCGTTGCGTCGGATTGCCCTCGTCGTCGACGTTGAGCGAGCCTCGCCGCCGCTCGATCGTGCCGTCGTCGACGACGGTTATCCCCTTGGCGGCGACACGCTGGCCGATGCGCCCGGTGAAAGCGCTCGTCCCCTTGCGATTGAAATCGCCTTCGAGACCGTGCCCGATCGCCTCGTGCAGAAGGATGCCCGGCCAGCCATTGCCGAGCACGACGGTCATCGTCCCCGCCGGCGCCTCACGCGCCCCGAGATTGAGGAGCGCCTGATTTACCGCCCTTTCCGCGTAGCCGGCAAGCACGTCGTCGGTGAAGTACGCGTAGTCGAACCGACCGCCACCGCCGGCATGCCCCTGCTCGCGTCGGCCGTTCTCCTCGACGATGACGTTCACCGAGACCCGGACCAGCGGCCGCACGTCGGCGGCGAGGAGGCCGTCGCTGCGCGCCACGAGTACCGCCTCGTACTCGCCGGCAAGGGACGCCATGACCTGGACGACGCGCGGATCGCGCGCGCGGGCCAGCTTCTCGACCCGCTCGAGGAGCGCGACCTTCGCTTCCTCCGGCAGTGACGCCACCGGATCCTGCGGGGCATAGAGCGTGCGCGCCGCGCCCACACGCTCGAGCGCCGCCACCGCCGACTGCCCCTGGCGGCCGATTGCGCGCGCGGCGACTGCGGCTTCCTCGAGTGCCGCCAGCGTGATGTCGTCCGAGTACGCGAACGCCTGCTTGTCACCGTGCACGGCACGGATGCCCACGCCGCGATCGATGCTGAACGAACCCGACTTGACGATGCCTTCCTCCAGGCTCCAGCTCTCCATCCGCGAATACTGGAAATAGAGGTCGGCGAAGTCGACGTCGTGGGTGTGGATCGACGCCAGCACCCGCGACAGGCGGGAGCGGTCGAGGCCCGCAGGCGCCAGCAGCAGCCGCTCGGCTTCGGCCAGCAGGACGCTGCTCACCGGGGGTAGCGATAGATCGGTCACATGGTTCCTTCGAAATGGCCCAAACGCGAACGACGCGCCGGTCGCCAAGATGATTGCGGTTCGGCGGCCAGTCCATCGGCAGGCCGCCATGCACCTATTGTCAGGGGTTCCGCTCCCCGGCGGCAAGCTGCCGGTGGACGGGCGGCCGCTACCGCTGGACGGGCGTCCGTCCCGCCGCGTGCGTCGCGACGCCCTTGCCGAGATACGTCGCGGCCACCCGCGGATTCGCGGCGAGCTCGGCGCTGGGCCCTTCGATGGCGAGTTCTCCGGTCTCGAGCACGTAACCGTAGTCGGATACCTGCAGCGCCGCCCGGGCGTTCTGCTCGACCAGGAGGATCGCCACGCCCGTCGACCGCAATGCCGAAATGATGCTGAAGATCTCGCGGACGATGAGCGGTGCGAGGCCGAGGGACGGCTCGTCGAGCAGCAGCAACCGGGGCTTGCCCATCATCGCGCGCCCCATCGCCAGCATCTGCCGCTCGCCGCCGGACAATGTGCCGGCAAGCTGGTCGTGCCGCTCCAGCAGGCGCGGAAAGCGGCGGTAGACCTCGGTCAGCGTCGCCTTCCAGTCGCGCTCGCCATGGCGGACCCGCTGGAACGCACCGAGTTCGAGATTGTCCGCGACGCTCATCGCCGCGAACAGCTCGCGCCGCTCCGGCACCAGGATCAGGCCGCGAGCGACACGTTGCTCCACGGCCATGTCTCCGACCGGCGCGCCCAGGTAGGCGACGTCGCCGCGGGCCGGCAGCAGACCCATGATCGCCCCCAGCAACGTCGTCTTGCCGGCGCCGTTGGGGCCGATCACGGAAACGATCGTCCCGGGCGCCACGCGAAGCGATACGTCATGCACGGCCTCGACCTTGCCGTACGCGACATGGAGGTGCCGCACCGCCAGCACCGGGGCCGCCGTTGCCGCCGTCATGCGACGCCTCCGAGATAGGCCTCCAGAACCTGGGGATTGCGCTGGATTTCGGCCGGCAGCCCTTCGGCCAGCTTCTCACCGAAGTCCATCACGACGAGCCGGTCGGTGAGCTCCATGACGAAGTCCATGTCGTGCTCGACCAGAAGGACCGTCATGCCCTCGGCCTTGAGCTGCCGAAGGAGCAGGGCGAGCTCCTGCTTCTCGAGAAACCGCAATCCCGCGGCCGGTTCGTCGAGCAGCAGCAGCGCCGGATCGGACGCGAGCGCGCGGGCGATCTCGACGATCCGCTGCTTGCCGAGCGGCAGGCTGACCGCCGTATCGTGAATGTGCGCGGCGAGTCCCACACGCGAGATCGCGCGCGCGGATTCGGCCATGGTTCGGGCTTCCTCCGCACGGTCGAGGCGGAACGCCGCACGGGTCACGTCCGCACTGCCGCGCAGGTAGGCGCCCAGCGCGACGTTGTCGAGGACGCTCATCTGCGGAATCAGCTTGACGTGCTGGAACGTGCGGCCGATGCCGCGCTGCGCGATCTGGTAAGGTCTGCAACCGCCGATCGAATCACCACGGAACACGACATCCCCCGACGTGAGTCGCAGCGCGCCGGAGATCAGGTTGAACATCGTGGTCTTTCCGGCCCCGTTCGGCCCGATGAGGCCCACGATCTCACCGGTCCGGATCGAGAACGAAAGGTCGTTGACGGCGACCAGACCGCCGAACTGCTTGCGCGCTGCCCGGACATCGAGCAGCGTTTCGGCCGCCACAGCCCGCGACCGGACCGGCATCGGTTCGGCGTCGGGTACCGGCGGTGGCCGGCGGACGGGCAGCAGGCGGGCGAACCACGGCCACATTCCCTCGCGCGCGAACTGCAGCAGCAGGACCATCAGCACGCCGAACACGATGATCTCGAAGTTGCCGCTCTTGCCGAGGAGTGCCGGCAGGATGTCCTGCAGGACCTGTTTCAGCAGCGTGACCAGCGTCGCCCCGACCACCGCGCCCCAGACGCTGCCGGCGCCGCCGACGACCGCCATGAACAGGTATTCGATCCCCTGGTTGATGCCGAAGGGGGTCGGATTCACGAAGCGCTGCAGGTGCGCATAAAGCCAGCCCGAGATGCACGCGAGCAGTGCCGAGTAGACGAAGACGATGATCTTGAGCCGTGCCGCGTCGACGCCGAACGCTTCCGCCATCTCGAGACGGCCTTTGAGCGCACGGATCGCGCGCCCGGGGCGCGAATCGAGCAGGTTGTCGGTGGCCCACAGCGCGACGAGTGCGATGCCCCAGATCAGGAAGTAGAAGTAACGCTCGTTGCGCAGCTCGATGCCGAACAGGTCGAGTGCGGGAATGCTCGTGATGCCCGTGTGACCGCCGAGGAATTCCAGATTGCCGAACAGGAAGTACAGACTGATACCCCACGCTATCGTGGCGAGCGGCAGGTAATGACCTTTCATCCGCAACGTGATGAAGCCCAGGAACAGTGCGAGCGCCAGCGTCAACCCGAGCCCGATGCCCAGGTTGATCCACGGCGAAAGCTGATAGTGCGTGGTCAGGATCGCGGTCGTGTATGCGCCGATGCCGACGAACGCGGCCTGTCCGAACGACGTCTGGCCGGCCACGCCGGTCAGCAGCACCAGACCGAGCGCCGCGATGCTGTAGAGCCCGACATAGTTGCCGAGCGTCACCCAGAACTGCGGCGCCGCCAACGGCACGCCCGCGAGCACCACGATGAACGCTACGACGCCGATGGCGCCAAATGGCAGCCTGCGCGCGCGCGTCACCGGCGGCCCCTACTCGTCGTCTTCTTCATGATGGTGCGCGGTCAGGCTGCGCCACAGGAGCACGGGAATGATCAGCGTGAACACGATGACTTCCTTGAAACCGCTCGCCCAGAACGAGGCGAACGCTTCGAGGAGTCCCACCAGCATTGCGCCGGCAGCGGCCAGCGGATAACTGACGAGGCCGCCGATGATCGCCCCGACGAAGCCCTTCAGGCTCACCAGGAATCCCGAATCGTAGTAGACGGTGGTGATCGGACCGATCAGAACGCCCGAAAACGCGCACAGCAGCGCGGCGAGCGTGAAGGTCGCCGTACCGGCGAGATTGGGTGAGACGCCGACCAGACGGGCGCCAACGCGGTTCAGCGCCGTCGCCCGCAGCGCCTTGCCGAACAGCGTGCGGCCGAAGAACAGCGCGAGTGCCGCGATCAGCCCGATGCTCGTGAGCACCACGAGCAGGCTCTGCAGGCTGACGGTGATCGCGCCGAGCTGGAAGGATTCCGACGAGAATGGCGGCGTGCGCGACCCTTCCGCGCCGAAGAACAGCAGGCCGAGACCGGTCAGCGCGAAATGCACGGCGACGGAGACGATGAGCAGAACCAGCACGCTCGCCTCTGCCAGCGGCTGATAGGCGATGCGGTAGAGGAGCGGCCCGAGCGTAGTCACCAGCGCCAGCGCCACGACGATCTGCGCCCAGAGAGGAAGCTCGATTCGCGCGAGCCACCACGCCGCCGCGGCGATCACCAGCGGCAGCGCCGTCCATTTCAGCAGCCGGACGGGAATCCGCGGGATTTCGCCGTGGCGGGCGCAGGCGATGAACTCCATCGCGCCGGCGACCACGGCCATGCCGACGACCAGCGCGATCGTTCCGGGCGGCTGTGCCGGCGGTGCGTTGTTCACCGGCTGCAGCGCGGCGAGCGTCAGCGTGCCGTAGGTGACGAATTCGCCCGACGGGATCCAGATCACCCGCGTCACCGCGAACACCAGCACCAGCGCCAGCGCCAGCAGCGCGTAGACGGCACCGTTGGTGATGCCGTCCTGCACCAGCAGTGCGAAAATGGAAAGGTCCATCGCCGGCGGGAACGTCCTGCGACAACAAAAAGGCCGGCGACGGTCGCACCGCCGCCGGCCTCGTGTCAGCCGAAGGTCACTTCGCGAGGACCCAGTTGCCGTTCTCGATCTTGATCATCGTTCGCGCGCGATTGTCCAGACCGTTGTGGTCCTGCGGCGTCATCGTGTAGACGCCGTGCGTCGCCACCAGCTCCTTGGTGTTTTCGAGCGCATCGCGCAACGCCGCCCGGAACTCCTTGGTCCCGGATTTCGCCTTCTTCTGCGCTTCCGGAACCGCGCGCGCGAGCAGGAGGTACGCATCCCACGCATGGCCTCCGAATGTCGTCCGCGACCCCTTGCCATACTTGGCTTCGTATTTTCCGATGTATTCCGCCGCCGCCTTCTTGAGCGGGTTGCTGTCCGGCAGCTGCTCGTAGACCAGCATCGGACCGATCGGCAGAACCGTGCCGTTGGCGTCCTTGCCGGCAACGCGCAGGAAGTCCGGGTTCGCGATACCGTGCGTCTGGTAGATCCGGCCCTTGTAGTTGCGCGCGACGAGCTCCTTCTGCGGAGTGGCGCCGGGCGTTCCCGCCGCACCGATCAGCACGGCGTCGGGGTTCGCGGAAACGAGTTTCAGCACCTGCCCCGTCACCGAGGCATCGTTGCGGTTGTACTTCTCCTCCGCCACGATCTTGACGCCCGCCGTCTGCGCCGAGCGCCGCATCTCCGTGAGCCAGCCGTCACCGTACGCGTCGGCAAAGCCGATGTAGCCCATCGTCTTGACGCCGTTGGCCTTCATGTGGATGGCGATCGCGTCGGCCATCAGCGCGTCGTTCTGCGGCGTCTTGAATACCCACCGGGTCTTCGGATTGGCCGGATTGACGATCTGCGCGGAGGCCGCCATCGAGATCATCGGCGTTTCCGCGTCGGCGACGACGTCGACCATCGCCAGCGAGTTCGGCGTGATCGTGGAACCGACGACGACGTCGACCTTGTCCTCGGCGATCAGCTTGCGTGTGTTGGTGACGGCCTTGGTCGTGTCCGACGCGTCGTCGAGAATGATCCAGTTCACCTTCTCGCCGCCGATTGTCGTCGGCAGGAGTTCGAAGGTGTTCTTCTCGGGAATGCCCAGCGACGCGGCCGGGCCGGTCGCCGACAGCGTGACACCGACGTTGATGTCGGCCCAAACAGGAAGTGCCGCCCCGGAGAGGGCGAGCGCAATACCGGCGGACAGCGCCGGCAACAGTTTTCGGACGTGCATGGATTCCTCCAGAGCCTCGATGAGATTGCGGGGAGCGCGCGGCCTTCCGTGGCTGCCTGGCCGTCTTGCGGCACCAGCAGGCGTCGTGCAATGCCGCCGCGCCGGTCCGTGCGAAATTGGATGGATTCTGGCAAACCCGCCGCAGTCGGTCAATGTCCGGCTGCGTCCGAGACATTGATCGCGCGCAAATCATCGCGAACAGGACACATTCATCGAGTCGATTCTGCCCCGATGCCCGGCTCTTCCGCGGTCCGTTGCCGTTTTCCGGCTGTCGGGGCGACCCTACGGCGCACTGCGACGCGCCACACGCTGCAAAGGCACGCCGTCCGAGCCATCGCCACCAGAGGATCTGCCCGTGTACGGTCCGGTTGCGGACTACAACGACGACAGCGGTGCCGCGACGATTGGGGTCCTCCCTGCAGACTCCGCCGACCGCAGCCGCGACGCCGGCCCGTCGAACAGTCTCGGGCGTCGACGTCCGGCGTGATCGCAGTCATAGCGCTGTCGCACGACTGCGGCCCGGCCGTCGTGGCGCCGCGACTTGGCCGGCGACCCCGGAAGAAATGAGAATCGCTGCGTTCCGGGGCGGAGCGGAATCGTCAACCCATGCGCGCGACGGACAAACGGGCTGCCGTCGTCGGCGAACCCGGCGCGACGGGGAAAGCGCCCGGGCTTGCTCCCTGCGGTGCGCGGGCGCAGCGCGCGCCCGCCCTGGCGGCTACTTGGCTTTGAGCGAGTCGCGGATCTCGCGCAGCAGCAGCACGTCCTCGGCCGTCGGCGCGGGTGCCGGCGGCGGCGCTTCCTTCTTCAGGCGATTGATCTGCTTGACCATCAGAAAGATGATGAATGCAAGAATCGCAAAATTGATCGCCACGGTGATGAAGTTGCCGTAGGCGAAAAGCGGTACGCCGGCCTTGGTCAATGCCTCGTAGGTCATCGGACCCGTGTACCCGGCGGGCGGGTTGCCAAGCGCAATGAACCAGTTCGAGAAATCGAGCCCGCCGAAGATCCTGCCGACGACCGGCATGATCAGGTCCTTGACCAAGGAATCGACGATCTTGCCGAACGCACCGCCGATGATGACGCCAACGGCCAGATCCACGACGCTGCCCTTGACCGCGAAATCACGGAACTCACTCGCGAACGACATTGTGCTGCCTCCCTCGGTGACGCCGGGCATTGCCCGGCCGAAGTGCCGGTTGTCTACACCGCCGCTTCGCCACTTTCGCCGGTGCGGATGCGCACGACCTGCTCGACGGCCGTGACGAAGATCTTTCCGTCGCCGATCTTGCCGGTCCGGGCCGCCTTGATGATCGCTTCGATCGCCCGCTCGACGTCGCCGTCGGCGAGGATCAGCTCGACCTTGACCTTCGGCAGGAAGTCGACGACGTACTCGGCGCCGCGGTAGAGCTCCGTGTGGCCCTTCTGCCGGCCGAAGCCCTTGACCTCGGACACGGTGAGGCCGGTGACGCCGATTTCGGACAGTGCCTCGCGCACTTCGTCGAGCTTGAACGGTTTGATGACTGCTTCGATTTTTTTCATGGGAGTCGCGCCGGAACCGGGAGATTCACTTTACACCATGGCCGCTGCCCGTTCCAGCCGGCGGCGCCGCGCCCACATCGCTCCACTCGGCCCATGCCGACGTGATGGGGTAGCGCCAGTCCTTGCCGAAGCCTCGCGGTGTGATCCGGATGCCGACCGCCGCCTGGCGCCGCTTGTACTCGTTGATCGTGATCAGGCGGACGACCCGGCGGACGTGCTCGGCAGAGTAGCCCAGGGCCACGATCTCCGACGGACTGCGATTCTGCTCCACATAGGCTTCCAGAATGCCGTCGAGGGCGTCGTAGGGCGGCAGCGAGTCCTCGTCGACCTGGTTCGGGCGCAGCTCCGCCGACGGCGGCCGCGTGATGATGCGCTCCGGAATGACGCGTCCGAGCGCGTTGCGGTACCGGCACAGGCGATAGACGAGCGTCTTGCTGATGTCCTTCAGGACACCGAAACCGCCGGCCATGTCGCCATAGAGCGTGGCGTACCCGACCGCCATCTCCGACTTGTTGCCGGTCGTGAGCACGATCGAGCCGAACTTGTTGGACAGCGCCATCAGCAGCGTTCCGCGGATCCGCGCCTGGATGTTCTCTTCGGTCGCGTCGACGGGCAGTCCCTTGAACTCGCCCGCGAGGCGACCGAGAAAAGCGCTGAACATCGGCTCGATCGGTATCTCGTCGTAGCGCACACCGAGATTTCCCGCCATTTCGCGCGCGTCGTCGAGGCTCATCAGGCGCGTCTCGACCGGGCTGTTCTGAAGCACGTAGGC
>Ga0105106_10000849_pt1 | contig 21734 bp, 22 predicted proteins | sample PPLLaktember2015_5_FD_79109 | JGI IMG/M metagenome (GOLD analysis project Ga0105106, IMG submission 79109) | Freshwater sediment microbial communities from Prairie Pothole Lake near Jamestown, North Dakota, USA - PPLs Lake P8 Core (1) Depth... | ecosystem: Environmental > Aquatic > Freshwater >...
AGCGTTTGTGATCTCGGCGGCGGCAATAATGCGCGGAATCTTAAGATAGCTCTCTTTGGCTGCGGCCGGACCGATGCAGACGGCCTCATCGGCGAACCGCACATGGAGGGAATCACGATCAGCCTGTGAATAGACGGCAACGGTCTTGACGCCGAACTGCTTGCACACACGGATGATGCGCAACGCAATTTCGCCGCGGTTGGCAATCAGTACTTTTTTGAACACGAGGGGAGGCTCCGGATTTCTGCCGGGTTACGGTTTCTCAATCAGGAAGAGTACCTGATCGTATTCCACCGGCTGTCCGTTTTCAACCATAACCTTGGCGACTTTGCCGGCGACGTCCGACTCGATCTCATTCATCAGCTTCATCGCTTCGACTATGCAAAGCACGGTTCCGGGTTGAACCTCGGTCCCGACCTGCACAAACGGCGAGGCATCAGGCGCAGGGGCCCGATAGAATGTGCCGACAATCGGCGAGCGGATTTCCAGTCTCGAATCCGCCGGGGGCGGAGGAGTGACCGCTACAGCCCGTGCCGCCTCCGGAACGGGTGTAGGGGTTGTCTGTGCAGGAGGCGGCGGGGCGTGGTGATGAGCATCCGGTACCCAGGCCGGCGGCGCAGAGGGAACTGCCATGCGCTGCGGATGTTTGGCAACGCGGACTTTCTTTCCTTCCTCCTCAATCTCAATTTCATCCACATCGCTGTCGGAAAGAAGCTTAACGAGCTTCTTGATGAGGCTCAGATCCATGAGATCTCCAGGCTTCGTGAGGGTTAGTTCTTGACCCGCTCGATGTAGCCCCCGGTTCGAGTGTCAATCTTGATGAAATCCCCCTCGTTCACGAACAAAGGCACGTTCACGGTGGCACCAGTCTCCACCTTCGCTGGCTTCGTTCCAGCATTGGCGCTGTCGCCCCGTACACCAGGGACGGTCTCCGTAACCTTCAACTCCACCGTGATCGGGATTTCTATGCCCGTGATGTCCGTACCGTTGAACAATATGTCTACCGACTCGCCATCCTTCAGGAATTCCGCCCCATCGCCGATCTGCTCACGGGCCACGGTCATCTGATCATAGGTTTCCTTGTCCATGAACACATACCCGCTGCCATCATGGTACAGGAACTGGTATTCTTTCCGTTCTATGCGTATGATCTCGACGGCTTCGCCGGCGCGGAACCTGTTTTCGAGGACTTTGCCGCTCTTGAGGTTCTTCAATTTCGTGCGCACGAACGCCCGCCAATTGCCCGGATTCACATGCTGGAATTCGACAATAGTCCAAAGCTCGTTGTTGTACTTGATTACCAAACCGGGTCGGAAGTCAGAAGTCGAGGGCATAAATACCGGAAAAAGTGAAGGAAAGTGTCAAAAGTGAATCAAAAGATACCAATTCTGCCCTCAAATGTCAAGGAAACCACCGAAAACTGTTGATTCCCTGAACATAATCGTGTATTCTTTAAGCATGTGCATCCTCGCAACTTGTTTGATCTGCCTTCTCATGACAGGCTGCCGGATTGGGCGGAACCCGCAGGGCACGCTTGACCGGCAACCTTACATGGCTGTGTACTGCGACTTGATCCAGGAATCGCTGCGCGGAAAGAATGCAGGCACTGATCCGCGAACGGCGATGCAGAATGCCGAGAGGGTCCTGGCGAATCACGGCACGACACGAGCCGAGTTCGACAGTACTACCAGATGGTACAACGCCGATGTCACCCGCTGGAAGCTCTTCTTTGACGACGCAGCAAAAGAACTTGAATCCCGGGAGCTTGCCAAACCCTTAGCACCCCGGTAGGCCTGTGCCTACCGGACCTCTCCTACGACGATTGGATGTTCACGCCGGCGGCGTAGCGCGAACAGCACTGCATCCGCCTGCCTCCGTGACACAATCACAATCATTCCGAGCCCAAGGTTGAACGTCTGCCGCATGTCTTCCTCCGGCACATCGCCTACCCGCTGAATCAACTTGAAGATCACCGGACGTTCCCAAGCATCCCAATCTATGCGGAGAGATCTGCCCGCAGGAACCACCCGCATGGTATTCCCGACAATCCCCCCCCCCGTTATGTGAGATAGCCCGTGGACGGTATATCGCTTCAGAAGCGGTCTAACCACGTGGAGGTAAGAACGATGCACAGCAAGCAGGGCATCGGCAAGTGTGGCCCCGAGATCCGGCACCCGCGCATGGACATCGTACGTACCGAGAAGCACAACCCGCGCAAGAGAGAATCCGTTCGTGTGCAGACCGGATGACGGCAATCCGATCAATACATCCCCCCGCCTGATCCGGCGGCCGTCTACGATTTCCCTTTTCTCAACGACACCGACAATTGTTCCCGCAAGGTCATATTCCTCCCCGTCGTACATTCCCGGCATCTCTGCAGTTTCCCCACCGACCAACGCACAGCCGTTTTCCTTGCATGCTTTTGCGAAACCAGCGATGACCTCGGTGGCTATGGCAAGGTCCAACCTGCCCGTGGCAAAATAGTCCAGGAAGAACAACGGGGATGCACCGCACGCCAGGATATCATTGACACAGTGGTTGACAAGATCCTGGCCGACAGTGTCATGGCGTCCGGCAAGACGGGCAACTATGAGTTTTGTGCCGACGCCGTCGACACTCGAGACAAGCACCGGAGATTTTATCCGGGGGAAGCGAGCGTCATAGAACGCACCGAACGTACCGATGTCACGAAGCACCGCGGGGGTAAATGTCGACCGGACAGACCGCTTGATACGTCGTACAAATTCGTTGCCCGTGGCGATATCGACACCTGCCTGAGCATAGGTCGTTGCCATGAAAACTCCGAAGGGGATTGGAGAAAGGTCCAGGCAGATTGTAGGCAGAAATGGCGGGAATTGCAAGGAGGTCACAATTCACCCTGGTCGGTGGTCGATCCATCTACTGTGGCAGTTCCACCGGGGCAGATCCACCGGGGCGAATCCGGTTCGTGGTTTGCGATTCTGGTTCCCCACCGGTATATTCATCAACATTCCTCAAAGCAACTATCCGGGCCGACAGATGACGACTTTACACTTCAAGAATAGCTCCGTGACGCTGCCGGCAGGCAAGCTCATCTGCCTCGGGCGCAACTACGTCGAGCACGCTAAAGAGATGAAGGTCGATGCCCCCAAAGAACCCGTCCTCTTCTTGAAACCGTCGACCGCCATACTCCCCTCAGGCGGGACCATCGTGATCCCACCCTTCTCCCGCGAACTGCACCACGAAGTGGAATTGGTGGCACTCATTACGAGGGGGGGCAGCCGGATCTCGAGACGCGATGCGATGGAACATATCGGAGGATATGCGGTCGGCCTCGACATGACCCTCCGCGACGTTCAGGCGGACGCCAAGAAGAAGGGACTTCCCTGGACTGTCTCCAAAGGGTTTGACACTTCAGCTCCGCTGTCCTCTTTTGTCACAAGCGACTCCGTCGGTGACCCCCACAATCTGGACATCTCGCTTTCCGTCAATGGAGCCATCAGACAGCACTCTTCAACGCGATTCATGATCTTCCGGCTCGATGAAGTCGTGGCCTATATTTCCTCTATATTTACCCTGGAGCCTGGGGATCTTCTTTTCACGGGAACCCCCGAGGGTGTCGGCCCTGTGAACCCGGGCGATGTAATATCCGCAGAAATCGAGGGGATAGGCTCTGTTATTGCCACCGTCGGCCCGTTCGCCGGCGCGCGTTGATAATCATGGGGCAAAGCGGTAGATTGACATTCATCCCGAAACAAACCGTTGGAGCAATTGATTGTCAGAACCGTCACAGGATTCTTCATTGCCGAAAGTCTATTCCCCCCGGGAAGTGGAGGAAAAATGGTATGAATACTGGGAGAAGAATCACCTCTTCCGTTCCCGCGTGAACCCGGGGAAGAAACCCTACACAATTGTCATTCCTCCCCCGAACGTCACCGGTGTGCTCCACATGGGGCACATCTTGAACAACACGCTCCAGGACGCCTTCATACGCTATCATCGCATGATGGGTGACGAATCGTGCTGGATTCCGGGAACGGACCATGCCGGCATAGCCACCCAGAATGTAGTGGAACGCTCCCTAACGAAAGAAGGGAAAACGCGGCATGATCTCGGACGTGAACGGTTTGTTGAGCGGGTGTGGGAGTGGCGGAAGCAGTATGGCGGGGTGATCATCACGCAGTTGCGCAGACTCGGGGCCTCCTGCGACTGGGAACGCGAACGATTCACCATGGATGAAAGCCTTTCCACCGCGGTGCGCGAAGTCTTTGTGCGCCTTTACGAGGAGGGGCTGATCTACCGGGGGAAGTACATCGTCAACTGGTGCCCGAAGGACCATACCGCCATCAGTGACGATGAAGTGACCTTCTTTGAGCAGAAGGGAAAACTCTACTATATAAAGTACCCGATCCTGAGCGATGACACATCGGTTCCCACAAGCAAGCACCTTACGGTTGCGACGACCCGCCCGGAAACGATGCTGGGGGACACCGCGGTGGCTGTCAACCCCAAGGACGAACGGTACGCCCACCTCGTGGGAAAGAAGGTGCTTCTCCCCTTGACCGACCGCGAGATTCCGATTATTGCGGACGATTTCGTCGATCCCGCTTTCGGCACCGGGATGGTAAAGGTGACACCCGCGCATGACCCGAACGACTTCATGATCGGCCAACGCCATAACCTTCCTCAAATCAACATCTTCGATATTTCCGCAAGGCTCAACGAGAACGCCCCGCGCAAATACCGGGGCAAGGACCGCTATGACGCCCGGAGGCAGGTGCTGGAGGATCTTGAAAAAGAAGGCTTGCTGGTCAGAACGGAAGAGCATCTGCACAATGTGGGCCGGTGCTACCGGTGCGACACGGTGATTGAACCGTATCTCTCGGACCAGTGGTTCGTGCGGATGAAACCGCTCGCAGAACCGGCGTTAAAGGTCGTGACCGACGGAACAATCCGGTTCTATCCCGACCGATGGGTGAAGGTCTATGAGCACTGGATGGAGAACATCCGGGATTGGTGCATCTCGCGACAACTCTGGTGGGGTCACCGCATCCCGGTCTGGTTCTGCCAGGGAGAAGGCACACGGCCTGGGTGCCCGGAACCGATCGTCCGTCGCACAGTTCCCGATCGTTGTCCGACATGTGGGAGCACGAATCTTCGCCAGGACGACGACGTCCTCGACACATGGTTTTCCTCATGGCTTTGGCCGTTCTCGGTGCATGATTGGCCGCGCGAGAAAGAACTCGGCAAGGCGGATGACCTGCGCTACTACTTCCCGACCAGTACCCTGGTGACCGCCCCGGATATCATCTTCTTCTGGGTCGCCCGGATGATCATGGCGAGCCTGAAGTTCGGACCGAGCTTCACGGGGAACAGTGACCCGGCAAAGAACGTCCCCTTCCACGACGTTTACTTCACCAGCCTGGTGCGGGACGACAAGGGACGCAAGATGTCGAAATCGCTCGGCAATTCCCCCGAGCCGCTGGACTTGATCGCGGAATTCGGTGCGGACGCAGTACGGTTCACCATCCTCTATCTTGCGCCTCTCGGGCAGGATATTCTCTATTCGCGCGAGAGGAATGAGTTGGGCCGCAACTTCGCAAACAAGATCTGGAACGCCGGCAGGTTCCTGCTCATGAACCGTGACCAGATTGGGGAAGCTGTCCGCGCGCCGGCATCGGGGGAATGCAATCTCGACCACCTTGACCTGGCCGATCGCTGGATTCTTTCGCGGCTGCACTCCACGACCGCGGGGGTGTTTGGCGGGCTACAGGAGTACGAGATCAACAAGATTTCCAAAAGCGTGTACGATTTCTTCTGGCATGACTACTGCGACTGGTATATCGAGATGGTCAAGTCGCGCCTGTACGGCAATGAACCGGACAACGTGAAACAGGCCGTCATCACCCGTGCACTCGACATCTACGATGGAGCGTTGCGCCTGCTGCACCCTCTCATGCCGTTCGTTACCGAAGAACTCTGGCAAAACATCCGTCCGCGGCGGCCGCTGGAATCCATCATGCATGCCCAGCTTCTTGCGGCCGATCCTTCCTTCATCGCCCCCGATGTCGAACAGGAAATGGCGTTCGTGCAGAAAGTTATCGAATCCCTCAGGACACTCCGGAGTGAAATGAGCATCCCGCCGTCAAAAGAAATCACGCTCCAGATGCGATTCAGCCATGGCCATTCATCCGAAAGCGTACAGCGCTACGAAGGCTACTTGCAGCGGCTGGCCCGGGTGACTTCAATGACGTTCTTAAAGGCTGAAGGCCGGCCGAACGTCGCCGCCAGCGCCGTCGTGGATGGCGAAGAACTATTCGTGCCGTTGGAAGGGGTGATCGACCTAGAAGTGGAACGTGCCCGCTTGCAGAAGGAAATCGACCGTGTCGCATCCATGCTGGAAGGGGTCCGCAGGAAACTGAACAACGAGAGCTTCATTGAGAGGGCCCCGAAGGAAGTCATAGACAGGGAGAGGGAGAAACTCGACGCCTTCGCCCACACGATGGAAAAGCTGGAGAAAAACCTGGAAATACTGAAAACGTGACGGTACCCCGCATGTCGCACGTCCGCATTACCGACGACATACGCGAACAACTCCGCTCCATAGCCGGGGCCGACGCCGTGACATCCGATCACAACGACCTTGTGACCTACGGTCAGGATGAGACCGAAGATCTGTTGTTCGAGCCGGAGGTCGTCGTGAAGCCGGGCACGACGCAGCAGGTTTCTGCTATCCTGGTCCTGGCGACCAAGCACCGGATCCCCGTTACTCCACGTGCGGGCGGTACCGGCTTGTCCGGCGGGGCACTCCCGGTGCAAGGGGGCATCCTCCTCTCCATGGAACGGTTCAACCGCATTCTGGAGATCGACGAACGCAATCTGCAGGCTGTGGTAGAACCGGGGGTGATCACACAAAAGCTGCAAGAAGCGGTTGAGGAACTAGGTTTGTACTATCCTCCCGACCCTGCATCTCGCGGAAGCTGTCACATCGGCGGTAACCTGGCGGAATGCGCCGGCGGTCCTCATGCTGTGAAATATGGCGTCACAAAAGACTACGTTCTCGGAATCGAGGCTGTATTGCCCGACGGCGAGATCTTTACAACCGGCGCCCGTGTATTGAAGAATGTCACGGGATACAATCTTACGCAACTGATCGTCGGGAGCGAAGGAACCCTTGCCGTCATCACAAAGGTCATGCTCCGACTCATCCCCCTCCCCAGGTACCGCAAAGTTCTGCTCGTTGCATTTGCCTCGCTGGAAGACGCCGCATCAGCGGTCGTGACGATCTTCCAGCGCGGCATCATACCGTCGGCAATCGAATTCCTGGAACGGGCCGCGGTGAAGGCGGCGGAAGAGCGTCAGGGCAAACGCTTCCCAAATGGTGAGGCGGCCGCACAGCTTCTTATAGAGGTCGACGGCTACCACGAAGAACCGCTATCGGAGGAAGTACAGGCCATCGCAGAGGCAGTGGAAGCCCACCATGCAGTCGATGTCCTTCTTGCCGAAGACCGTGCTAAGGTTGAGGAGGTGTGGGCGCTACGACGTGGCATCGGGGAAGCCGTGAAATCGATCTCGGCATACCGCGAAGAAGACACCGTCGTGCCACGCGCACGGCTTCCGGAATTAGTTACGGGGGCGAAGAGAATCTGCGGCACGCACGGACTGACGACGATTTGCTACGGACACGCGGGCGATGGCAATGTGCACATCAATATCTTGAAAGACCAGATGGACCAACAGACCTGGGAGCGGGTGATCGATCCGGCAATACGGGAGCTGTTTGCGTTCGTGGTGTCCCTGGGAGGCACGCTCTCGGCCGAACACGGCATCGGCTATTCCCAAAAATCGTACCTTCCCCTTGCCGTCTCGGAAGCAGAGCTGCGGCTCATGCAGGGAATCAAGGACCTCTTCGACCCCCACGGCATCCTGAATCCGGGGAAGGTGTTCCCGGACTGACGTTGCATCTTCGTTTCTTTCGGCTATATTAGGAATTATGAACCGCGAAGTTATTGAACGCGTCATCCGCGATGTCGTGGCGGAAAAACTCGGGGCATCAAAAGGCAGCTCCTGCTCGCCTGATTGCAGGGACGGGGTGTGTACCGACGGGTTATGTGTTGTGCATAACGCCGCAGGGGTCAGGAACATGCTGAACAATGGCGCTTCCCGCATCAGCGCCGGAAGAGGCATTGAAGCCGCTGGAGGAGTTACCGCAGATCTTGCACGTATGATCGATCACACCCTCCTAAAGCCCGAAGCGACCCCCGCGGAGGTCCAGAAGCTCTGCGAGGAGGCACGAAAATACTCATTCGCCAGCGTGTGCATCAATGCAGGCTACGTGCCTCTCTGTGCCCGCCTGCTGCGCGGCACTCCAGTGCGTGTTTGTACGGTCATCGGCTTCCCCCTCGGGGCTACATCGACGGCGGCAAAGGCATTCGAGACCGAACAGGCAATCCGCGACGGCGCACAGGAAGTGGATATGGTGATCAATGTCGGGATGCTCAAAGCCGGCGACACCGTTTACGTCGAGCGCGACATCGCGGCAGTCGTCAATGTCGCACGGCGTCACAGGGTGCTGACGAAAGTGATCATTGAAACCGCACTGCTTACCGACGAAGAAAAGGTCAAGGCCTGCCTCCTGACGAAGAAAATAGGAGCGGACTTCGTCAAGACATCCACGGGTTTTGCGAAAGGTGGAGCCACCGCCGGAGATATCGCATTGATGCGCCGGGTTGTCGGCAGTGCGATGGGAGTCAAAGCTGCCGGCGGAGTCCGCAGCAGAGAAGACGCATTGGCCATGGTTGCCAGCGGTGCTGACCGCATCGGGGCGAGCGCAAGCGTCCGCATCGTCGTCGGCGAAGCCGGCGAATCCCCAAAGGCCGCGTAATGTGCAGAGGACATGCGCAATACAGATGCCTGGTTTTTACGTTGACGCTGCTGGTCGCCGCTCTACTGGCCGGGTGCTCGACATCCCGGCAGGCAACCGAGGACCGCGCGGGGGAGGCCGCCGATGATGTCCGCTCCGCCGAAGCATCGTTCCGGCCGTCAGACCACGACCCCGTGCAGGCTGTGCCCCCCACGGCGCTTCCCTTCCCCGCTGATTCTTCTCAGCCGGAGTCCACCGATATCCCCAAGCTGCCGGCGTCAAGCGACATGATTCAGGGCTTCAGGGTACAGGCATTTGCAACAAGGAGTATTGACGAGGCACGGATGAAAAAGGCGGAGCTTGAAGGGCTGTTTCCGGGAGAGTGGTTCTATCTGGATTATGCCTCTCCGAGCTACAAGATCCGTGCGGGGAATTTTGCCACGAGGTTCGAAGCGGACCGATTTGCACGCATGATGATCGAGCAGGGTTTTCCCGATGCCTGGGTGGTGCCGGAAAGAGTCTACAAGAACATCGGCCGGCGCCCCGAGCCACCACCTCTGCCATCGGAGCTGCCGGAGGTGAAGTAGTCGAACCGACAACGGTGGCTCCACAATCCATAGTCGCCGATTCCCTGCTCACCGAAATCTCACCTGAACCCCCTCTACACTCCATCGCGCACGCACCTTGACAGTATCGGGATACACGGTGAACCGCGCACTGGGCTCAAACGGATGCGGCACACCCGCCCGGTACACCCCGTCCCCTTCAAGATCTTCGAATGCCTCGATGCCGTAGCGCCCTTCAGGGATGTCGCCGACCAGGAATTTCCCGGGCCTGTCGATGCGACTCACAAAGGTCCGTTGAGGCTTGACATCCGTCGTCTTCACCACGAGCACCATGGGATGCTCCCCGCCCGTACCTTCCAGTGTTCCTTCAATTGTTCCGAGTGTCCGCGTATCCAGAGTCTGAAAGTGCAGCTCGAAAAGTGAATCACGCCAGTGCGTCCCCCTGCTGTCACGCACCGAATCGAGCGGAAGCCGGAGTGTGTACCACGCGAGAGGCCGGAGCGGCGACAAAGGAACGACGAGAAGTTCCGCTGAAGTCCGCGGACGGACCTCCACCGGCACCACGTTAGATGATGTATCAAGCAAGGAAAAGCCGTGCATGACGCCGGACAGATTGACCGGCAACCGGAAATCCACCGCAAATTGCGGGTGCAACCAGATCGCCCGTGTGCTATCGGCGATCCCCCGGATGCCCGGATAGGGTTTGAGCGTATCGGACACCGATGGACCGCTGAACGTCGACGATGCGTTGTTCGTGTCCAGCGTGTTGCCGGCACCATCCAGCACTCCCCGCACAACCAGCCTGTATGTTGCCGTGCTGTCCAACGGGCCGACGGTCTCGATGCCTGCAAGAGCCGGATTCCCCAAATTCTGGTACTGCGCACCGATGGCGACGGCGGCCGTCGACAAAGTATCAAAGAGTGAAAAGACCGCCTGAGGGAATGCAAGCGTATCGACAGGTTCACTGAACCGCACCAGCAGATGTCGGCGGTCTATGGCGGTGACACTCGCCAGGAACGGACGTGTCGTATCTTCCTTCGACATGCGGAACCACACGTCACGCACCTCCGGCTTGTTGCCGTCCAGAACCGGATCTTCCGTGCCCACTCCGAACTGATCGATCTCACGGTCGTACAACAGATTGTGGTACTCGTCACGGACTGCTATTACCCTATACGTGCCGAACGCGATATTTTTCAATCCGAAGCTCCCGTCTTTTCCCGTCTGCACGATGTACTGTGGGCGCGTATGTCCGGGGTTCAGTGTATCGGGGAGCATATCCTGCAGGCTATAGGCGAAAATCATTACGCCTTCGGGGTGTTCGTCGAATACCCGCCCGCTAATCCTGCCGGTATCAATCGAGTCGCCGGTGCTGAACGCCAGTGTGTACGCATGGGCCATCGCGTTTCCTCCCCGCGCCGGAAGATCGGTCACATCCGTTCCCACAGTGAGGACGTAGGTGGTATTCTCCCTGAGCTTTTCGGGAAAGCGAATGGTCACTTCCGTTCCGCTCCAGTCGAATTCCGGCTGTCCGACATACGGCGAAATGAAGAGCGCTTCCTCCACCGTGCGGCGCTCGACGTACTCGCTGAACTCAAGGTCGATCTGCGAGGGCAAAACACGAGTGGCATTGCTGTCCGGATAGCTCCGGACAATGTACGGCGGGGTGGTGTCAGGCGGCCCTCCCGAAGGCAACACCTGTCCGGCACAACCATTCAACAGAGCGGCTGCGCTGAATGCAAAGGACAGGGAAAAGAACGGCGGCCGCGGAACCCTGTGAGTCAAGGATGAGTTCAATTGCGCGCCCTTGACCTTCTGTACTTGCGCACGTTCTGCACGTGTTCGGAATAGGTCTTGGCAAACCAGTGTCCGCCAAGAGTGTTGGCTACGAAGAACAGATACCCGTGCTGCCGGGGATAGAGTGCCGCAAGCACTGAGGCTTTCCCTGGATTATTTACGGGCCCGGGTGGCAGACCCGGGTAGAGGTATGTGTTGTACGGGTGCGTGATCCGGAGATCGACGTAGAGCACGCGCCGGGGTCCGTCGGTGAAAATATACTGCAGGGTCGGATCAGCTTCAAGTTTCATACCGAGACGGAGGCGATTGTGATAGACGCCCGCAATGACCGGCCGCTCATCCGCAAGTACCGCTTCCCCTTCGACGATGGATGCAAATGTCACGGCCTGCTGAACGGTCCAGCCGAACTCCTTCGCCCGGGCTTCCAGCGAATCGTTGAAAAACCGTTTGAACTCATCCACTTGCCTCTCGACAATCTCCCTCTCGTCCTGTTCCCACATCAGTCGGTATGTGTCGGGTAAGAGATACCCTTCCAGCGAACCGCCTTCCAGGCCGAAGGCTCTGACGATAGCGGGATCGTTGACGATGCTCATGTACCTGGCGCTGTCGATCCCGAGGGCTCGCGCAAACAGCCGTGCCTGCGCACGGGCTCGCAACCCTTCGGGGATGGTGACGCCGATGAGTACCGTGTTGCGCCCGTCACGCAGCGAAAGATAAATATCGAGATTCGACAGTCCGGAGTAGAAATGGTACTTTCCCGCCTGCAATCGTTCTGTTCCACCGGCAAGGCGGGCGGTCACCCGGAACAAGAGACGGCTACGAATGACACCGCTCCGATCGAGGGAATCCACGATCGTCTGAAACGTAGCGCCGCGTGAAACGAACACCAAACGCTCCGCCTGGTCCGGAAAAGTGTTGGGCCAGTAGAGCGCGTACAACAGGACCGCACCGCCGGAAAGGATCAGGACGGCACCTGCAAGGATGAGGTACCGGACAACGCGGGAAGGCGGCGGCGAGATCGTGTTCACGCGAGTTCCAGCCCGGCGACAGCCGTCAGGTCGAGGGGCGAATACAAGCCTCTCATCCGTTTCATCCAGCCGACAAGCGCGATCATGGCACCGTTATCCATGCAGTACTCGAGCCGGGGAGTGAACAGTTGCAACCCCCTGGCAGCACAGACGGAACCGAGGGATGAACGGAGGCCTGTATTGGCGGATACTCCCCCCGCAATGGTCACTGCATGTGCGCCCGTCATCTCCACCGCCCTCAGCGTCTTTTGCACAAGCACCTCGACAACGGAGTGTTGAAAGCTCGCACAGAGGTCTGCAAGTGCTGCGTCGGTGGCGGGAGCGCCGTTGTCGCGCAGATAATAGAGTACGGCGGTCTTGACGCCGCTGAAACTGAAGTCCAGCGTGTCCGGCCCGAGAAATGACCGGGGAAACCTGATTGCGCGGGGATTGCCCACAGCCGCGAGAGCGTCAATGCGCGGCCCGCCGGGATATCCCAGACCGAGCATTTTTGCCACCTTGTCGAACGCTTCGCCCGCAGCATCGTCCCGGGTCTGTCCCAGGACATGATGTCTGAATGGTCCCTCGACATGCACGAGCATCGTATGCCCCCCGGAAACGATCAGCGAAAGAAACGGGAAACCCGGCGCTGGATCCTGCATCAACACAGAGTAAAGGTGCCCCTCCATGTGGTTGACTCCCACGAACGGTACGCCGAGACCGTAGGCAAAAGCCTTCCCGAAATTCAGACCGACCAGAAGGGCCCCGACCAGGCCGGGGCCAAACGTCGCAGCGACCGCGCTCAGGTCTTCTTTCCTGCAACCCGACGCATCGAGAGCTTCCTGCACGACCTGCATGATGAGGCGCTGATGAGCCCGCGAGGCTAATTCCGGCACCACACCCCCGAATTTCCTGTGAACATACTGCGACGAAATGACGTTGGAATCGATCCGGCCGTCCCGCAGGACGGCCGCCGAAGTCTCGTCACATGATGTCTCTATCCCGAGAACGGTCATGCGATAATTGTACGGAAAGCGGCGGCGACATTCAAGAAAACCGATGAAAAACCTTGCTTCTTTGGCCGTTGTTGGTTATATTTATACGATTTACAAATCAAGGTGAAAAGATGGCACGTGTGTGTGATATTTGCGGCAAGAAACCGATAAGCGGCAACAACATTTCGCATGCGCACAATCTTACGCGCAGGCGCTGGATGCCAAACCTGCAGGAGGTCCGCGCAAATGTCGATGGCCGTACGCGCCGGATGACGGTTTGCACGAACTGCCTGAAATCCAACAAGGTGACGAAAGCCGCCTGACGATTCGCGAATCCTGACAGTACAAAAGCCATCATCCAAACTCTGATGGCTTTTTTGTTTGTCCCCTCTTCCGGCAGCCGCTCATGCCCAAACTACAATTCGAGCTCAATCTCCCAAATCAGCTGACGCTGTTGCGGATTGCGCTGACACCCGTGTTCGTTGTACTCCTTCTCTCGGATTCGGTGACCCTGCGTCAGCTTTCTCTTGCCGTCTTTGTCATAGCAGCCTTTACAGACTGGTACGACGGTTGGATTGCGAGGAGATTGGGATTTTCGACACGCTGGGGCAAATTCCTCGATCCCCTGGCCGACAAGATCCTCTCCTCAGCCGCCTTGCTCTCGTATGTCAGCCTGGGACTTGTCGACGCATGGATGGTATGGATAGTGATCTTCCGGGACTTTCTGATGACCGGCCTCCGCAGCTATGCCGAACTCCAGGACCGTCCCATTGTGACTTCCTGGGGGGCCCAGGCGAAGACATTTGGCGAGTTTGTCGTTATCTATTATATCCTGATCCTTTATGTCCTCAAGAGCATCCCGGTGGTCTACCAGGAATGGGGCTTCACCATTGACAGTCTGATGCACCCCAGGGTTCTCTTCGGCATGATGCTTCTGGTCACACTTTCCACGGTCGGTACCGGCATTGCCTACCTGTTTGATAATAGAAAGTTGATCCGTGAACTCCTCGAACACCTCCACTGGCGGAAACCCGCCTGAGGGCTCCCCCCGGCACATTCCCTTCCTGCCAAACCTGATTGCGACAGGGTTGTTCGCCGGGTATATCCCCTGGACCTCCGGCACGTTTGGCACGCTCGTCGGTGTGCTCTTCTATCTTCTTCCCGGTGCCGAGCATCCCCTCGTGCTGGGCATCATGGCAGTGATCGGCTTTTTTGTCGGCGTCTGGGCCTCTGCCCGCGTCGCAGCAGTGGTCGGCCACCGGCTCACCCGGAGCGCGGAGAAGGCCAAACAGATGTTCCAGGAGGGAGAACACCTTACGGCCGACCCGTCAATTGTCGTGATCGATGAGATCGTCGGCATCTGGATCACGTTCCTGTTCTTACCGAAAACCATACCGGTGATAGTGATCGGCTTTCTTGCATTCCGTGTTTTCGATATTCTTAAGCCGCAACCGGCCCGGCGCCTGGAGAGCATTCCTCACGGTTGGGGCATTATGCTCGACGATGTCGTCGCGGGCGTTTATGCAAACATCGCCACACAGATCGCCTGGTATCTCTGGGGAAGGCTGGGGCTTTGAATGACCGCAGAAATCCTCACGATAGGCGACGAGCTGCTCATCGGTCAGGTGATCAACACCAACCAGGCGTATATCGCCGAACAGCTGAATCTGATCAACATCCGCGTGGCGCGCATGCAAAGTGTGGGTGATGAGATGGACGAAGTGCTGGCGGCATTCCGGGCTGCGTGGGATGTGCACGACGTCGTCCTCGTAACAGGAGGGCTCGGACCGACACATGACGATATCACAAAGAAGGCGGTGTGCAGATTCTTCGACACTGATCTCGTCAGCAGCGAGACCGTGCGCCGGCACATCCAGGAACTCTGGAAACGCCGGAATATGCATTGGACCCCATCGTCTGAAGAACAGACAATGGTGCCCCGGAAAGCGGCATTGATCGAAAATCCTCTCGGAACCGCCGCGGGTTTTGTGTTCGCACACGGAACGAAGAGGTTCATCGTCCTCCCGGGCGTGCCGTATGAAATGAAGGAGATGATGGTCAGGTCCGTGATTCCGATGCTCCATCCGCTGGCAGGCGGAACGTCGATACGGCACCGGACTGTGAGAACCACCGGGATCACCGAGAGTATGCTGGCCGAGCGACTGGGAGATCTCGAAGCCCTGTTGGAAGGGGCAAAACTGGCGTTCCTGCCGGCACCCACCGGGGTGCGGCTCCGCATCACTGTGCACGACACGACCCCCGGAGCGGCTGAACGAAGGGTGCGGGAGATCGAGGATCGCATTCGCGCACGCGCTGCGGAGTTCATCTATGGAGTCGAAAACGAAGAGCTGGAGGAAGTGCTGGGGAGAATTCTCACCGAACGAAAACTCTCTATCGCCGTGGCCGAATCGTGTACGGGAGGACTGATCTTGAACCGGCTGACAAATGTCAGCGGCAGTTCGGCGTACGTCGAACGCGGCGTGGTATGCTACAGCAACCGTTCAAAGATGGAACTTCTGGGCGTGCCGGAGCAACTGTTCAGGCATCACGGGGCCGTGAGCAAGGAAGTTGCTGAAGCCATGGCGGTCGGCATTCGTCGTGTCGCTGGGACCGATATCGGCCTCTCTACTACAGGGATCGCCGGACCCTCCGGCGGCAGTGAGGAGAAGCCGGTGGGACTGGTCTGGATCGGCTATGCAGGTCCCGATGCGGCCTTTGCAGTCGAACATCGGTTCGGTGGAACGCGCACCCTGATCAAAGAACGGGCTTCCCAGGCTGCACTCGAGCTGGTGCGGAAGAGTATACGAACAGGGAAGGAGCACAGTCGTGACATCGCGTGACCGCGTTCTCGCCGCTCTCAACCATCGTCAACCTGACCGCGTACCGGTCGATTTCTCCGGCCACCGTTCGTCCGGCATCCACGCAATCGCCTATGCCCGTTTACGCAAGTACCTCGGTCTCCCCGAGCAGCCGGTCCGCGTGTACGACATCATCCAGCAGATGGCGGTTGTCGACGAGGATGTCCTGGCCCTTGCCGGCGCAGACACCATCGAACTTGGACGCGCCTTCGCGACAGAGGACCAGTGGTGGCATGACTGGGTTCTTCCCGACGGGACTCCCTGCCAGATTCCTGTCTGGATCAGCCCTGAGCGGGATGGTGCACGCTGGGTCTTGCGGTCGGCAAGCGGCCGGACCCTTGCGCAGATGCCTGACGGCGCGCTCTACTTTGAACAGACGTATTACCCGTTCCTTGATGGGGTCGAAAACTTCGACGCCTTCCCCGAGGTGTTTGCGGAGTCAATGTGGACAGGCATAGCATCCCCCCCTGGACCGATCGCCGACGGTCCGGACGGGGCACGCGCGTTTGTCGAAGGGGCGAAGGCACTGCGTGCAAGTACGGAGAGGGCGATCCTTGCACTGTTCGGAGGGAACCTCCTTGAGGTCGGTCAGTTCATGTACCGGAATGACAATTTTTTCATGCTGCTTGCCGGCGAACCGGAGCGAGCCCACGATTTCCTGGAACATGTGGTGGAGCACCACCTCCGCAATCTTGAGAGCTTTCTCGGGAAGATTGGTCCGTTCGTCGACATCATCGTGTTCGGCGACGATCTCGGGATGCAGACCGGGCCGCAGATCTCGCCGGCAATGTACAGGGAATTCTTCAAACCCCGCCATGCGCGGATGTGGAAACGCGCGAAGGAACTGGCACCCGTCAAGGTCATGCTGCACTGCTGTGGTGGAGTGCGGGAGTTGTTGCCGGATCTCATCGATGCCGGCCTAGACGCCATCAATCCGGTGCAGATTTCGTGCCGGGGAATGGAGGCGGCGGGGTTGAAGCGGGATTTCGGAGACCGCATCACGTTCTGGGGAGGCGGCTGCGACACCCGGGAGGTGCTCTCGCGTGGAACGCCGGAAGTGGTCCGCGCACATGTCCACGATCAGATCCGCGCGCTGCATCATGGGGGCGGCTTCGTGTTCCAGCAGGTGCACAACATCCTGGCGGATGTCCCGCCCGCCAATATCATGGCGATGTTTGAAGCGGTGCACACGGCTGAGTAGACAGGGGTCAGACTCCAACCGATTGATGATTGTCAATGGTCTATCGACTATTGACAATTGGCTCGGGTCAGACCCCTAATCAATTGGATCCTCCACCATGCTCCGTCTGTTTATAGCGATTGCGACGCCCACGTCGGCCCTCCCCTCCCTCGCGAAAGCCCGTGATCTCCTCCGGGAATCGGGGGCCGATGTGAAATGGGAGCCCACAGAGAAACTCCATTGCACGATCAAGTTTCTCGGCGACACACGCGAGGAATTGGTCCAACCCATTGTCGGTCAACTGTCACAAATCGCCGGTTCAACCCCCCCATTCAGCGTATGCTATAAAGGAGTCAGCTGTTTCCCCGGACGCCGTGACCCGCGCACTATCTGGGCCGGTATCGAAGATTCCGAAGGCGCCATGAAGAAGCTCTTCGAAGCTGTCGATGAAGCTATGTCCTCACTCGGCTTCGAACGTGAAGGCCGGGCTTTTCACGCGCACGTTACCCTGGGGCGCGTCAAAGGGACCCGCCACATTCGCGAGTTGCTTGACACAATGGAAACGGTTACCTTGGAAAACCCTCCAGTGAAGATTCAAGAGATCGACCTGCTCAAGAGCACGCTTCAGCCGGGCGGCTCACGCTATGCATTGGTGGCAGCGATGAAGCTGGGAATGGGAACTCTGAGTGCGGGTGGGTCAGGGGTCTGACCCCGAAACCGACGTAGAGTCTGGGGTCAAGGGTTCAGGGTCTCGAGCCGGGCAATGCAAAGGAAGATTTGGATCATCCCATGATCCCGGAAACGCCGCGCGCCCGGTTATTTTGGTACAGCAATCGAAAAAGTGGCGATTTCACTCTACTAATAGGAAATACCGGAGACAGTCATGGCTGACGAAAAAGACGCAAAAGCGCAAGCGCTCAAAATCGCAATCGACCAGATCGAAAAACAGCACGGCAAAGGCGCAGTGATGCGACTGGGCGAGGGCCCAATTGCACAGGTGGAGGTCATTTCCACGGGATCGATTTCTCTTGATGCCGCCTTAGGTATCGGCGGCATCCCGCGCGGACGCGTTATCGAAGTATTCGGACCCGAATCCTCGGGCAAGACTACCTTGTGCCTCCACATGATTGCCGAAGCGCAACGTCGCGGAGGGACTTGTGCGTTCGTGGACGCCGAGCATGCCCTGGATCTCAATTATGCCAAAAAGCTGGGTGTTGATACCAACAACCTCCTTCTCTCCCAGCCGGAGTTCGGCGAACAGGCGCTCGAGATCGTGGAAACGCTCGTGCGCAGCGGCGCACTCGACGTCATTGTCATCGACTCGGTTGCGGCGTTGACGCCACGCGCGGAAATCGAAGGTGAAATGGGGGACCCGAGCATGGGCGTCCAGGCACGCCTCATGTCCCAGGCGCTGCGCAAACTCACCTCGGCAATCAGCAGGTCCAAGACATCGGTGGTCTTCACAAACCAGCTGCGCATGAAGATCGGCGTGATGTTCGGCAATCCCGAGACCACGACCGGTGGCAACGCGCTGAAATTCTACGCCTCCGTCCGTCTCGATGTCCGGAGGATCGAGGCCATCAAAGACGGCACGAGCATCATCGGGAACAGGACCCGGGTGAAGGTTGTCAAGAATAAAGTCGCCCCACCATTCCGTGAGGCGCAGTTCGACATTCTGTACAATGAAGGTATCTCAAAACTCGGCGACCTGATCGATGTGGCCGTCGAGCAGAACATTATCGCAAAATCCGGTTCCTGGTTCTCCTATAAGGACGAGCGCATCGGGCAGGGGCGTGATATGGTCAAGAAATTTCTGCAGGACAATGACAAACTCCTCCTGGCCGTCGAGCGCGAGGCTCGCACGAAACTCGGCCTCCCGGTGCCCGCCGCCGCGCAGAGCGCCGCAGGAAGTACCGAGACCAAGTCACCGAGGGCCGAGGGCCCGGACACCAGGGCCACCCCGAAGCCCGATACACTGAAAAAGAAGTGATCGCTGCCCGATATCGCGGTGCGCATCACAAAAATCGAAAACCAGAAGAAGACTCCCGGCCGCGTGAGCATTTACGCGGAGGGGGAGTTTTTGATCGGCCTCAGCAAGGAGAATCTCCTTCGCGCGGGATTGCGCGTCGGCGACGAGATCTCCCCGGCCTTGGTCAACGATCTCACCGCACGGGAAACACGTCTTTCCGCCAGGAATGCTGCACTGCGCCTGCTCGCCGTCCGCCCAAGGTCCGAAAAAGAAATCGTCGACCGTCTGCGCGAAAAGGAATTTGACGAGCAGACCATCTCGACGACTGTTGGGGACTTGCGTTCTTCCGGACTGGTCGACGACGCAGGCTTTGCACGTGCGTTCATCCGCAATGCCCTCACCCTGCGGCCCCTCGGCGAGATGCAGCTCCGCAGGAAACTCCTATTGCTCGGTGTTCCAAGGACAGTCGTCGATGAGGCTCTCCGCGAAACGCTGAGCGGCGTGGATGTTGTTGAAGTCGCACGGCAGACGGCGATCGCGTACCGGCGGCGTCTGGCGCATTCACCGGGCACGGAAGATCCACGCAAGACGCGGAACAAGATTTCGGCGCATCTCGCACGCCGCGGTTACTCGTGGACGACGATCAGCGCGGTCCTGTCCTCTCTTCAACTCGCCCACGGAGAAAATCCAGATGATGAATAGAGTCGTTTTTGATATTGAGACCATGGGATTCCCGTTCGAATCCTTTGACGAGACACAACAGGAATACCTGCTGAAATTCGCCAAGAACGAAGAGGAGCGTCTGGAGGCCGTGAAGCGGCTCAGCCTTACCCCGTTCACCGCACAGATACTCGCGATCGGAATGCTGAACCCCGACACGAAGCAAGGCAAGGTGTTTTACCAGGGAGAGGGATTGGAGCCCGAGCTTCTGGACGAGGGACTGGTACAACTCATCCCCTGCACGGAACCGGAAATACTCATGCACTTCTGGAAGTCCATCATTCACTACAAGCAGTTCGTCACATTCAACGGACGCGGCTTTGATTGCCCGTTCATCATGGCACGCTCGGCGGTTCTCTCCGTCAAGCCGAGCCGGAACCTGATGGGTAACCGCTACGCTGTGAACGATCACTGTGACCTTCTCGATCAGCTGACGTTCTACGGGGCCATGCGCAAATTCAACCTGGATTTCTATTGCAAGGCGTTTGGCATCAGGAGTCCGAAGGAGGGCGGTGTCACCGGAGCAGATGTGGGAAGGCTGTTCGGCGAAAGGAAATTTCGCGAGATCGCCGGGTACTGTCTCGGTGATGTCAAAGCGACGGCGGAATTGTTCAAAAAGTGGGCGGAATACCTCAGCGTGTAATCAGCCGAGCCTTGGCCAGCGTTTCGAAAGCTCAAAGTAGATCATGCTTGCCGCGCCCAGTTTGACGATATCCCACCAGGTAAAAAGAAGGAAACCCGAAACGAGCGCACTGCTCATGTCGCGCAGCGTGAACGCGTAAAGATGAACTGTGCCGGCCGCGAAGATCACGAGGAGCCCGGCGGCCATGGAGGAAGTGACTACGAGGAGGGAGTGGCGTTCGCGCAGCAGGTATCCGACGAGAGCCGCCGCAACGGGGAACGCCAGGAGATATCCTCCGGTCGGCCCAATAAGCCTCATGAACCCGACTGCCCCGCCGGCAAAGACCGGTAGACCTGCGACCCCTGCGACGAGGTAAAGTACCTGGCTCATCGCGCCGTTTCGAGAGCCCAGGAAGGCCCCTGCAAGCAGAACCACCATTGTTTGCAGCGTAAACGGTACAGGATACTGGGGAATCTCCAATCTGGCGGCAAGAGCTGTAGCCGTGGCAAACGCCATTGTCCAGAGCGCTTGTGAAAGTGCCGAGGTCCTGGCAGCGGCGAGCGTACGGGTTTCTGCGTTTGCGGTCGACAACATAGGAGACTCCTTTATAAAGGAAGTACTTAGCATTGAACATAGCCAAAATCGGAAATAAAGTCAACAAAGCAAACCATGCCGAACAAGAAGCTTGCATAAATGGACCCGTTTCGGTATCTTTGTAAGCTAACTAGCAAGGATCCTGCTCGATGCCCAGTCTGATGGTGTTCTCAGGCCGCTCCAACCCGGCGCTCGCTCGACACATAGCAAAAGCTGTCGGCAAGCCTCTCGGAAACATCGAGATCAAGACCTTCAGCGACGGGGAGCTGTGGGTCAAGTTTGGTGAGAACATCCGGGGAAGCGACGTCTACATTGTACAGTCGACGAATCCTCCAGCGGAGAACCTCATGGAGCTGCTGATCATGATGGATGCAGCCCGCCGGGCCTCTGCACGGAAGATTACGGCAGTTATCCCGTATTTCGGCTATGCCCGTCAAGACCGCAAGGATCAGCCGCGCGTCTCGATCACTGCAAAGTTGGTCGCAAATCTTCTGGCAAAGGCAGGAGCCGACCGCGTCATCACGATGGACCTGCACGCGCCGCAAGTCCAGGGGTTCTTTGATATTCCGGTGGATCATCTCTAT
>Ga0105106_10000850_pt1 | contig 21724 bp, 17 predicted proteins | sample PPLLaktember2015_5_FD_79109 | JGI IMG/M metagenome (GOLD analysis project Ga0105106, IMG submission 79109) | Freshwater sediment microbial communities from Prairie Pothole Lake near Jamestown, North Dakota, USA - PPLs Lake P8 Core (1) Depth... | ecosystem: Environmental > Aquatic > Freshwater >...
AATTTTGTTAATCGGCCTTTCTAAAATCTGAACAATCTTTTCACTATCTATTGTCGAAAGGTAATTTATTTGTTTTGTAACCAGAGGCACAAAAATTATAAAGAAGAGTATTATCAAGCCCCAGATTATCAATAGTGTAAACAGTGCGCTAATGGCGCGGGGCAAATGCCAGTTCTTAATCCTTATCCTGCAAAACAGATCCACCAGGGGCCTGCCCATGACAGAAAAGACACCAGAAACCAGGATATATACAACTATGTTCCTGAAATAATAGAGGGCCAGCAGAAAGAGCAAAATCGCCAGAAAGATCAGGACATTCCTTAAAGTGGTTTTCATCAGTAAGGTTTTTCTATATACAAACCTAATCAGAAATTTCGGAATTCCATAAAATTGTATTGCAATACCCTTACCCGGCTTTCTTATCTCCGGAATGTTAGCACGATGAGATCACTCACTTCGTTACTTATGACAATCTTTTTTTGATTTATGTGTGTTTCGTACGATGAGATCCTTCGCTGGCGCTCAGGATGACATTGTTGTTTTTTATGGATTGAGGAGGGAAGCAGCAGCGTTTCGAACTAACTTTGAGAGAATAAAAAAATCTTTTCGAAACGCTCCTGCTTCCCTCCAGCCCTCTCCCAGGCACAGCTGTCATCCTGAGCGAAGCGAAGGATCTCCCACTCTGTTATTGTGAAATTACTATTGATAAATCGATAACTCACATAAATAATAAGGACATTTTTAATAAATAACATCAAAATCACTTATTTAAAGCAGATAAGCATTGATTAAATAAGGTTATCCATTCAAAAACTTAGCCTTTTGTCATTTTGTCTGATATTTAGTATAAATCATGTCATATTGTCTGATAAATCAATTTGGAACAGAAATTGAAATTAAATGAACAAAACTATAAAGAATGTTTAACTTAAAAATACAGGAGGACAAAGCTATGTTACCAACGATTACAAAAAGAAGTTTCAGGCCTTTTTACATGCCTAATTTTTTTGATGATGATTTATTCCCGATGGTTACAAACAGGTCAAATTCAATGCCTGCAGTCAATATCAGGGAAGATGACAAAAGATTCACCCTCGACCTGGCTGTTCCGGGAATTGACAAGAAAGATCTGAAGATCGACATCAATGATGATGTTCTTACTATATCTTCAGAGACAAAAAATGAATCGGAAGAAAACAAAGACGGTTACAAGAGGAAAGAATTCAGCTATTCATCGTTCTGCAGAAGTTTTCAGATACCCGAAAACATAAACAGGGATAAGATTGAAGCTAACTACAAAGATGGAATTCTCAGTGTGGATCTTCCTAAAGTCAATGAAGAAAAGAGTCAGATTACAAGGCAGGTAAAGATTTCATAAATAAATAAAGGGGGCTGTCTCAAAAGAAGAAACTGAAAACTTTAATCCTTTGTGATCCTTTGTGTTGCACTTTGTGATCCTTTGTGGTTCAGATATTTCTTTTAACCACAAAGTTACTCAAAGGTAACATTAAGGTTCACAAAGGACTTTTAATACAACATCTTTTATTTTAGCTGCAATATTCAAGAACCTTTGCTGCGAACTTTCTTCCAAATTCAATAAGTGAATCTTTCTTGGCGCCGCCGGGTGAAAACTTAAACGACCCGGTCTCATCAAAAGTCCTTAGTTTAAGGTTTCTGAAATTTTCAAGTATAATCTTCGGAGCCTCTCCGCTCCATCCGTATGAACCGAAAGCTCCGGCAACCTTAATCTTGTCCCTGAGAGGATTTATCAGGGAAAAAAGCTTATAAACGGGAAGTAAAGTATTCTGATTGATTGTTGGAGAACCTGCAAGTATTGCATCGGCTGAAATCAGTTTGGATTCGAGTTCTCCGGAATCGATATTTTCAATATCCGTCAATTCAACATCAAAATTTGCAGTTTCCCTTATTCCCTGGGCTATATATTCAGCTGCCTGTTTTGTATAACCATAAGCTGATACATAAGCAATAAGTACTTTTCGCACCTCCCTGGGAGAAACAAGCTTGAGATAGTCACTTGATAATTTATAAGTAAGGTCGACTATTTCCCGGAGGTTTTCCCTGTGAACAGGGCCATGACCCGGACATATGGCAGCTATATCAAGAGGTTTTATCTTTTCAATTGCAGTTACCATAAACCGGCTGTACGGCTTTAATATCACATCGAAATAGTAGGTGAAGGCACCAAGGTAATCCGCTGTCATTTTGCTGAACAGATGCTCATCGCAGTAATGGGCTCCGAAAGAATCGCAGGAAAATAAGATCCTGTCTTCTTCAAGGTATGTATACATGGAATCGGGCCAGTGCAGATTTGGTGCAGCGATGAATCTCAGGGTTTTATTTCCGAGATCAAGTGAATCGCCATCCTTCACAACCAGCGATCTGAACGGAATATTCATAATATCTTCAAGATACCTGATTGCGTTTCCGCTGCCGACCACGGTTACATCCGGTGCAATCTTAAGAATCAGGCTGAGACTTCCTGAATGATCCGGTTCCGTATGGTCAAGGATTATATATTGAATTTCACCCGGATCAGTTAACGATTTCAGTTTCTTCAGATATGTCCTGCTAAATTTCTCTTTTGCGACTTCAACAACAGCTTTCTTTTCTGCGTTAATAAAATAAGAATTATATGTGGTCCCGAATTCCGTTGTCATCACAATATCAAATGTTTTGATATCATAATCAAGCACTCCTATCCATTTCACATCAGGAGTAATATCTATAATATTCTCATCGGGTTTTTTCATTTAACTATCTTTTCAGATTTTGGCAATAATGCTTTTGTTAGCTTTAACATGCTGAAGTATAGGCACTTCTATCTCTGTACCTAAAGGAAGGAATATATCGACCCTTGATCCGAATTTAATGAATCCCAGCTCATCGCCCTGGGTAACCATCTGATCCTTCTTGGCATAAGTGACTATCCTTCGGGCGACAGCACCGGCAATCTGGCGTATCAGAATCTCATCCCCTTCTTCTGTTTCAATAACAATCGAGCTTCGTTCGTTCAGCTCAGAGGATTTCGGATGCCAGGCAACCATATAATTCCCGGGATGATAGCATACGTATTTAACCTTACCTGAAACGGGATATCTGTTGCTATGCATATTGAAAGGTGACATGAATATTGAAATCTGAAGACGCGAATCCCCGAAGTACTCTTTCTCGATAGTCTCTTCAATAACAACTACTTTCCCATCGGCCGGAGCATAGATCAGTCCCGGATCAGGTTCAAGGTTTCGTACAGGAAGTCGAAAGAAGAAGAGAATGAAAACATACATAATAAGTGAAAAGACAAGAAATGCCCATTTTACCAGAGAATTTTCTGACCAGATAATACCTGTCGCAGCATTGAGCAACAATAAAATTACAAAACCTACTACCAGTATTTTATATCCTTCCTTATGAATGGCCATTTTTTAAAATTTGCACAAAACTAATTAAACTTGTTAATCATCCATATATTGAAATAAAAAGATAGACAAGCGGGAATGAAATCAGGGCACTGTCAAAACGATCGAGGAAACCTCCGTGTCCTGGCATTACTGAGCCTGAGTCTTTCACCCCCATGCTCCTCTTAAGCATTGATTCGGTCAGATCGCCATATGTTCCTGCTATCGAAATTATTATTGAAATAATGATCCATCCGGAAGTGCCCACAACACCCAGCCAGCCTGAAAGCAGCCATGCAGCCGCCACTGATATTACCAGTCCGCCAAAAAAACCTTCCCATGATTTTTTCGGTGAGATCCGTTCCATAAGCCTGTGCCGGCCCAGTGTTATTCCGGTGAGGTAGGCCCCTGTATCATTTGCCCATAGCAGGAGCAGAAAACCAATAATAATACCGGGGGAGAATACCATGTCACCATGATTCATCAAAGAATCAAGGCCTGTTCTGGAGAAGGCTGAAAAAGGAAATAAAGAGAACGGAACTGCTATATAGATGATTGCAAAAAAAGTATGCGCGATGGAATCAAATGGTTTCTCCTGTTTTCTGTATAATTCAATTATTATCAGAATAACAGCAAGCAGGAGAAGAAGCAGGAAATAATCAGATTTAATCAATCCTGATGCGATCAGGGTAGAGATTATATAAACAAACGCACCTGCAAATATCCCGGGGATCATCTGGGCATGCACACCTGTGTTCTTAATCATCAGATAATATTCATGCAGTGAGGCTATGGTAATTAACAGGCCAGTTATAAAGAATGAAACGGGATGTAGCCAGAATCCACCAAGTATGAATATCACTATCCATATCGCTGTAAGGGTCCGCCTGTAAAAATTTCCCAAATCTGTTATTCTTTTCTTTTTGTCTTTTGAGCATCCTTCTTTCCTGAAGCTTTTTCCGGATCTTTATTATGAGTGATGGAGCTTTTTGGGGGTTTCTCTTCCTGAAAAAGCTCATTCTCTTCCGGACCCTTCACTCTATCAGCCGGCAGTGCAAGAGCTTCGGGCTTCGATGCCAATTCTCTCTCTTCCTTTAAAATATCAGCTTTTCTTTTTCCAAAGATTCTTTCCAGATCTTCACTGAATATAACTTCTTTTTCAAGCAGCAATTCAGCAAGCTCAGTAAGTCCTGCCATGTTGTTTTTAAGGACTTCCTGTGCACGCAGGTATGATTCTTCGATAATCTCTTTTACCTCCTGGTCAATCAGTTCGGCAGTTTTCTCGCTGTATGGTTTTGTGAATCCGTAGTCAGACTGACCCGATGAATCATAAAAACTGATATTGCCTACTTTTTCGCTCATACCGAAATATGAGACCATTGCATAAGCCTGTTTTGTGATTTTCTCCAGGTCGCTGAGGGCTCCTGTTGATATTTTATTAAATACCAACTGTTCCGATGCTCTTCCTCCTAGGGCATAAGCCATCTCATCAAGAAGCTGTTCGCGAGTTGTTATCTGTCTCTCCTCAGGAAGGTACCAGGCTGCACCGAGTGCTCTCCCGCGAGGTATTATTGTCACCTTCAGGAGAGGGCTGGCATGTTCAAGAAGCCAGCTCACAGTTGCATGACCTGCTTCATGATAAGCTATTGTTTTCTTCTCGACCATTGAAATGATCTTGTTTTTTCTTTCAAGGCCGCCAACAATTCTGTCAATGGCATCAAGAAAATCCTGTTTCTCCACTGCAGTCTTGTTTTTTCTGGCAGCTATCAGTGCCGATTCATTACAAACATTGGCAATATCAGCACCTGAGAAACCAGGAGTCTGCTTTGCCAGGAATGCGACATCGAATCCTTTCTGGAGCTTGATCGGGCGGAGATGCACCTTAAATATTGCTTCCCTTTCATTCAGGTCAGGCAATTCAACATGTATCTGCCGGTCAAATCGTCCGGCTCTGAGCAAAGCCCTGTCGAGAATGTCAGCCCTGTTTGTTGCTGCAAGAATTATCACACCCATATTGGTGCCGAAGCCATCCATCTCGGTAAGAAGCTGATTAAGAGTATTCTCCCGTTCATCATTTGATCCGAAATTCACGTTTTTCCCCCTTGCCCTGCCGACAGCATCGATCTCATCGATAAAGACAATACAGGGTGCCTTTTCCTTTGCCTGTTTGAACAGATCTCTTACCCTCGAAGCTCCAACTCCCACAAACATCTCAACAAAATCAGAACCCGAAATTGAAAAGAAGGGTACATTTGCTTCACCTGCAACAGCTTTGGCCAGAAGTGTTTTTCCGGTTCCCGGAGGGCCTATCAACAGAGCTCCCTTGGGAATTTTACCTCCGAGCTGAGTATATTTTTTTGGATTTTTCAGAAAATCAACGATCTCCATTATTTCAGTTTTTGCCTCTTCAAGTCCGGCAACATCGCTGAAGTTAATTTTAACATTTGTATCCTTGTCGAAGATCTGAGCTCTCGATTTCCCTACGCTGAAGATGCCACCGGCGCCTCCACCGGGTCCTCCCGACATACGGCGCATGATGAACATCCAGAGAACAATCAGCAAAATAAAAGGCAATGTCCATCCCAGGATCTCTCCAAGATAGTTATGACGCGTTTCTGATTCGGGGTAGATAATATCTTTCTCTTCATACCCTGCATTTTTCTGCTCCTCAAGGATAAATGGCTGAAAAGTGGCAATATCTCCGATATTGTATGAATAATGCGGCTTTGGAAGTCCAAATCCCATCTTGCCACCATTATTTTTCGGAATTTCAGGGTATCTGCCCGACTCAACAGCCTCTTTCTTCAGGAATATTTCGGCTATCTCTTTATTGACAACAACAATTTTTTCAATATCCTTGTTTGCTATCATCTCTTTCAGATCACGGGTCTGAGCTTTCGGTGTTGTCTTCCCGCCATAGAATAAATTTATAGCGATAAAGGAGACAGCCAGAATGGCAAAAATCCAGTTTGAATTGAATTTCGGCTTCAGGTTTTTATCAGGAATCTTGCCTGGTCCCTGATCGTTATTGTTTTCTGCCATATATTATTTACTTAACTTAAGTTATCTTTAACCGCTTCCATTGATGCATCAGCCCAAAGCGATTCAAGGCTGTAAAAATGCCTGTATTCTTCAAGGAAAATATGTACCACAACATTCCCATAATCGAGGAGGACCCAGAAACAATTGTCGAGTCCTTCGACATGAATAGGTTTTTCACCCGTTTCATTTCTCACAGTGTCTTCTACGGAGTCACAAAGTGAATCAACCTGGTTAGTTGAAGATCCGTGGCTGATGATAAAAAAATCTGTTATTCTGTTTTCGAGCTTTCTCAGATCAATTTTAAGAACATCCTGTCCCTTCTTTTCAAATATCCCTTTTACAACACTTTCCAGGAGTAATTCAGTCCCGTCCTGTCTTTTCTTCATCAGAAATTTATCAGTTAAATATCAAGATGCAAAAGTACAAATTTTTATCCGTATTTTTGTCATTATCAGTCTCTCTTTACAATTTCAGTGCCATACCAACTCTCTCCGGAATAATGGTAAATTTGACATGGAAAAACATAATCCTGCCAGGTATGATAATCGGATCAAAGCTCATTTATTGTGAAAATACACTATCGACCAACACTTTTGCTTCAGGCTTGCTGAAAAATGATCCTGTAACTGAGGGGACCATAATTCATACGAATTTTCAGCTGGCTGGTCGTGGACAAAAAGGCAACAGATGGGAAAGCGAAGAGGGTAAAAACCTGTTATTCAGCATAGTTCTGTTCCCAACCATCGTCAGTCCCCAGGATCAGTTCATCATATCCATGTTCATTTCACTCGGAATCTGCGACTTCCTGAAAATATTCATAACCGGGTGTAAAATAAAATGGCCCAATGATATTTATGCAGGAGATGACAAAATAGCAGGTATCCTTATTGAGAACTCAATAACCGGAGAATCTATCTCAAATTCAATAGTTGGAATAGGAATTAACATAAACCAGGTGAAGTTTCCTGAGGATATCCCGAATCCCGTTTCCCTGAAAATGCTATCCGGAAAAGATCATGATCTTGATTATTGTCTGAAGCAGATCGCAATTTGCCTTGATAAACGCTACAAGCAGCTTCTGGCAGGCAATCGTACAGAAATAAGAACCGCTTATATATCCTCTCTTTTCAGGTTAAACGAATGGTGCAATTTTATTACCGGCTCCGGGCCTCTCTGCGGTAAAATTATTTCAGTGGCTCGTTCAGGATGCCTGCAAATTGAGGATGAGTGGAAAAACATCCATGAATTTCAATTTAAGGAAGTGGAGTTTATGGAATAATATTCTTCCATCCCCTGAACTTTTCCATTTCATCGACTAATGTACCGAGGAATCTGTTAATATACTGTGCCGCTATCATTTTCAGGAGAGGATTCAGTCTGGCAGACAGTCTAACAATAACCTCGGCTTTACCAGCAAAATCTTCCTTAATGCTTAGAATCAGAGAGAATTCATTTGATGTGAAAGCAGTACCACTATAAACGACCTTATTATAAGGTTCCTTTTCATAAAGAGACATTTTAATGTTACCGAGTGGCGGAACATTGAAACTGCATGATTCCCTGCCGATCTCCAGTTCCTTAATGCTGCCATCAGGAACAAACTGGCTGAAGTTCCTGATATCTGTAACAAAATCAAAAACCTCTTCAGGCTTACAGGTCAGTTTTCCTGTTCTGCTTTCATAATTTGACAAATCTGACATATAATTATTGATTAAGTCCCCATGACGAAGGATCCATTCTCCATTGCTTCAATGTTTCAATATCCTGCCTGTTAATATACCCCGATTCGACAGCTGCTGAAATAAGTGTACTGTAGTTGCTCAAAGTGTGAAGTTCACATCCCGCAGCTGCAAAACCATCAGCTGCCTTTTGAAATTCATAAGTAAATATTGCAGCCATGCCCAGAAGATCACATCCTGCATCCCTTAGGGCTTTTACGGCACCAAGACTGCTGCCACCGGTTGATATAAGATCCTCAATAACAACTACTTTCTGGCCAGGTTCAAAATAGCCTTCAATCTGGTTTCCAAGACCATGCTCCTTTGCTTCCGACCGAACATAAATAAACGGAAGTCCAAGCTTCTCTGCAACAAGTACACCATGTGCAATTGCTCCCGTGGCAACACCTGCTATCAAACCCGCATCAGGATAATATTCACTTACCACTTCAGAAAACGAATCTCTTATACAGGTCCTGACTTCAGGAAAAGAAAGAGTCTTACGATTATCGCAATAAATTGGTGACTTCCAACCTGAAGCCCACGTAAAAGGATTTGATGGTTGTAATTTAATTGCTTTAATTTGTAAAAGATATTCGGCTATTTTTTTAGCACATTTGTCCATCTGGGTATGTATAAAGTTCATTTTGAGAACAGATTCATAATGATCAGTGCGGAACCTGACCGGTTACAAAAATACGGGATATTCCATAAGTTTTACGCAACGAGTGAACTTTATAAATTAATATCGGAATTCCAGACGGACAGCTCAATTCAATCAATCAATGTTTACGGTACCAATATCAGGCATATCTGGAAGATCTTCAGGATATTCTTTACAGAAGTCGGAGCGGCTGGAGGACTTGTCAGGCACACCTCGGGGAAATATCTGTTCATTGAAAAAAAAGGAAGGCTCGATCTGCCCAAGGGTCATATTGAACCAGGGGAAGAACCTGATGCCTGTGCCCTGCGTGAAGTGAGTGAAGAGTGTTGTATTTCAGGACATTCAATTGTAAAATCGCTTCCCCCCAGCTACCACACATACAGCTGGGAGGGTATTTCATACCTGAAGAAAACAAGCTGGTTCCTGATGGAATATGATGGGATCATGGTTACAATACCTCAGTCTTCCGAAGGGATAACAAAAGTGGAATGGTTATCGGCTAATGAAATAAGTAAAATAAAGAGCAGTGCCTGGTTATCTCTGATGGATGTTATTTATTCTGAGATCCTGAGAATCTGAATAAAGTGTATATACTACACTTATCACCCGGTAATCGGTACTACAAGACGTAGTTTTAGCGGAGGTTGGCAACAAGCAACAAGCAACCAGCAATCCCTCACCCCGGGTTCCCTAAATATCTTCTCCCTTATAATCTTTAAGATCAATCGCGGCAGGAACAAATCTTGAGGCATCTCCCCCGCTTCTTATAATATCGCGGACAATTGTTGAATTAATAGGTGTATGCTCAGGTGAAGTCAGGAGAAATACCGACTCTACATCATATGCCAATGCTTTGTTAATCTGTGCAATAGCTCTTTCAAATTCAAAATCAGCTGCGGTTCTCAGTCCTCTGAGGAGATAGCTGGCCCCATTTTTGCGGCAATAATCGACTGTAAGTCCTTCATAATGGTCAATCCTGATCCTCGGTTCACTTATAAAGACTTTGCTTATCATCTCCTTCCTGACATGCAAAGGGTAATAGCTTTTCTTAAGTGCATTTGCTCCTACTGCAATTATAATCTCATCGAACAGGCTGAGAGCCCTTCTAACAATACCCTCATGCCCGATCGTAAACGGGTCAAAAGAGCCCGGGAAGACAGCAATCTTTTTCATTCAAATGATATTTTTTTTGGATTTTTTACTTTTTGCCTGAGAAGAGACAATTCAAGCACCTCCATAATTGAATCAACAAAATGAAACTTTAATCCCTCAATATAGATCCCCTTGATATTTTCAACATCCTTTCTGTTCTCTTCCGATACAATTATCTCTTTTATTTTTGATCTTTTTGCTGCAAGGATCTTCTCCTTGATACCTCCGACAGGCAGAACCTTGCCCCTAAGTGTTATTTCTCCTGTCATTGCCAGGTATTTTTTCACCTTTCGCTGAGTAAAAGCCGAGGCAATTGAAGCGGCCATTGTTATCCCTGCCGACGGACCATCTTTTGGAATAGCGCCTTCAGGAACATGAATATGGATATTCCATTTTTCGGAAAAATTATCAGGAAGATCAAGTAATTCAGCATTTGACTTCAGATATTCAAGGGCAATGACAGCCGATTCTTTCATCACTTCTCCCAGGTTTCCTGTGAGCGTTAGCTTGCCAACCCCCCTGCTCAGGCTTGTTTCCACAAAGAGTATCTCTCCACCGGCTGCCGTCCAGGCCAGCCCTGTAACAACACCAGCCTGGTCATTCCCTGCATATAAATCGCGGATAAATTTTGGCGGGCCAAGCATCTCAGCAAGGGTATTTTCGGAAAGATCAGAATCAAATTTAATCTCAGATGCAATATTTTTTGCTGTCACCCTTACAATCTTTGCCAGTTTCTTATCAAGTTCCCTTACTCCGGATTCCCTTGTGTACTTATCGATCAGAGTCTCCAGTATTTTTTTCCCTATGAAAAGCTGATCCGGCTTAACTCCATGGTTTTCCAACTGTTTCGGCAACAGGTGCTGACGGGCAATTTCAAGCTTTTCCTCAATCAGATAGCCTGTTATTTCAATAAGTTCCATCCTGTCTCTCAATGCAGGACTTATTGTTGAAAGAGTATTTGCAGTGGCGATGAAAAGCACCTTTGAAAGATCGTATTCCATCTCAAGGAAGTTATCGAAGAAGGTGCTGTTCTGTTCCGGGTCAAGGACTTCGAGAAGGGCAGATGAGGGATCGCCCCTGAAATCCTGCCCCACCTTGTCTATTTCGTCAAGAATAAACACAGGATTTGAGGATCCTGCTCTTTTTATATTCTGAACGATCCGGCCAGGCATGGCTCCGATGTAGGTCTTTCTGTGCCCCCTTATTTCAGCCTCATCATGCAGTCCACCGAGTGACATCCTGACATATTTTCTGTTTATTGCTTTTGCAACTGATCTCCCCAGCGAAGTTTTCCCCACCCCGGGAGGGCCATAAAGACAGAGGATCGGCGATTTCAGGTCACCTTTAAGCTTGAGGACTGCCAGGTGTTCGAGGATTCTTTCCTTTACCTCATCAAGGCCAAAATGATCGTCATCAAGCACTTTCCTTGCATTATTAAGGTCAAGATTATCATTGGTATAAAAACCCCACGGGAGATCCAGAAGAGTCTGGATATAATTGACCTGCACCGAATACTCTGCTGCAGCAGGATTCAGGCGGCTAAGCTTCTCCAGTTCCTTTTCGAAGGTCTTTTTTACCTCGGCGGTCCATTTTTTTTCTTCTCCCTTTTTCCTGTATTCTTCAATATCCTTTTCGAGTGGATTTCCCCCAAGCTCATTTTGAATTGTCTTCATCTGCTGATGAAGAAGAAATTCGCGCTGCTGCTGGTCAAGATCGCTTTTCACTTTTGACTGAAGTTCGTTCTTGAGCTCCAGAACCTGGATCTCCTGAACCAGAAACTCGAGTAGCATAAACCCTCTGTCGCGAAGAGAATTTATTTCGAGAAGCCGTTGTTTGTCCTGCACCTTGATATCGGTGTTGGAGCAGATAAAATTGATAAGGTATGTGTTGTTCTCTATGTTTCTGATCGCGAAAGAGGCTTCAGGGCTGATATTTGGATTGATCTTTATTATTTTGAGCGACAGATCTTTAAGAGATCCAACAATAGCATCAAAATCTTTGCTCGGGAACTCAGGCTTAATTTCGGGAATGGTCCTTACCCTGGCAATAAAATAGGGATTGTCGCTGATGAGTTCATTCAAAACCATTCTTTTGCGCCCCTGTATTATAGCAGTTGTTGAACCATCCGGCATTTCAAGCAGTTTAACAATCTGGCCGACTGTTCCAATATTATGAAGATCCTCAAATAAGGGATTTTCAAGATCGGGATCTTTCTGAGCTACAGTTCCTACAATCTTGTCAGTTCTGTATGCATCCTTTATAAGCTGCACCGATCTTGGCCGTCCTATTGAGATCGGGAGCACCACACCAGGAAAAAGGACTGTATTCCTGAGCGAAAGAATAGGAATTGAATCGGGGACATCAACATCCTCAAGATCCCCATCCTCCCCATCAGCTATAATAGGAACAATATCCCCGTCGCTATCAAGCATTTCGGGGATTAAAAGTTCACTGACACTCTTCCTGAATTTCTTTTCCATTCTTAAATTAATGCCGTCAAATTTAATTAATATTTTTACACTTAGAGCGGGAGTGCTAATAGTACAATGATTATGCCAGAAATGATAATGCCCCCTTCCACCTAAAGGGGCTCTAAGAACCTATCAATTTTAGCCCCCCTGCTGAGGATTCAGGGGCAAAAAAAGGGGGCTTTAAATAAGCCCCCAGAAACAGATTGTTCCTTAATTATTTCTTTTTGACTACACGATCCTTATAACGGTTCATGAATTTGTCAACGCGTCCTGCAGTGTCGACAAGTTTCATCTTCCCGGTATAAAAAGGATGCGAAGTGTTGGATATTTCAAGTTTGATAAGCGGATACTCCTTCCCATCTTCCCATTTTATATTTTCTTTTGACGGGGCAGTTGATTTGGTAAGGAATGAAGTGCCATTCGACATATCCTGAAAAACAACAAGCCTGTAATTACCCGGATGTATACCCTCTTTCATTACTCTTTAATTTTATTCCTTAATTTGATAAACTATAACCTTTAATTAGGGTTTGCAAAATTAATGAACATTATTTTAAAATCAAAATGAAATAAAGAATTATTATTTTACAACCTTCGATGCATTTTCATCATCGCGCTTCCGGGCCATTTCGTCTTTGTACCTTATAAATTGAAGCTTATCATTTATCATATAACGGTAGGTGATATGCATCTTTGCCTTTGACGCCCCCAGAGCTTCATAGATTGCTATCATTTTGGGATTATAATCCCCTACCCATGAGAGTTCCAGCTCTTTATACCATGATTTTCGTTTGAAAACCTGGTACAGCTGGTAAAAGATGGCCGATTCAACTCCGCTGTTCTGGTGTGAGGGATTTACTCCGCCGACGATGGCGCGCATTCTGGTCATTTTATGATTTGCCCTGAACCAGACAAATCTTATCATGTTCAGGATATTGAGTTTCCCCTTAAATGGTTTTATAATTTGATTCAGATCGGGAAAAAGAATAAAAAAGGCGATGGGTTTATCATTTAAATACGCGAACCAGATGAGCTCCTCATCAATAACTGTTCTTGCTTTTTGAAATGATGCTTCAAGGAACTCCGGATCGAGCGGAGTGAAGTCCTCCTTAAATATTGACCATGCTGAATTATAGACATCTACAAGGTCCCCGACAAATTTACCCTTCTTCGAAAACTCCAGATGACGGAATGTATAACCGGGTCTTTTTGCGAGCCATTCGGCTATTTTCATTATCCTGGGAGGAAATTCCACGATTGCTCCTTTCCCGTCCCTTATTTGCCTGTGGTATGAGTATTGTTCGTAATAATTTCTGAATCCATAGGACTCAAAAAAGTCCCTGTAATATTTCTTGTGGTAGGGCATTCCATAACCCTGCTGAACAAATCCCTCAACCAGAAGTCCCCAATTGTTGTCATTCTCCCCGAAATTTACAGGACCGTCCATAGCCTGCATACCGTGTGATGAGAGCCAATTCTTTCCAGTATCGAAAAGAGCAAATGCGGCTTCTTTGCTTTCGATAACCTCAAAAAAGCCTATACCTCCGGTAGGCTGTCTGTAAACATTCGATTTCGTCCTGTCAAAGAAGGCAGCAATGCGACCTATGGTATTATTGTTCTTATCCGTTAAAATCCAGCGGCTGGCCTCTCCACCCCTCCGGAAAAGGTAATTTTTTTCAGGATCGAATATCGATTCAAGCTCAGAATCAAGCAGGCAAACCCAGTTTGGATCATCCTTATAGAGTCTCCTCGGAAAGTCCAGGAATTCCTTCTTATCCTTCAGAGTTTTAACTTCAATGACCGGCATAACAATGAATTTGACCGACAAATATAACCAGAATTTTAAAACCGGCTGGCAAGTAACAGGCATCCGTCATCATTGAAAAATCTCTGAAAAAGCTTTTATCTTCAGCTTTCCACCTTCCGCCTTTTGCCTTTTGCCCTTCGCCTTTCGCCTTCCGCCATTATTGTATATCAATTACCCTGTGATCGATCAGGATGAACAACAATCCAAGAAGAGAAGAGTAAAGCAAATATATCTTCAGCGGAATATATTCTGATGGTTTGATATTCATTTTTATCCACAGATATCCCGCCAGGAACACTTTCCCGAGCAGGTAAACGATAAAAGTTGCCAGAGCAACCCCTACAATATCATATCCCCATTGTATCATCATCAGGCTTAGCGGAATATTGAAGGCAAGTTCAAGCAGTGAAGAAATAAGTGTGATGTGAGTTTTCTTCCTTCCGACAATTATAGTCTGAGGGAAGATAAGGCGGGGGATCACCAGCAATGTGTAGATCAGAAATACATCAGCACTTTTCTGGAATTCGGGAGTAAATATCCGGGGGTAAATCCATCTGGCCAAAAGCATTATGAACATTGTAGCCGGGAAACAAATATGCATCAGCCTCTTAGACCTTGCTTTGATTTTCGCAAGCGAATCTTTCATCATGGTTCTTGTCGAGAATTCCGGAAGCATTGCATTACTGAGGCCGTTTGCCAGCATAAGAACCAGCGGGAATTCCTTTGCCCCGTATCTGAACCATGCAAACATTCCCGGATCGCGGTAAACGGCTGATATTATTACCCCGTCGGTATATTGGGCCGAACCGCTGATCAGAGAAGTAAGTACAAGAGGTAATCCGAGATAAAGATGTTCCTTCATGAACTCGGCAGAAATCTTCATCTCTGTATATCTCCTCAGCAGAATAAGGAGCCAAATCCAACGTACCCCGGTAATTGCAAGCAGTCCATAGATTGACCATATGATATCCTTTCCGAAAAAAACCGGTGTTATAACAAGTATAAGCTGAAGGGAAAAAGTATAAAAGCCGTACTGAACGATCCTGTGTGACCGGTTATTAAGAAGATAAATATATTCGATCAGGCACACCGGGTTACTCAACAGCAGGTAAAGAAGAAGAAGATTCAGGTAGGGAGCGTTCCCCGAGATACGAAAAACCGAGAAATTGTTCTTAATAGAATGACCAAAGGCAAAAAAGAGAAGGCTGAAAAAACACAACAGCAAAAATGTATTGAATATCTCAGGCGATTTGTCTGTCGGGTTCTGTCCTACCCTGCGGTAGGTTTTATTCCTGTGATAAAGCGGCAACAGTGACTGGATTATGCCTGTAACCCAGAAAAAGCTCATCAGTCCGGCTATGAACAGGAACATCTCCCACGAACCTATCTGTGCACGGGTAAGATGACTTTTGGTAAATACGATGCTTATTATAAGAAAGACGGTAAACCTCATCAGCTGGAATAGCTGAAGCCCTGAAATATTGTCTATCAGTTTTATCTTTCTCAACACTGATAAAAAGTATTCAAAATCCCCCTGATAACATCAAACCGGGATAAAAATTGCTCATCGTAATCAGTATTTATGAACTGATTAAAGTTAACAATAGAATTCCGGCGGTATAAAATAAAACTAAAATTTTGTGAAATAGAAATTTTGGGCTTATTTTGCACCCCTGAGACGGTGGATGTAGTTCAGTTGGTTAGAACGTCGGATTGTGGTTCCGAAGGTCGTGGGTTCGAATCCCATCTTCCACCCACGAAGAAAAGGCTGTTCCGCCGAAAGACGGGCAGCCTTATTCTTTATTCCTCAGTCTTATTGGCTGTTTTCGGATGCAGGAGTAGCAGCTGAAGCAAAATAGCCAAAAACACAAACAGAGCCAGGAAAGCAATATGATGATTTAAATTCCCCGAATCAGCTGATTTGCCCAGAATGGTAGTTATAATTGCACCTGATGAAATGCCGGCCAGGTTCATCAGTCCGTACCCGGTTGCCCGGTAACGCGGTGAAGCAAACTGGCATAAGATCGGCATACAATTTACATCAAACATTCCGAATCCGAACCCAAAACAGGCCGCACCGCCAAGAATAGTAATTAAACTGCCGCCAAACCCGACCAGCAGAACAGCCGGTATTGTCAATGCAAGCCCAATAGCACCGGTATAAATTCTCCCGCGCAAGGTCTTCCTTATCCAGCGGTCAGCAAGAACTCCTCCCACAAGAACTCCGATAAGCGCCGACAGGGCGATTGTAATTGTTGAAACCGGCCCGGCAACCTCCATCTTAATATTCAGGTTTGTGGAGAGCAGAGTCGGGAGCCAGTTTTTGGTAGCCCACCCGGGCAGACTTGGTGCAGAAAAATAAAAAAGTATTACCCAGAATGAGAGACTGCCCAGCAGAACTCCCAGTCCTTTAAACGAATCACGTAACCTGCCGGCAATAGAAGCTGAATTATCAATAATAATGGTATAGGCTTTTTTCTCCCGAAGGAAGAATATCAGGACAATGCTATAAATAATGCCCACGAGTCCGAATGAAAAAAAGGTTGCGTGCCACGAAAAACTGCCTGCTATGGTAGCACCAAAACCTCCCAGGGCCTGGCCCAGGTAGATCCCTGTCATATGAATTCCTATAGCAAGCGATCTGTTTTTTCCCTGATGATAATCGGCAATAAGCGATAGCCCGGCAGGCATATAAAAAGCTTCGCTGACCCCCATCACCGCCCTGAGAACATATAACTGACCATAAGTTTCAGCGAATCCCATGCAGAGAGTGACCCCTGACCAGACAAAGAGGCTTGCCACGATTAGCCATTTGCGGTTCAGACGGTCTGCGATTATGCCCGAAATAGGACTCATCAGGGCGTAAATCCACAGGAAAATTGCCATTAGTCTTCCGAAATTGGCAGCAGTCTGCAATTCGGCAATATCGGCCATCATCGATGGTTTCATTGTCGAAAGCATCTGCCTGTCGATATAATTCAGCAATGCAACAAACCACAGTAGAAAAACAACTGCCCATGGATAAAACCTTCGTTCCTGCATCTGCTTAAAATTTAGGAATATCCCTCTCCTGCCTTAATTGATTTTATTACGATAGTGGACTTCACGTTCAACATCTTCATTATCAAGCGGCGGACCCTGCTCTATCTTATGCCAGTCAATTGTGCGGTTGTACTTCTTCATCGCCAGCTCTGCATCAAAGATACGTGAATCGTGAAGTTCCATCGTATAAGGTGTATAATCGGGTTCCGGGGTGAAAAAATCCTGCAGCAATGAAGCTGTTACATCGAACTGATTGACATAAGGAACGTTAAGGATATTATATATCGTTTTCAGTACAGAACCAAAATTGGCATGTGTATGAGACACATACCCCCTCCTGACATAAGGACCTGCCATCATTAATATCGAGCGGTGGGCATCAACATGATCGACGCCTCCCTGCGGGTCATCTTCTGTAATTATGACCAGCATGTTTTTCCAGTATGATGTCCGGGATAAAAAGTGCAATATCCTGCCAAGTGCCAGATCGTTATCGGCCATGAATGAATGAGGATAAAAGTAGCCATCCTGTGGCCTGATACGGGCTCCGTGATCATTTGGCAACTGCAATGTGACAAGCGAAGGCATCTCATCGTTTCCGTTTATCCATTTTTCAGTGAATTCCTTTTCAAACTGATCCATTCTGTACTGATCCGGTATATTCATATTGTATCCTGCATAGTTGTGACTTGTCCTGCCGAATAAAGCTTTTTGCATCGGAACCATAACACCATGTGATGCTCCTGTAAGTGTATCGTACCATTCCTCCCTTACGTGTGCAGTCTCATTGGCTTCACCAAAGTTATAGAACGAAACATTTTCCCTTTCGAGCGCTTCCCAAAGTCCTCCGATTTCAGCATAATCTTCAGGATCAATGCTTCCTGTTGTTCCCGGATGGCGCCTTCCCGGAGCATCAGAAAATATCTTCGCAGTTTTTGAAACACTCGAATTCACTTCAACCCATTCATTTGGGATAACTCCCATCATCCAATGGTGACCGTGGATAGACGCATCACTGTCGCAGTAATAGTTATCTGAAAATGCAAACTCTCCGGCCACTTTATGGTGGTTAGGACTGATCCGAAGACCAGGAAATTTACCTCTCATTGATAAAGGCAGCGTGTACTCATTTTTAACGCCATACCGTGCCAGAGTACTGTCTCCATCGGCATTTTTAAGCTGACCGAAAACCTCGTCATAGGTCCTGTTCTCCTTTGTGATATAAACTAAGTACTTTATCGGGGACTCACGCAATCCTGGAAGAGCCGGAAGAGGATTATCAGTATCATCCTTAATGTTCCGCACCATGAAAGTGTTTTCAATTGATTGTTTAGTATAAAATGCCAGTTTTTCTTTGTCGGGCTGACTGACTTTCTGAAAACTACCCAGCTGAATATCGCTTATAAAGTCACCCTGAACCGGGACTACGAAATCCTTTCCGCCGTTCGGACCGGCGCCCAGCCCCCTGCACGTGATTATATACAGATTCTCCTCATCCTTCGATAGCAATACCCTTGTGGGACCCCACCCTGCAGGTATTAATCCTGTTGTTGTGCCTTTCTGAACATCAATTACTGCAACGGCATTGAAACCCAGAAGAGCCACATACAGGGTTTTTTCATCTTTGCTCAATGTCAGACCGAAAGGCAGTAATCCCCTGAATTTATCAATCCGGTCATCGACGCTTATTGGTATGTGTCCTGTTATCTTGTGGTTTCTGTAATCAATTACTGAAATATTATCATTGGTTGCATTTGACACATAGGCAAACTGCGATCCTGCTGCTATTGAGTTAGGGCTTGCTCCACCAACAACTTCAGCATCTTCAATCATTTGTCCTATCTGGTGACCCGTTTTGAATTTATCAGTCACCTGATTGGTTTGCAGGTCAACAGCAAATACACTCATTGCATCAGGATGAAGCGGGCTTCCGACTCCCGGAACCTCACGGCCTTCAATGACCGTTCCATTTATTGACTCAGGGGTATTATTCCCATAAGGGTGATGCGAGATCAGCAATGAATCGTAGTTTTCAGGGGTGGCACCTGTTATCAGCGGGTATTCATACATCCCGACATTTGCAACGAATGCAGTTTTCTTATCCGGACTTAAAGTAAGTCCAAACGGCTGCCTTCCTGTCTTTACTGATGCCTTAACCTTTTTCGAGGAAAGATCAATGCGCACCATTCTGAAGTTTCCCCTGTCAAGAACCAGCAGTTCATTTCCGGATTCGTTTAACACCAGATCAGAGGTGAAACTGTCATTGTAAGTGGTACCATCAGCAACGCCATTCAGAGAAATTGAATCGAGACGCATCAGGGTTTCTGTATCATAAACGATTACAGCTCCGTTATCGCCCCCGCTCAGATAGACAGTCCTTGAATCGCCTGCAAAACAAACGCCCAGGTAAGATCCGTTTGATAATGGCGATTTGATTGTTTTATCATAGCTTGGAACCCTTAAGGAAGTCATCGACTCAAGATCAATTATTGTAAACACACCATCGTGCAGTGTAACAGCTTTTTTGCCGTCGGGCGACAGGGCCATTCCGAAAGGATCATGAGTGATCCTTATTAATTCACCGGCAGGAGTAAGAAATCTTCCGCTGGCAAGAACTGCGGTACCATCTTTTCTGATGACAGCTGGCATATTCCCGGCCGGTACAGTTAATATCTCAACCTTTTTGTCGGTGCATCCGGATGTGCAGGCTCCGGCAAGAATTAACAACAAGAAGAAACGGCTGTAAAAATGCATACCTTAATTATTACAATCCAAATTAATAATAAATATTCCAGTATACTCCTGTTTTCCTGGTTGAAATCAGGCAGAAAGTCTTTTCAATCTTCAATTCATGATAAAAACTGAAAAACTGGGGCTAATTTCTCATTAACCGCCGGTATTTTAAGTATGCATTCAGTGAAAGTGAAACAAGTATGATAACGGCAATATATACAAATGCCGGTATCGGGACCGGGTCGCCCCCGGCATACGAATGCAGGCCCGAGAGGTAATAGTTAACCCCGAAATAAGTCATCAGAACTGACGAGAATGCAAAGAGCGACAGCAGGTTAAATGTGTAAATTTCTTTCAGTCCCGGGATATTCCGTGAGTGAATGACAAAACTATATATAATAATAGTTATCAGCGACCATGTTTCCTTTGGATCCCATCCCCAGTACCTGCCCCAGGATTCATTTGCCCAGACAGCTCCAAGAAAGGTTCCGATTGTAAGCAGATAGAGTCCTAATGTCAGTGTCCTGTAGTTTATTACAACAAGGTCATCAATTGTATCCGAGATCCTGTCCATATTACTTTTGCCTGCAAGCGAGAGCAGTATCATTGTTATTATGCTCAGAATTGCACCCAGACCAAGGAATCCATAGCTCCCCGTAATTACAGATACATGCAGTGTTAACCAGTAGGATTGCAACACCGGTACCAGGCTGGTAATCTCAGGATCCATGAAGCTGAGATGAGCGACCATTAGTGTCATTCCTGCAAGCACCGCTGTTGCCGAAAGTGCAAAAACCGATTTCCGGCTGAAAATGAAACCTGCAAGGAGTGTAACCCACGAAATGAAAATCATCGATTCATAACCGTTGCTCATTGGGGAATGTCCGGAAATGTACCAGCGAAGCCCCAGTCCAAAAGTATGGAACAGGAATCCTGCAAAAAGATGCCAGCCCATGATCTTTACAAAGAATGAAATTTTATTTTTTCCTCTTAACACCATTATTATCAGGCCTGCGAGCATCAGAATGCCTATTGAGGCATAAAAAGGAAAAAGTTTCTCAAAAATCATTAGCCTGTAATACAAATATTCAGCTTTCGATCTTGAATCAGGAGGCAGATCGTACTTTGCAAATTTCTTCTGATAATCGATCACAGATGCTGTGACCTGTTTTGCGGTCTGAAGGTTATTGGTATGCAATGCTTCTGCAAGCAAGGGAATAATGTTCTTAAGATAAGTGGAATCTTCCTTGTTCATTGCCGTCTTCAGAGCTTCATCCGGGGAGGCCCAGTTGCGGGAATCATCATGAAGGGGAAATATCTTAAGAAAATTCCCAGTATATATCATATACAATATATTCACCCTCTCGTCGACTTTCATAATTTCCTTATCAGTCTTTGTCCTTTCACCCGGGGCTTTTGAATACGCCTTATTAATCCCTTCAGTTAGTTTATACGATCCTCCGTTATCAAAATTTACAAGATCAGAAAAAGCAACACGGTTTACGCTGATGCCAAGGCTTCTCTGCAGGTCCTTGTTTGATACCCTGATCATCGGGACATCTTTCCAGTTATCGAAATCGAGATAGACACCAAGAAATACCTGCATTGGGGTAAATCCATCCAATTTGCTTTCCCTGGCAACTTTTCTCAGAATGTCATTACTGAGAGTGAACAGGGGT
>Ga0105106_10000851_pt1 | contig 21717 bp, 16 predicted proteins | sample PPLLaktember2015_5_FD_79109 | JGI IMG/M metagenome (GOLD analysis project Ga0105106, IMG submission 79109) | Freshwater sediment microbial communities from Prairie Pothole Lake near Jamestown, North Dakota, USA - PPLs Lake P8 Core (1) Depth... | ecosystem: Environmental > Aquatic > Freshwater >...
ATCTCACGGCCAGCGCCGCGGCCTGCAATACGTCCGTCAACCGCTCGACGGACGGAGCCATCAGTTCGAAAAACGGGCGCGGGTAGAGCCCGATCCAGAAGATGAGCACCAGCAGCGGAAGCAGAGTGGCGATCTCGCGTGCGCTCAAGTCCTTCAGGCTCTGATTCTCGGCCTTGTCTGCCGGGCCGAGGAACATCTTCTGGAACATGTACAGCATGTAGACCGCCGCCAGGATTACCCCCAGCGCCGCCAGACCGGCGAACCACGGCGATCCAATTGCCTGCGACCCGAAGGCGCCGAGCAAGATGGTGAACTCACCCACGAAGCCATTCAGCCCGGGCAGCCCCATGGAGGACAGCACCACGATCAGTGTCAACGCCCCGTAGATGGGCATGATCTTCCACAAGCCGCCGAAGGCGTCCAGCTCACGCGTGTGGCGGCGCTCGTAGATCATGCCCACGATCAGGAACAGCGCGCCCGTGCTCAACCCATGATTGACCATCTGCAGGATGCCGCCCTGGATACCCTGCGGGTTGAGGGCGAACAGGCCGAGCATGACGAAGCCCAGGTGGCTGACCGACGAGAAGGCGACCAGCTTCTTGACGTCACGCTGCGCGAACGAGACGGCCGCCCCGTACAGGATTCCGATCACCGCCAAGAGCGCCATCCAGGGCGCGAAACGCACAGCCGCCTCGGGGAAGAGCGGCAGGTTGAAGCGCAGGAAGCCGTAGGTGCCCATCTTCAGGAGCACGCCGGCCAGGATGACCGACCCGGCCGTCGGCGCCTCGACGTGCGCGTCGGGCAGCCACGAGTGCAGCGGCCACATGGGCACCTTGATGGCGAATGCGGCGGCGAAGGCCAGGAACAACCAGGTCTGTATCTCCCCCGGGATGCCGCCCTGCGCGATCAGATCGGGCACCGAGAACGTGCCGGACCGCAGTCCGAGCCACAGGATCGCCAACAGCATCAAGATCGAGCCGGCCATGGTGTACAGGAAGAACTTCAGCGCGGCGTAGATGCGGCGCGCCCCTCCCCAGATGCCGATCAGGAAGTACATCGGCACGAGCGTGAACTCCCAGAAGATGTAGAACAGGAACAGATCCTGCGCCAGGAAGACGCCCACCATCCCCATCTCGAGCAGCAGGAAGAAGACCATGAACTCCTTGACCCGTTCTTCGACGGCGCTCCAGGTCGAGAGGATCGATATCGGCGTCAAGAGAGTCGTCAACAGGACGAGCAGCACGCTCAATCCGTCGACCCCCAGGTGATAGTCGATATCCCACCCGGCCACGCGGATCCAGGGCAGGCGGGTGACGAGCTGCAGGCCCGGCTCGGCGGCATCAAAGCGGGCCAGCATCACCAGGGAGATCGCAAAAGTCAGAAGGGAAGTGACCAACGCAGTCCAGCGCAGCGCGGCAGCCCGCTGGCCGGGGATGAGCAGCAGAGCCGCCACGCCTGCAAGCGGGAAGAAGGTCACCAGGGTCAACAGCATCGGGTCAAAGGAGTCCATCGTCAGTCCTCGTCAGCACGATCACCCGAACAACAGCAGGCCCAGCACAACGACCGCGCCGCCCAACAGTGCCAGCGCATAGTTGCGCGCGTAACCGGTCTGCAGCCGGCGCAGCCCGGCGGCCGCCTGGCCGATCAGCCGCGCCAGGCCGTTGAAGAAGCCGTCGACGACCGGCAGATCGAATCCGTACGAAAGCCAGCTCGTCGACCGGCGGAATCCCTGCGCCAGGACCGAGTCGTGGAACCAATCGTGCCAGAAGCGTCCGTCGACCGATTCGGCCAGGAAGCGGGACAGGCTCACGTAGCGGCGGACGATCAGCCAGTCATACAGCTCGTCGACCTTCCACTTGTTCTGCATGCCGACGAACACCGGCCCGAGCAGCCGCCGCAGAGGATCGGGTTGACCCTCCGCCAGCGGGCTGCGCCCATACAGCAACCACGCCAGCCCAATCGCCAGGGCCGCCAGCCCGACCGAGACGAGCGCAACGGCCGGGTTGAACTCGGCGGCCTCGAGCGTGCCCAGTGTGTGCTCGAGCCAGTGGCCGAGTGTGTGGATCCCGGGCAGGTTGAGCGCACCGCCGAGCAGCGAGAGCAGCGCCAGCCCGGCCAGCGGCGCGGTCATCACCAGCGGGCTCTCCACTGCCCCCTCAGCCGCTTGTGAGCGCGGCCGGCCGAAGAACACCATCCAGATCTGACGGCCCATGTAGAACGCGGTCAGGAACGCCGCCGCGGAGAGCAGAACGTAGACGGCAGGATTCTGGCGGCTGGCCTCGGCCAGGATCTCATCCTTGGAGAAGAAGCCGGCCAGGGGCGGGATGCCCGCCAGCGCCACGGCGCCGACCAGGTACACGAAGAAAGTCACGCGCATGCGCCCGGCCAGCCCGCCCATGCCGCGCATGTCGTTCGGATCGAAGGGCGCCCCCGCCGGTGGGGCGTGACCATGAGCGGCATGGTGATGCCCGCGCTCGACCCCCTGGATGACCGACCCGGCCGAGAGGAATAGCAGCGCCTTGAAGAAGGCGTGGGTGATCAGGTGGAACATACCGGCCACGTAGGCGCCCAGCCCGACGGCGGCGACCATGAAGCCCAGCTGGCTGATCGTCGAGTAGGCCAGCACCTTCTTGATATCGTACTGGCCGACGGCGATCGTCGCCGCGAACAGCGCCGTCGCCGCCCCGACCCAGGCCACCATGCCCGACGAAAAGGGAGCCAGCTCGAACAGGACATGGTTGCGGGTGATCATGTAGATCCCGGCCGTGACCATCGTGGCGGCATGGATCAATGCCGAGACCGGCGTCGGTCCGGCCATGGCGTCGGGCAGCCACACGTACAACGGGATCTGCGCCGACTTGCCCGTCGCGCCGACCAGCAGGAACAGCGTGATCGCCGTCAGCACTCCGGCGCCCGCCGGGCCGAGCGCCTCCGCCCGTTCGAAGACCTCGTCGAACTGCAGGCTTCCGAAAGCCCAGAAGGCCAGGAACATGGCGATCAGGAAGCCGAAGTCGCCGATACGATTGACGATGAAGGCCTTGTTGCCCGCCAGCGCGTTGCCGATTCCGCCCCCGCCCTTCTCGTACCAGAATCCGATCAGCAGGTACGAGCACAATCCCACGCCTTCCCAGCCCACGAAGAGCGTCAGGAAGCTGTCGCCGGTCACCAGGACCATCATCGCCGCGACAAACAGGTTGAAGTAGATGAAGAAGCGCGTGTAGCGGCCGGGATCGCCCTGGAAGCGGACATCCTCGTGCATATAGCCGACGGCGTAGATGTGAATCAGCGCGCTCACGCCGCTGACCATCAGCATCATCGTCACCGACAGGCTGTCGATCTTGAAGGCCCAGGGGATCGACAGCGAATCGATGGCGATCCAGTCGGCCACCATCACCCGCGCACCTTCGGGCTGCGCCCGCAGCGCCAGGAACTGCACCACGGCCACGACAAAAGCCAGCGCCACCGCGCCGCTGGCCACTATCCCGACGAACCGCTCGCCCAGCCGGCGCCCGACCAGCAGGTTGGCGACCAGGCCCACGATCGGAAACAAGATGATCAGCGGCGCGTAGGCGAACAACCCCGCGGCCGTTCCAGTCTCCAGCGCGTGCATCACATCCATGGACCTAGCCCTTCAGGCTGCTCATCTGGTCGATGTCGATGCTGTGCTTGGTGCGGAAGATCGCCACGACCAGAGCCAGCCCGACGGCCACCTCGGCCGCCGCCACGGCGATGGTGAAGAATACGAACACCTGCCCGGCCGTCGACAGGAGCTCGCGCGCGAAGGCGATGAACGCCAGGTTGCCGGCGTTGGTCATCAGCTCGATCGACATGAAGACGATAATGGCGTTGCGCCGCAGCAGCACCCCGATCACGCCGATCGAGAAGAGCACCGCCGCCAGCATCAGCAGGTAAGCAGTGGGGACGTTCATTCTGGCTTGCCCTTCTCGGGGCGGGTCAGCACGATCGCGCCGACCATCGAGACCAGCAGCAAGACCGAGGCGATTTCGATCGGCACCAGGTAGCGGCGAAACAGCTCGCTCCCCACCACGGCCGGGCTGCCGAAGTCAGCCGTCACCGCCGGCAGGCTGACTGCGCCCGCCGGTCGGAACAGGAGCATGTACCCGAGGACGGCCAGCAGCGCCGCACCGAATATCAGCGCCAGCGGAAGCTGCCATTTCGTGCTCGGCTTACCCGAGATCTGCTCCCCGCCCAGCAGCATGACCACAAACAGGAACAGCACCATGATCGCCCCGGCATAGACCGTGACCTGCACCATGGCGATGAAAGCCGCGTTCAGCAGCAGGTACAGGACCGCTACGACCAGGAAGTTGAACACCAGGAACAGCGCCGAGTAGACCGCGTTGCGGCTGAAGAGCATCGCCAGCGCGCTGCCGACCGCCAGGACGGCGATCAGCGCGAACAGGATCAGGTCGGGCGTCATCGGGCGCTCTCCCGCCGGGCGCTCATTCGGGATCCTTCATGGCCGGTATCGATCGCTCGAAGCTCCCCGGGGTAACGCGCATGGGGGTCGGCTCGCCGCCGGCCGGCACGGGCACCAGGAGAAGGTCCTTGGTGTAGATCGACTGGCGCCGCTCGGTGAAGGACAGTTCGTATTGGTGCTCCAGGACGATCGCCTCGGTCGGGCAGGCGTCTTCGCAGTAGCCGCAGAAGATGCAGCGCAGCATGTTGATCTCGTACGTGCTGGCGTAGCGTTCGCCCGGGGAGTAGCGCGCCTGGTCGGTGTTCTCGGCCGCCTCGACGAAGATGGCGTCGGCCGGGCAAGCAGCCGCGCACAGCGAACAACCGATGCACTTCTCCAGGCCGTTCTCGTAGCGCTTCAGCTCGTGCCGGCCGTGGAAGCGCTCGTGCACCGGCCGCTTGACCTCCGGATACTCGAAGGTCACCGGCTTCTCGAACATGCTGCGGAAGGTGATCCACAGCCCGCGCAGGATCTCCAACAACTTCATCAGCCGTCTCTCCTACCGAATCGCCACAACCAGGATCGCCGTGGTGACCACGTTGAGTAGGGCGGCCGGGAGCAGGATCTTCCACCCGAACGCCATCAAACGGTCGTAGCGGAAGCGCGGCAGCGTCGCGCGCACCCACAGCTGGAAGAACACCAGCCCGAGCACCTTGACGAACAGGTACAGCGGCCCCAGGAGCGGCCAGCGATCGACGAACGGTCCCCAGTAGCCGCCCAGGAACAGCGTCGCGCCGATCACGCTGACCGCGATCATCTTTACGTACTCGGCCATGAAGAACAGGGCGAACTTCATCCCCGAGTACTCGACATGGTAGCCGGCGGTCAACTCCTGCTCCGCCTCGGGCATGTCGAACGGAGCGCGGTTGACCTCGGCCAGGGAAGCGATCACCCACACGGCGAAACCGATCGGCTGCACAACGGCGTACCAGAGCTGACGCTGGCCGGCCACGATGTCGTTGACGCTCATCGATCCGGCCATCAGAATCGGCCCGACCAGGCTCAGTCCAAGCGCCAGCTCGTAGCTGATCATCTGCGCCGCCGAACGCAGGCCGCCCATCAGCGCGTACTTATTGTTCGAAGCCCAGCCGGCGATGGTGATGCCGTAGATGGCCACCGAGGTGACGGCCGAGATGTACAGGACCCCGACGTTCACATCGCCGGCCAGCCCCAGTTCGATCTCCCGCCCGAATAGCTGGATGGTCGGGCCGATGGGGATGACAGCCAGAATGATCAGCGCCGGAATCACGGTCACGATCGGGGCGAGAATGAACAAGGCCCTGTCGGCGCCGGAGGGGATGACCTCCTCTTTGAAGATCAGTTTCAACCCGTCGGCCATCGGCTGCAGTAAGCCCCACGGGCCGGCCCGGTTCGGGCCGATGCGCACCTGCATGCGCGCCAGGACGCGCCGCTCGAAGAGGGTCAGGTACATGAATCCCACCAGCGACCCGGCCAGGATGGCCGCCGACTTGACCGTCCACTCCAACAAGAGCGCCCAGTCCATGCCTACGCTCGCTCCCTGACCGCAGCCACCCGCCCGGCAGCCGGCGCGTCGAGGGGCACCCCGACGCTGCGTGGGATCAGAACGCACCCTGCCGGTACGCCGTCCGAGACAACCACGGCCAGACGGGCACTCCGCCCTTTCCAGGCGGCTTCAACCTCGTCCCCATCGGCCACGCCCCAAGCGTCGGCATCGGATCTGCTCAGCATGGCCTGGGGGCGGGCTCGGCGCGGATCCAGCTCTCTCGTCGGCAGCAGGGTCGTTCCGCTGTCCAGCAGGCGCTCGACCGGGACGAGCAGCACCTTCCCACCCGACGGCGCCTCGACCGGCGCGATCCAGTGCACCGCTGCCGTCGGTCCCTGCTCGGCCAGAGCCGGGAGCTTGATGCCCAGCCCCTGCTCATTGCGGTAGGCGGTCCCGCCGTAGTAGAGGTCATCGCCTCCAACGATCGGCCACTGCGATTCGACGTGGGCCAGCGCCCGGTAGGAGAGCCCGGCGAAGCTCGGCACATCGGCAGCCATCGCCTCGAACAGCGCCGAGGCCGAACCATTCTCCAGGCTGAGACCCACCTGCGCACCCAGGTCGGCCAGGATGCGCCAATCGGGCCGGGTCCCCGCCAGCGGCGGTACCGCCGGATAGGCTCGTTGCACCCGCCGCTCGCCGGAGGTGTACGTTCCCTCTCGCTCGGTGAAGGCCTGGGCCGGGAAGACCACGTCGGCCCGCCGGGCCGTCTCGGTCAGGAAGAGCTCCTGGACGACGACGAACCCGCACCGATCGACCGCTTCCCCCAGTGCAGGATCGTCGCCGGCCGGGTCGGCGGCGACGATCACCGCTGCGCCGGCGCCGGCCAGCATGCTGTGCAGCCCGCCGGGCGGTGGTCTCAGGCCGATCTCCCAGGCGCCCTGGGTGTTGGCCTTCGGCCACACGGCGATCAAACCGCTGCCGGGCCTGCCAGCATGGCCGCTGGCAACCAGCAGTTCGGCGCTGGCGCACGCCAGCGCTTGAGTGCCAGCCTCGTCCAATCCTTCTCGTCCGAACAGGACTGCCAGCTCGCGTGCCTCTCTGATGAACTTGGCCGCCTGGCGGACACCTTCATCGCCCCTGAAGCGCGCCAGATCTCTCGTTCCCCGCAGCGCGTGAAGCAGGCCGAGTGCGGTCTGGACCGCGTGGCCCGGCGGGTGTCTCAGGACCTGAGCTGCGTGCCCCTCGAGCCGCGTCGGTCGAGCGCCGGCGACGAGCACGGCCGCGCCGCGGTCGGCCGCCTGCTTGATCCGCAGCCACCACAGCGGTGCCTCCTCCTGCAGATCAGAGGCCAGCACCAGAATCGCGTCTCCGGCGCCCAGCCGGCCGAAGTCGAATTGGCTCCCGGCGCCGAACTGTTGGATCAGGTCGCCTCCGGCCATCCACTCCGCCAGGGCAGCGCTTCCTCCCAGCCGCTCAATCAGCGTGCGCAGCTGGTACAGGTCCTCATTCGCCGCCCGTCCGCCCCCCAGGCCGACGATGCGGCCCTGCGCCCGCCGCAGCCCATCGCCTGCGGCTGCCAGGGCCTCTTCCCAGCTGACCTCGACCAATCCCTCCCCCCGGCGCACAAGCGGCGCGGCCAGCCGCTCGGGGCTGGAGGCGAAGTGATGACCGAAGCGTCCCTTGTCGCAGATCCAGATCTCGTTGACCGCCTCATTCTGGCGCGGCATGACGCGCTGCACCTGGATCTGCCCGCGTGCGTTCGGCTGGCGGCGGACGTTGAGCGTCAGGTTGCAGCCGACCGGGCAGTGGCTGCAGATCGATGCGGCGGCGCGCAGCTCCCACGGCCGCGCTTCGAAGCGGAAGTCGGCCGTCGTCAGCGCGCCGACCGGGCAGATGTCGGTCGTGTTTCCGGAGAAGACCGAATCGAATCCGGGCTCGGAGAAGGTGACGATCTCCATCTTGCGGCCGCGCTCGGTGAAGCCGATGACCGGTTCGCCGACGATCTCTTCTTGAAAGCGAACGCAGCGACCGCACTGGATGCAGCGCTCCCGATCCAGGACGATCAGATCCCCCAGCGGCACTCGCTTGGCCAGGTGCATCTTCTCGTCGTACGCAAAGCGACTCTTGCCCGGCCCGTGTGCAATGGTCAGATTCTGCAGGGGGCACTCCCCGCCCTTGTCGCACACCGGACAGTCGAGGGGGTGCGAGGTCAGGAGGAACTCGAGCACCTCGCGGCGCCCGGCGCGCGCGTTCTCAGTCAAGCCGCGCACCACCCAGCCCTCCCCGACCGGAGTGGTACAGGCGGTTTCGAGCTTGGGGCCGAAGTCAACAACCGGCCGCCCGTCGGCACCCAGGACGGGCGCCCCCGTGGCCCGATCGCGCCGCGGCCGCCCGATTTCGACCAGGCACATGCGGCACATGCCGACCGGCTCCAGTTTGGGGTGGTAGCAGAACACCGGGATATGGATACCGGCTCGCTTGGCCGCCTCGACGATCAACGTCCCGGCCGGAACGGTCACGCCGACGTCGTCGATCGTCAGGGTAACCGGTTGAGCGCTCATCGCTCGCCCGCCGCGTGCTGCTCAAAGTCGGCCCGGAAGTTCTGTACCGCCGAGACGACCGGCATGGTCGAGAACTCGCCCAGGGCGCACAGGCACTTACCCTGAATCTGGCGGGCGACGGTCTCGAGCAACGCAACGTCCTGGCGCGAGCCGCGCCCGGCGTGCAGGCGTTCGGCGATATGCAGCATCCAGTACGTCCCTTCACGGCAGGGTGTGCATTTGCCGCAGGATTCGTGTTTGAAAAAGCGGGACGTCTTCAGAACCGCCCAGGTCATGTCGACCGAATCGTCCAGCACGATCACCGAGGCCGACCCCAGTGTGGAGCCGATGGCCGCCACCGACTCGTAATCCATGGGCGTATCCAGGACCGCATCGGTAGCGGCCAGGATCGTGGACGAGGCGCCGGCGGGCAGGATGGCCTTGATACGCCGGCCGGAGGGGACCCCGCCGCCGCGATCGAAGACCAACTCACGGAAGGTCGTCCCCAGCGGCAGCTCGTAGTTCCCCGGCCGAACGACACACCCGGACAGGCAGAAGATCTTCGGGCCGGGGCTCTTCTCCGTTCCGATCGTCTTGTACCAGGCCGCGCCGCGGGTCAGAACGGGCGGCAAGTTGGTCAGGGTTTCGACATTGTTGATCACAGTCGGCTTGCCGTACAGGCCGGCGGCCGCCGGGAACGGCGGCCGCAGCCGCGGTTGCCCGAGCTTGCCCTCCAGCGAGTCGAGCAAGGCCGTCTCTTCACCGCAGATGTACGCGCCCGCTCCCAGATGAACGTGGATCTCCAGTGCGTACTTCGTGCCGAAGAGTTGCTCGCCGAGCAGGCCTTGCTGGTGCAGCTGGTCGATGCGCCATTCCAGCGCCTGGGCCAGGTCCCAGAACTCGCCGCGGCAGTAGACGTAGGCTGTGCGCACCTGCGCGGCGTAAGCGCAGATGGCCAGCCCTTCCAGGAACTGATAGGGATTGGATTCGAGAATCTCGCGGTCTTTGAAGGTACCCGGCTCCGACTCGTCGGCGTTGGCCACGACGTAGCGTGGGAACACGCCCGGCGTCAGGAACGACCACTTCAGGCCGGCCGGGAAGCCGGCGCCGCCGCGGCCGCGCAGCCCGGAGGCCTTGACCTCGTCGATGACCTGCTGCGCCGACATCTTGGTGACCGCCTTGCGCAGGCCCTCGAAGCCGCCATGCTTCAGGTAGACGTCCAGCTCGTCCAGGCCGGGGATGTCGCGATGACGCAGGAGAATGTGCTCAGCCACGCCTCACCCCCTGGCGGAGCATCTCGATCAGCGCCAGGGCTGAATCGACGGTCTGGTTCTCGTGGTAGTGGATTCCCTCGGCGTCCTGCACCTGGAACATCGGCGCCCGGTCACACGCCGCCAGGCACATCACCGCCTCGACCGTGATCAAGCCATCGGCCGTCGTCCCGCCCAGCTCGATCCCCAGCCGCCGACAGAGCTCTCGGGCAAAAGCCTCCGCCCCTCGCAGCGCACAGGGCAGATCGGTGCAGATCTGCACACGGTACTTGCCGCCGGGCCGGTCGTAGTACAGGCTGTAGAACCCGACCAACGATCCGACCTGCGTGGAGGAGATATCCAACAGCGCAGCAATCTCGTCCAGGGCCTGCGGAGGCACATGCCCGTATACTCGCTGCGCCAGGTACAGGAGCGGCATGACCGCCGAGCGCTTGTGCTCCGGCGGGTATTTGGCCAGGATCGCTTCGATCTCGGAACGATAGGTCTCAGCCAGCAAGAGTGCGCGCCTCCGGTTTGCTCGCGGATCAGCGGTCTACATCGCCGAGGACGATATCCACGCTGCCGATGATGCCGACCAGGTCGGCTACCAGATGGCCCTTGGCCAGCCGCGGCAGCGCCGCCAGGTTCGTCAGGCTGGGCGTGCGGAAGTGGACCCGATAGGGCTGCGGGCCGCCGTCGCCTTCCAGGTAGCAACCCAGCTCGCCGCGCGGCGATTCGACGGCAACATACACGGCGCCTTTCGGCGCTCTGAATCCTTCCGTCCACAGCTTGAAGTGGTGGATGACCGCTTCCATGCTGGTGCCCAGCTCCGACCGCGGCGGCGGGACGAACTTGCGATTGTCGCTGCGCACCGGGCCCTCCGGCAGCCGCTGCAGGGCCTGCTCGACGATCCGCAGACTCTGGCGCATCTCCTCCATGCGCACCAGGTAGCGGTCGTAGACATCCCCGCGCGATCCGAGCGGGACTTCGAACGCGTACTGCTCGTAGCCGGCATAGGGGACCGCCTTGCGGACGTCGAAGTCCACCCCCGACCCGCGCAGGCTCGGCCCGGTCAGCCCCATGGCCACGGCCTCGTCCCCCAAAATGACGGCGATATCCCGGGTGCGATCGATCCACAGCGGGTTATTCGTCAGCATCCCCTCGTACTGCCGGATGCGGGCGGGGAAGTCGCGCAGGAAGGCGCGCACAGCCGGCTCGAACCCGGCCGGCACATCGCGCCACAGCCCACCCGGGCGGATGTACGAGGTCATCATGCGCTGGCCCGAGCACAGCTCCAGGATGTCGAGGATCTCCTCGCGTTCCCGGAAACAGTACAGGAAGGTCGACATGGCTGCCAGATCGAGCGCGTGCGTTCCCAGCCACACCAGATGTGAAGCGATCCGCTGCAGCTCGGTCAGGATGATGCGAATGGCCTGCGCGCGAGGCGGGACATCCAGGTCGACGAGCTTCTCGACAGCCAGCACGTAGCACAGGTTGTTGCCGACCGTATTGAGGTAGTCCATGCGGTCGGTCATCACCAGTGCCTTCAGGTAGGTCTTGGCCTCCATGTTCTTCTCGATGCCGGTGTGCAGAAAGCCGACATCGGGGATGCAGCTGACGACGGTCTCCCCGTCCAGCTCCAACAGCAAGCGCAGCACCCCGTGGGTGCTCGGATGCTGGGGGCCCATGTTTAGCAGCATGGTCTCGCCTTCGAGCGCCCGCGGCGAGACCAGGTGCTTCAGCTCATCCAGCGTGACCTCGAAGGGTTGCGACGGAAACATCACCTGCTCCTCACACGGCTACCGGCGCGCGTACGGCTTCCTGCGGTCGATCTCGTCGTGGTTGAAGCTGAACTGCACTTCTTCGTACCCCAGCGGGTAGTCTTTGCGCAGCGGGTGCCCGTGCCAGTCGTGAGGCATCAGCAGCCGGCGCAGGTCCGGGTGCCCCAGGAACTTGATCCCGAACATGTCGTAGACCTCACGCTCCGGCCAGTCGGCGCTGGGGAAGACGGCCTGCAGCGTGAGCAGCTCGGCCGATTGGCCGTGAAGTGGCACGCGCAAGCCGAAGTAGGTGCGGTTGGGGAGGCTGTACAGCTGGTAAGCCACCGCAAAGCGCGGCTCATCCGGCCAATAGTCGACCGCGGTCAGTGCCGACAGCCGATTGAAGCGCAGGTCGCCGTCGTCGCGCAGCAGCGTGCAGGCCGGGACGAGCGCGGCCCGGTCGAGGATCACCTGAGTCTGACCGCGAAACTCGTCGACGCCCAGGACGCTCTCGGCGAACTCCCTGCGCAGCGCGGCTACCGCCTTCTCGACCGTGCTCATGGGCTTCTCCCGCACCGCCTCCATCAGGCCCAGTCCCTGAGCTTCTCGCCCTGGATCTTGGCATGCAGCGTCAGGATGCCGTGGATGAGCGCCTCCGGGCGCGGCGGGCATCCGGCGACGTAGACGTCGACCGGGACGACCTCGTCCACGCCCTGTACGATGGCGTAGTTGTTGAAGACGCCCCCGCACGAGGCGCAATCGCCCATGGCCACCACCCACTTGGGATCGGGCATCTGGTCATACAGCCGGCGCAACACGGGCGCCATCTTGCGGCTGACACGCCCGGCGACGATCATCAAGTCGCTTTGACGAGGGCTGGGCCGCATCAACTCCATGCCGAAACGGCTCATGTCGAAGGCGGCCGACTGCGCGCTCATCATTTCGATGGCGCAGCAGGCAAGCCCGAAGAGCATCGGCCACATGGCGTTGGTGCGGCTCCAATTGACCGCTTGTTCCAGGGTCGTGGTGACGACCCCCATGTTGCCGAGCTTCTGCTCTACTCCCATTCCAGCGCTCCCTTCTTCCACGCATACACATACCCGATCACCAGGATGAACACGAAAACACCCATCTCAATCAGCGCGAAGGGACCCAGTTGGTTCAACACGACCGCCCAGGGCAGCATGAACACGACTTCGACGTCGAACAGGATGAACAGGACAGCGATGAGGTAGAAGTGGATCGGGACGCGGCGCCGGCCGGGGCCGAACGGGCGCATGCCCGATTCGTAGGTCTCGCCCTTGCGGGCCGTCGGCCGGCGCGGGCCGAACAGGTGCCCCAGGGCAACGGCCGCGACGGCAAGCACGACGGCCAGGATAATCAAGACCAGGATGGGCAAATAGTCAGCAGGCACAGAAAACCCTCACCGGCGGCGCGCCTCGGCTATTTACGACAAATCTAACCTTGAATGTACGTGCATTGTATCACGAACCCGCCCGCCCAGAAGGCGGCGGGGTGTCTGGCTCTGGCCGTCCGTACCGGATCAGGAGAGGTAGTCGCGCAGGTGTCGGCTGCGGGTTGGGTGCCGCAGCTTGCGAAGCGCCTTGGCCTCGATCTGGCGGATGCGTTCGCGGGTCACATTGAAGTACTTGCCCACTTCTTCCAGCGTGTGGTCCCGGCCGTCCACCAGGCCGAAGCGCATCTCGAGCACCTGCCGCTCCCGCTCGGTGAGAACAGACAGCGCGTTCTGGACCTGCTCTTTGAGAAGTTCGCGCGCCGCCGCGTCCACCGGCTCCGGCATGGTCTCGTCTTCGATGAAATCTCCCAGCTGGCTGGATTCCTCGGCGCCCACCGGGGTCTCCAGCGACATCGGTTCCTGCGCCAGGCGGATGATCCGGCGGACTTTCGCCGCCGCCCGCCGCCACTTGCGCTCCAGCACCGGGTCGACCGGGCCCTCCTCGGCCAACGCCTTGAGGATGGCGCTCACCTCTCCAGGCTCGAGCAGCTCCATCTCCAGCGCCAGCTCCTCCGACGTCGGCTCGCGCCCCAGATCCTGCAGCAACCGGCGCTGGATGCGCATCAGGCGGTTGATGGTCTCGACCATGTGGACGGGGATGCGGATCGTGCGCGCCTGGTCGGCGATGGCCCGGCTGATGGCCTGCCGGATCCACCAGGTGGCGTAGGTGCTGAACTTGTAGCCTTTGGCGGCGTCGAATTTCTCCACCGCCCTCAGCAGGCCGATATTCCCCTCTTGGATCAGGTCCAGGAAGGCGATGCCCCGCCCCATGTACCGTTTGGCGACGCTGACGACCAGGCGCAGGTTGGCGCGGATCAAAGCCGCCTGGGCCTCGTCCGCCCGCAGCATCACCATGCGTATGTCGCCGCGCAGCCCGTCGGCGTCGGGCAGCCAGCGCTGGAAGGTGCGCCGCACCGGCAGCCCCTTCTCGCGCGCCAGACGCTCCGACAGCTTGGCCTGTGCCTCGAGGGGCATCAGGTAGATGGAAACGAAGACGCTGACCGCATTGCGCGCCACCAACTCCCAGGTCGGGTCCGATCCCCATACCCCGTTGTCCAGCCAGGCGCGCAGGTAGGAAGGCACCTCGCCCTGCCAGGTATGGCGAAGCTGGCGGGCCTCCTCCACGATCAGTTGCAGGTCGGGTTTGGGCTGTTTCAGCCGGCGGGCGTCTTCCAGGACGCGCTTCCAGGCGGTGCGGACCTCGTCGAACAGCACCAGCAGGACGGCGGCGGCGGTCTCGTTGCTGCGAGGCAGGCCGGCACTGCGCCCGGCCAGCAGTGCTTCCAGACGGCGAGCCGCTTCCATGCGCACCGTCAGCCACAGCTCGTGATCCGGCTCGAGCAGGTCGACCCGGCCGATCTCCTTCAGGTACAGGCGGACGGGGTCGTCCGCCATTTCCACGCCGGAAGGGACTTCCTCGGGGCCGATCGCCTCGGGCTCTTCAGCGAGCTCCAGGCCTCCCTCGAAGTCGGGTTCGACTTCCATGACCTCGCCGTCGATGACATCGACGGAATCGGTCTCGGCCTCGTCCCTCACCTCGGAATCGGGGCTCTGCGCACCTGGCTGTGGATCGTCTTCCATGATTCTGCGCTTGACCATCCCGTCAGCCATATCTCTGATCCGGATCAATGCGGGCTCCCGCCCGGCGCCTGGCCAACCCCCGGTCCAGGCGATCCCAGTCCTTCGTCAGCCGCAGGACCTCGTTCTGAAGGTCGTGCGTTTCCTCGGCGCCGTCTTCCTGGGCGGCCAGGAGCTGGAATTGGATCTCCGCCCGGGAGGCCGCCAGCGCCCGCATGCGTAGTCGCAAGAAACCTGCCAGGGCCTCCTCCGCTACCCGGGGGACTTCGAGTTGGATTTCGCCCGCCTCCGTCTGCAGCGCCTCCGCTTGAGCGAGCAACGCCGGTTCCAAATGCGATCGCCAGTGCTGGGCAGGCTCCAACTCATCCTGCGCCAGGCTGGTGCGAATCCCGTGAAAGATAACCTGCCGCTCGGTTCCTGTAAAGTCCCCCCCCGAAAGCCTCTCCAGACCCAGGCCCTGCAGCTCCCGATCGACGCGGTACAAGAGCTCCGGGTCTCGCAGGAGCAGCCCGAGGCAGAATCGTTCGAGACCGCCCGTGTCAGCCGCAGCCGCGCGCTCGGGGATCCCCTCCTCGGCCGGCTCCGTCTGCGTCCCACGCGTCGGCCGCCGGGCCGGTCGTGGACGCCAGGACTGCAGTGCCCGCTCGTCAACTTTCAGGCGTCGGGCCAAATGCTGGCGGTAGCCCTCACGCTCGACCGGATTGGCCACATCCTCGATCAGCGGCAGGACCTGTTGAGCGATCTCAGCCTTGACCTTCGGATCGTCCACGTTGCGGCCGCGTGCCAGGACCTCGAGGACGTACAGCACCACCGGCTGCGCACCGGCCAGGATGGCTGCCCATCCTTCCCGATCCTCGCCGACCACTTCATCAGGATCCTTCCCCGGAGGCAGCGTGACCACCCGAATGTCGGCATCCAGGCGCCCTTCGTGGCGTACCAATCCGCGGGCGTCGAAAACCGGGTCGGCCTGGCGATCCAGCGCTTCCCGGGCGATGGTCAGGCCGCGCAAGGTTGCCTGATCACCGGCCAGGTCGGGATCAAGCGAAAGCACCATGCGCCGGCTGAAACGCTTCAGCAGCCGCAGCTGGTCTTCCGACAACGCGGTGCCCATGGGCGAAACGACGTTGGCGTAGCCGGCCTGATGCAGCGCCAGGACGTCCAGGTAGCCCTCGACGATGACTGCCTGGTCGGCCGCACGGATGGCCTTGCGCGCCCTGTCCAGTCCGTAGAGCAGTCTTCCTTTATCGAACAGGGCCGTCTGCGGCGAGTTCAAGAACTTGGGCACATCCTGTGGATCGACGATCCGCGCCCCGAAGCCGGCCATGCGGCCGCGATCATCCCGAATGGGGAACTGGATGCGATTGCGGAAGCGGTCGTGCAGCCCGCCCGACTCCCGTTCGCTGGCCATGCCGGCCTCGAGGATCTCCTGCTGCGTGAAGCCTTTCCCCGTCAGGTATTCGAGCGCCGTGCTCCATCCCGGCGGGGCAAAGCCGATCTCGAAAGCCTCCAGGGTCGCCTCGTTCAACCCGCGCCCGTGCAAGTAGGCGGCAACCTCGCGCCCGGGGGGCGTTTCCAGCAGGTGGTGCCGGTAGAGGAGGACCGCAGCTTCCAGCACCTGTCGCAGGCGCTCATGGGCTTCCTCGGCCGCATCCATCGCCGGCGTGCGCGGCTTGAGCTCGACGCCGGCGCGCGTCGCCAGCTGGCGCAGCGCCTCAGGGAAATCCCAGCCTTCCTTCTTCATCACAAAACGGAAGATGTCGCCGCCCTCATTGCAGGCGCCGAAGCAGCGCCAGTTGCTGCTTTCGGGGAAGACGACGAAGGCCGGCGTGCGGCTGTTGGGATGGAATGGGCAGAAGCCGACGTAGTTCTTGCCGGAACGGCGCAGCTTGACCGTTTCGCCGACCAGCTCGACGATGTCAATCCGCTGCTTGATCTCGTCGACGACGTCCATGGCCGGCTCGCGCGCTGACTTCCGAAGTCCCCGGGACCTCGGAAGTCGGCCGCTAGAATCCCTCCAGTTTGGAGAGGTCCACCACACCGTCTGCCAGCGCCGCCAGGCGCTGCAGCAGGCCCAGCCGGTTCTCCCGCGTAGAAGCCTCCTCCGCCATGACCAACACCTCCTCGAAGAAGCGGGAGATGGCGGGGATCATGGGCTGGACCGCATTCAGGAAGTCGTCCACCGATCCCGGCCGGCGCGGCGCGCCCTCCGCCTGCTGCAGCGCGCCGAACAGGTCCTGCTCGGCCGGTTCGACCAGTCGGGCGGCGTCGACCGGGTAGACCCGGTCCTGGTCGCGAGTGATGCGTACACAGCGGGCGTAGGCCTGCAGCGTCGGCGCCCAATCGGGCCGCCGCACCCACGTCTCGATCTGGTCGACCGCTTGCGCCGCACCGGCTGGATCGTTGCCTTGCGCCGCCAGAACACCCTCGACGAGGTCGTAGCGATGATCCGCTTCCAGGAGGACGCGCAGGCGGCCAAGGATGAAGGTCAGGCACTCGTCGAGCGTGCCGTCGGAGACCTTTACCGGCAGCCCGGAGGCGGCCTGCCCCAGGCCCTGCTTGAGGTCGTAACGCCGACCGGCATCCATCAACGCCTGCGCTAGGCCCACGGCCGTGCGGCGCAAGGCAAACGGGTCTTTGGCGCCGCTGGGTTTCATCCCCACTGCAAATAGGCCCATCAGGCTGTCCAGCCGGTCGGCCACCCCAACCGCCAGCCCGGGGAGCGTGGCCGGGAGCCGGTCGCCGGCGAAGCGCGGCAGGTGGTGCTCGAGAATCGCCTCGGCCACCTCGGCCGGCTCACCCGCGCGCAGAGCATACTCGCGGCCCATCTCGCCCTGGAGCGAGGTCATTTCGACCACCATTTGAGTGGCCAGATCCGCCTTGGCGAGATGCGCGGCGCGCAGGGCGATGCCGCGTTGCTGCGCATCCAGTCCCAGCGCCTCGGACACGGGGACGACCAGACGTTCAAGCCTGTTGACCTTGTCGAGCATCGAGCCGAGCTTGGTCTGGAACGTCAACGTCGCCAGCCGCGGCAGGAAATCCTCCAGCTTCTTCTCCGCATCCCTGCGGATGAAGTAGGCCGCATCGGCAAAGCGCGCCCGCACGACCTGTTCATTCCCGTGCGTGACGCTGGCCAGCCCCTGGCTGCCCCCGTTGCGCACGGCAATGAAGTACGGCAGAAGCATCCCTTCGCGCTCGACAGGGAAGTAGCGCTGGTGCTTCTTCATCACCGCGATCAAGACCTGGCGCGGCAATTCGAGGAAGGCCTGGTCGAATTCCCCTAGCAGCGCGGTGGGTGCCTCAACCAGATTCTTCACCTCGTCCAGGAGGTCGGCCGGGTCGGGGATGCTCCCCGAGACGCTCGCCGCCAGCTTGTGAACCTGCCCCTCGATTTGGTCGCGGCGCTTGGCCGGATCCAGGATGATCCCCTGTGCGTCCAGCTGCTTCAGGTACTCGCCGCGGTCTCGCACCGCGAAACCCTCCGGCTGAACGAAACGCATGCCGCGTGTCCAGCGTCCGGAGGTCAGCCCGGCAAACTCGCAGGGTACGACATGCTCGCCATGCAGGCCCAGGACCCAGCGCACCGGGCGCGAGAACAATGTTCCGCTGTCATTCCAGCGCATCGACCTATCGAAGGTCAGCCGGCCAAGGATGGCGGGGACCATCCCACCCAGCACCTGGTCGGCGCTCTGCCCCGCCTCGTGGACCTCGGCAACCACGTAGCGACCGCCGTCGAGCTCGCGCAGCTGCAGCGCCTCGATCGCAATGCCTTTGCTGCGCGCGAACCCGTGGGCGGCCGGTGTCGGCTGGCCCTGGGCGTCGAAGGCGCGGTCCGCCGGCGGGCCCTTGACGATCGACACTCGTTCAGGCTGCCGGGCAGCCAGCGACTCTACCAGCACGACCAGGCGGCGGGGGGTGCCGACGACGCGGACATCTTCGGCTCCAGCCAGGCCGGCTTCGACCAGTTCAGTCTTGAACGCGCCGGCCAAGAAATCGATCGCCCGATCGAGGTCGGCGGCAGGCAATTCCTCGGTGCCGATTTCGAGGACGAATGGCGCCGGCCCCAAGGGTGCCGGGGGCCCCTCCTCTTCGGGCTTGCTGGCCGCCTGCGGCCTGCCCCAGCGGCCGCGCCAGGGGAAACCCAGCTCCTGGCGTTGAGCGATATAGGCCTCGGCAGTGCGGCGCGACAGGTCACGCATGCGGCCAAACAGCGCCGCCCGTTCGGTGACTCCGATGGCTCCCCGCGCATCCAGCAGGTTGAAGGTATGTGAGCATTTCAAGACACAATCGTGGGCCGGAAGGACCAGGCCGGCCTCGAGGGCAGAGCGGCCCTCGGCAGCATACTCTTCGAAGAGGGTGCGCAGCCGCTCGACATCGGCCGTCTCGAAGTTGTAGCGGCTGTGTTCACGCTCACCCTGCAACTGGAGATCACCATAGGTCAGATGATCGTCCCAACGCAGATCGACGAACGTGGGGGCGTCCTGGAGCACCATCAGAATGCGCTCCAGTCCGTAGGTGATCTCGACCGATACAGGGTCGACCGGCATGCCGCCGGCCTGCTGGAAGTAGGTGTACTGGCTGATCTCCTGTCCATCCAGCCAGACTTCCCAGCCCAGGCCCCAGGCGCCGAGCGCCGGCGCCTCCCAGTTGTCCTCCACGAAGCGGATGTCGTGCTCGGCCGGATCGACGCCCAGCGCGATCAGCGAGCGCAAGTAGCGTTCCTGCGGATCGCCCGGATCCGGCTTGAGGATGACCTGGAACTGGTAGTAGTGCTGCCAGCGGTTGGGGTTTTCCCCATAGCGTCCGTCGGCGGGGCGAATCGACGGCTCGACGTATGCGACCCAGAACGGCTCCGGGCCGAGGACGCGCAGCGCAGTGGCCGGGTTCATCGTCCCCGCCCCGACCTCCGTATGGTAGGGCTGCCAGAGGACACAGCCCTGCTCGGCCCAGTAGGTCTGCAGGGCCAAGATGACATTCTGGAAACTGGGCGAAGGCATGTTGGGCAAAGGGCTTCCTCGGGTCGGCGAGGCGGTCATGCTTCCGGGGTCGCCTCAATCGGGATCGTGGCGGGCAGCAGGGCGCGGACACGCTGGATGAACTCGGGGGTGTGCAGGCGCCGCTCGAGCACGAAGGTCAAGTAGCCTTCCATCAGCGTCTCAAGCTCGCGCTGAACGGCGGCACCCAGCTTGAGGCCGACGACCGCCTCGAAGGTATTGCGCTGAAAGTGGCGCAGGACCTTCAGGCCACCCAGCGACAGACGCCGCACGGCGCGCTGCTGCGCCCCGCAATTCGGGCACAGCACGCCGCCCGCCTCGAAGGAGAAGTACTGGTCCTCCGGCCGCGTCTCCGCCGCGCAGCTGCGGCATTCGAAAAGCTGCGGCTGGAATCCGGCCAGGTCGAGCAGGCGCACTTCGAAGAAGCGCGTCACCAGCCCCGGGTCGCTGCCCTGATCGAGCCGGGCGAGCGTATCCACCAGCAGGCGGTAGAGCGGCCGGTTCTCCTCCTCAGCGACTGCGAAGCAGTCCAACAGCTCGACGGCATAGGCGGCGTGCGCCAGGCGGTTGAGATCGGTCTGCAGCGTGGGAAACGTGTCGGCCGACTCGGCTTGCGTGACGATATCCAGCTCTCGGCCGCGCGCCAGCAGCAGCTGGGCACGTGTGAACAGCTCCAGGTGACCGGCCTTGCGGGAGCGCGGCCGGCGCACCCCTTTGGCGACCACGCGTAGCTTGCCGTAGTGCGGCGTCAGGATCGTCATCAACCGGTCGGCTTCCCCCAGCTCATGCCGGCGCAAGACCACGGCCTCGGTCCGATAGGCGCGCTCGCGCGGGCTCATGCGGGCATTATACTCCACGGGGTTTGCGCGCCCACTTGCGCAGCGCGGCCTGTGGTAACCTCAATGCATCAGCCGGATAGCCATCCTGCACGGGGTCCAGCCGAGGTGCCTATGCCATCGCACGACATCGCCTTGATCGGATTGGGAGTCATGGGCCAGAACCTGGTCCTGAACATGGACCGGCACGGGTTCGCGGTCGCGGTCTACAACCGGACGCGCAGCGTCACGGAGCAGTTCATGGCCGAACGGGCTGCGGGCACGGCGGTCATTGGCTGCTTTGAGCCGGCTGAACTGGCCGCGGCCCTCAAGCCGCCGCGCCGCATCCTGCTCATGGTCAAGGCCGGCGGACCGGTCGACGCGGTCATCCAGCAGCTCCGTCCGCACCTCCAGCCCGGCGACGTCCTCATCGACGGGGGCAACTCGCACTTCGCCGATACGGCCCGCCGATCGAAGGATCTGGAAGCGGACGGCCTGCGCTATCTGGGCGTGGGCATCTCCGGCGGGGAAGAGGGCGCTCTGTACGGGCCGAGCATCATGCCGGGGGGTCCGCCGGCGGCGTATGAAACGGTCCGGCCGATCTTCGAGGCCATCGCCGCGCGCGCCGACGACGGCGCGCCATGCGTGGCCTACCTGGGCCCCCTCGGCGCCGGGCACTACGTCAAGATGGTTCACAACGGCATCGAATACGCCGTCATGCAACTGATCGCCGAGATCTACGACCTGCTGCGCAGAGGACTGGGCACGTCGGCCGAGGCGCTGGCGCGCACCTTTGCAGAGTGGAACCGCGGCGAACTGGCCTCCTACCTGATGGAAATCACCGCTGCGGTCCTGCGCCGGCAGGACCCGCTGACCGGACAGCCCATCACCGAAGTCATCCTGGATTCGGCCGAGCAGAAAGGCACCGGCCGCTGGACCGTTCAGGAGGCGCTCGAGATGGGGGTCCCTATCCCGACCATCAGCGCGGCGGTGGAAGCGCGCGGGCTGTCGGCGCTCAAGGCTCAACGCCTGGCCGCCTCCCGCCTGCTGCATGGGCCGCAGCCGGGAGAACCGCCGGCGCGGGAGGCTGTCGAGGCGGCCGCGCGGCAGGCGCTGTATGCCGGGACGGTCTGCGCCTACGCGCAGGGTATGGCGCTCTTGCAGCGCGCTTCAGGCGAACGTGACTTCGGGATCGACTTGGCCGAGACGGCGCGCATCTGGCGGGCCGGCTGCATCATCCGCGCTGCGATGCTCGAAGACATCCGCCGCGCGTATGCCGCCGAATCCAGCCTGAGCAGCCTGCTCACGGCCTCACCTTTTCG
>Ga0105106_10000852_pt1 | contig 21705 bp, 21 predicted proteins | sample PPLLaktember2015_5_FD_79109 | JGI IMG/M metagenome (GOLD analysis project Ga0105106, IMG submission 79109) | Freshwater sediment microbial communities from Prairie Pothole Lake near Jamestown, North Dakota, USA - PPLs Lake P8 Core (1) Depth... | ecosystem: Environmental > Aquatic > Freshwater >...
AATTAATAATAATAAGAGCAGTAAGTATATGATAACTACCCTCTTCTTCATTCGTTTATTTTCATGAAGGTTTGCATATCAACTTACACCCTGTCAAAAACCATTTTTAGAATTTCTTTCCCCGTAACAGAATAAACATCAGGAAAATCAAATGTGCGGATGATCAGATGCTTTTCATCATCACTGACTGAATAAGTTTCAGTTCTCTTAAAGCTTTTGAATAATCCAAGTTTGCTTTTTATCTGATATGTGACTGAAAAGGATTCTCCGTCAGCAGCAATCGAACATGTGATTGTATATTTTGCGTTATCAAAAGTATTTGATACTTCTTTAACTGTATTGAAGGCAAACCTGCGATTACTATTAAGTTCTCTGTTGTTTTCATAAGATGTCGAATAGTTCATCACAATGGAATCAGAACCAAATTGACTAATATTGTAAACACAATTAATTACATGGAAAGGAGTCCTGGTCATTTCTTTGTTGAATTTCCATTTACCTGAAAAATCCTTAATATTATTATTATCCCATATTATATTTTGATTCGGTTCATTCTTTTTGTCAAGAGTTATCGTAAGATCAGTGGTGAAAACCATTCCCTTAACTTTAAAATTTAAAGGTTCGTATCCTTCTGCAGTTAATTCAGCGACAGCGTCTGACCTTACATCCTCCAGAAGAAATCGCCCGTCCTTATCTGTTGTTACCTTATAAGGGTAGTCAGTAACGGTTATCGTAACTCCGGGTAATGCTTCACCATTCTCCTGAATAACCTTTCCCCTTATCCTGTAAAAGTCCCTGGTCATAATATCTATCGTCCTCCACCGCTTCCTGAGGTCTTGTTTTGGGAAAATCGGATATGTCCACATACTTAATGAATACAAATTCGAAAGCGGGATGGTTATTGATCCTTCCGGAACTTTATTGTTTATTGTATAAATCGGTTTGAAATACAAGGTATCGGGTACAGATCTTTTGTCGTTTTCATATGTGCCTATTACAACTACACCGTTCTTCGCGATTCTGCCATATTTACGGATTGCGTTGCGACCCTTTAGAATATCGATGGTTTTAATATATTGAGGGTCAACATTAATAGTATCATTGATATAAAGCTTTTTACCATCCATTACAACCAGAGCTTTCAAAGGTTTGAAATCATGGTTCCTGAAATATACTTCTTTAATTACAATATCATCATTTTCTGCAATCTGCTTTTTGTTCTTGCGATCCTGGGTATCAGGGTATGCAGGTCTGATGCATAAAATAATCATCAGCAAAACTGATATACACAGAGTAATACCCATCCTGATGTTTTTGCCCCATTTATTGGTATTCGAATTCAGCATCAATAAACGCTTTCTGATCATTGATGGACTGAATCCACTTGTAAATTGTACATTTACTCTGCAGCTTATGAAATTCAACAACTCACTTGCATAGGCTTCCCTGTCTGAAGAGCTTCTGATTACTGCTTCATCAGCAAGATATTCATGGTTGATCCTTGCTGCCCATTTGTATAAAAACAGTATAGGGTTGAACCAAAATACTATTTGGAGTATCTCAAAGAAGATGATATCATATGAATGTGATTGTCTAACATGTTCAAGCTCATGTCTGAGAACATTCACAGCAATTCTGTTTTCAATGTAATCCTGTTTATTTAAAAAAATAATCCGAAGGAAGCTGAATGGATTAACAGGAGAGTCAAGCAACGCAATATTATACCCTTCATGATAAACTCTTTCAGATCGTCTAAACATCTGTTGCACCAGTAAAATATTCCTGTAGAACCTGACTAACATCAGTATCAACCCTGATAGATAAATTATTAAAAGGATTTTTTTGCTGTCACTAGGATTGGATTTATCTGATGCAGGTTGATTTATAAAATAAGTGTCTGTAATGTCTGATAACTCTTTTTCCTGATGGGCAGTACCTGCCTCATGCCCTATAGAATTTAACTCAGGCTTAGGGTTCAGAACTGTTACTATTTCGTTAACTACTTTCTTAGAGCCAAGATCTATTGGGATCGAAATAAGAGGGACAGTTAAAGAAAAAAGAACTGAGAAGATCAGGTAATATCTGTTGAAGATGAACAGCTTTTCTTTCCTGAGAATCAGCCAGTATAGCCCGAACAAGATGAGCATACAGATACCTGATTTGATGATGAAAGCAGTCATTTTTTTGCCTTCTTATGAGCAATTTTTTTATCAACTATCGCCCTCAATTCTTCAAGTTCTTCCTTTGTCATTTCTGTTTCATCAGCAAAAAATGATGCAAACTGCCCGGTAGAGTTGTTGAAGAAATCTTTTATTATGTTGCTGATCTGAGTAGAAAAATATTCACTCTTGCTAACACGAGGATAATATTCCCGTGAATTTCCGTACGATCTGAAACCTACAAAGCCCTTATCAATCATTCTTTTTAACAAGGTAAAAACAGTTGTCTGGGCAGGTTTTGGATCGGGAAATTCCTTCATTAAATCTCGTATAAAGGCTCTTTCCAGTTCCCAGAGCACTTTCATGACTTGTTCTTCGGCATTGGTCAGGTACATTCTGTCTACATTTATTGACAACTATCTACAAATGTAGTTTAGTGTTTGCAATTATCCAAACAATTCAGGGCATTTTTTTAATTTAGTAAAAGTGCAGTGGAAGGAAATGAACCAGCTGGCTGAGAAACTGCAATTTCATATGAACTGATGGATTAAACTTGAAGCAGAGGAGTAATACAAACTCCTTATCCCTTTGTTCGTTGTCCATAAGTTATCAGAAAAGGTAACCTAATCACAATATTATTATTTAACAAAATCATATAAAGACACAGAGATGTTGGATATCTTTGGGATATTGATACAAACAAGCCAATTGGTAAGATAAAATGAATATTCAATCCCATTACCAGCAGGCAATAAAATTTGCTGCAGCCAAACATGTAGAGAAGCGACAAAAGGTTCCCGGGACCAACCTCCCATATGTAGTGCATCTCAGTAACGTAGCAATGGAAATATTCGTGGCTGCTATGCATACGAATGATTTTGATCTTGATTTTGCAGTCCAGGTGGCTCTTCTACATGATACGATTGAAGACATAAAAACGACTCATCCTGAGATTGCTGAAAGATTCGGATCTGATATAGCGGCAGGGGTGTTGGCTCTGATTAAGGATGAAACGCTACCCAAAGAACACCAGACCACTGATAGCCTGAATAGGATAAAGAAACTTCGAAAAGAGGTACGGGCTATTAAACTTGCTGACCCGATCACCAACCTGCAACCACCTCCTAAATTTGTTATGGTCAACGATAACTTGCTTTTAGATCTCTCCAATGCTTCGTTAACATCAATGGATGTGGATTAATAGAGTCTCTTTCATCTTGATTAACTAACTAATTATTAAACAGCAAACCATGCGCTACTTCAACACTGACAACGAATTAAAAGCTTATGCTGTAGCTGGTACTCATACGATACTATTAGCATTGGAAATAAATAAAACAAAAGTTATTGGGAAAGGCTTTATGGGATTTAGAATAAGTCGCAAAGGAGGTAATGCTAAACCTGTTTTACTCAATGGCTCAAAAAGTTTTGCATCTGACAATCCTGCAAATCCCATTCAGAAATTATCTCCAATACAATCTTATTTGTGGAAGGACTACACAGCTGTTCCAGGTAAAAAATACACCTATTCATTTGAAGCCATGTTTGGTACCTGGGATATAATGAATCCCCAATATAAAACCACATTGAAAGTAACTACTGAAAAGTTAAATGAAGGAGAACATTCCGTATTTTTCAACTTAGGGGTTACAGGATGCCAGGCTTACGCCAAAAAGTTTGCAAAAAAAAAGATAGTGGCTTTACCCGATCCAGACAAAGGGAAAGCTTTTGCCATTTTAGGCAGAGAACTATTTACTGAAGGTCTTCTGAAATTTGTAGCACAGGCAAACAGCAATAAATACAAATTACTTTGTGCTTTTTATGAATTAGAATACCCTCCTTTCTTAGCTGCATTAAAAAAAGCGCTGAATAAAAATGCAGAAGTAAAAATTGTTTACAGCGCCCGACCTGACCAGATAGCTGACAATGAAAGCGCGATAAAGAAAGATGATTTAGAATCGGTAAGCATACCTCGCAAATATCAAGTGTCACAACCTCATAATAAATTCATGATACTATTAGAAGAAGACAACCCTGTTCAGGTTTGGACAGGATCCACTAATATTACGATCAGGGGTATATTCGGTCACAGTAACACCGGTCACTGGATTAAAAACGAAAAGATCGCCCAAAAATTTTTGGATTATTGGGATATGCTTTCACAAAATCCCGCAAAATCAGATTTTACAATTAAAACTAAAAGTATTCAAAAAGATCTTAATGGATCATATCTCCAAAAGGGGACAAAAGTAATTTTTAGTCCCCGTAAAACTGATGCCATGCTGGCCGAATACGTAGAAATGATGGACAATGCTAAAGAAGCAGTTTGTATTATTTATCCGTTTAACATAGAGAAAATATTTAAGGATTTCTATGCCCAGGATCGTGGCTATCTTCGCTTTATCATAACAGACAAAGGAGGTGATAAAAACGAGGTGATAACTAATGACCGCGATGTTATAAAGACACAGGGAGCTGTACTGGATACAGCAGTAGAAAACTGGGTGGTTGAGATGACCAGCAAGCAAACTACCGGAGCAAGTACCTTATATGTGCATAATAAATTTTTTGTTGTTGATCCACTTGGTGATGCACCTATTGTGGTATCTGGATCGGCTAATTTCAGCGATGAATCTCTGACGAAAAACGATGAAAATATGCTTGTAATTAAAGGAGATAAAAGAGTGTCGGATATTTACTTTACAGAGTTTTCAAGAATGTTTGACCACTTCATGCCACGCTATCTTCAGAAAATAAAAGAAGAAGAAAATTCAGCACATACCTTTTCTCATGCCGGTTTTAGTACTCCACTGGATGAAAAAGGTGTTTGGTGCCAAAAATACTATGACAAAGACAGTCTTGTAACAAAGCGGAAGCAAATGTTTATTAAAATGAAAGGAGCTGTAAAGGGATAAGTGCACATTACCACCTGTCCGTTATCAACATACCTAATTAACCTGGTCCATAATCCCAGCATGTATGATATAGCCTGACCCATCGAACTCTTTGGCAATACTTCCGGTAATTGTTCTTTCATCCACTTTTCCAACTCCTGCAATATCGGAAGAGACTAACAGTCATAGTTTAATTCCCTCTCTTTTTACTGCTTTATAAAGTGGAGAATACTTTAAGATGTTGTTCCAGAATGATTTAGGGTAAGTAAAGGTAGATATTATTTGTCCAGATTCAAGCTCAATATTATAAAGAACATCTCTGAATCTTTCCTAAATTTCACTTGTTACTGTTTGATTGTTAATTAGAATAAGAATATCCCAATCAGAGTCTGGTTTGTTGTCGCCTCTGGCTCGTGATCCAAATAAAAATGCCTGTGCTGTTGGATCCTGTCTATGGATACCTTTAGTTATGTTTTCTAAATTACATCACTGTGCATCTGGATGAAATTTTTCCAAAGTTACAGACTTTTGTCAGAATCACGTATGTGTCTCGTATGCCACAACTTGCCAATAACGGCCCGGCAATAAAGAGGGCCAAGCGTTAAGAAAACACCCAGTCGGGTGTTTTTAGCGAGGAGCCTGCTTGCAGGGGTTGCATGTTACTCGACGCCGCACCGGGCAGGGTCCCGTTACTTCAGCCAGAATGCTGTCACGGTGCAAGGAACTCCTTCGCTAAAGCTACGGAGTTCGAAGGAGGGTATGGCGCGCTTTTTGCAAGTCATGGTACAAACTTTTATTCAATTTAAATATAGTCTACATGTACCTTTAGACAGTTATTTTTAAATAATGTTGCTTACTGGTAGGAGTGGAGCATCAAAACCGAGCATTGCATTTATCAATTTGAAATGGGTGAAAAGGGAAAGATCATTAATTGTGATCCTATCCATTTTGATCACACCTTTACGAAGAAGCAACTCACGCATAGTACCGTGCAGAAGAGGAGTGTCAGGTGTAATCCAACGCTCGCCATCGGTAAAAACGATATTTGCAAAGGATGCATCAGTTACACAACGATTTCTTATTATAAGTATGTCATCAGCTGCCCTTTTATCAAGAAGTGCATTCAGCCGACTACGATCGAGATACTTATAGTTGTAAACCAATGTGCCGGCTTCAACAATTTTGAGTGTCATTATATTTGCAGGAATATAAGGTGAAAATTCTATTGAATTGATAGAAATTGCATAAATGACCCGGCATCTGGTTATGCTATCTTTATCGGCATTAGAGACTTTAATATAGTCTGAAAGTTTCAAGAGATCGTTATTACCAAACAGTTCACGTCGTGCACGGTTCATCCGCTCGTCATGCAGGGAAAGGTTCTGGGGTTCCCCACCAATGATTTTTATAGTTTCAAGCAATTGGCACATATATTTTATCAATCATCTCCTTATACTCCGACAATGGGTCACTGAATGATGTTATTCCACCTCCGCTATAGTAAATATAACCGGCGCCACTTTTTTCGATATAACGTATCATCACACCACTGTCCAGGTTGTGACCGTCAAATATTCCGAAGATACCTGTATAGTAACCACGCTTACGACCCTCTGTTGCTGCTATAATCTCTAACGTTTTTCTCTTGGGTGCCCCACTTACTGAACCTGCAGGAAGAAGTGTAAATATAATATCTCCGATATGAGATAAATAATTCTTTTCAAGATCACCGCAAACCTCTGAGCTAACCTGCAGCAGGTTCTTTTCATTAGTCACAATTGTGTCAATATATCTGAAACGTTCTACTCTCACTCGCTTTGAAACTGAGTTGAGATCATTTCTTATCAGATCCACTATGGTGTAATGTTCAGCAATCTCTTTATTATCATTCAAAATCACTTTTTCAGCATTTGATATCCTGGCATCAATTGTGCCTTTCATTGGGAATGATCGTATAATTCCATCATAAATGGTAATAAAAATCTCTGGTGAGAAACAGACAAACTGTCCTTCATACCAAATCTTGTACCTGGAGTTGCTCATTAGATAAACCTCCATGAGCGTCAAATTAAGATCTATTGGAGTTGAACAAGTGAGATTCAGTAAATAGCTGTTGCCGAAAGCAATTTCCTCTTTTACTTTGTTAAATTTGGCTAGATAGTCCTCATATTTCTCTGGATATTTTACAAGTTGTAAATGTTTCGAAAAGTTAATGTGATTATGGCAGTTTGTTACACCATTGATGTTGAAAAGTAATCTTTGAGGATCAATTTCCCCGAGTTTGAATATTAATGGCTTATTTAGTTCGAAATCAATAATAAAAAGAAAAGGGATGCCTGATTCAGCCCATGTATTCATTAGTTCTTTTATGCTACTTTTATAGAACATTTTCTTTATTGGTGAGGCAAAGGTATGAATATTAATAGTCCCAAGATTCTGATAGTAGATAATTATGATTCATTCACTTACAACCTTGTTCAAATAATTCAGGAGCATGGTGGATGCATCTTTGATGTGCTGAAGAATGATGCAGTAAATATTGATTATGTTTCAAAGTATGATGGTTTTCTTTTCTCTCCAGGACCAGGCATTCCGAAAGAATCTCCATTAATGACAGAATTGCTAAGGTTATATCATAGTAAGAAAAGTATTCTCGGTATTTGTCTCGGTCACCAGGCAATAGCTGAAACCTTCGGAATGAAATTAATAAAACTCAGCTCTGTCCAACATGGCCTAAAAACAATAATTAAGATTATTGATTCATCCGATTACATTTTTGAAGGAGTGCCATCGGAATTTACAGCAGGACTATATCATTCATGGGCAGTCAGTGCAGAGAGCAAATTGCCAGAATCTGTTTCAGGTTTGCGTGTTACGGCACTTAGTAATGATGGAATTATTATGGCTGTTGCACATATCAAATATAATATCAGGGGTGTTCAGTTCCATCCTGAGTCTTATCTGACTGAATATGGACACAAAATCATTCATAATTGGATAAATCGTTTGTCTTGTCAGAAGAAGTAGCTTTTAGTTTTGGGATCTAATGCTATCAAGGAGTCTTGACAGGATGAATGATAGCTGACTGGAGTCTGTCTAATTACTATTTACTTCGGTAAAATATACCTCAGATAAACTTGTCTGATGGGAGACCGTAAATCCTTCAAAACTGATTATCAATGACATAAGAAATGGCTGAAAATGTTTTGTCGGTAATCTATAAAATAATAGTCAGGTTATTAGACGACCTGCCCCGATTTATCGGGAGTCGGACGGCCCGGCAATAAAAAGGGCCGCTGGTTATCTCCGACCCCTCCCGCCTCTATGGTCCTTTGTGGTCCTCTGTGTAATTATAAAACCTCACTCGTACCTGATAATCTCGGCAACATCCTTCGAATATAATTTGATTTCAAAACGCAACAGAATTTAATGGTCTGTTATATTGCATATTATGCAATCTGAATATCTGTTAATTCGTATAATATAGTAGGATATTACATCTTCTCTACCGGAGGGGAATTGGCAATACAAATAACAATGACTATTATGAAAATATTGAGAACAAGCTTTTGGCTGCGATCAACATGAATGGATGCATCCAGTATAAAAGCATTCGCAAAGTCATTTTTTTGGCACTTCCATCAAAATCTCCCGGTATATGTCCAGCCTTCTCTGTTGTGCGTTCCAAAGTCATATTTATAAAATCATTCCGCAACGCAACATAAAGAGAGCAACCTGACCACTTGACCTGATTTATTATTAAACAGCTTTAGGTTCAAGGTTGCTGCAGGCTTCTTTATTTTTTTCTTCTCTTTTCCATAAAATTGTCAATGCTGAACAGACCGGAACCCCTGGTTGAAATAAACAAAAACAGAAAGCAATAAATTATTGCTAACTCACCACTGTTCACGAGAGGGAGTACCGCGTGTGTACTGTGAACTGTCCAGTAGGCATAAGCCATTTCTCCGCTACAAACGAATGCTACCCAGCGGCTCCAAAGTCCGATCATGACCAAAAGACCTCCGATGAACTCTATAGGTCCTGCAATAAAAACTATATATGGAGGTATCACATGTCCTGCCGGCGGGAAAGCGAAAAGCTTTTGTGAACCGTGCCACAGAAAAAGAAATCCTGCAACAAGCCGAAGGATAGAATAAATCTGCAGCTCGTACTTTGAAATAAATATTTTTGCGTTCATTTTATTTAATTTTTAATGATTAATAATTATTCTATTGTAAAGCACAAGAACCGTCGCGATCCTGTTGTATCGGTTAATAATTCTTTTTAATTTACTGAACCCGCAAATGAAGCTCTCCTTCGCATAGATTCAGTAAATATGCAGAAAATCACATTTTTTAATAAATCAGCAGAAATAACTTAATAAAAGAGCCGTCTCAATTGTGTTATGAGACGGCCTCCTGAGAACTCTCTTATCAAACACACACTACGCACTTGTTGCCCATTGCCTTGTCCGTTCAGTAATTTTAAATCTCCCGTTCTTATAACCTCCATCAATTAAATGATACTTGTCATACGTTGCTCTGCTAATCTGTTTACCCTCCATTACAGCCTTGACAAAGGTTGAATCAAAATCAATCTCAGATTCATTTCGACCATATTGTTTTGTAAAATATTTTCCAAGTTTACCAAGCTTGCCGGGAATGTACTTAAATGCAATATGTTCCAAAGGAATTTCAAAAAAGACTCTTTTACCAGATCCAATCTTATTCAGGATTTTACCCGTTCTAATCCTTCTCAGGATTTTTCTAAAACTTCCATTTAGTGTTGTTATCATAAATTACCCCGATATTTATTTAATTACTCTGATGTCATTAATCCGATAATAAATTTCACAGGACTTTTCTGTATGGAACTTTATAATCAACAATAAAGATCGGTGGTATTTCTTGATGGAATGTTACATAATTGTTTATATTTTTTACATAATTAACATATTTGGAATTGAATTATATTATTTGCTGTTTCTCTCTCTTTTGCCCCGGCCCCACCTTGCTCTGCCGAAGCGGCTACGCGAAGGCGTAGTGGGGAGCGAAGAACCGAGCCAGCTTGCTGGCGAGCTCGGCGCAGCCAAAATCAATTTATATGTGTTACCTTTTGATGATTCGATTTGTAAGAAATTGGAATGACAGCCTGTTCAAAAAACAAAAGACTAAAAGTTAAGAAATCCGGGATAACATGAGTTGAAAAGAAATGATTATCTTTGGTATTGCCAGCTACCCTTCTGAGACTGAAGAAAAAGGATTTTTTGTTCTCGTATTAAATTAAACCCAATAACATGAAGAATTTTCTCATAATTCTTTTCGCTTTATTAGTTTCCGGTTGCCAGTCTAAAAAAATTGATCTGACCGGTAAGTTCGATGTAGCTCTTGATAATAGAATCTCAGGAGTTATGACAATTAAACAGGAACGGACTAAATTGACCGGTTTCTTTCAATGGAACGGTAAGAGTGCACAGGTCCCCGGCGAAATTTATCAGATTACCGGAACGGTTCAACAACCCAAATCAAAAATCGTTACTGTAAAAATTTCAGCCATAATCGGACAAATTCCATGGTACACCTTTGAGGGTAGTGCAAGAGATTCTGATGCTATTTTAGGAAAATTTTTACAGGAGAAAAAAGATGAATCGTGGGTGAATTATTCTCCGGGAAGGTATTATGGTGTCGGGAAAACTCTGAGCTGGATGGCTATAAGAAAATCACCGGAATTTTAAACCTCAGATGCTACAGCATGTAACAGCGCTTTAATGTATCCGTATGCAAAGGCAAATGCCTGTCCTGAACTCGCCGGATCAGGATGATGCGGAGCATGATCGGGGCAGAGCATGCCGGAATAGTTAACATCCCGTAATTCCCTTATTATCTGTAAAAAATCCATGTCACCATTATCGGGATAGACTTCAAGAAAGTCGTTCCAGCCTCCTTTTATATTACGCAGGTGAATGTTGAAGATCTGATTTCTTTCGCCAATCCATTTTATGATCGGAAGGATTTCGGTTTTGGGATTTTTAAGCCCCTCAGCCACAGAGCCCAGACATAACAGAAAACCATGATGTGAGCTGTCATAAAGCCTGGCAAATCTCTTTATTCCTTCAAAAACATCAGGGCTGTTCCATCTGGTAATACCACGGTATCCCGCTGGTACAGGCGGATCTGCAATATGATTGGCAAGCTTTACATTATATTCCTTTGCAACAGGCATTAATCTGTCGAGCAGGTATGTGATCCGTTCAAAGATCTCATCTGCCGAAACATCCCCGGCAATAGTCTTCGGTTCGTTTAATTTCAATGCTTCTTCATAATTCCATGCACTGTAAGATGCATTTCCACGCTTTGGATCAATGACTCTTCCTGTACGTAAAATGGGAAGTATTGTTGTATTATAAGTAACAAATCCAATTCCTGTTTTACCTGCAACCCTTATGCAATTCTGAAGAATTTCAATTTCCCTGTCCCGCTCAGGACTTTTACCGAGCATTATGTAAGGCATTGATGTTCTTTCAATACCGCTGGAATCAAGTGGTAAATGGTAAGCTTCAAGTGTTATACCATATTTTTCACAAGCCTCTCTTTTAGAAATGGAGTCTTCGAGATCCCATCCGACTCTTTCAACCATTTTTGGAGCCCCTCCGTCTATATTGAACACTCCGCACCGGGCTTTGAATTCCAGATTTTCTTTTGAAGTACCACCCGACTGACAACCAACCTTCATCAGAACCTTCTTTTTTGGTTCAGTTACTTTAGTATTACAGTAATAATTGCTAAGGGAATCGCGGCCAATAGAGCCTGAAAAAGCTGCAGCTCCGAGAGATCCTGCACCAAATAATTTGAAAAATTTCTTACGTTCCATTTAGATAGATTTTTGTAATCAAGATACTGGTTTTTCAATATTAAACCTGATTTGATTATGAGTTTTTACCGATTGATTTAAAAAATTCTGGTTTCGTGTCTCCTCCGGCCCGGGACACTTTTACATTCCCACACACATTTTTAGCTATCTTTGGCATTTTACTTTTCCAATCATGAAAAACTATAAAATAGCTATTCTCGGTGGAGGTAATATCGGAACCTCTCTGGCAAAGGGATTAATTTTTTCGGAACAATATTCTTATGATAACATTCTGATCACCGAAAAACGTCCTCCAAGAATCATTCACCTTGAAAATCTTGGCTTCATGGTTACCGATAACAATCGTGAAGCTGTAAACAATGCCGAAATAATCGTGATGTCGGTCAAACCTCAACAATTTGCCAGCCTTGCTGATGAAATAAGAAAGAATGTAACGACAAAACATATAATCATTTCAACCATCACCGGTATTAACCTGAATGATATTGAATCAATTCTCGGCAAAATTCCCCTGGTTCGTATTATGCCGAATATTGCACTTGAGATAAAAGAATCAATGACCTGCATTTCCTTTAGGAATACCGGGCTCAAGCTCGAAAAGAGAGTATTATCCATTTTCGAAAAAATGGGAAAGACCTTGATTATTCCCGAAGAAATGATGGGTGCCGCAACCGTTGTGGGAGCCTGCGGTATTGCATTCGCCCTTCGTTTTATGAGGGCTATGTCGCAGGGGGGAATTGAGATAGGGTTTGACTCGGAAATGTCGCTTCTTATTACTGCTCAGACAGTAAAAGCCGCCGCCCGGCTTATTATCGACACCAGCAATCACCCTGAAAAGGAGATTGACAGAGTCACAACACCTCAGGGGATAACCATATCCGGATTAAATGAGATGGAACACCAGGGTCTTAGTTCGGCTGTTATACGTGGATTATTAACCTCTTACAACAAACTCGAAAGTCTGGCTTCAAAATCTCATAAGTAAAGTCAGGAAAAGAGACGTATTTACAGGTTATACCCTGGAATCAAAGTCTTTTGAACGGAACAAACCTTACAAATGTCAGTCGCCGTGTGTTGATTTTGCCATTCTTCTTAACTATCAGAATCAACTCCTGGACTGCAGTTGGTGCTCCGACGGGTATTACCAGTTTGCCGTTCTCGGCAAGCTGATCAATAATCGGCTGGGGAATTTCCTCTGCAGCTGCCGTCACAATAATCAGATCGAAAGGAGCATGCTCTTTCCATCCCTGGTAACCATCCCCGTATTTGCAAATTATATTTTTGTAACCAAGTTTTTTTAGTCTGTCGGCTGATTCAACGGCAAGTTCGGGGACAATTTCAATTGTATAAACCGTATCCACGATCTCTGCCAGCACTGCAGCCTGATAACCCGATCCGGTCCCTATTTCGAGTGCTTTCATTTTTTTTCCCGGCCGCAATACATCGGTCATGTAAGCTACGATAAAAGGCTGGGATATTGTCTGGCCATAACCTATCGGTACCGGATAATCATTATAGGCATCACCCTGATATTCTTTAGGAATGAACAGATGCCTTGGTACTTTCCGCATTGCATTGAGCACTGCTGTATTAGTAATACCCCTGTCCTCGATCTGCGATTTAACCATTCTTTGTCTGAGGATCTCGGACTTGTCGACCTGAGGTTCAAAACAACCTGTCATAATCAATATCTGAATTATCAGGAAAGTCTTCACAACAAGCTAGTTTTCTGCAATATACTACAATATTCACAATTATCAAAGCAGAACTGCTAAATTAAACATTCAGTTCATCAAAAAAATAATGGAAAACTGCCTGAACCTAAAAAGTAATACCCAGGATTGATAAAAATCCTCTTCCCAGGAAGTTCATCAGAGGCCAGATAGGCAGGAGATTGACCTTGCTTACTGCTGAAACAACAATAAGTGCCAGAAGGGCAATTGTGCCATATTTGTAAAGAGCCGTGTAAAAGGCAGGGAATTTCTTAAAGTAAGAAAGCAATAAATGTGAACCATCCAGAGGCGGGATGGGTATCAGGTTAAACACAAACAATCCCCAGTTAATAAAAATGCCATATTTGAATATTTCATCTGTAACAGAATATGGATTGATGTATCCTGCGGTGTATAATAATGCGTAGATGACTGACAGAATCATTGCTAACAGAGCATTTGAAACCGGTCCTGCACCTGCAATTTTCAGCACATCAGTTTTGGGATTTCTCAGATTCTGCTCGTTAAATTCAACCGGTTTTGCCCAGCCGAATCCTGCAACCAGAAGCATAATAAATCCCAGCGGATCAATATGTTTAAGAGGATTCAGTGTGATCCTCCCCTGGTCCCTCGATGTAGGGTCACCTGCCCGGTATGCAATCCAGGCATGACTGAATTCATGAACTGTTAATCCGATGATGATCCCGGGAAGAAATTTGAGGGTTCTGAGGAAATCAAGGTTTTCCATCCTGCTTTTTATTTACAGGCAGGTAAAAATCCTCCTGTTTCAGTTTGCATTTTTTAATCATTTCCCGGGCATATTCCGCACCTGAAAAGTTACCATCGGAATTGTTTGTGCCAACCGTGAATTTTACTCCGGCTTTCTTAGCTCTTTTTATGAATTCATAAGAAGGGATGCTGTATCTGTTATTGATCTCGATTGCGATATTGTTTGTTTTTGCAGCATTTATCACCTTATCCATTCTTTCAGGTGTCCAGAATGCATCATACCGGTCGGCCATCTGTTCGGGTAAAAATGTCGGATTGACATAAATGTTGATCGGCTCCTCATTCAGTATCTTAACGATAGTATTGACAAGGTAATCCATGAATTCTTCTTCATTATTGATCCAGGTTTCCTGCTTGATCCAGATCCTGTTTCTCCGCCCTTCCGAATCAGTGAACGTCATTCCATCGGTAAATACGTAATCGAATTTCCGGATAGACTCGTCTGAAAACAGGTTGACCCATTCCCTTCCTTCAGCCTGCATCGCTATCAGGAACTCAGGATGATCCTTAAAAGTCAGCAGGACAGAGTCAATCTGACTGTCCTTATGAATAGGGAATCTCAAGCCGCAGTTTACGGCAAGACCGTATTTAATATTTTCATCTTCAGATTTTTTTACAGCATCCTCAATAGTGAAATCGCCTTTTAAATGAATGTGCAGATCAGTAATTGGAAAGGTCTCTTTATCTTTGCAATTCATTGAAATTAAAGAAATTGCAAATATGGTTATGAAAATTTTTGTTCTCATGGCAAATGTTGAAGTTAAATTTAGCCGGCAATTTAAAGAAAATCCAAAATATTAGCGGCTTAATTATTACTATTTCGATACTAATTCTGACATTCGCATTTATAAAACCGTATCTGTGAATCCGTAAAAAATAAACGATGAAAAGAATGCTTGCAGTTATTCCGGTGATTCTCATAACAATTTGCCCTGACTTATTCTCACAGGAAAATAAAACACCCGATGTGTACCTTCTGACGTGCGGCCCCGGAGATGAGACCTATTCACACTGGGGACACAGTGCGTTAAGGATAGTGGATTCTGTCGCAGGTACCGACAGGGTATATAACTGGGGTGTATTCGATTTCGCCACACCTGCCTTTACATGGAAATTCGCCAGGGGAAAGCTGGAATATATGCTGGGAATTACCACTTATGACAGATTCCTGCAGGAGTATTTCATGGAAGGAAGGTGGGTACAATCCCAGAAAATAAACCTTGAACCTGAAGAAACTGTCCGTTTAATGGACCTGATAACAGAGAACCTGAAACCTGAGAATGTTAAATACCGCTATGATTTTTTCTATGACGATTGTTCCACACGCATCAGGGACCTGCTTGAAAAAGCTATTGGAAAAATCCTCTTATATCCTCCTGAAGAAAAGGGAGAGGCACCTGCTTTCAGGTTTATGCTTGGAAAATACCTGACACCGGCACCATGGCTGAAATTCGGGATCGATCTTCTTATCGGATTGCCCGGCAATAAAAAAGCTATGTTCCGCGACAGGATGTTCCTGCCTATCGACATGCAGGAAGCCTTGTCTGATGCTGTCATCAACCGTAACTCCAGAATGATCCCTTTACTTCAGAATCCTGAAACGGTTGTCGAAAATGATTCACAGGTAGTAACACAACGTTTTCTGAGAAGTCCGGTTTTTGCTTTCTCGCTGATACTTGTAATAATTATTCTGATTTCTTCACAGGTAAGGGGGAAGAAAGTGCTCAAAGTTCTCGATATATTCCTTTTCGCGATATTTTCGATATTGGCACTGATACTGATCTTCTTTAATTTTTTTACCGATCATCAGCAAACGAGATGGAATTTACACATAATCTGGCTCAGCCCTTTTATAATAATGTGCCTGCTTTCACTGATTCTGAATAAAAAATGGTATACCTGGTACAGGATCGTTTTTGTATTGTGTGCAATTTCGTTCATAGTACTGATTATGTTTCCTGCTTCATTAAATAATGCTTTCCTGCCGCTGGTGCTCACACTTGTTTTGCGGAGTTCGGCAAGGGCCGGGTTTTCATGGAATCCCTTGTCAGTGACTGAAGAGGATTAAATTTCTTTTAACAGAACTTTAACACTTCTTAACACCTCTTTATTAAATAGCCGGTTTCTTTTGTGTAACTGTTTTTTGACATACCGAAGCAGGGTTTTACCCGTTTTATTAACTTTGGCGATTAAAAATTTTAACTATGGAGCAAACTTCAGACATAAGGATCCTTAACGAGAAAATTGAAAAAGAGAGTGCTTTTGTCGATATAGTCAGAATGGAGATGAATAAGGTGATTGTTGGTCAGAAACACCTGATCGACAGCCTTTTGATCGGACTTCTCGGCAATGGTCACATCCTGCTGGAAGGTGTACCCGGACTGGCAAAAACCCTTGCTATAAAATCCCTTGCATCAATTATTGATGCTAAATTTAGCAGGATACAGTTTACACCCGACCTGCTGCCGGCCGACCTGATAGGTACAATGATCTATAGCCAGAAAAAGGAAGAGTTCACGGTCAAGAAAGGACCGGTTTTTGCAAATTTCATCCTGGCAGATGAAATAAACCGTTCCCCGGCTAAAGTTCAGAGTGCGCTGCTTGAAGCCATGCAGGAGAGGCAGATCACAATCGGTGAATCCACATTCCATCTCGAAGAACCCTTCCTGGTGCTTGCTACACAGAATCCGATAGAACAGGAGGGAACTTACCCTCTTCCTGAAGCACAGGTCGACAGGTTCATGCTGAAAGTACTTATTGACTATCCCACAATGGATGAAGAAAAGCTTATAATACGGGAAAACCTGGCAAAGGAATTTCCTAAGACCTCCACTGTACTGAAGACATCCGATATTGTCAGGGCACGGGATACTGTAAGGGAAGTCTATATGGACGAAAAAATCGAGAATTACATTCTTAATATAGTCTTTGCAAGCAGGAATCCCGGGAAATACGGACTTCCGGCATTTGACAGTATGATCTCCTACGGAGCCTCACCGAGAGCTTCGATCTATCTTTCCGTTGCAGCAAAAGCCTTTGCGTTCATCCGCAGAAGAGGATATGTGATCCCTGAGGATGTGAGAGCAATATGTCCTGATGTCATGAGACACAGGATCGGACTGACGTATGAAGCTGAAGCTGAGAATGTAAATCAGGATAAGATTATCACTGAGATCCTGAATGTAGTTGAAGTTCCTTAGTAAAATTAAATACCCCCTTTCTTATTTCCCCAGGGGGGAAATGATTAACAAAATGCCCCTTCCCCCCTGGTTAAAGTCGGGAAGGGGGTAAAGTCTGACAAAACTGTTCAAGAAGTGGAAACATCTGAACTGCTAAAGAAAGTCCGTAAAATTGAAATAAAGGCCAGGGGTCTGACCAGGCATATTTTTGCCGGTGAGTACCATAGCGCCTTTAAAGGACGGGGAATAGCATTCAGTGAGGTCAGGGAGTACCAGTATGGCGACGATATCAGAAGTATTGACTGGAACGTAACTGCACGTTTCAATCATCCTTATATCAAGATTTTTGAAGAGGAACGAGAACTTACGGTGATGCTGCTTATTGATGTAAGCGGTTCCGGAAGTTTCGGAACAACGGTAAACTTTAAACGGGATGTCATGACAGAGGTTGCTGCAGTACTTTCATTCTCTGCAATCTTTAATAATGACAAAATTGGTGTTATTTTCTTTTCAGACAAGATTGAAAAATTCATCCCACCGCAAAAAGGCAGAAAACATATATTGCGGATAATCAGGGAATTACTCGATTTCCACCCGGGGAGCCATAAGACAGATCTTGATGTACCTCTGCGATTCCTTACAAACGCCATAAAGAAAAGATGTACTGCATTTATCCTGTCCGATTTTATGGCCCCCGATTTTGAGGAGGCCTTGCGGATTGCATCAAACAAGCACGATATAGCTGCCATCAAGGTTTTTGACCCGGCAGAGATATCATTACCGGATATAGGGTTGATAAAGGTTTCAGACTCGGAAACAGGTGAGGAAAAGTGGATCGATACTTCCCTGAAGTCATCACGGAAGGTTTACAGACAATGGTGGGAAGACCATTCCAGAAATATTAGTAATGTATTTAAAAAATGTGGTGTCGATACTGCCTGGTTAAGCACCGGCGAAGATTATGTCAAACCACTGATTAATTTGTTCGAACGCAGGTGAATATGACGCGGTTCCTGTTTTTAGTATCATCATTTTTTGTATCATTCACATCCATTAGTGGACAGGATGTTGCAGTTACTGCCGCATTTGATACTTCAAGGATATTTATAGGTGATCAGGTAAATTTTACAATTACTGTAGATCAGCCTGCGGATCTGAATCTGAAAATTATTCCGCTTAAGGATACTCTTTTCAGGAATATTGAAATAATATCAGGACCTTCTGTTGATACTTTATCTGCCGGCAAAAGGCTGAGAGTTATAAATAAATATCTTGTAACATCTTTTGATTCAGGTTTTTACCAGGTACCTCCGGTTTATGCCGAAATGCCGGCTGAAAACGGGCTCAAAAGGTTTTATTCTGATTATTCATTACTTGAGGTCATCAGAGTGAAAATTGCACCCGCTGATACAGCTGCTGCAATTTTCGATATTATTGAACCCTACAGGGCTCCGCTTACGATCGGTGAGATTCTTCCATGGGTACTGATCGTTATACTGGCGGTCTCAATTGTCTGGGGTATCAGCCGCCTGATCAGGAAACTATTCAGAAAGAAAGAAGAGGTTGCCCCTGCTAAAAATCCTGATCCTGCTCATGTTATTGCCTTCCGGGATCTTGAGAAATTACGGGAACAGAAACTCTGGCAAAAAGGGGAAGTGAAACTGTACTACACTCGCCTCACGGAAATATTGAGGCAGTACCTTGAAAACAGGTATGGTGTTTATTCACTTGAGCTTACAACTTCCGAAACACTTGATGAACTTGTAAAATCAGGTTTTAAAAAAGACGAAACTTACCAGCAGCTTAAAACAATACTTAATGGTTCCGATCTTGTCAAGTTCGCCAAATACAAGCCTGACCCTTCGGAAAATGAGCTTCATTTTGAAAAATCATGGGAGTTCGTCGATATAACACGGGTCAGAGATGAGGTGACTGAACCGGCCTCTCCCAATGCTGAAAAGGAGGTGCAGGCATGACAGGAATAATATTTGCAAATCCATCTTTTCTCTGGCTTCTGTTACTGGTGCCGGCAATAATCGCGTACTACATCATCAGACAGCATAGAACTTCTGCTTCTCTTAAAATGCCTGACTTAGAGGTATTTAATAAAGCAGGAACAACGTTCCGGAATTATCTCCGCCATATTTTATTCACCCTGCAGGCAATTGCAATAACTTTGCTTATCAACGTACTTGCACGACCTCAGAAAACTGATAAGTTTCAGGATGTCACGACTGAAGGTATTGATATTATACTAACTCTCGATATTTCCGGAAGTATGCTTGCGAGGGATTTCAGACCCGACAGGCTTGAGGCATCAAAAAATGTGGCGACGGAATTCATTTCAGGCCGACCCTATGACCGCATCGGGCTTGTTGTTTTCAGCGGGGAAAGTTTTACCCAGTGTCCTCTGACTACTGATCATGCAGTGCTCATCAACCTTATGCGTGAGATCGAGAGCGGCATGATCGAGGACGGTACTGCAATTGGCAACGGACTGGCAACAGCTATAAGCAGGATTAAAGATTCTGATACTAAAAGTAAGGTAATAATTCTTTTAACGGATGGGGTGAATAACAGGGGCGATATTGCACCTGCCACGGCCGCCGATATTGCAAAAACATACGGTATAAGGGTTTATACGATTGGCGTCGGCACCCGGGGCTCGGCACCATACCCGGTGCAGACTCCCTTCGGTTTGCAATACCAGAGCATGCCGGTTGAGATTGATGAAGATATCCTGAAGGAGATCTCGGGGAAAACAGGAGGTACATACTTCAGAGCTACGGATAATGACAAGCTTGTCCAGGTTTATGCGGAAATTGATAAGCTTGAAAAATCGAAAATTGATGTGAGACAATTCACAAGAAGTGAGGAAAAATTCCTGATTCCCTCAATCATTGTTTTTATACTGCTTGCCCTCGAAATCCTTACACGGGTAACAATTTACAGAAATATAACCTAAAACGGAATAATATGCAATTGTTCAGATTCGCAAATCCCGATTTTCTGTACCTGTTGCTTCTGCTCCCTGTAATGGTTGTATTATGGATACTGAACGAAGCCAGGAAGAAAAGATCGTTGAAAAAGCTGGGCAGCCAGGAATTTGTAAGAAAGCTGATGCCTGAGTTTTCAGGTATCAGACCCAATATCAAGTTTTTCCTGCAACTGCTCGCTATCTCGTTTGTCATAATAATCCTGGCCCGTCCGCAATTCGGATCAAAGCTTGAGGAGGTAAAGAAGCAGGGGATTGAGGTTATAATTGCTCTTGATGTAAGCAATTCAATGCTTGCTGAGGATATTCAGCCTGACAGGCTCACTAGGGCAAAACAGGCGCTTACCAGGCTAATTGACAACCTGGACAATGATAAGATCGGACTGGTAGTTTTCGCAGGCGATGCTTATACCCAGATACCGATAACCAGCGATTATGTCTCCGCAAAAATGTTCCTGTCGGCAATTAATCCCGATATGGTTCCAAAGCAGGGTACCGCAATCGGATCTGCTATTGAACTGGGAATTAGATCATTCAGCCCGGGTGAGGGTAAAAGCAAAGCAATGATCATCATCACCGACGGAGAGAATCACGAGGACGATCCGGTTTCAGCAGCCGGAGAAGCATCAAAAGCCGGTATCGTAATCCATACTATCGGAATAGGATCTGCTGAGGGAGTTCCTGTTCCTGTCATGGTTAACGGAAGAAGGGATTATCTGAAAGATCCGGATGGTAATACAGTCATTACGAAGCTCGATGAAGATATCCTGAAGAAGATTGCAGTGAGCGCATCAGGGAACTATGTGCGGGCAAGCAATACAAATATCGGCCTCGATGAGATCTTCGGCCAGATCAGGAAGATGAAAAAGGAGGATCTGGAAAGCACAATGTACACCGAGTATAATGATCAGTTCCAGATATTTGCTGTATTCGCCCTCGTTTTACTTATTGTTGAATTCTTAATTATGGACAGGAAGAATAGAAAATTGTCAAATATTAAGTTATTTAAGTACAGGATATAATATTTTTACACAGCTTATGTTCAGAATAAAAAAATATAGCTTTAAGACTTCAGGACAATCGGTGGTCATAACCGGCTTTCTGCTG
>Ga0105106_10000853_pt1 | contig 21700 bp, 16 predicted proteins | sample PPLLaktember2015_5_FD_79109 | JGI IMG/M metagenome (GOLD analysis project Ga0105106, IMG submission 79109) | Freshwater sediment microbial communities from Prairie Pothole Lake near Jamestown, North Dakota, USA - PPLs Lake P8 Core (1) Depth... | ecosystem: Environmental > Aquatic > Freshwater >...
ACAGGAGCCGGACTCAATTGACAAACGGGGCCGAGTCGCCCGGCACGGATTCTGAGATTGCTTGGCAAAGTGGAAGGGGACCTTTAGAATTGAGCAATCCATCCACATGCCGAATCTGGTCCACTGCCGGGTTCAGTCCGCCGTTCGACCGCAGGTAGAGGGCCTTCGGGGTGGAGTTGGAGTGCGACATGAATCGGCTTCTTCACAGTACTGTCTTCAGGGAGGAATTTTTGGGCTCAGCGCAGGCACGAAAGGTCACCCGGGAAATCCGGGTGGGAGGCGTCAAGATCGGTGGCGGCAATCCCGTTGTGGTCCAGTCCATGACCAATACCGACACACGCGACAGGCCGGCCACCATTGCCCAGATTCACCGGCTCGAAGAGGTCGGTTGCGAGATGGTGCGGGTGGCGGTGCTCGACCAGGAGGCGGTGGATCAGCTGGCTTCGATCCGGCAGTCCATCCACATTCCGCTCATCGCGGACATTCACTTCGACCATCGGCTGGCCCTGGGGGCTCTCCGGGCGGGTGTGGACGGACTGCGTCTCAATCCGGGCAACATCGGGGGGGTGGACAAGGTCCGCAAAGTCGCGGCAGAGGCCAAAGAAAGGCGTGTTCCCATACGAATCGGCGTGAACAGCGGGTCCCTCGAAAAGGACCTTCTGGAGGCTTACGGGCATCCGACGCCGGAGGCCATGGTCGAGAGCGCCCTGAGGCACATCCGGCTCCTTGAGGACCACGATTTCGACCTGATCAAGGTCTCGCTCAAGTCCTCCGACGTCCTGCACACCATCGCTTCCTACCGTCTGCTGTCCGAGCGGACGGATTACCCCCTCCACCTGGGGGTGACCGAGGCGGGGACCCCGCGCGATGGTACGATCAAGTCTGCCCTCGGGATCGGCATTCTCCTCTTCGAAGGAATCGGCGACACCATCCGCGTTTCCCTGACCAGCCGGCCCGAAGAGGAAATCCCCGTCGCCTACGGGATATTGCGCGCATTGAAGCTGCGGTCGAGGGGTGTGGAGATGGTGAGCTGCCCCACCTGCGGCAGGACGGAGCTGGATTTCATTCCCCTGGTCGAAGAAGCCGAGAGGCTGCTCCGGCCCATCCGCACCCCCATCAAGGTGGCCATCATGGGATGTGTCGTGAACGGCCCCGGGGAGGCCCGTGAGGCGGACGTCGGGATTGCCGGGGGAAGGGGGAAGGGGTTGCTCTTCAAAAAGGGGGAGCATGTCGAGACCTTGAAGGAGTCGGAGCTGCTGGATCGCCTGCTGGACGAAGTGGAGCGGATGACGGGTGAGAGAATCCCTCATCGACCTGGGCGGCAGCCGTGAGATTCTTTGAGATCGTTGACCAGATTCTGGACTACTATCCCCGGGCGGATATAGCCTTCCTCGAAAAGGCCTACGTGTTCGCGGCCAAGATCCATAAGGGCCAGACGCGACTGGGTGGAGAGCCTTATCTGAACCACCCGCTGGGTGTTGCGGGCATCCTGGCCGGAATGCGGCTCGATGAAGGCAGTCTCACGGCGGCCTTGCTGCACGACACCCTCGAAGAGCAGCGTGCTGCGGAGCAGGAGCTGGCTGCCCTGTTCGGGAATGACATCACCGCCATCGTGAAAGGCGTCACCAAGCTCAGCCAGCTCGATTTCAGCCATCGCAAGGAGCGCCAGGCCGAATACATGCGCAAAATGGTGCTGGCCATGTCGCACGACATCCGGGTGGTGCTGGTGAAGCTTGCCGATCGGCTTCATGACATGCGGTGGCACCGCAGCCACGGAGTCCAGGCCAGGCAGATCCTCGCCCAGGAAACCCTGGACATCTACGCTCCCCTGGCCGCTCGCCTCGGCATCGACTGGATGAAGCAGGAGCTCGAGGATCTGGCCTTCCAGTGCCTGTACCCCGAGGCTCACGCAGAAATCGTGGAGGGATTGGCCAAGACCGAGGAGGACCGCCGGGTCTACATCAACGAGGTTCTGGGAATCCTGGAGGCGAGTCTGAAGGACCAGTCCATTCAGGGGCGTGTGCTCGGACGCCCCAAGCACATCCACAGCATTCACCTCAAGATGATGCGCCAGCAGGTCGATCTGAACCGGGTTTATGACCTCACGGCCTTCCGCATCATCGTGGATTCCATCAAGGCGTGCTACGAGGCTCTGGGAATGGTGCACTCCCTTTGGGAGCCTGTGCCGGGACGCTACAAGGACTATATCGCCAAGCCCAAGTCCAACATGTACCAGTCGCTGCACACGACGGTGATCGGTCCGCGCGGCGAGAAGATGGAGATTCAGATCCGCACCGAGGAGATGAACCGCATCGCCCGGGAAGGTATCGCCGCGCACTGGCTTTACAAGGAGGGGCGACCTCCCGCCAAGAAGACCGAAGAAGAGACGCAGCGCTTTTCATGGCTCCGGGAGCTCCTCGAGTTCAACAAGGAGTGGCGCGATCCCAAGGCCATCTTCGACAGCATGAAGATGGATCTCTACCCGGATGAGATCTATGTCTTCACACCCCAGGGAGAGGTGAAGGCCCTGCCGCGCGGATCGACCCCGTTGGATTTTGCCTATGATGTTCACACCGAAGTGGGGCATCGTTGTGTCGGGGCGCGCGTCAAAGGAAAACTGGTTCCCCTGCGGCACGAGCTGGCCAACGGGGACACCATCGAAATCCTCACGGCGAGTCAGCATCGGCCCAGCAAGGACTGGCTCAAGTTCGTCAAATCCCCCAAGGCCCTGAGCCGCATTCGACACTGGTTCAAGAACGAGGAGCGCGAGCGATCCATTTCCGAAGGCCGTGACATCTGCGAGCGGGAGTTCCGAAAGAAGGGGCTCAATTTCCATCACTATGTGAACTCACCCGAGCTGCTGGATGTGGCGCGCAGCTTCACAGTAAAGAGCATAGACGACCTGCTGGCCAACATCGGGTATAAGAAAATCTCTCCCATCCAGGTGATCGGACGCCTCCCGCTGCCCTCCGGGGAGGCCGAAGCTCCCAGGGAAGAGACCCTCACGGTGGAGAAGCGCAAGAGCCGGTCCAAGGGTGAAGGCATTGCGGTTCTGGGTGCATCGGACCTTCTGGTGCGGATGGCCAGGTGCTGCCACCCGGTTCCGGGTGAGCCCATCGTGGGTTATATCACGAGGGGCAAAGGCATCACGGTTCACCGCCAGTCCTGCTCCAATCTCGGCCGCGGGGACCTGGAGCGCAAGATCGACGTGCAGTGGGACACGGGAGAGGGTCAGGTCTACGCTGTGGACATCAAGGTGGTCTACGAGGGCGAGCGTGGGGTCCTGGCCAATCTCAACGGAGTCCTCGGACAGCTCGACGTCAACGTGGTGGATCTGCACATGGATTCTGCCCCGAAGGACGAGGTGCATGCCTGTCGGCTGCGCATCGAGGTGAAGGACAACAAGCACCTTCAGCGGGTGGTGACGGCTCTCCGCCGGGAGCGGGGGATCTACCGCGTCCAGCGCATCGGATGAACGGGGCTTCGGGCTTCCTCGGGATCCTGTCAGTTTGCCGGGGGGGGGGTGCATCCGTGTAATCTGTTCATATACCAAATGAATCCTTTTCCGATCCTCCTCATTGGTCAGGGTGGTCCGAGGAAGTCACAGGGACTGCTCTGTGCGTTTGGCACCCGCCGAACACAAGAAAAATCATTGTTTTTGTGGTGTGCTCACTATAATATGTTGACAATCTGAACAACTTCTGAAATCAGATGAATGGAAGCTATAGCTGCATTTCGGCTCATTCTCAACCGTGTTGCGCGCCACTGACTGATCCAGACTGCTGAACAGTGAATCCGATGCCAGTCGGAAGACCTCGTGAGCTGGGCAGGGCTTCTGCCATCGGTTTTGCTTCATATTCCAGTTCCAGGCTGAAAGTATAATTCTCCAATAGAATGAGTGAGTGTGATCCGGATGTTCCTAAAGGGGCTGCCACAGGAACGGAGAGGAGGGGAAAAGTCAGGAGAGAGAAACTGACTCGATTGCTTTTCTTGGGGATTTCATTGAACACACAGAGGAGGAGAGAGCATGACTAAGGCGGATTTGGTATCGAAGATCGCTGGAGATGGGGGCATCACGAAAGCTCAGGCAGAAAAAGCGATAGACGGATTTGTAACGGCGGTGACGGATGCGCTTGCAACGGGCGACAAGGTTACGCTGGTGGGATTCGGCACGTTCAGCGTTGGATCGCGCACGGAGCGTGAAGGCCGCAATCCTCGGACGGGCGAGAAGATTACCATCCCGGCCTCGAAGGTCGTCAAATTCAAACCTGGAAAGAGTCTCAGCGACAAGGTGAAATAGCTGCCCTGCACGGAGGGGGGAGGCTTCAGCCTCCCCCCTCGGTTTCCTTCCTTGCCCACCCTGCAACCCAATCTTGTTGCCGTTTTAGTACAGGCTCACCTGGCTGGTTTCCCTGGAGAATTCTCTCTGTTCGACTCCAGGCGTGTCGCCTTTTGCCGGGAATGGCCATGATTGACTTTTGCTGCATCGGGGCTTAGCCTTCATTTTTGAATGCCCACTCTTCGATCATCATCACCCGAGACATAAGGATGGGCACTTTGTGCGCTGTTAACCTGAGCGTGCGCTTGACTCTTAAGAATCCTGCTTGTTCGTCTTTCTGAATGATTGAGCTCCACATGTTCATGCAGCCGTCGTTTCACTGAAGGGCTATAAGACTTATCATGAGTGACGGGGCTGCTTCACGGAGACTCGTACCATAGAGGAGAGGACATTGGCAGAGAACCTCACCCAGAAAATCCTGAAGGCCCACCTGGTGGAAGGGCGTCTGATTCCGGGCCAGGAGATCGCCATCAAGATCGATCATGTGCTCCTGCAGGATGCCACGGGAACGATGGCCATGCTCGAGCTCGAAAGCCTTGGGATCGACCGCGTCCGTGCGGAGCTTGCCGTCCAGTATGTGGACCACAACATCCTGCAGACGGACAGCAAGAACGCCGACGACCACAAGTACCTTCAGACCGCCTGTGCTCGCTATGGTCTCCACTTCAGTCCAGCCGGAAACGGAGTGTCTCATCAGGTGCACATGGAGCGGTTCGGCATTCCCGGGAAGACCCTGCTGGGGGCCGACAGCCACACTCCGGGCTCCACCGGGGTGTCCGTGATGGGGATTGGTGCCGGAGGTCTCGACGTGGCCATGGCCATGGCCGGTTTTCCTTATCATCTCCCCTGTCCCAAAGTGCTGGGCGTGAAGCTGGTGGGTAGGCTCCCCGACTGGGTCAGCGCCAAGGATGTGATCCTCGAGATGTTGAGACGCCATGGGGTCAAGGGATGTCTCGGTAAGATCGTCGAGTATCATGGTCCCGGGGTGAAGCATCTTTCGGCGACGGACCGTGAAACCATCGGGAACATGGGGACGGAGCTTGGAGGGACTTCCTCCATTTTTCCTTCGGATGAAAACACCCGGCGTTACCTGGAGGCGCAGAACCGGGGGGAGTGCTGGGTGGAGCTGAAGGCTGACGAGGGCGCCGAATACGACGAGCTCGACGAGATCGATCTCTCGCAGCTGGAGCCGCTCATCGCGCGTCCCTCTTCACCGGGAAACGTGGTCCCTGTGCGGGAAGTGGCCGGGGTCACGGTGCATCAGGTGATCGTGGGAAGCAGCGTCAACTCGTCTTTCCGGGATCTCATGGTGGCCGCGGCCATTGTGGAGGGCAGGCATACCCATCCGAATGTGTCCTTTCACGTGAACCCTGGAAGCCGGCAGGTCATCGAAAATGTGACCGTCCACGGAGGCCTGATTTCCCTCCTGCGCGCGGGGGCTCGAATCCACGAATCCGGCTGCCTGGGCTGTATCGGCATGGGACAGGCGCCGGGAACGGGCCAGGTGAGCCTGCGGACCATGCCGCGCAATTTTCCGGGGCGATCCGGAGCCAAGGACGACCAGGTGTACCTGTGCTCCCCCGAGACGGCCGCTGCGGCGGCGCTCAAGGGAGTCATCACCGACCCCCGCGACCTGGAATCGGAGCTGGCCTACCCGCGCATCCAGGATCCCGAGCGCTATCTGGTGGAGACATCCGCTATCATAGCTCCAACGGAGGAGATGAGACGGACGGAGGTCGTGCGCGGCCCCAACATCCGGCCCCTTCCGGAAATGGAGCCGCTGCCCGAGGACCTCGAGGCTGAAATCATCCTCAAGGTGGGGGATAACATTTCCACGGATACCATCATGCCTGCCGGCGCCCGGGTGCTTCCCCTGCGCTCGAACGTCGAGGCCATCAGCGAGTTCGTTTATTCCCAGCTCAATCCGGATTTTCACAAGGAGGCCAAAGCGGCCGGGTCGGCTGCCGTCGTCGGAGGCGACAATTACGGGCAGGGGTCCAGCCGCGAGCATGCTGCGCTGGCGCCTCGCTTCCTGGGGGTGAGGGTCAAGCTGGCCAAGAGCTTTGCCCGCATCCACGAGGCGAACCTGTGCAATTTCGGCATCTTGCCGCTGGTATTCCAGGACCCGGCCGACTACGATGGGCTCCGGAAGGGCATGAAGGTCGTGCTCAGGGACGTCAGAAATCGCCTCATCCGGGGGGATGTCGAGATTCCGGTGGAGATCGACGGGAAGGTGATCCTTACGAGGATCGAGGTATCCGAGAGGCAGCGTCAACACCTGATTGCAGGGGGGGCGCTCAATCATGTAAAAGAAGAGGCCTCCAACCGGGGATAGCACATCGTCATCCGCTGCCTGTGAGGCATGGTCCTTCACACCTTCATTGAACTTTCACTCGGAGGAGCTCATGGAACAGACTGGCCGTGTGAAGAATATCGGGCTTCGGGGAATCGCCGTTGCGGATACCAGGATCAGCTTCATCGACGGCGAAAAGGGGATCCTCATCTACCGGGGCTACCGTATCGAGCAGCTCGCCGGGCAATCGTCGTTCATGGAAATTGCCTATATGCTGCTTCATGGGACGCTTCCCAACCGGGAGCAGTTGGCGCTATTCGAGCGCGAGATTCTGGGGTACAGGCAGGTCCCGGACTTCGTTCTCGAGAGCTTCAAGAAATGGCCTCGCGATGCGGATCCCATGGACGTGATTCAGGCGACGGTTCCACTTTTGGGAACAGTGGACCCGGATCTGCACGGCGACTCGCGGGAGGCGAATGTCCGCATGGCCATGCGGCTCATTGCGCAGCTTCCGGTCGTCGTGGCCGGGTGGCACCGGGTGCGAAGCGGGAAAGAACCGCTCGCGTCCGACGACGGGCTTTCGCATGCCGCCAACTTCCTGTGGCAGCTCCACGGGGAGAAGCCGGACCCGGAGATTGCCGGCGACCTGGACACATGCCTGGTGCTCCACGCCGACCACACGTTCAACGCCTCGACCTTCGCATGCCGGGAGGTGGTTTCGACCAGGGCGCACATGTATGCCGGGGTCTCGGCGGGCGTCGGGGCGCTCTCGGGCAGCCTGCACGGTGGCGCCAACGCGCGCGTCATGAAAATGCTCTTCGAGGTGGAGCCGCTGCTTAAGGCGGGCAAGGACGTGGGGGAATGGGTTCGGGAGCGCCTGGGCAAGGGTCAGAAGATCATGGGAATGGGGCATGCGGTATACAAGACAGTGGACCCGAGGTCCATCATTCTCAGCAGCATGTCGGAGCGGCTGGGAAAGAAGCTGGGGCAGGAGCACTGGCACCGGTGGCTCACCCAGATCGAGTCGGCGGCGCTCAAGGAGCTGGAGGCCAAGGGCAAGACCAGCATCAAGGCCAATGTGGATTTTTACAGCGGCTCCGTCTACCACATGATGGGGATTCCCGTGGACCTCATGACCCCGATTTTCGCCATTTCGCGCGTGTCGGGATGGACGGCGCACATCATCGAGGAGAAGTTCGCCGAGGCTCAGGACAAACCGGCCCTCTATCGCCCGGAAGCGGAGTATGTCGGCGACTACTGCGGTCCCATCGGGTGTGAATTCCAGCCCATCGAGGCGCGGTGATCGGCGCTTCCCCTGCGCCCCCTGAGCACTAGTTTTCTTGCTCCTGCTCGTGCCCGCAATCGTAATCGACGCAGGTGCTGTCTCAGGCAGGACCTGAGAACCATGAAGCATGAAGCCGAGAACGACTGCGCGCACCGTCCCGCATGGCGGGACTGAGCATGAGCACGACAACGCCCACCTGGACGAACATTTTGGAGGAAGTGAACGATCATGGTTTTCAAGCACGATGTGTTGATCGTCGGGGCAGGGCTCGCCGGACTGCGCGCCGCCCTGGAAGTGACCGGGAACGCTGATGTGGGGCTGTTGAGCAAGGTTTACCCCACCCGGTCCCACTCGGGCGCGGCCCAGGGAGGCATCGCCGCTGCTCTCGGCAACGAGGAGCCCGATTCCTGGGAATGGCACATGTTCGATACGGTCAAAGGCGGGGATTACCTGACGGACCAGAACGTCGCTGAAATCCTTGCCCAAGATGCCGCTCGGGCCGTCTATGAGCTGGAGCACATGGGGGTTCCCTTCAACCGCACCGAGGACGGTCGCATCGCCCAGCGAGCCTTCGGCGGCCACACTCGGGATTTCGGTGTCGCTCCCGTGAAGCGAGCCTGCTACGCCGCCGACCGGAGCGGTCGCGTCATGATGGATACACTCTATTTTGAGGTTGTGAAGAAGGGCATCCGCACCTACGCTGAGTTTCAAATGCTGGACCTGGTGATCCGTGACGGGCAGGTGGCTGGGGTGACGGTTTACGAGCTGGCCACGGGCGAGCTCCATTTCATTCAGGCCCGCGCGGTGCTCCTGGCCACGGGCGGATTCGGCAAGGTGTACAAGACCACCTCCAATGCCTTTGCGAGCACGGGAGACGGCGTCTACATGGCTTACCGTGCCGGCATCCCCCTGGAGGACCTGGAATTCGTCCAGTTTCACCCCACGGGCATTTACGGGCTCGGAGTGCTCATCAGCGAGGCGGCCCGCGGCGAAGGGGGGATCCTCCGGAACGACCTGGGGGAACGCTTCATGGAGCGTTACGCCCCCACCATCAAGGACCTGGGTCCGAGGGACATGATTTCCCGGGCCATCTGGATGGAGATTCGCGAAGGAAGGGGGATCGGCGGAAAGGACTATGTCCATCTGGATCTCACGCACCTCGGTGAGAAGCGGCTGGCTGAAAGGCTTTCGGACATCAGCTCCTTCGTCAAGATCTATCTCGGGCTGGACACCGCCAAGGACCTGATTCCGATTCAGCCCACCTGCCACTACATGATGGGCGGCATCCCGGTGGACGTGGATGGCCGGGTGCTGGATGGCAGCCACGAAATCGTCACGGGGCTCTATGCCGCCGGGGAGTGCTCCTGCCTCTCTCTCCATGGAGCCAATCGGCTGGGATGCAATTCGCTGCTGGATCTGGTGGTCTTCGGCCGGCGGGCCGGCCTGAAGATGCTGGAGGATCTCGGCGCCATTTCCTGGGCCTCGGTGCCCCAAGATCCGGAGGCCCCCGTGAGGGAGCGGATCGCCCGGCTCAAAGGGCGCAGCGGAGGCGAGAAAGCGGTGCGGCTGAGGCAGGCGCTCCAGGAGATCATGATGGCCCACTGCTCCGTGTTCCGCCACGAGGAAACCCTGGCCCAGGCCCTCTCGGAAATCGAAGCCCTGAAGGAGGCCTATGCCCGGGTGGCCATCGACAACCGGGGTGCGTGCTTCAACACGGATCTTCTGGAAGCCCTCGAACTGGAGCACCTGCTGGGTCTGGGAGAGGCCACGGTGGCTTCGGCTCTGGCCAGAAAGGAAAGCCGGGGAGCCCATTCACGGGAAGATTTTCCCGAGCGCGACGACGAGAACTGGCTCAAGCACACCTTGATCCGAAAGCAGGAGCGGGGCTACCGGATCTTTGACAAACCCGTCACCATCACGAGATTTCAACCCAAACCGAGGGCGTACTGATATGGACGTGCACTTCAAGATCTTCCGCTTCGACCCGGAAAGGGACCGGGAACCCTGTTACAGGGATTATGTGGTGAAGACGGAGCCTCATGAACGCATTCTCGACTGCCTCAACCGGATCAAGTGGGAGCAGGACGGGACGTTGAGCTACCGCATGTCCTGTGCCCATGGGGTGTGCGGATCGGATGGCATGAGGATCAACGGGGTTTGCGGGCTGGCGTGCCAGAAGCTGGTGAAGGACTATCACGGAGACGAAGTTTTGCTGGAGCCTCTTCCCCACTTCAGGATTCTGAAGGACCTGGTCGTGGACATGGAGGGTTTCCTGGAGCAGGTCACGGCCATGCAGCCGTATCTGCTGACGTCCTCGCCTCCTCCCGAGAAGGAGCGGCTTCAGGGCCCGGCGGACCGCAAAAAGGTGGACGATGTGATCCGCTGCATCCTGTGCGGAAGCTGCACGGGGGCCTGCCCGGCCATGGATGAGAATCCGCAATACGTGGGGCCGGCCGCCCTGGTGTGGGCCTACCGCTACCTGTTCGACTCACGGGACGAGCAGTACACGGAGCGGCTCCGGGCCGCAGACCATCCCAACGCCGTCTGGTCGTGCAAAAATTACTTCGAGTGCACGCGCGTGTGTCCCAAGGGCATCCCGGTGACCAGGTCCATCAATCTCATGAAGCGTGAGATCAAGAAGGTTTTTGGGGAAGAGGGGCCTTCATCCTGAGGAGCCGGTGAAAGACTGTCGTCTCTCAGCCCGCCCGGAGGAGATCTCCATGAAGATGCGACGTGAAGAAGACGCCCTCGGGGAGGTTTTCGTTCCCGAGGACGCCTACTACGGGGCTCAGACTCAGCGCGCTGTCGAGAACTTTCCCGTGAGCGGTCTGCGCTTCACCCGGCCCTTCATCCGCAGCCTGGGGCTGATCAAGCAGTTTGCCGCCGTGGTGAACCGGGAGCTGGGGCTGCTGGATGGCGAACCGGCCGGTGCGATTGCCGCGGCCGCCCGCGAGGTGGTGGAGGGATTGCTGGATGACCAGTTTGTGGTGGATGTCTTCCAGACGGGCTCCGGCACCTCGACCAACATGAACGCCAACGAAGTGATCGCGGGCCGTGCCAACGAGATCCTCACCGGAAAACGGGGCGGCAAGGCGCCGGTGCATCCCAACGACCATGTGAATCTGGGTCAGTCGAGCAACGACGTGATCCCATCCGTCATTCATCTGGCTGCCCTGACACAGATTCGAGGGCGTCTCATCCCTGCCCTGACCTCCCTCGGGGGTAGCCTCGAAGAAAAGGAGCGCGAATTTCGGGATGTGCATAAGATCGGGAGGACGCACCTCCAGGACGCGGTACCCATCCGGCTGGGGCAGGAGCTCGGAGGGTACGCGAGGCAGGTGGAATGGGCCGTCGCAAGACTCGATCGGGCGCAGGAGAGCCTCTCGGAGCTCGCCCTTGGCGGAACGGCGGTCGGCAATGGGGTGAACACCCACGAAGAATTCGCCGCACGCGTGATCGAGATGCTCGCCAGGGAGACCGGCTGCAGCCTGAGGGAGGCCGAGAACCATTTTGAGGCCCAGGCTGCCCGGGATGCCGCCGTCGAAGCGAGCGGTGTCCTCAAGACCGTCGCCGTGAGCCTCATGAAGATCGCCAACGACATCCGCTGGCTGGCTTCGGGGCCGCGTTGCGGTCTCGGGGAGATCCAAATCCCGTCCCTGCAGCCGGGCTCGTCCATCATGCCCGGGAAAGTCAATCCCGTGATTCCGGAGGTGGTGATCCAGGCGGCCGCCCAGGTCATCGGCAACGACACGGCCATCACCATCGGCGGGCAGTGGGGCGTGCTCGAGCTCAACACCATGCTCCCCCTCATCGCCCACAACCTCCTCCAGTCCATATCCCTGTTGACAAACGGGGCGGCTCTATTGAGGGAGAAATGCGTCACCGGTATCAAGGCCAACCGGGAGAAGTGTGAAGCGAATATCGAGCAGAGCCTGGCTCTCGTCACCCACCTCGTTCCTGCTTTGGGATACGATCGTGCGGCAGCCCTGGCCAAGGAGGCCTATGCAACCGGGAGAACCGTCCGACAGGTGGTCCTCGACAAGGGGGTGGTGCCGGAGGATGAGCTGGACCGGCTTCTGGCCCAGGGGTTGGAGCCGCAGGCACGGTTTCTGGTTTCCAGTTGATGGTTTCGAGACCTGGTTTTCGATCTGCAGGCAGGATGTGGAGCCGGAAACCGCTGGTGAATCGTGAAGCCAGGTGCCCCAGCCCAGCACCCAGAACCCAGTAACCAGCACCCAGCACCCAGAAACCAGAAACTAGAAACTAGAAACCAGAAACTAGAAACTAGAAACTAGAAACTAGAAAAAACGGTGTTTTCGGGAGGTTGAATTTGAGCACCACAAGCGTTCTCGGTGATCCCGGAATTTCCCGCCTCAAGCTTTTCATGGCTCTCTCACGTACTCCCCATGGCGTCTTGGATATGGCCACCCCGGCACTGGGTGCTCTGCTTTACCTGGGAACCGTGCCGCCTCTGCCCGTTGTTCTGCTTGGCATCCTGACGGCTTTCGCGGGCTACACGGCGGTCTATGCCCTCAATGACGTCGTGGACTACCGTGTGGACCGTGAGAAGGTCCAGAACTGCGGGCTGCCCGAAGCCTCGGGCGACCTCGATGCCGTGTGCGCGCGACATCCCATGGCTCAGGGACTGCTGAGCCTCCGGGAGGGAATCCTCTGGACCGTCTCCTGGGGAGCGGTGGCGCTCCTCGGAGCTTATCTGCTCAACCCGAAGTGCGCCGTCATTTTCATTGGCGGGTGCGTGGCTGAAGCCGTCTACTGCCTCATGCTCAGGGTGAGCTATCTCCGGACCCTGGTGAGCGGCGTCGTGAAGACCGCGGGTGGGATGGCGGCCGTCTATGCCGTGGCTCCCGACCCGTCGCCTTTCTTTCTTGTGGTCTTCTTCCTGTGGCTGTTTTTGTGGGAAGTCGGAGGGCAGAACGTCCCCAACGACTGGGCCGATATGAAGGAAGATAAGGAATTGCAGACCGACACCATTCCGGTTCGGTTTGGTGTGGAGATCTCTGCGTCGATTGTTGTCGTCACCCTCTCTGTGGCGGTCCTTTTGAGCGTGGTCCTCTATTGGGTCACTCCCGCGCAATTGAGCCCCCTATACCTGCCTGGTGTCGTTGGTGCGGGAATCCTCCTGCTGCTGCGCCCGGCCTCGCGGCTCAAAGCCGATCCACGTGTCCAGTCCGCTTCCGCTCTCTTCAACCAGGCCAGCACGTATCCTCTGGCGTTTTTCGTCGTGGTGCTGATCAGCGCGATCCTGGCCTGACTGGGATTGGACGACCGAGGCCGCCGGAAGCCGGGTGAAGCACGCCAAAACCCATTCACCGCAAAGACGCAAAGGTCGCAAAGAAGTGCAAAGGGATTTGGGTTGGCTCTCCTTTGCGTTCTACGTGCCTTTGCGGTGAGAGGCGGCACTGGAATTCACACAAAGATCCAGAGAATCAGGCTGTAGGAGCAGGCCGACAGCAGGGTCAGCACGGAGACGCTGGATGCGGCCAGTTCCACGTCGCCCCCGAGCTCTGCGGCCATGACGTAGGTAACGGTTGCCGGCGGAGAGGCCAGCAGGATGACCCCGGGGAGAATGAGCGGCTCCGGCACTTCGGCCCATTTCATCAGGAAATAGCCGATGACCGGCATGGCGATGAGCTTCAGAATTCCGATTTCCGCAAGTTCCTGGGCCTGGGAATGGAGCGATCTGAACGACAGGCTGGCCCCAATGAGGAGCAGGGCGGTGGGGAGCGCCATGCCGGCGAGGATGTCCAGGCCTTGCCTGACCGTGGAAGGCAGGGGGATGGACAGGGCGGAGGTGAGGCATCCGGCTGAAACCGCCACAATGACGGGGTTCTGGACCGTTCTGCGCAAGAGATCGAAGCCCGAGAGCCCTCTGCCTGCCGGGTTGTCCTGGAAGACGGTGAGGGAGAGGATGCCGAGCAGGTTCTGCCCGACGATGAGGAAGCTGCTGAGGATGGCCGTCCTCGCGAAATGAGTGGACCCCAGCGCGTAAAATGCAATGGCGTAAGCCATATAGCCGAGATTGCCGTGGAAGCTCGTCTGCAGGAAGGTCCCTTTGCTGGACCTGGCCACCTTGAATACGGTCGCCGTGAGCAGAGCGATGCTCGCCACGAGACCCAGTGTGGCCAGGAGGCAGAGGCCGGCACCGGGATGAAAGTACTCCCGAAAGGGAGCCTTGGCCAGGGCATTGAAAAGCATGGCCGGCATGGCTACATAGTAGACGATCTGATTGGCCGTCCGGGAGTAGGCGGGCTGTATCGTCCCCCTGAGCTTGAACACGTATCCGAGCAGGATGATGCTGAAGACCGGAATGATGGTGTTTGCCAGAACTTGCAACACGTCGTCTGCGGGTCCCTGAGTCTGTTGCGACCACCCTCCACTCGAGAGGTGGAGGTTCTTTGATCCAAATCTTTAAAATACTTGACCTTTGAGCGGGGTTTTAATACACGGTGCGTGGTTCAAGATAAAGCAGAAAATGTGGAATGGAGAATGAGAATGGCCAAGAACATTGAAGACGATCAGTTGATACAGGACTACGACGACGAGGGCGACCTGGGATTCGACCAGGGCGATGAGCTGGATTTTGCGGGCGATGAAGATCTTCTGCTTGAAGAGGGGGAAGAAGATGACGTGCTTCCTTCCGTGCTCTACAAGGGTGTCTCCCGCCCCAAGACGGATGACGACTGGCGCCAGTTGCTCCTGGAAGCCAGCCGGGAGGGCATTCCCACCTACTTCATCAGCGATTCCTACAAGGAAGGCGGCCTGATCGACCATCCCCAGTTCGGGCTGGGCGTGGTGAGCAAAGTCATTTCGACGAGAAAGATGGAAGTGATCTTCGAAACCAGCAAGAAGCTCATGGCCATGAATGCGACTCCTCCGGACACGATCAGCTGAGAATCGCTCGCTTCTCGTCACTCCCGGTTTCGCCTCTCGAGTTTCGGCTTTCTGGCTCCTGTTGGCCCGGTTGAGTCAGCTACGGAACCGATGAAAGCGAAGGGACCTCCTGCATCCTGGAACGCCGGGCGGGGCAGGAGGCCACGTAGCATCATTTGCGGTTTCGTTCAACGGCCGGGGCCAGGTGAGCCTGCACCTGCTCGACCAGAAACGGGAGCACCGATGGGCTCCCGGCAATCACATGGCCGTTGGTGAGGTAGTTCGGCTCCCCCCAGAAATCACAGACCTGCCCCCCGGCTTCCAGGATCAGCACACTCCCGGCCGCGACATCCCAGGGTGCCAGGCCCGGCTCCCAGAATCCGTCGACGCGGCCTGCAGCCACATAGGCCAGGTCCAGGGCCGCCGCGCCGGCACGCCGCAGACCGCTCACCTTCTCGAAGATCCCCTTGAAGCTGGCGAGATAAGGATCGATCAGCCCCTTGGCCCGAAAGGGAAACCCCGTCGCCACCAGGGCCTCGTGGAGCGGGACCTCGTCCCGTGCTCGAATCGGTTGACCGTTCAGAGTGGCGCCGTTTCCACGCCGGGCTGAGAAGAGCTCGCCCCTGATGGGGTCCAGCACCACCCCCAACATAGGATTTCCATCCTGCCAGGCACCAATGGAAACCGCCACGAAGGGAAATCCGTGGATGAAGTTCGTCGTTCCGTCCAACGGGTCGATGATCCAGGTGATGCCGTCTCCCAGCGGTCCCTGCGCGGATTCCTCCGCCATGATGGAATGGTCGGGAAATCGGCTTCGGATGGCCTCGATGATGAGAGCCTCGCTCGCACGGTCGACTTCCGTGACAAAATCGGAGGGTCCTTTGGAGTGAATGTCGGAGCGGGTGAGCCGGCCGATTCGTTCGCGAATGAGCTCTCCCGCCTTGAGAATGGCGGAATGAGCGATCTGTTCCATTTCTTTCGTCATGAGTCCTTTTCCTCTGCTCATTGAATGCAACCCTGCCGCGTTTTGCCCTTGACAACCTGAAGAATCCACGTCTATAGACCGGATTCTACAGCCAATCCAGAGGAAAAGCGCTCGTTTCTTCTGTTCCTCTCTGTTCCCACGCGAGTATTAGGCTCGATTTTGCGGTTTTCACTGCCGTGAGACGATGAAACGTTTTGAAGGAGCCCGGAATGACGTTTCAGGAATTGATCCTTGCATTGGACAAGTTTTGGTCCGACCGGGGCTGTGTCATTCAGCAACCCTACGACCTCGAGGTCGGGGCAGGAACCTTCAACCCCGCCACCTTTCTTCGCGTCCTTGGGCCGGAGCCTTACAAAGTGGCTTATGTCGAGCCGTCGCGCCGTCCCACGGACGGTCGTTACGGGGAAAACCCCAACCGGCTGCAGCACTATTACCAGTACCAGGTCATCATCAAGCCCTCTCCGCCGGATTCCCAGGGTCTTTATCTCGAGAGCATGAAAAGCTTCGGCATCGATCCCCTCGACCACGACATCCGTTTCGTGGAAGACGACTGGGAGTCGCCGACCCTGGGTGCATCGGGACTTGGCTGGGAGGTGTGGCTCGACGGCATGGAGATCACGCAGTTCACCTATTTCCAGCAGGTGGGAGGCATCGCCCTGAGCCCGGTGAGCGTCGAGCTGACCTACGGGCTCGAGCGGATTGCCATGTACCTGCAGGGCGTCAACAACGTCTACGACCTGATCTGGAGCGGCGACGTCACCTACGGGGATGTGCACCATCGGGGCGAGGTGGAATGGTCTCACTATAATTTTGAAGAAGCCAACGTCGAGATGCTCCTTCAACTGTTCAACATGTACGAGGCCGAATCCCTGCGAATGAATGAGCGCGGCCTGGTTCTTCCGAGCTACGACTACTGTCTCAAGTGCTCCCACGCCTTCAACCTGCTGGATGCACGAGGCGCCATCAGCGTTACCGAGCGAACCAACTACATCGCGCGCGTCCGCAATCTGGCCCGCTTGGTGGCGCACGCCTACGTCGCTCAGCGCGAGGCCATGGGCTATCCGCTCCTGAAAAAGGCGGGCTGACGCTGCCCCGACAGGGAGACGCGGCGACGGCTACCATGTGCAGTGGGTCAACAGTCAGTTCGAGTATGGAGGGTGATGTGGGAGCAGCGTTTTTTTTGGAAATCGGAAGCGAAGAAATCCCCGCGGGCTATGTCCTTCCCGCCTTGGAGGCCATGTCGGCCCAGATGACAAGGTTCCTCGACGAAAACCGCATTCAGCACGGGGAGCCTGTGACCTCAGCCACACCCCGCCGGCTGATCATCCATGTTCCGGATTTGGCGCTTCAGCAGGAGGCCTGCACCACCGAAATCATCGGCCCCCCCAGGCAGGCGGCTTATGATGCCGAGGGACGGCCCACCAAGGCTGCCGAAGGTTTTGCCCGGGGGCAGGGTGTGCGGGTCGAGGACATCCGGATCAAGGAAACCCCCAAGGGTGAGTACCTGTGCATCGTGCGCGAGGAGGCCGGAGTCGCGACCCGTGAGCTGCTCGAGAAGATGCTGCCCGAGCTCATTGCCCACATCCCTTGTCCCAAATCCATGCGCTGGGGCAGCCTCCCGGTGACCTTCACCCGTCCCATCAATTACGTCGTGGGGCTACTGGGCGGTGAAACGCTCAATTTTCAGTACGGGGACGTTCAGAGCGGAAACCGGTCGTTCGGGCATCGATTCATGAGTCCCCATTGGGTGCCCGTTGCAGACTATGCAAGCCACCTGGAAAACCTCAAGAAGCATTTCATCATTGCGGACATCGCTGAACGCAAGTCCCTGATCCGGGAAGGGATTCAGAAGGCGGCTGCCAGTGTCGGGGGGAGCATTCTGGAAGATGAAGACCTGCTGGACGAGGTCACCCATCTGGTCGAGCTCCCCCAGCCTTTGGTGGGGGAATTCGAGGAAAAATTCCTGAAGCTTCCGCCGGAGCTGCTCATCACCGTCATCAAAAAGCACCAGCGGTACTTTGCCATCAAGGACGGCAACGGGGCGCTGATGCGCTATTTCGTGACCGTCGCCAACACGAAGCCCAGGGATTTCGGCCTGGTGGCCGAGGGGAACGCGCGGGTGGTGCGGGCTCGCCTGGAGGATGCCAGGTTCTATTTCGAAGAAGACCAGAAGGTCCGGCTCGACAACCGGGCCGAGCAGCTCAAGGGCGTGGTCTTCCACTCGAAGCTCGGCACCAGCTGGGAGAAGGTCGAACGGTTCACGGCCGTTGCCCGCTGGCTGGGTGAGCGGCTGGCGCAGGCTTCCATGGATGCGCTCCTGCGGGCGGCCTACCTCTGCAAGGCGGACCTGGTCACCGGCATGGTGGGCGAGTTTCCTGAGCTGCAGGGGGCCATGGGGCGTGCCTACGCCCGGCTTCAGGGGGAGTCCGACGCAGTCTGCGAGGCCATCTTCGAGCACTATCTGCCCAACCGGGCGGGCGGGCCCATTCCAGAGAAGATCGAGGGGTCGCTCCTCAGCATGGCCGACAAGATGGACACCATCGTCGGGTGCTTCGGGGTGGGGTTGATCCCGACGGGTGCGGCGGATCCCTTCGCGCTGCGGCGCCAGACGCTCGGCATCATCCGGATCATCCTCGAAAAGCCCCTCCAGGTCTCACTTTCCGATTTCATCGACCAGGCGATGCCCCTGCTGGCCGCCAAGATGACCGAGCCCCGGGATAGCGTGAAGCGAGGGGTCCTCGAGTTCTTCCACGGCCGTTTGCACCACTACCTGGTGAGCCAGTACGGATACAGTGCCGACGTGGTGGATGCCTCCCTGGCCGTCGGCATCGACGACCTGGTGGGGGCCGTGGCGAGAACCAAGGCCTTGGCGGCCTTCAAAGCCCGGCCGGATTTCGAGAGCCTGGCCGCCGCGTTCAAGCGGGTGGTGAACATCATCAAAGAGCCCGAGACCGCACCGGTGAATGCCGACCTCTTCGCGGGAGCCGCCGAGCAGACCCTTTTCATGAACCTCAGCGACACCGAGGGCATCGTGCGCCAGTGCGTTGGCAACGGGGACTACGACGGCGCTCTGGAGGCCATGGCCCGACTCAAGGGATTCATCGACTCGTTTTTCGACTCTGTTCTGGTCATGGACAAGGACGATGCAGTGCGGCGCAACCGGCTGGCCCTGCTCACCCGCATCCACGACCTCTTCACCCAGGTCGCCGACTTCAGGAAGATCCAGACGGGTTGATCCATCCTTCTCAACGTGGGCAGGAGCCAAGGCCATGGCACTGGCTCCTGCCCGCAACCTCACCAGATGACCTTCCCGCTTCACCTCTAAGTACACATCCACAGAATAAAGTGTCCATTGAATAAGCACGTCATCCCCGCATGCTTTTGGCGGGGATCCAGAGATTTGAAGGCCTCTGGATTCCCGCCAGGGACACGCGGGAATGACGACATAACCGGTCATTCAATTCTGTGGAGATGTACTAAGCTGCATTTCCAGAACTCGAAACGGACCGGATAGGCAAGGAGCCCCAGAAGGACAGACGTGAAGACGCCTCCGATCATGGGGGGCGCGCTGCGCTTCATGACCTCGGCGTCGGTGCCTGGAGACCACATGATGGGGATGAGTCCAAAAAAGGTCGTGGCGACGGTCATGGATTTGGGCCGGATTCGCTTCGCGGGCCCCCAATGCTTTTGACTTAAGGGGTGGCACGGGCTAAGCGGAGCTTGCCCGTGGTGGAGAAGTCACGCATGGGCAAGCTCCGCTTAGCCCATGGCACCCGACCCGACCGGGCAGATGGGCTCAATTCAACAGCATTGTCGCGGGTCCCTGGAGGACGTCGGCAGGAATGAATACCGGGGCGCGGGGAATTCTCCGGACGATTCCGCTTTTATGAGCCCGTGGGGGTGAGTCGGGCCGGAGTGATCATCGCCAGCGATTATTCGGAGGAAGAGAGCGCCTTGGATTTCCTGGAAATGGGGGCGCGCCGGTTCATCAAAAAACTCATCATATGCGGCAGTTGCTCTCGCTCGTTCGGGAGGTGTTCGACGAGAGGAAGGCAGCGGAGCTTGAATGAGGTTCAGACAGTCTCGAGAGACACTCACCCGGCTATGGGCTGGCGAGCGCAAGCCCCTCCATCTGATCCGTTCCGGATTTCGTCCAGACGTGCCTCTCTCCATTGCTCAACCGCCCTGGACCAGAAGCGCCGGTGCCCGGGCGTGCCGCCGAGGCCTTTGCGGCCGAAACGGAAGTTGATTTCGATGAAGACCGGCTCTCCCGAGTCGGGGAACATGAGATCGAATCCTGCCACGTCGATAGCCGTCCGGTCGCAGAAGGCCCGAACCGCATCGATGCCCCTCTGCTGAAGGTCCGGTCGTTTTTCATGGTCCAGCCGGCCGCCGCGGCACACGTTGTTGTAGAAGCGGCCGCCCCCGATGCGAAAGTAGCTCACGGCCTGCCTGCCATAGACCACCACGCGCAAATCCATCCCCCCGTGATGCACCCACCGCTGCAGCAGCATGGGGCGATCGCTGGGCAGCCGCTCCACGCATCGGGCCAGGTCGGCCGGCGTCCGTATGGGAAAGACCGTGCTTCCCCCTCCGCCCGTGTCGCCCTTGAGGACGCAAGGATAGCCTCCGGGTGGATCATGGCTGGTGGCGTGCTCCATCAGTTCCGTGGCATTCTGGAACGTGACGCTTTCAGGGTGACGCACTCCCTGGGCTCCGAAGAGGGTGGTCTGACGGGTTTTCCCGCAGTAGTCGAACCGGGCGTCCAGCCGAGGAAACCAGGAGCGACACCACTGTGTGATGCTGCGATAACGTCGTGGCGTCACATAGCTCGGGATCAGAACACCCGCCGCAGACTTCAGGATCTCCTGGGTTTTGGGGTCCTCCAGGGGCGAGAAGACCGGGAGGTTTTCCTCCATGGGGATTCCGGGATGGAACGAGACGAAATAGGGTTCTTGCATTGTATTCATCCCATGAGATCTCTATACTCCGGATCTGACCGCAACCGGTACCACGCTCCCGCGACTCTTGGAGCACTCAGCCGCAAAGAGGGTTTAACCCATGATGTCGAGCCAATTCAACGACGAGCAGCCTGGCTGCCTCGAATACACCATAACCCATTTCAAGGAGATTGCACGGCAGAACCGATTTGCCGAAAACAACTCCATCGATCACGATGCAGCCCGTTGCGTCATCTGCCATGCCGATCTCATTCCCCGGGACGCGTTCCTCACCTACCTGGACGTGATCACCCCTTGCATCAAGGTGAGGCGCCCCAGGCTGGACCAGGGTCTGGTGGATGCAATCAACGAGGACCTGGCTCTGCTCGGGGAGGATTTCCGGGTTTCCCTCGATTCGTTGCGGCAGGGGGATGAAGCGTCCCGGCAGTGCTGGATGGACTGGATCCGGACGGCGCTCGCCACCGGCCTGGGACTCCTTTCGGTACACAGCCCCACGAGCCTGGACTTCGATCTGGATGAGGAAGAGGACAGAGGGATGGGATTCGCCATCGAGGAGAAGGTTCAGGAAATCCTGAGGGCTCAGCTTGCCGGCGGCCTGGATTGACTCATTCCCGCTTCTCTTCGGGGAGCTGAGTCGGGCAGACCCTCCGCCGCCGTTGGAGCGTTTCTGCCGGGGGCTCTCCGAAGAGCGCTTCGCAGGAACTGGAGAAGCGCAGGTATTCGTCGGCGTTCCGCAGCCATTCATACCGCTTGAAACGTGCCAGGCTCACGGTGGGTGAGTCATCAAAGTAACATGCAACGAGTGAGGAACTGGGGCGGTGAGTTGCTCATGGACTCATGTGTCGACAGATCTTTCATCTCTGAGAACTGACAGTCAGAAACGGACCGCTCAGATCAGGTTCCGGGGATGCATCGAAACAACGCACCGTTTGCCGCGGGAGGGGAA
>Ga0105106_10000856_pt1 | contig 21631 bp, 13 predicted proteins | sample PPLLaktember2015_5_FD_79109 | JGI IMG/M metagenome (GOLD analysis project Ga0105106, IMG submission 79109) | Freshwater sediment microbial communities from Prairie Pothole Lake near Jamestown, North Dakota, USA - PPLs Lake P8 Core (1) Depth... | ecosystem: Environmental > Aquatic > Freshwater >...
CCAGTCGATGTCGGTCGGCCGATCGAACAGCCGGCCGCCGTCGCGCCCGCGCTGCCCCACGGTCCCGAGCGTCATCACGAGCTTGCCGTCATACGTGAACTTCCAGATGACGTGCTGCTGGTCATCGAAGATCCAGACATGACGGTCCGGATCGTAGGGGTTCATCTTGATCTTGTGCGGGCCGCGGCCACAGGCGGTCTGCGAGAACATCTGGTCGAGGTGCGGCCAGTCCTGGACGATCCTGCCGTCCCGGTTCACCACGAAGACCGAGTGGTGCCAGCGTCGCTCCCAGCCGCGCTTCTCGACGGTTTCGCAGGTCGCGCTCAGGCCGTCGGTGTTGCCGGTGGCGTTGCCGCGCGAGGGTCTCAACATGGAGTACGGGGTCCACGGCTTTGCGCCCGGCGGCAGGGGCAGCTCACCCCGCTGGGCAATCCAGATGCGGTCCGTCGTCTCGGCATAGACGGCGCCCACCGATCCCCACGTCCATCCGTCATGCTTGACGCCGTCAGCACCGTCGGGCAACGGCTGCGGCCAGTTCTCGACGATCTCGTACGGGCCGAACTCTTCCTGGCCACCCTTCTCCTGTGTACTGGCAGCGGGCGCCGCGGCGGGCGCAGATGCCGTGGCAGCGGAGGTGCCGGCCGGTGCGCTGCAGGCGGCCAGCAGCGTCGTGCTCAGGCATGGCAGGACGACTGCCATCGGAATCGCCCACCGTCGTTGACGCATCATGGCTCCTCCTCTGATGGAACGGCTGAGGTCTGCGGGCCTTCGCAACCGCGCGGATTCTAACGACGCGATATGTCGGCTAGCAATGGCCGCGACGAACTCCCTGTAGACAAACCGTAGACAAACGCTAGACATCCTTTGACACTGCTGGCGCGCGCGATGGCGTTACCCTCGCGCCACGAGATTCACTCGACAAAAGGAGGCGCTTCATGGGCGCTGCGGCGCGGCTCTTCGTGTTCGGCGCGTGTCTGACCCTGGCTACGGCCTCGTCGGCCTTGGCTCAGCAACGCGGCTCGATCGTCGGCAAGGTCTCGGACCCGGATGGCCTGCCGTTACCCGGAGCAACGGTGACCGTGGCCCAGGCCGCCACAGGGTTCACGCGGACCACCGTCACGGCGGAAACCGGCGCCTTCTCGGTTCCCAACCTGGACCCCGGCACCTACACGCTGACGGTGGAGATGCCGGGGTTTGCCGATCTCAGGCGCACGGATCTCCTGCTCACCGCCGGGCTCACCATCACGCTGGACCTCAGGGCCGAGGTGGCCGGAGTCAGAGAGGCGGTGGTCGTCACCGGCGAGTCACCGCTCGTGGAGAAGACCAGCAACCAGATTGGCGGGAGCCTGTCGCGCAAGGAGATCGAGGACGTGCCCTCGAACTTCCGCAACTTCACCGCGCTGACGCAGCTCATTCCAGGCATCACACCCAACCCGGCCGCGTCGACCTTCGAGGGCGGCCAGGTGGTGGCCAATGGCTCGCCCTCGCAGCAGAACGTCTACCTGGTCGACGGGATGTACAACAACGACGACCGCCTCGGTGGCAGCCAGGGCACGCAGGTCCGCGTCGTGCTCGACAACATCGAAGAGTACCAGGTGCTGTCCAACCAGTACAGCGCGGAGTACGGTGGGGGGGCGGGCGCGATTATCAACATGGTGACCCGCGGCGGCACCAACGCGTTCAACGGCCGCGCCTACACGTACTTCCGTGACGACACCTTCAATTCGCGCAACGCGCTCCTGCCAGACGATGCGCCCAAGCCCCCGGAGCGGACGCTCCAGAGCGGCTTCGGGCTGGGCGGCCCGATCGTCCGCAACCGCGCGCACTTCTACTTCACCATCGAGAACGACCAGGAACAGATTGCCGGATTCAAGACGTTCCCGGCGGCTGCGGCGCCCCTGGCGACGGACATGCTCGGCGAGTTCAGCGTGGACGCGTTCAACTACTTCGCCCGCGGTGATGTGCAGCTGAACCAGAACAACTTCATCAACGTCCGGTGGATGCTCGAAACGGCCCCGACCAAGGGCGAGGGTTTCAACACCAACAACCAGACCCTCGACGCCCAGACGTGGGAGAGCGACTGGGATCACATGCTCAGCGGCACCTACACGTCCGTGCTGACCGATCGCGCGTCGAACGTGATTCGCCTCGGCGTCATCAGCGAGGACCTGGGGACGGGACAGCAGACCTACTTCGACGACGACGTGAACTTCGTGGGGTTTGCGGGACGCGACCCCCTGAGCATCCCGGCGTCGAACGTGCACCCGAGCTACGTGGCGGGCGAGGGCGGGTCGATGGTGAACACCATCATCCACACCTACGTCTTCGACGAGTCGTTCAGCTACTTCGTCCCGGAGTTGTGGGGCGGCGAGCACACCTTCAAGGCGGGCGGCGGGATCAGCTTCAACCGGATGGAACCCCGGACCACCGTCGATTCGGGCACCTTCACGTTCCGCCAGGACACGCCCTACCATCCGAACAACCCCGCCTCCTACCCGTTTCAGTTCGAGATCGCCATCGGCCCCCCGGGCGTCAACGGCTTCGACGTGTTCTCGCGGGACCGGCGCTACTACTTCTTCGTCGAGGACAAGTGGCGCGTGGCCAACAACCTGACGCTCAACCTCGGGCTGCGCTACGACAAGCAGCGTCAGACGCCCGCGAGCAGCGACGACTTCGGCCCGCGCGCGGGCTTCGCCTGGGACATCTTCAGCACGGGCAAGACCGTCGTGCGCGGGGGCTTCGGCAAGTTCTACAACTACGTGCCGGTGGTGCTCGACCTGACGCACCAGCAATCGGGTCTCGTCACGCAATTCCCGACCATCGCGATCAGCGACCCGAACAGCCCTGTCCTCAGGCCCGACGTGGCGACGGATTCGGCCGGGAATCCCGGCATCGCGGTTCTGAGCGCCGCCGGCCAGGCGGAGATCAACCGGCTGCGCGGCACCGCCTTCAACCGTAATCCGCGCCTGGACAGCGACGACCGGCAGCTGCCCTATCAGTGGTCGTGGAGCCTGGGCATCAGCCACGAGCTGTTCGCCAACGCGGCCGTGTCGGTGGACTACGTCGCCAACGCCTCGCGGGACCAGATCGGCGTCGTGGACATCAACGAGCCGGTCAACCGCGTCCGGCCCGGCGTCAACGGCTTCGACCCGAACGGCGAGCTCATCCCGGCCGAGGCCCGCAACGTCGCCTACCAGCGCGTGCTGCAGACGCAGACGCGTTCGGAGTTCGACGGCGACTACAAGTCGCTGCAGGTGTCCTTCAACCGGCGGATGGCCAACCGCTGGAGCACGCGGGTGGCCTATACGGTGCAGAAGAGCAACTACGTGGGCATCGGCAACCCGGACGCGCGCCGGGTCTGGCTGGACAACGACCTCCGGGCCGATTATGGCCGCTTCCAGTTCGATCGCCGTCAAGTCCTGGCGATGAGCGGCAGCTACAACCCCTGGCGATCCCTGACCATCGCGGGCGTCCTGAGCGCCATCACGGGAGCCCCCGTCAACGAGACGGTCGGGAGCGATATCAATGGCGACCAGGACAACAACGACCGGCCCATCCAGGGCATCAACGACCTGACACGCCCCATCCTCTCCGAGGTCGACAGTCAGGGCCGGGCCGTCATCAACGGCCTCAAGGGGCCGGAGTCGGTGCTGCTCGATGTCTCGTTCCGCTACCAGCTGCCTCTCGGGAAGGGGTTCGACAGCCTCGACCTCTTCTACGACATCTTCAACCTGTTCAACCGGACGAACTACGTGCCGCCCACCGGCAATCGCTCTTCCGGGGCCTTCATGGTCCCGACGGCGGCCCAGTTCCCGCGCCAGATGCAGTTCGGCGTGCGCCTGAGGTTCTGATGGGGTGTCGGGTTGAAACGACGAGCGCCACGTGGCGCGCCTGTCTGGTGGCGACTATCCTCCTCTCCTGGACGACGGTCGCCGCCGCTCAGATGGAGCTGGCGATCTTCCAGGGCACGATCAGGGACGAGGCCGGGGCGCCGCTCGAGGGCGTCACGATCCGCCTGCGCGACCTGGGGCGCGGACGGGAAACCGTGCTCAAGAGCGACAAGAACGGGCGCTTCTACCGCCGCGGCCTGGCCGCCGTGGAATACGAGATGGTGGTGGAGAAGGACGGCTATCAGCCGATCAACGACAAGGTGCGGCTGGTCACCGGCAATGAACCGCCCCGGCTCGACTTCAAGCTCGCCAAATCCGCACCGGCGGGGGCCGGCGAGTTCGCCAAGGCGGTCGCCGCCTACAACGCCGGCGACTTCGCCGGCGCGGCACAGATGTTCGAGGCCGCGCTCGCGAAAGCGCCGAACCTTCCCGAGGTGCGGATCAACCTCGCACTCGCCTACCTGCGCCTGAACCGCCCGGCGGACGCCGCCGCGCAACTCGAGCAGGTGGCAGCCGCCGGGTCGACAGACGCGCGCGTGCAATTCCAGCTCGGCGGCGCCTACGTCGACATGAAGCAGCTCGACAAGGCCGTCGCCGCGTTCGAGGCAGGCCTCGCCCGGCAGCCGGATCTCAAGGAGCCCACCGCGTGGGAGGCCGCGGTGACGCTCGGCGCGGTGTACTTCGCCAGGGGCGAGGCGGACAAGGCCGCCGGCCAATTCGAGAAGGCACTCGTCGTCCGTCCAGACGCCGCGGCCCCGATGCTCGGCCTCGCCAAAGTGTATTCGAGCAAAGGGGACGTGCAGAAGGCGTTGGAGCTGTTCGACAAGGTCGTCGCCACCCACCCCGGCACGCCGGAGGCCGAACAGGCTGCGATGTTCATCAAGGAGCTGCGCAAGGAGGAGGTGTAGCCGTGACGAAGAGACTGATCGTGACGGTCGCCGGGTTGGCGTGCCTGCTGACGGCAGGCGCGATCGGGCAGACGCCGTCGGAAAAGGGCGGGGGGAACGAGACCGGCCCGTACGATGTCGTCCCGGGCTGGCCGCAGAACTACTGCGGAGCGGGCCACATCATCGGCTCGACGGCGGGCATCTGGGCGGAATCGCCGGATCGCGTGTTCATCTTCAGCCGCGGCTGCCTGCCGGAGCTCACGGAGACGCGTGGCGCGGCCACCAGCTTCATCCCGAGCCGCAACGCGTCCGGCTACGACCTCTCGCAGAAGGACCCGGCCCGCCACCCGCGCTGGGATCACATCGTCAACATCGTGGACCGGAACGGCCGCCTCGTGGAGTCGTGGGAGCAGCACAACAAGATGTTCGTGCGCCCCCACCGCGTGCTGATCAATCCCTACGACCCCGATCGCCACGTCTGGCTGGTCGACGATGGGGCTCACGCCATCTACAAGTTCACGAACGACGGCAAGACGCTGGTGATGACGGTGGGCACGCCGATGCAATCGGGCAACGACGAAACGCACTTCAATCGCCCGACCGACGTGGCGTGGCTGCCGGACGGTACGTTCTTCGTGAGCGACGGCTACGTCAACACCCGCGTCGTCAAGTTCGACAGGAACGGCAAGTTCATCATGACGTGGGGACAGAAGGGCAACGAGCCTACCGAGACGCGGCCCGGCTACATGAACACCGTCCACGCGATCGCCATCGACAAGAACCGCCGCGTCTACATCAGCGATCGCGCGAACTCGCGCATCCAGGTCTTCGACGAGAACGGCAAGTTCCTCGACGCGTGGCCGAACATCCGCCGGCCGTATTCGATCCTGCTGTCCGAGGATCAGCACCTGTGGGTCGCCGACGGCATTACCCAGAAATTCCTCAAGTACGACCTCAACGGTCGGCTGTTGTACTCGTGGGGCACGTTCGGAGCGTTCCCCGGGGGCTTCTGGGGCGTCCACCAGTTCCACGTCGACACCGAAGGCAATCTCTACACCGCGGACGTGCACGTCGGCCGCCCGCAGAAGTTCCGCCCGAAGGCGGGTGCGGATCCGGGCACGCTCGTGGGGCGCTACATGAGGGCGACGACCAACTGAAACGTTGTCACAAGAAACCACGAAGACACGAAGGGCATCACGAAGAACACGAAGTCATCTTGGGAAACACGCGGGACATCCCCAAGAGAGGCTTCGTGCCCTTGTTCGTGTCCTTCGTTCTTCGTGGTTTCTTTCGTGCTCAGCAGCCACTACAGCAGCAGCTGATACCCGCTGCCGTGGACGGTGACGATGTAGCGCGGTTCGTGGGGTCGGGGCTCGAGCTCGGTCCGGAGCTTCGCGATGTAATTGTCCACGGTGCGCGTCACCGACAGCTGGTGGTAGCCCCACACATCCCGCAGGAGCTGCTCCCGGCTCACCACCTCGTTCCGGTGGGCCGCGAGATAGCGCAGCAGCTCGAATTCGCGGGCCGAGAGGGCGATGCGCCGGCCCCGGCGGAGCACGAGCCGCTGCCGGGGCCTCACCGTCACGTCGCCGAACGAGAACTCCTCCCCGCTGTTGGCGCGCCAGTCGTCGCGCCGCACCTGTGCGCGCACGCGCGCCAGCAGCTCCCGGACGCTGAAGGGCTTGCTCACGTAGTCGTCCGCCCCCACGTCGAGCCCCTGAACGCGATCCCGCTCGTTGGTCAGCGCGGTGAGCATGATGATGGGAACACGTGCGCCACGGTCGCGGAGGCGCCGGCAGACGTCGAAGCCACTCATCCCGGGCAGCATCACATCCACCAGGACGAGCGCGTAGGCGTGACGCTCCATCGCGTCGAGCCCCGCCTCGCCCGATTCCACCGCCGTGACCCGGTAACCCTCGAACGCGAGGTTGTCGGTCAGCATGGCGCGCATCTGGAGTTCGTCCTCGATGACCAGGACCTCACGACCCTCGAGGACTCCGGCGGCTTCACGGATCATGTCGTGGCCTCCCGCGGGGTGGCGGTCGAGATCGGTGTGCTGCCCGATGGCGAAGGGTCCGGCTCGCGCGGCAGCGTGACGCGGAACGTGGAGCCGACTCCGAGCGTGCTCGACACTTCGACGCAGCCCCCGTGGGCGTGGACGAGCTCGCGGACAATCGGCAGGCCGAGGCCGAACCCTCGCCGGCGCGACGCCTCGGCTCCGCGATAGAACCGCTCGAAGATGCGCGCCTGGTCGCCGGGCGCGATCCCGACACCGCGATCGGCGACCTCCACCACGGCGTGGGTGCCGTGGGCGCGGATGCGGACGGTGATGTCCCGGAGGGTATCGGAGTACTTGACGGCGTTGTCGAGGAGATTCACGACCACCTGCTCGAGCGCCGCCGGATCCGCCCGCACGATGGGCCCCGGCCCGTGGAGATCCACGTGAAAGGCGACCGGGGGTCCCGAGACCCCGTGCGCAAACGCCTCGACGGTCTCCTGCGCGAGTGCGGCCAGGTCCACGCGGTCGAACTCGTACTGGCGCGGCTGCTGCACGCACGAGAACTCGAGCACCCGCTGCACGAGCGACGACAGCCGGGCCGTCTCACTCTGGATGATGCCGAGGTACTGCGACAGCTGCTCCGGCGATCGCACACGGTTCATCTGGAGCGTCTCGGTGGCCGCGCTCAGAGCCGAGAGCGGGGTCTTGAGCTGATGGGACACGTGAGCGACGAAGTCCCGCTGCATCCCGGTCAGCTCCTCCGACCGGCGGTGCGCCTGCCATGTGAAACCCAGGGCCACCAGCATGAGCGCGATCGTGACGAGCGTCGGCCAGTAGCCCGGGCTGGCCCCCGCCGCCGCCACGAGCGTGGCCGGGGCCATGACCTCGATGGCCCAGGCGCGGGGCTCGACGCCGGCAGCGAGCCGCGACTGAATGTCGTCCGCCGGATAGAACTGCATGGGGAACGACACCGTGGCGTCCACCGCACTGGCCGCGGTCGGACCGAAGACGACGCGGCCGCGCTCGTCGGTGACGCGCAACTGGAGCGGGACGTCGGTGTCGCCACGCCGACCGAGCAGCGCGTGGATCCGCGAGCGCCCGGCCGCGTCGAAGAGCCGCGCGCCGACCTCCGTGGGATCGACGACGAAGCCGAGGATGGCGAAGTACTCGCGTCGTTCGGCATCCACCCAGAACAGGCGCAGGAACACCTCGTGACGCGCCTCCGGTCCGACGTTCGCCGCGGCGACGTAGATTTGCTGCGTTCCCGCGTGCTGGCGGGCCAGGTCCCTGATGGCGCGGCCCAGCGCAGGGTCACGCGTGAACGGGCGCTCGCGACCGTAGAACACCACCTCGCCCGGCGCGGTGGGTTCGGTCTGGGCGTGCCAGGCGAAGAACCGGTCCACGTGCGGGTAGTCGCGCAATCCGGCAGCGAATTTCTCGGCGACGAGATCGAGCCTCCCGGCGCGAAGATCCGGATGGTTGACCGCGGTCAGCGTCTCGAAGACCGGACCATCGAGCGTGCGGCGGAGGTCCTGAGCCACATCGGCCGCGGCCTGCTCGCTGATATGCCTCAGGATGACGCGCGTCTGGGATTGAAGCGCCGAGATCGCCCGGTGCTGCAGAAAGAACACCAGCACGGCGGCGCAGGCCGTGGCCGCGATGGCCAGCGCCATCGGATGTGCTCGCCAGGCTCGATGGTTCAGCCGCACGATGGTGCCTCCCGCAGGGACGCTACGCTCGTGCAACGTCAGTGTCAAGGTCCGGCAGCACGCTCCGGCGACACCGGCTCGACAGGCAGGAGCGCGCCTAGCGCGGCGCGCCCGGGGTGGTCATCCGGCGCTGCATGGTCAGCACCATCTCACGCAAGGCCGCGATCTCGCCGGCCTGCTGTTCAAGCCTGGCATCCTGCGCCGCGCGCTCGCGTTCGAGGCGCTGCACCTCGGCCAGCAGCAGCGTCGGCAACACGTGATACTGCACCGTCTCGATCTGGCCGTCAGGCCCGCGCGCGACCAACTCGGGCAGCACCTCCGCCACCTCTTCGGCGATGAGGCCGTACTGCACCGGCGTCGAGCCGTCCGCGAACGGCCGCTTGTAGGTGAACTGCACGGGCCGCAGGTCGAAGATGGCCCGGCTGGCCGCGCCGAGGTCTGCGATGTTGTCCTTCGTCCGGCGGCTGGACGACACGGTGCCGAGCTGCCCGTTCGCGTCGACCATGACCTGAATGGCGTTGGCCGCGCCGGTGGTGACGCCGCGGATGCCGCCGATGAACGCGCGGCTCAGGCCCGTCCCCACTCGAAGCGTGCTCGATTCGCCGGGGGCAGCCGCGTCGGCGGAGATGTAGATGTTCCCCCCACCCGTCTGAAGGCCTTCGCCAGACCTCTGGCCGATCGCGATGTTGTTGTCGCCACCCGCGAGATCCGGCAGCGCTCCATCGCCGATGGCCGTGTTGTTGATGCCATTCGTGTTCAAGGTCAGGGCGGATGCACCAAACGCGGCGTTGTTTCGGCCGTCGAGGTTGGCCTGCATCGCGGCGTCGCCCACTGCCGTGTTGCTGTAGCCGATCGTGTTGTTCCTCAGGGCGTAGGACCCGACAGCCGTGCTGCGATCGCCGGTGCTGTTGTCACGCAGCGCCTGGGCGCCGACGCCCGTGTTGCTGTGGCCCGTGGTGCTGAGGCTGAGCGCCGCGCTGCCGACGGCCGTGTTCTGGTATCCCGTGGTCGCGGCCGCCAGGGCCGACCAGCCGGCCGCCGTGTTGTTGCTGCCTGTCGTCGCGGCCGTCATGGCGATATCGCCGATCACCGTATTCGAGTTCCCGATGCCGTGGTTGTGATCGCCCCGTGCCACGGTGGGCGACGCCCCTGAGCCGGAGAAGTTCACCGAAATGGTCACCTCGCCGCCTGCCACCCCGCCAGTGAGCCCAGGGCCCGCCGTCACCTGCGTCACGAGGCCGCCGGCCGGTCGCGGCACGAGGAGTGCGGGGTCATTGCCCCCGAGTACGAACTGGCCATCGTTGCCCGAGCTATCCCGCCACGTCCCGCTGGCGCTGGGCAGCGTGACGGTGGCGTCCAGGTGCACCGGCGCGCCACCCGGCGTCGTCACGATGTTGATACCGAGGCCGATGGTGCCGTTGGGGTTGACCACGGCGGTGCCCACCACCGGCGCGCGCTGCGCGCCCGTGATGGGTCCACACTGGTTGTCCCACCCGTCGAGCGTGTAGACGGCGCCGGTCTGCACGACGGTGACGGTGATGATGTTGCAGAACGGCCGCAGCTGCCAGGCGAACGTGCCGATCGGCTGGGCGGACGCGCTCGCCGCGAACGCGCTGATGACAAGAGTGGCAACGACTGGGAGAAGAAGGCGGCGATTGGTCATGTCAAGGTTCCTGGGTTGAGATCCGGCCAGGGGAAGGGCCAAGCGTCAACGAGCATAGACCAAGCAGGCGCGAAGGTGGCTCGCGTAGTGTGGTTGAGCTTTGAGGTCGCCCGTCACCAGCGGCGCGCGTCGCGAACCGTCAAGCATCCCGGCAGTCTCGGCGCCCTCGCCGGTTCCACCGGGCGGGATGGCGTGCCCACGGCCGCACTCCGACGGCCGAGATCGAAAACCACGGCTCGACCGGCGTTGGAGAAACGCTCGGCCGCGGTGATGGTGCCAAGCTCGCTCAGAGTGCTCAGCAGGCGCCCGTCGAATCCCTCCGGCACATCATCGAATCTGAAACCCAGGTAGACGAGCGCACGCTGCCGGCCGGTCAGTGCGGCGCTCAGCTCGTTGGCCGGGCACTCCGCCCGCGCAGCGGCGAAGCCCACGACGAGAATGGGACTCCCGTCCGAGAGGCGGCTGCCCGCGTCCTCGTGGTTCGTGATCGGAACGCCGCCGTACCACCAGATGGCGGGCAGCCCGAGCTGTGTCGTGATGAACACGTCGCCCGGCCTCTGGCGCTGCAGCAGCCACGCGATCGCCGCGCGGTCGTCGAGCTGATGGTTGTCGTCGCTGGCATAACGGCGGAGGTCCACCCGCAGGAACTCGGCGCCCGGCCGCGCGACGTCCACCCCCACCCACACGCCGGCGGCGACCAGCGCCAGTGCACCCACCGCAGTTACCCATCGACGGCGCGCCACGGCGGCCGCCGCCCACTGGAACGCGCGATCCACCAGCAGCGCGATGCCGACGTAGAGGGCCGGCAACGCCCAGATGGACAGCCGTTCGAACAGCGGCACGATGCGGAGTGCCGCGAGTGCCACAGCCGACACAGGAACGGCCGCCATCAACGCCCCACGCGTGGGAACGGAGCCGAGCGCGAAGCCGCCGGCCGCAAGCAGCCAGAACATCACCCACAAGCGGCTGCCGCCGGGGTTCACCGCCAGGGACTCGAGCCGGCTGGCCACCCACAGCAGCCGCTCGCCAAGACCGGCCGACGCGGGCGGCATGGCAAACGCCCAGTAGCCGGCAAGGTACTCGCTCCCGAGCGTCACTCGGATGGACAGCGCGTAGTGGAGGCCGAACGACGCCAGCCACAGCAGCCCCGGAATCGCCGCGCGCGCGGTTCCCTGCCACCCGTCGCGACGGAAACACACCACACACAGCACCACGGCACACGCGGGCGTCACCAGCAGCGCGCCATTGGCCAACCAGTGCCCGACGGCGGCCACGATCCACCAGGTGGTGACACGAGGGTTCAAAGCACGCGGGTTCAAAGCACGGAGGTTCAAAGCACGGAGATTCGTCGCTTCGCCGCCCCGTTCCAGCGCCCACGCGGCCAGCACCGGCAGCAGCAGCCCCCAGAAGGCGTCCGCCGAGTAGGGCTTCAGCTCGATGCTGTTGTAGATGAGCCACGGGCCGAAGGAACACAAGCCCACGAGGACAGCCGCGCCAGGGCGATTCATCCAGCGATGACCGGCCCAGAGCGCGGTGGCGATGATGCCAATCCCGAACGCGAGGGGCGGCCATCGGAGGGCCAGCTCGCCCGTGCCCCAGGCCACCACCATCGCGCGCTCCAGCCACAGCCATCCGAGGGGCGCGGTCTGCCCGAGCCAAAGCGCGCCGCCAAGCTCGGTGAACCCGCGGCCGCGCACGTTGATGGCGATCATCTCTTCGTCCAGCCAGAGCGGCCGACCCGCGGCCCACAACGTGATGCGCAGCCCGACGCCGACGAGCGCGAGGATGAGGGCGGCGTCAAGCCACCGGGGCCAGCGTCTCCAATCGCGAAGCCGGAGCCACGCCTGCCTCCGCTCGTCGGGCGTGGAGATCAGCCAGGCGGCAGCCGCGGTGACGAGCGCCACGATGGCGGCGGCATACCAGCGGCGCGACGACAGCCGGATCGATCCCAGGCGAAGGAGGAAGCCTCCGGTGACGGCGACGGTCATGGCCCATGTCGCGGCCAGCGCGGACAGGGCCAGCAGCGAGCGGCGCACGCGCGCGCGTGTCGATGGAGTCACCGGCAGGTCCGACGAGGCGCCTCGCCGCCGGGAGGCACGGCCCGCACCTCCAGGTACTGCACCGTCGGCGGCATCGTCGGCGCGAGCGTGACGGAGGCGCGCAGCTGACCGCGCTCGCAGGTGAGGAGCCAGTCGCCGCGCAGCGGGTTCTCGATGTCGTCGAAGCCGTCCGCCGCGCGGCAGGCGCCGACCTGCGCGCGCAGCCGCTCGATTTCTGCCCGGCGGCGGTCCTTCGATCGATCCAGGAACAGGTTCACGGCTGCGATGCGGTCGGCCACGGCATCGTCCCACCGGGCGACGAGCATGGACGCGCTGTCTTTGGCGGCAACAAGGGCGGGCGAGGGTTGAATGGTTCGCGGCTGGAGGCCGCCGGTCGCGCGCAGCTGCTCGATGGCCTCGTTCGCCACGCCGCCCCAGCCCGTGTAGGTCCGGTTGCCGAAGGCGATGATGCCCACGCCGTACTCCGGCAGCCAGCGCATCAGGGAACCAAAGCCGGGCAGCCCACCGCTGTGCGCGACGACGTGGCCGAAGTCGCACGTCTGCGTGATACCGAGCCCATAGCCATAGCCGCCGGTGTTGAGATCCGTGGCGCCAGTGGCAGCGATTCTCGTGACTGCGGCCGGGCGCGGGCGCCACACCTGCTGCATCTCCCGCAGCGACGCGCGTCTGATGGGCGCCATCTCAGCGCCGTCACGCGGCGGCCACGCCTCGAGGTAGGCCGCGACATAGCGGGAGAGGTCGCGGATGGACGTCAGCATCCCTCCCATGGCGCCGAACGCGCCGTCGGGCAATTGCGGCTCTTCCTTCCACTGATCGTCTTCCCACCGGTAGCCGTGCGCGAGCCGCGCGGGCGCCACCTCGCGAGGCTCGAGTGTCGTGGACGTCATGCCGAGCGGCTTCAGGATGTTGGCCGCGACGTAATCGTTGTAGGGCATGCCGGCCGCGCGGGAGACGACACGGCCGAGGATGGCGAAGGCGTAGTTGGAGTACTCGTACGCCACGCCTGGCGGGTTCGAGAACGGGATGCCGCCGCGCATCATGGCGACAAACGTCTCGTCGGTCGCCGACAGCTGCTGGTCGCCCCACGGGTTGTCCTCCGGGAATCCCGCCGCGTGGGAGAGCAGGTGCCGGATGGTGATGCGAGGCGAGTCGGTGGTCGGATAGGCCAGGCCCTGCAGCTCGGGCACGTACTTCTCGGCCGCGTCGTCCAGCGAGAGCCGCCCCTCGTCGCGCAGCTTCAGGATGGCCATCGCGGTGAAGCTCTTGGTCATCGATGCGATGCGGAACACCGTGTCGCCGTCCACGGGCTGCTTCGCGGCCACGTCGCGCAGCCCCGTCGTGCCGAGGTGCGCCAGCTCCCCGTCGATGACGATGCCCCACGTGGCGCCCGGGATGTGCTCGCGGCGGGCGAAGTCCTGCATCAGGCGGTCGATGCCGGCGAAGGCGCTGCCCAGCTTCTGCCGGCGCGCCGGGTCCGTGAATCGTGGCGGATCGGCCTTGAAGACCGGGGCCAGCGCGACCTGCAAGGCTGCCTGGCCGCCGACGGCCGCAGTTCCGATGCCGAGAATGGCCATCACCAGGCCGAGGGATGACAGCGGGCCGATTTGTCGCATCCGGCGATTATGCAACGCGCATCGCCAAGATCATTCGCGCCAGGTGACCGGTTCCTCGCTACAATAGCCGCTGGACCTCCGAGCGAATCCCCCAAGCTCGGCCCAACAAGGGCTAAGCATGCCGGAAGCGCTCGAACTCCCCTCACTCACGGCCGCAGCCGCCCGCGCGGCCAGCAACGACGACATCCCTGGCGCCGCCGCGCTGCTCCGCCAGGCTGTCGAGCTGCAGACCTCGACACTCGGCCCCGAACACCCGGACCTCGCGACCACGCTCAACAATCTTGCCCTGATGCTCGAGCGGCTCGGGCACGTGAAGGAGGCCGGGAAGTGCTATCGGCGTGCGCATGCCATTGCCGCCGCCGCGCTGGGCCCGGACGATCCGGTGGTCCAGGTGAGCCGCGCCAATCTGGACGCATTCCGCGCCACGTACGCCCAGCCGGACGACGGCGACGACTCGGCACCGGTCGATCCGAGCGTGTGGGGTGAGCTGAGGGATTTCCCGATCGCCGTCGACAGCACGGCTCCCCGAGCCAACGTCGTGCCCGGACCAGGTATTGTGCGTCCCCCGGTCCCCGTCACAGAGAAGCTGTCCGGCTCCGGCCTCGCGACACCGTTGGAGCTGACGGCCGAGCCGGGACCCACTCCCCGGCTGAAGACCGCGCCCCGGCCCGAGCCCGAGCCTGAGCCTGAGCTGGCGCTCCAGTTCGCGCGCACTCCCGTGCGCGTCCCGACGCCACACCCTGCCGGGCGATATGCAAGCCCCGCGACCAGGAAGACGCGCTCGCCCGGCCCTGGCATTCTCGTCGCCATCGTGATCCTGGCCGTTGCGGCCGCCTGGTGGTGGGGGCGTTCGGAATCGCCAGCCGTTTCCGGGGTCGCCGAGCAAGCGGCCCCGGCGCCGGCTGACGCGCCCCTGGCGAGCGTCCCGCCGAGCCCCGAGGTCGCGCCGCCAGCTGCGTCCGCAACACCACCGCCCGCGTCGGCCGCGGCGCCGGCACCAGCGTCACCCGCGCCGGGCGCGGCTGCGCCGTCGGCTCGAACGGCGACTCCACCCGCCGCTGCCACCCCCGTGGCCGCCAGCAATACGGCCCCGCCCGCGGCGGCAGCGTCGCGCCCGGTTGCCAACGGACCGCTCGGCGTGGCGGACGCTCGCCTGTGCGCCACCCTCTCGCGCGCGCGCAACCCGTGGGCTTGCCAGGCGGCTGGAGACCCGGTGCGCTCGGGCTCGGTCTACTACTACACGCGCGTGCGCTCCACGCGCGACGCGACAATCCGCCACCGCTGGTCGCGCGATGGGCGCGTGGTGCAGGACGTGCGCCTGCGGATTCGCGCGAACCCGACGGATGGTTTCCGTACGTTCAGCCGCCAGACCGTCAGCGGCCTCGGCGCCGGCGCGTGGGTCGTCACGCTGCTCGGGCCGGATGGCACGACGCTGGACGAGCAGCGATTCAGCGTGCGTTGATTGCCCCTGACGCGGCTGCTGAACGACGGGCCGTCGCTGGCCAGACCGTTGGAGGTTGGCCGCACCGTGAGCTGACAAATGCGCCGTCGGCCAGAGGCGCATTTGACCGGCCGACCGACCGGTCTGGCCGGCGACAGTTCGTCGTTCAGCAGCCTCTCAGGGGGTGAATGCTGCCGCGCGGTACACCTCCCGCCCCTCGAAGAGCGTCCACAGCACGCGCGTCTGGTGGATCTGCTCCGGGGGGATCTCGAACAGGTTCCGGTCCAGGACGATGAGGTCCGCGAGCTTGCCCACCTCGAGCGAGCCGCTGTCCTTCTCCTCGAATGTCACGAACGCACCGCCATTCGTATACGCCGCCAGCGCGGTTGGGAGATCGAGCCGCTGCTCGGGCAGCCACGCCGGCGCATCGGCGGGAGCATCGAGCGCCTTGCGCGTCACGGCCACCTGGATGGCATCGAGCGGGTTCACCGATGACACCGACCAGTCGCTGCCGCCCGCCAGCGTCGCGCCCGCCCGGTGGAGCGCGCCGAAGGGATAGAGCCACTTCGAGCGCTCGGGCCCCAGCCGCGGCTCGGTGAGCGTGCGGATGAAGCTGTCCGCGTACGCCCAGAGCGGCTGCATGTTGGCCACCACCCCCATCTTCTTGAACCGTGCCACATCGTCGGGGTGGAACAACTGGATGTGCGCGATGTGGGGGCGTCGATCGCGCGGGCCGTTGGCGCGCCCGGCCGCGTCGATGGCATCGAGACCCTGCCGGATGGCCCCATCGCCGATCGCGTGCATGTGGGTCTGGAACCCCTCGCGATCGAGACGCGTGACGAGCGCCTCGAGCCGATCGTCGGTGAAGTTCGGCAGGCCGCGGGGATGCGCGGGCGCAGCCTCGCCCTTCACCGGCAGATACGGATCGATGAGGGCGGCAGTCGCGGCCTCGATGACGCCGTCCACGAAGATCTTCACCGTGCCGGCCGTCACGCCCGGCTCGGTGGTCTCCTGCCGGATGCGGACGAAGCGATCCACCTGCGTTTCGTCCTCCTTGGGATCGGCGTAGAGCGACAGATGCGCGCGGGCGGTGAGCTTGCCCTGCCGCGCGACCGATCGATAGGCGGCGACCATGGGCTCTCGCGCGCTGGCCTCCTGGAACGAGACGATGCCGACGCGATTCATCTGGGCAAGGGCGCGGAGCAGGCCCGCGTCGTATTCCTCGAGAGTGGTCGGCGGCAGCACCTTGCTCACCAGGTCCGTCGCCGACTCGCGGAGCAGCCCCGTGGGCTCGCCGCGCGCGTCGCGCTCGATGCGGCCGGCGGCGGGATCGTTCGTCGCGCGCGTGATGCCCGCCGCGGCCAGCGCCGCCGAGTTCACCCACATCGAGTGGCCGTCGGACGAGCTGAGGGCCGTGGGCGTCTTGCCGGTGATGGCGTCGAGGTCCTCTTTTCGCGGCTGCCCCGGTGGAAACGTGGTGAGCGCCCACCCGCCGCCTATCAGCCACGCGCGCGAGGACTGGGCAACCGCACAAGCCCTGATCGCCTTTAGCGTGCCCTCCGCGGTCGGCAGGTCGTTCAGGTTGCACTGCCCCAGCTCCACCCCGGCGCTCACCGGGTGCACGTGCGCGTCGTGAAACGCGGGCATGACGAAGCGCCCGCCCAGGTCCACGGTGCGTGTCTCGGGCCCAGCCAGACGCGTGACGTCGGCGTTGGCGCCAACGGCGACGATGCGGCCCTCACGGACGGCCACGGCCTCGGCCCACGATCGGCCGGCGTCGATCGTGTAGACCCTTCCGCCGGTGAGGATCAGGTCCGGCGCGGGCGCGGTCGGAGTGGGACGCGCGCACGCGGCCGAGATGATGACGATACCGAGCGTGACGGAGCGGAGGGCCCGGTTCTGCAACTGCTTCATGGCACGCGAAGATACACCACCACCGTGTCGTGCCCCGCACGGCGCTTTACGCCGCGGCTGGTCGGTGGCACCCTATCGGCGATGACGACGTCCACCTTCCACGTCCTGAGACTCCTGTTCGTAGCCCTGGCCATGTCCTTCGCCATGCTTCCCCCGGTGCTCGTGGCGCAGGCGAAACCACGCGCCCGCGCGATCGGGGTTCCCTTCGACGGCACGCCGGGCCCGCTCAACGCCATCACCGACGTGGCGGGCGTGGAGGTGGGCCACGCGACCGTCATCGCGGGCTCTGGCCCGCTCGTCCCCGGCAAGGGACCGGTCCGCACGGGCGTGACCGCCGTGCTTCCCAGGGGGAAGGTGTGGGAGCCGGTGTTCGCCGGCTGGTTTGCCGGGAACGGCTTCGGCGAGATGACCGGCGCGCCATGGGTGATCGAGGGCGGCACGCTGGGCGGTCCCGTGATGATCACCGGGACCTATTCTGTGGGCGCGGTGCGCGACGCCGTGAACAGCTGGTTTCACGAGGAGCTGAAGCGCGAGATTCCGTGGCACCAGCCGGTGGTGGGCGAAACCTCCGACGCGTTCCTCAACGACGGCATCGGCCAGCACGTGACGAAGACCCATGTGTTCCAGGCCCTCAACGGCGCGCGATCGGGCCCCGTCGCCGAGGGCAACGTGGGGGGCGGCACCGGCATGGTGGTGCACGGTTTCAAGGGCGGCATTGGCACGGCCAGCCGTCGGGTTGGAACGGACTTCACCCTCGGCGTCCTCGTGCAGGCCAACTACGGCACGCGCGAGCTGCTGACCATCGCGGGTGTACCGGTCGGGCGCGAGATCGCGGGCGCCGAGCGCTCGCGCGGCAACCAGCCACCCGCCGACCGCGACGGCTCCATCATCGTCGTGGTCGCCACCGACGCGCCGCTGTTGCCGCACCAGCTCGAGCGCCTCGCGCGGCGCGTGCCAATGGGCATCGCGCGCATGGGCGGCGTCGCATCCAACGGCTCGGGGGACATCTTCATCGCGTTTTCCACGGCCAACCGCGGCGCCGCGGCGGACAGCGGCGTCACGCCCATCACGTGGCTCCCCAATGGCGACCTGACCCCGCTGTTCCAGGCCACCATCGAGGCCACCGAAGAGGCCATCGTCAATGCCATGGTGGCTGCGGATACCATGACGGGCATCAACGGCAACACGGTGTCGGCGCTGCCCACCGATCAGCTCCGCGCAATCCTGAAGAAGTTCAACCGGCTGGCACCGTAAGAGGAGGCATCGATGACCCCGCGAATCGCCCGTCCCGGGCGTCGGATACTCTCGTCCCGGTTCGTCGTGGCCTGCGGCGTGCTCGTCTGGGTCGGCATCTCGCTGTCGGCGACGACGGTGGCGCGGCAGGCGAGCGCGACGCCCGCCGGCACGCGGCCGTACCACGCGGACGTCCCCTACCAGACACCGACATCGCTGGGCGCCGCCGCCTACGCCAAGATCCTCTGCTCGGCGGTGTTCGTGTCGGGGCGCGATCCCGAGGAGGCCCGGCGCAACAGCGCCTATTTCCTGATGCCGCCACAGGACCGCGACGCACCCGTGTCGGCGGACATCGACCGCCAGGCGAAGCGGGTCCGCATCACGGTGCGCACCGTCACCAGGACCGCGCAGTTCTACGGCGACCAGGGCTGCGTGATCCATCCGGAGAAGCACGACGGCGTCTACTTCACGCCGGCGCCGGTCCGCACCACGTTGCCGGACGCGCGGTCGCAGGAGTGGCCGATGGGCGATGCGCCGTCGAAGGCGCCCTGGCCAGCCGGCCTCGACAAGGCGCGCATGCAGGCGGCCGTGGACCTGGCGTTTGCCGATCCCGAGGGCCTCACCGCGGCCATGGTCGTCGTGCACAAGGGGCAGATCGTCGGCGAGCGCTACATGCCCGGGATGACGAAGGACACGCAGCTCGAGAGCTGGTCGATGGGCAAGAGCCTCACGGCCACGCTGGTCGGTCTCATGGTGAGAAACGGCGCCTTCGCGCTGGACGATCCTGCCCCGGTCCCCGAGTGGCGCACTCCAGGCGATCCGCGGGGGACGATCACGGTGCGCGACCTGATGCGGATGAGCAGCGGCCTGCGCTTCACCGGGCAGGACGACAAGCACCTGGATCCGCGGACCGAGTACCACGACCACTTCTTCATCTACGCGGGCGCGGTGAATGCGTTCGCCTACTCGGTATCCTCGCCGGCGGAGTTCCCGCCGAACACCGTGGGCCGTTATCGCAATTCCGATCCACTGACGCTCGGCTACCTGGTGCAACAGACGGTCAAGCGCCGGGGCGAGGAGTACTTCACCTGGCCGCAGCGCGCGCTGTTCGATCGCATCGGGATTCGCCGGCAGGTCCTCGAGCCCGATCCGTACGGCAACTTCCTGCTGTCGGGATACGACTACGGCACGGCACGCAACTGGGCACGGCTGGGGACGCTCTACCTGCAGGACGGCATGTGGCAAGGCCAGCGCCTGCTGCCCGAGGGTTGGGCCACGTTCGTCAGCACGCCCGCGCCCGCGTGGAAGCGCCCGGAATACGGCGGCTTGTTCTGGTTGAATGGCGTCAAGCAGTGGAACCTGCCACCCGACGCCTACCTGATGTCCGGCGCCGGAGGGCAGCACACGTTCATCGTGCCGTCACTCGACCTTGTGGTGGTCCGGATGGGCCACCAACGCGGAGCGGGCGCAGGGACGAAGGCGCTGAACCAGTCGCTGGCCGCGATTGTCGCAGCGATCAGTCGCGAGTGAGCGGCGAACCCGAACCCGAGAACCCGAGAACCCCAGAGCCGTTACGGTTTCAGGGCCGCCAGCACGCGCTCCAACGCCACCTGCGGTGACAGCGCCGGCTTGTCGTAGATGTTCCACCCGGTGAACACCGCGATCAGGTCGTGCTCGGGCACCACGATCGCGTACTGGCCACCGTAGCCGTTTGCGACGTACGCATAGCGACCATCGCCGTGCGGCAGCAGCCACCACTGGTAGCCGTACCTGCGGTTCTTCGGCTTGTTGATGCCCGTATCCACGAGCGGGCGCGTGGAGGCGGCCACCCAGCCCTCGGGCAGCACGCGCTTGCCTTCCCACATACCGTCGCGCAGGTAGAGATAGGCGAACTTTGCCAGGTCGCGAGGCGTGAGGTAAAGCCCGCCTTCCGTGTCGGCCAGCCCCTTCGGCGTCGTCTTCCAGTAGAAGCGATCGATACCGAGCGGCGCGAACAGGTGCTCGCGCGCGTATTCATGGGCCTCGCGGCCGGTGGTCTTCTTGATCAGGTACGACATCAGCTCGGTGGCGCCGCTGTTGTAGACGAAGGCGCCGCCCGGGTCGGCGGCCATCGGCTGATCCAGCACGAACTGGATCCAGTCGTCGCTCTTCTCCATGCCCGCGCAGCTGTTCCTGGGGTCCGTGTACGCGACGGTGGACTCATCCCACTGGATGCCCGTGGTCATCGTCAGCACGTGTTCCAGCGTCATCGCGTTCCAGCGCGCCTGGTCGCTCTTCAGCCGGAAGTCGACGTAGTACGGCGCCATCTTCGCCTGGACGCCGGGAATCTCGCCCCGCCCGATGGCGATGCCGACGAGCGCGGAGGTGACGCTCTTGCTCACCGATTGCATCGTGTGCAGATCGCCGTCTCGGTAGGGGTGCCAGTTCGGGTCGTAGTAGTTGTAGGGACCGCGCGTCTGATCCGGCTGCGTCGTGAACAGCGCCTGGTAGTCGTGTGTGTAGCCACGCTCGAACACCAGCTGGCCGTGCCGGATGACCAGCATGCTGTCGATGTAGCCGTGCGTGCCCGCGGCAAACTCGTCGTGCAGCGCGGACAGCACCGCCGGGTCGAGGCCTTCAGCCTCGGGCGTCGAGGTGGTCCAGCCCTTCGTGGGCCACGGGTTCGCCGGGGCCGCGGCCGGCGACGACCCGGGCTCGGATCCCCTGCCACAGGCAGCGGCAAGGATGGCGAGAACAATCATGGGCAGCACCACCAGGGGACAACGACGCATCGCGCGGCTCCTTGTTCGAGTAAACCGGGCGCATCGTACCACCGGTCGGCCCGCCCGCTATCCCTTCACCACGTATCCCTTCTTCGCGAGCACCTCGCGCACGCGCTCGCGCAGGTCACCCTGCAGCTCGACGCCGGTCTCGAGCACCGTGCCGCCGGTGCCGCACGCGCGCTTCAGCTCGCCGCCGAGCGCGGACAGGAAGGCGGCATTGCGGGGCAGGCCGTCCACCACCGTCACGCTCTTGCCGCCCCGGCCCTTCTTCTCGAGGCGCAGCTTCGCGACGATGCGTGCCGGGACGGTCTCGCTGGCCAGGGACGTGGAGCACTTGCAGTCGCGCTCGGGCCAGCCGCATCCGGGACAGATGCGCCCGGATTGAGAGGAGTAGACGAGACGCGAGGCCGGCGGTCGAGCCATCCCGCGATCATGCGCGAGGACGACGGCCGCCGGCAAG
>Ga0105106_10000857_pt1 | contig 21630 bp, 19 predicted proteins | sample PPLLaktember2015_5_FD_79109 | JGI IMG/M metagenome (GOLD analysis project Ga0105106, IMG submission 79109) | Freshwater sediment microbial communities from Prairie Pothole Lake near Jamestown, North Dakota, USA - PPLs Lake P8 Core (1) Depth... | ecosystem: Environmental > Aquatic > Freshwater >...
ACCCGGTGGCATCTACCCGGGAGCGTTCGAAATTTGGTCCCTATGGCGGGCAATTCGTGCCCGAAACACTCATGCCAGCGCTGGCTGAACTGGAAGAGGCCTACCTGCAAGCCAGAAAAGAGGCTGCCTTTCAGGAGGAGCTGCAGGCGCTGCTGCAACACTATGTCGGCAGGCCCACGCCGCTATACCCAGCCAGCCATTTGAGTGAAACTTTGGGTGGGGCGCAAATCTACCTCAAGCGCGAAGACCTGGCACACACCGGCGCGCACAAGATCAATAACGCCCTCGGGCAGGCTCTGCTGGCCCAGCGCATGGGCAAGCGCCGCATCATCGCTGAGACCGGGGCGGGTCAGCACGGCGTGGCAGCCGCCACTGCGGCGGCTCTGCTGGGGCTGGAGGCGGTTGTCTACATGGGCAGTGTGGATATGGCGCGTCAGAAGCCTAACGTAGCGCGCATGCGCTTGCTGGGGGCTGAGGTGCGTCCCGTGGAGAGCGGCACGCGCACGCTCAAAGACGCGGTGAATGAGGCAATTCGCGATTGGGTCACCCACGTGGAGGATACCTATTACCTGCTGGGCTCGGCCCTGGGACCACACCCCTACCCAAGCATGGTGCGCGATTTCCAGGCGGTGATCGGGCGCGAGGCGCGCCGGCAAATCCTGGCACAAGCCGGTCGCTTGCCGGATGCCTGTATCGCCTGCGTGGGGGGCGGCTCGAACGCCATTGGGCTGTTCAGCGCTTTCCTTCGGGATGATGCCGTACGGCTGATCGGCGTGGAAGCAGGCGGGCTGGGAATCGCCAGCGGGCGGCATGCAGCCCGCTTTTCGGATCCGCGCCTGGGGCGTCCAGGCGTGCTGCACGGCACGTATACGTATGTGCTGCAGAATTCCGATGGGCAGATCGCCGAGACGCATTCGATCTCTGCCGGGCTGGATTACGCCGCGGTGGGACCTGAGCATTCTTATTTGCGCGAGATCCAGCGCGCCGAATACACCCTGGCGGATGACGCTGCGGCGCTGGCGGCTTTTCAACTGCTGGCGCGCAGCGAAGGGATTTTGCCCGCTCTCGAATCGGCGCATGCTCTGGCAGAGGCCATACGCCTGGCTCCTGAGCTCAGCCGCGAGCACATCCTGCTGGTCAACTTATCCGGGCGCGGCGATAAAGATTTAGATACTGTGCAGGGCGCGCTGGACACCCAGGAGGCGAAGAACCCATGACCGGACAGGAGCATATTGCAGCGGCTTTTCAACAGGCGCACAGCGCCGGACGGGCGGCACTGATGCCCTATTACACGCTCGGCTATCCCACGCCCCAATCCAGCCTGGCAGCGGTGGAGGCGATCGCCCAGGCTGGCGCAGACCTGATCGAGCTGGGTCTGCCCTTTTCGGACCCGTTAGCCGATGGACCCACCATCCAACGCTCCACCCAGGTGGCGCTGGAGCAGGGGACGAGCATGGCGCGCTGCCTGGAGATCGTGACCCGCCTGCGCGCCAGGGGCATCCATCAGCCCTTCTTATTGATGGGCTATATCAATCCGATCTTGGCTTATGGGTCAGAGCAGTTCGTGCGGGATGCCGCCCGGGCGGGAGCGGATGGCTTGATCATCCCCGACCTGCCGCCCGAAGAAGCGGGTATTTTGGAAACGGCTTGCCGGGCTGCCGGGCTGGCGCTGGTGTATTTATTGGCGCCCACCTCCACCCGCGAGCGGATCGCGTTAGTCACAGAGCGTTCCAGCGGATTCGTCTACCTGGTGACGGTGGCGGGGATCACTGGGGCGCGCCAATCACTGCCCGCCGATCTGCACGCCTTCGTGCAGCGGGTGCGGGCGGTCACCAGCAAACCGCTGGCGGTGGGTTTTGGCATCTCCACCCCTGCCCAGGCGCGCAGCGTGGGGCAGATCGCCGATGGGGTGATTGTCGGCTCGGCAGTGATCAACGCCGCCGGCGAGGACGGCGACCCAGCGCCGGGGGTGGGGGCTTTCGTTCGCAGCCTGCATTCTGCGCTGGCAAGCAGTGCTTAAGGGGAGATCGGGCGCAGGGTCGTGCCGATTTCTTTGAGAAGCTCCAAGTTACCCGAGCCGACCAGGGAAAGATAATCCTCGCCCGCGGTGGTAAGCAGGAAGTAAGCCTGCTCTTCCAGGGTCTGGACGATAAATTCAGCCAGCACGCGCCCATCCGAGAGAGTGCGTTCCGCCAGCGTTCCTGATTGCTGCATCTAACCCTGGCGGGCCGCGTGCAACCCGGTCCGGCGCAGCTGGCTGAGACCGAGCAGCAACACGGCGGTCAGGATCAGCGCGCCGCCCATCAGGGCGAGCGGCTTGAGCGCTTCTCCCAGGAGCACCGCCGCCAGCAGCACCGTGACCACCGGCTCCAGGGTCGAAAGCATGGCGGCGTTGGTGGCGCCGATGCGCTCCAGGCCTGCCAGGAAGGTCACCACCGGAACTACGGTGGCAATCAGCACCAGCAGGGCCATCACGATCCACCCCGCTGCGGAGGACGGTAGATGCGGCTGGTTTACAGCCATCAAGATGCCGTAGACCGCGCCGGCGGAGGCAAAGATGACCAGCGAGGATTGGATGGCTGATACCTGCTTCATCACCCCCGCGCCTACGATGATGTACACGGAATAGATGACTGCAGCCGAGATGGCTAAGAAGATACCTATCGCCTGCCCACCCCCTGGACCGACCGTGAGGGCTGTGCCTGCCAGCGCCAATACCAGGGCGAAAGCTTTTAACCCCGTAATCGGCTCGCGCAGCACCAGGGCAGAAAGCAAGGCAACAAAGGCAGGATAAAGATATAGCAGCAGGGCCACCAGCCCGGCTGAGGCGTACTTTAATGCCGTGAGGTAGGAGAAAGACTGGCCCACGTAGCCCAGCGCGCCCATGGCGACCAGCTGCCACAATGCCGGGCCGCGCGGAAAACACTCCCGGCGCAGGAGCAGCAGCATGAGCATCAAAGCGGCTGCCAGCGAAAAGCGCAAGAACAGCATGGTGAAGATATCCATCCCGCTGGCATAGGCATAACGCCCCAGGATAGCCAGCGTGCCAAACGAAACCGCCGAGGCGACCACCAGGGCGACGCCTGCCAATTTACGCGTAGTGAGCGGATCAGGAAGTTTTTTCAATCGGCGGATTTCCTTAATAATGGCGGGTCAGGCCTGAACCCACTCTGCTCGCAGCAGGGAGAGCAGCCAATGATCGATGCTGACATCCCCTTGGCGGAAATACTGGCGCAGGAGGCCCTCTTTTTGAAACCCGAGCTTTTCGAGCAGGCGCAGGGAGGCGCGGTTCTCTGGGTAAACCAGCGCTTCGACCCGGTTAAGGTGCATGCTCTCGAACCCGAGCTGAAGCACAGCCCGCAGCGCCTCGGTCATCAATCCCTGGTTCCATGATGACTCTTCCAGGTCAAAGCCAATCTCTGCCCGGCGATGGGCTTTTTGCCACTTGTGGTAGCCGCACGTGCCAATGGCGCGCTCATCAGACTTTTGCAGGATGACCCAGCGATTATAAGGCTTTTCTCCTGGCGCGGTATAGAATTCGATGATGGCTTGAGCCTGGGCACGGGTGCTTACCGGCATCTCATCCAGCAGGTAACGGTTGACGAGCGGGTCAGAGAAGTGGCGGTACACAAACTCCAGATCGCCAGCCTCGATGGCGCGCAAATGCAGGCGCCGGGTTTCCAGAGGCGGAAAGTCAGCCATCAGTTTTTCTTCGGTTTCCAACTGCGGTGGGCTTCATAAGCAGGCACGGGCTGCGCGCCGGTTTCCCGCTCAAGCATGCGCTCCGCCAGCCATTGAAACCACTCAAAAGCGGTATCGCGCTGCAAATGGGCGCGGAACTCGCGGATATACGCCTCCAGCTTTTGCCAGGATTGAAGAATAGGCCCGCTGTAGGCGTCATCGACCAGCTCCAGGTCGATCTCATGCCGGTAGACCAACACGCCCAGGCGTTCCCAGGTTCCGATTACCATATAGATAGCCAGGAATTGATCTTCGGGCAGGCTGTGCAGCTCCTGGCGGCTCACGTTGTCTGGCAGGTCGAAGATGCGCAGCAGCCCTTTGACGAAATCGCCGGTCTGGAAAGAGTTAAGCATCACCACGGCGCTCTCGCGCCTACGGCTAGCTTGAAATTGGCGGATGTTTTGGATGCCAAAGACGATCCCGATGATCATGATCACGGTAGCGATCATCTGCAGGATCAATGGCAGGTTGAGAGCGTTTGACATGCAGACCCTCCGGAGGGGGGAACATTGATCCCCGGATTATACTGGATTGCTACGGCTGGCGGCTTAAGCAGGAAAAAGCTCTTCGTAGAGCTCGATCCGGTTCCCATCCAGGTCTCGGATCCAGGCGTGCTTGCCTCGTTCCCACTCCAAGATCTCCCCTTCCATCTCGATCCCTTTGGCACGTAGCTGCTCGAGGACCTGAAGAAGATCGTCTACGCGTAAATTAATCACAAACCCGCGCGCGCCGGGGTTTAGTTCACTCTTGGATTGCTGGATCGCAAAGACTGGGTTCGCGCGCATTACGGAAGACTCGGCATCGCGGGTGAAGAAAACGTGGTAGAAACCCGATCCGTCTGGATGGGCTTCGAAATCGATCCCGAGAACATCCGTGTACCAGGCGGAGAGGAGCTGCGCTTGATTGCTGTCGATAAAAATGCCGCCAATTCCCTTAACGTGTCCCATCTAGCTCTCCTGTAAATAGTGCCTGTACGTTTCCGTCCAGGATATTGCCATCCATGGCAACCGGATGATAGCGCATGCTGCCCGGCATTGTACGATACTGTGCGCGCACAGTCTCCATTGGCAGGGCCAGGACGGCGTTGGCTCTGCCTCTTCCACCACTCCGGGCGTCTTTCAAGACGCGCTCAGTCAGGTCCTGGTTCGTGACTCCCCGGCTGTTTGCCAGGACTGCCAGGACCAGATCGCGATCGATGATAGCGACTTCATCGATGCGATAGAGCCTGGCGGTGGCATAACCGGCAGCGTGGATATTGTCCGTCGGAACGGGCGCGCGCTCTTCAACGATCCCCAGAGTGCGCCGGGTATATTGTTCCGGCGATAGCTGGAGGTTCAACGCATCCGCAAACTCTTCCGCCAGCTCTCGATCGGGGGCGGATTCGAAGACGCCAGCCTCCGCTTGGGTTAATTGCCCCAGGCAGAGTTGGCGCAGCGCCTGCCATGCTGTGGGCTGGATAAAGATGCGCATGTCCTGTTCAGCGCGCGAACGTTGGCTGTCAAAATGCCAGTTGCCAATGACAGCCGAAAGGGCACCTGCTACAAGCAGGCGTACTGCGCCGCCAAATGGTTGTGCTCTAACGAGCACGCGGTCACTGCTCCCCTTACGCACTAGAGTCGCTTTTCGCTCCAGGGCCAGCATCGGTTGGCCGTTTTGAGGATGATCAAAGACGACGCGTGCCAGAACACCCACACTGACTCGCAAGCTCAGCTCCTGGGTGGGCCCCATACCGGTCTGATCTTGATCGGGGTGCTCGTCAGCTGCCATTTGTAGCGTATGCGATGGCCTGCTCCAAGCTCATCGACTGTCCGGATGACCAGGCTGCTTGAAATTCCTGCTCGCCCAAAGCGGCCTGCAGGGCAGAGCGGTTGTGCTCCACTTCGACCCGGTCCGCGGGCCACCAGGAGGCGCGGCTGGCGCGGATTTGGGTCTGCGCGGCTGCCAGCAGCGCAGCTCCCCACTTTGCCTTTCCTTGCCTCACCCCCCAACCTGCCAGACCTGCCAGGCATTCGGCGATGCCGCGCTTGTTGCCCAATTTCTTGAACATCGCCAGGCTTTCCCTGAAGCGGGCTTCCGCCAGTTGATCATCGGCTTCATGCAGCGCCACGTAGCCCAGGCTGTGAACCAGCCTGGCCAGGTCGCCATGATCGCGGGTGGCTCTCAGCAGCGCCTCGCTTTCCTCGTAGTACGTGCGCGCCAGGGGATAATCGCCGCGCACGCGGGCCACTTCGCCGAGGTTATTCAAGGCGAAGGACAGCCCCCATTCATCCCCGTGCTTGCGCATGACCTCCAGCGCCTGCTCCAGCCATCCTTGCGCCTCATCCGGGTCCCCAAGCCCGAGGGCCACATTCCCCAGGTGAACCAGGACGATGCCATATTGGTAAGGCAAGCCGAGCCCTTTGATCAACGCCTGGGCCTCCTGCAGTATGGAGTGCGCCTCGCGATCTTTGCCCATATTGATTAAAGTAACCCCAGTGACAATCATGGTAACGGGCATCAATTCCTCATTCTCTAGCGCTTGCACGATCGATAAACTCTCTTTGCTTCTCGCTTCAGCAAGCTCCAGGTCGCTTTGCCACATCGCCATTTGCGCGCTGCTGATCAGAGCGATGGCGCGCTCCAGTGAATAATCCCGCACCAGGGGGGATGACAAGATTTGCTCCGTCCATGTACGACCTTCATTAAAGTAACCGCGCCGGTACCAGAACCAGACCAGGTCTGCAGCCAATTGCAGCCCGAGGGCAAAACCTTGCGGGCTCTCCTGGGTCCATACCAGGGCGGCGTGAATGTTGTCGTATTCGCCTTCGATCCAGTTCAGCCAATAGGTGGCTTCTGAGCTGAAGAGTTTCTGATCAGTCTCTTGGATAACCATCGCAGAATAATACTGAGCATGCTGGCGTCGCATTTGAGCCATCTCTGCTTGTTCTTGCAGCTTCTCCAGAGCATAGGCGCGGATGGTCTCCAGCATGCGATAGCGCGGCTCGCCATCCGGGGTTTGTTCCTGCTGCAGCAGGCTGTTGTTTAGCAGGACCAGCAGGCTCTCCATGACATCCAGGCGGTTATCCGGGTTGCACGCGGCTTCGGCTGATCGCAGGGTGAAGCCACCCACGAAGACACCCAGCCGGGCGTAGAGCAACTGCTCGTCGGGATTGAGCAGGCTGTAGCTCCAATCGAGCGTGTTGCGCAGGGTGCGTTGGCGGGCGGGCAGATCGCGGGCGCCGCCGGTCAGCAGTTTCAAGCTGTCTGATAGCCGCACCAGCATCTCTTGCGGGGCGAGTAGCTTGATGCGCGCGGCCGCCAGCTCGATTGCCAGAGGCAGCCCATCCAGGCGGCGGCAAATTTCGGCTACCGCGACCGCATTTTCGGCGGTAAGGTCGAAATTGGGGCTGGCAGCCTGGGCGCGCTCGACGAACAAGCGGATCGAATCATAGGCTCCCAGGCCCTCGGCCGATGTGGCTTTGCTCGTTTCCGGCAGCGGCAAAGGCGAAACCGGGTATTCATGTTCGCCGCGCAGGTTGAGCACCACCCGGCTGGTGATGAGCGCCTTGAGCGCCGGGGCAGATGTCAATAGATCGGTCACCAGCGGCGCGGAAGATACCAGTTGCTCGAAATTATCCAACACCAACAAGAAGGTTTTATCGCGCAGATAGTCCTTCAGGTTCTCCAGCAAGGGTTGGCTGCCGGCCTCGCGCACTTCCAGCTGCTGGGCAATTTTAGAGACGACCAGATGCGGGTCGGTGATATCTGCCAGGGAAATGAAATAGACGCCCTGGGGGAAGTGCTCAAGCAGCTCGTTGGCGATCGTCAGGGCGAGGCGGGTTTTACCCATGCCGCCCGGCCCAGTCAGGTTGACCAGGCGTACCTCCTGCCTCAAGAGCATGGCGCGAATATCTGCCAACTCCTTGTGACGCCCGATAAATCTGGTCGGCTGAGCTGGCAGGTTATGCTGAGGACTGCGCGCGGGCAGCAATGCATGGGTGATGGCGGGTGGGGCTTCACCAACGCGGCTGGCGTCGTACAGCGGCTTGACTTCGAGCGGCGAAGCGATTTTATATAAGGATGTGTATCTTTTCAGGTTGGATGCGGCGTAAATCAAGCCCGCCAGGCGTTCCTCGTCTGGCAGCCCGCTTTTGTGACAATACCCCAGCCCAGCCGCGACCCCAGCCAACCAGTATTGACCCCACAGATCATCGTGAAGGCTGGGGTGGTTTTCCTGAACCCAGGCCTTAAATGCGCTGCGAGCAGATCCAACGACTGCGCAAACTCCCGCCAGTTCGATGGGGGCTTGTTGAGGCTCGAGGATATCCACCTGCGCGAGGCGCGTAACCAGCTCGACCCACCGGGCAAAGGGAACCTGCGCCAGGCTCAGCGTCAGGTAAGACATTTCCAGATAGCGCTGGTCGTACAGGAGCGGCGAGCGCTCTTTGAGCAATGCGAAGTCGATGAGATAGTACCCTTCCAGCTGGTCGGCGCTTTCAGAGAACCTCGCCAGGATGTTGTTGGTATTCAAATCGCCGTGGATCGTTCCCATCAGGACGTCAACCGGGCGAGGCGACCCCCAATAGGTGGCAGCGCGCGCGTAAGCCAATGGATTGGGGAAGACCTGGGCGTTGATCAGCAATCCTGGGGTGTCGGGCGGTATCTGGCAGGTATTCTTGAGAAAAGCCTCGATGTTTCCGCCGGCCTCCAGCCGGAAGCCCAGCCATTTCTCCAGGAGCGCTTTGGGGTGCTGGGCTTGTTCAAAATCAGCGTTGAAATTCCATTCAGCCAGCAGGTAGTGGTTCGTGGCAGAAAACAGAGCTTCGAGCTGGCTTTGGCGCTTGTATCCGGAAAGGGGCAGGAAATCGCGCAAGGATTGACCTGCAATGGTATAGAAAATGGCGATAGCTTTATCATCCGCCACCCGCTCGAAGGCCGTTTGGGCTAGGTGCTGGCGCGCAAAATCAGGTGGAGATTTGCTCAGAGCGATTTGATGGCGGGTGGTCTCATCGCTTTTCGATTTCCCGCTCCTGCGGTCCAGCTTGAGCACGAGATGCTCCGGACGGGAGGAATCTTGGCGGGTCACGCTGACCAGGTACAGAATCGCGCCAGACCAGCCTCCCGCCAGTTGCTGGAGTGGCAGGATAGTGATCTGGTGCTGGTCTTGCGCCAGGCGGATTACAGATTGATATTCAGTTGGCAGGGATTGGAAGCCAGTTGACAACTCCGCCATGTGCTTTACCTTTCAGTTTACCCGGCGTGGTCTTCCCTGCAGGGCGGCTCCCATGAACCGATGTGTGCTCTCATCCTTGCCCCACATAGGAGGTGATTTAATGCCGATATATCCCATCCTTATTGCCATACATAATGGATTGAGTATAACATCTCTCCAAACGCCCTGCAATATCCCTGAGTCTCGCGTTCGAGCACCCAGCCTGATCCGGATAGGCTGGCAGGCTGCCCCTCTAGCGATGATCCTAACCAGGTTTGAAGGTTACGGCGGTTTCAGGTTTGGTTCTCAGCGCGCCGGGCGATAGCCCGCGCCATGCCGGAGAAAATGAGCTGGTGGATGGGATATAGCCCGTACCAGTAAGCCAGGCCTGCCAGACCATGCGGCTCGAAAAAGGCGGTTTGAATCAGCAGCGTCCCTCCGAGGGAGCGCGGCTGGGCTTCAAACTGCAGCCAGGCCGGGCCGGGTAATTTCATCTCAGCGCGCAGTCGGATGAGGCGTCCGGGTTGTACGGCTTCGACGCGCCAGAAGTCAAGCGAATCCCCTGGACGCAGCTCATCTGGATTACGACGTCCGCGGCGCATGCCCACCCCACCCACCAGCCGGTCTAGCAATCCACGCGCTTTCCACAGCCAATCTGCATAGAACCAGCCACGCCTGCCGCCACTGCCCGCGAAGGCGGTATAGACGGCTGTGGGTGAGGCAGCGGACTCAACTCGCCGTTCTTCCAGGATCATACCCTGCGTGACTTTTAGCGACACTCCGGATTGAAGCCCAATTTGGGCGCCTGCCCAATAGGTCTCCAATTCCCCGGATTGGGTGCGCTCGAGAGCCCTACGAACCGCATCGGCGTATGGGAGCAGTTTTACGCTAAACACCTGCAATGCCTGCCGGTCACGTACGATGACCTCGCTGCGCAGACCCTCAATCAAGGGGTGTGAGTAGGAGGAGGGGATGGGGGTCACCAAATCAACCCAATAGGAAGAAAGACGCGGGGTGAGCACCGGCACCGGGATGAGGTAGCGTTTGAGGCCTCGCGCGGCGGCATACCCCCGCATCATGTCGCCATAGGTGAGCACATCCGGTCCACCGATCTCGAAGGTTTGTCCGATAGAAAGCGGCTGGCTCAGGCACTGAATGAGATAATCGAGCACGTTTTCAATGGCGATCGGCTGGCAGCGGGTGGTTACCCAACGTGGCGTAATCATGACCGGCAGCCGTTCGGTGAGATAACGGATTATTTCAAACGAAATACTGCCGGCACCCACCACCACTGCGGCGCGCAGCTCGGTTACGGGCACACCTGAGGCGCGTAGAATATCCCCCACTTGCTGGCGGGAGGCCAGGTGCGAGGACAGTTCCTCATCTGCGGCACCCAATCCACCCAGGTAAATGATGCGTTGGACGCCAGCAGCGCGTGCCGCTCTGCCGAAATTTTCGGCAGCCAGGCGATCGCGCTGCTCAAAACCGCGGACGCCCTCCGCCATGGAATGAATCAAGTAGTAGGCGATTTCTATATTCTGCAGCGCTGGGTTCAGGCTTGCAGGCTCTAACACATCCCCCTCGAGGATAGAGACCCCTTCCCACCTGCGCCCCTCCAAACGGCTTGTGTCACGTGTGAGACAGACGATATGATGCCCGGCGGAGGTCAGGCGAGGGACGAGCTGCCCGCCGATGTATCCGGATGCCCCAGTTACTAGGATATTCATAGGAGGTCCTTGTAGATCGGTATCATCTTAATTCCAATGGTGAAGTATACACGGGTAGCCATTGAGTGTACATATATTGTAAACATATATTAATCAAATACTTAACTACAAACCTTGACAAATGGTATACAAATGGTATCATTCATGCATCGAAACCAATAATTGTCGAAAGGAAGGAATTTGAACCATGAACAAAACTATTTCTCGCTCTATGCTCGTGATTGCCCTGATGGCCTTGTTGGTGGGTGTGTTCGCCTTCGCTGTGCCGCAAGCCAAAGCCGCAGATGGCACCTTCAACATCTCGGTCTTGCACAATATCAACGGTAAAGCCTTGGGCCTGTCGAGGGACCTGCCCGTGATCGCCACGGTCTACAAAGATGGCGCCTGGCTGGCAGCCATTCCCCTCAGCTTCAAAGAGCGCTTCAGCGCTGACCTGCCGGCTGGCACCTACACCATCATGGTGGAAGCCGTTGGCGTGGGTCCCGTGCCCAGCATGACCGTTGGCCCGATAGCTATCCCTGCCGATGTGGATGTACGGCTGCAGGCCCAATTGGGGAAGGGCGGCACACCGATCATCAACGCCCGCGTAAAGTAGACTCTCTCCTCCTGATCGGTAAGTCAAAGCGGTGGTCAGGACAAACTGAATACTGGTCTGACAAGCGCCTCAGGCTCGCTCCTGGGGCGCCTGTTTTTAATGATCCAAAGACCTGGTAATCTCTACGCGGCGAGTAAATCCGAGAAGGGCAGATAGTTGATCAGGCTGTGCAGGAACGAGGCAGGCGCCAGGGCGCTCTTCTCACGCACGTAGCCGAATGCCAGCCCGGCGCAAGCCGTCCACACGGCTTGTTGCCAAACCCCAGGCGCGCCTGGCATCAGAGCCACATGCCACAATCCGAAGAGCAGGGCGGACAGGAGGAACCCCCATCCCCAACGCCTGCCCGAGGGGCAGGGTCTTCTTTGTCGCCAGGGCGGTAAGGATCAAAGCCCCGAATGCTGCCAGGGACACGACCAGCGTCCCCGTCATCCCGAATTTTTGGATAGATTCTAAATCTTTTCCAAATCACTTCTTCACATTTTCTAAACAAGCTATTGATATCCTATAGACGGTGCTAACAATCGTGGTTGGCCAACCGTTCGAAAATTCAACATTCAGAGTTCAGGAGGTTTCAGTATGACACGTTTCAAAAAATGGATGATCGTCATCAGTAGCGGCGTTTTGGTCGCTGCAGTGGCGCTGGGCGCGCTGGCTTTTTCCAACGTCTCTAGCGCCAAGGCGGCAATAGGGATCAGCACGAACCATCGCGGCGGCATTGGGTTTCCCGATGGACCCAGGTTCCCTGGGCTGGGCAGCGATTACAGGCAGTACCTGGCGGATGCCCTGGGCATTACGCTAGAGGAACTGCAGGCTGCGGAGTTGAAAGCTCAACAGGCGCAGCTGGCCCAGGCAGTTGAAGACGGGTTGGTCACCCAGGAGCAAGCTGACTTGATGATCACCCAGCAACAGCTGCGTGGCTATATCGACCAGCAAGCCATTATGGCTGAGGCCCTGGGCATGAGCGCGGAGGATCTGCAGACAGCGCTCGATGAAGGCAAGACTTTGCGTGACCTAATGGATGAACAGGGTCTGGATGCGGCTGCCCTGCGAGAAGCCCAACAGGCTGCTTACGAGAAGGCCATACAGGCCGCGGTGAGCGAGGGCGTCATCACCCAGGAGCAAGCCGACCTCATCTTGAGTGACGAAGGTGGATTTGGCTCTCGCTTTGACTTTGGCTTTCCGCGTGATTTCGGTTTCCCTGGCGGCAAGCATGGTAGCTTCGAAGGCCCGGGCGGAGGCTGGAAAGTGGATCCAAACACGACTCCCAGCACCCCCTCGGATGACACTTCTGGATCTGGGCTCTAAGCCTGCTTGGGGATGCCTGAAGTGTGATGAGATTGAGGAGCGCAATTACCATTGCGCTCCTCATTCCATTATCATGTTCAGAATGCGGTAGTTCCTTTACAATAAGAGTCTGAAGATCGTCTCAAAGATGGTTAGGGCTCTTTTGGGGAGCGGGCATGGCAAGAAAAATTCTGGTCGTCGACGATAAAAAAGAGATGCGCACCCTGTTAAAGCAGTATCTCACCCAGGAGGGTTTTGAGACCGTGATCGCCGGGGATGGGCGCGAAGCGCTTTTTATCGCCCGGCAAGAGAAGCCCGATCTGATCCTTTTGGATGTGATGATGCCAGAAATGGGCGGCTTTGATTTCATGCGCGCCTACCACCGAGAAGCCGATACGCCCATCATCATCCTGACCGCCAAGCTGGAAGAGAATGACAAAGTCCTGGGGCTGGAATTGGGCGCCGATGATTACGTGACCAAGCCCTTCAGCATGCGCGAGCTGACGGCGCGCGTGCGCGCCGTTTTGCGCCGCCTGGAAAAGTTAACCTTGGAGCAGGACGTCCTGCGGGCAGCCAATATTACCCTCGATCGAGCTGGCAGGGTGGTGGAGGTCGGCGGCGCTCAAATGGACTTGACGCCTTCGGAGTTTGATATCCTGGCGACCTTGATGGCTGCGCCAGGACGAGCATTTACACGGCTCGAATTGCTGGAGCGCGTCCAGGGAACGGCCTTTGAGGGGTATGAGCGCACCATCGACGTGCACATCCGCAACCTGCGGGCAAAGATTGAACCGGAAGCTTCTCAGCCACAATATATCGAAACCGTGTATGGGGTCGGTTACCGTTTTGCTCCCCAGCGAAAATAGGCAGGCACACCTGTTATGCGCTCCATTGCTCTTAAGCTCACCCTGGCATTTCTACTCGTCGGCCTGACGGGCGCCGTCATTGTGGCCCTGGTGGTTCGCCAGCGCACTCGCAATGAATTCGACCGGTTTGTACTGGATCAGAACCAGCAGTTCCTGGTTCATGAGTTAATCCAGTATTACCGCGCACACGGCAATTGGGAGGATATCGATAAGTTTTTCTATGCGGCCCGGGCTGCAACTCCTCCTCTGCTCGGGGACCCAGGGGGGCAATGGGAGGCGCGGCGAACCTTATTCACCATTGCAGACGATGATGGTCGCGTCGTTTTTGCCGGCAACTCCTCTCAGGTGGGACGCCAACTGTCAGCAAAAGATCTAAAATCCAGCACCCCTCTGAAAATCGATGATGCGACCGTGGGATGGTTGGTGTTCACCCCCAGCATCGATCGCTGGAGACCCGGAACCCCGGAGGCAGATTTCTTGCTGGGCGTCATCAACGCCACCTGGATCAGCGCGGCGATCGCCACCGCTATTGCGCTCGTATTGGGGAGCTTCCTGGCGTATACCATGACGCGCTCGCTGCGCGAGCTGACGGCAGCCACTCACGTGCTGGCGGAAGGACAGCTGGGTTACCAGGTCAAGGTGCACTCCAAGGATGAGCTGGGCACGCTGGCGCTCTCGTTCAACAAGATGAGCTCAGAGCTGGCGCGCGCCAACGAGCTGCGTCGCCAGATGACAGCGGATATCGCCCACGACCTGCGCACGCCGTTGAGCGTCATTATGGGCTATACGGAGGCGCTCAACGATCAAAAGCTGAGCCCCACGCCGGAGACCTTCGCGGTGATGCACACCGAGGCGCAGCACCTCAGTCACCTGATCGATGACCTGAAAACGATCTCGTTAGCCGAGGCAGGCGAGCTGCCCTTGATGTATCAACGCATCTCGGTGGTTGTATTGTTCCGGCGTACGGCAGACGCCCACCGGGTGAAAGCTGACCAGGGACAGGTTGCCATCCGGATCGACATTGGACCGGATGTGGCGGATATCAACGTCGATGTGGAACGCATGGTCCAGGTGTTGGGCAATTTGATGGGCAACGCGCTGCGCTACACCCCGGCGGGTGGCGAGATCAGGCTCTCAGCGCAGGTAGAGGATGGCGAGGTCTGCCTGCAAGTTGCGGATACCGGTTCCGGCATTGCTGAAGAGCACTTACCGTATGTCTTTGAGCGTTCTTATCGTGGGGATAAGGCGCGCGGCGGGCTAGAAGGCGAGACGGGTCTCGGCCTGGCAATTGCCAGGTCGCTGGTTGAAGCGCAGGGGGGAAGCATTGCTGTGCAGAGTGAATTGGGAAAAGGCACGCAGTTCACGATTTGCCTACCCGTCGCAAGTTGATATCGAGATAAGTAAAACGGGCCACGCACACAAATTCTAAAAAACAGATTGTTCGGCGGTGAAACCGCCGAACAATCTGTTTTTTCGTTAGTCGGGGAGGGGGAATGAGGGCGTGGGCAGTGATCGGGATCAGACCCCGTAGGGCACCCAGATGTTCTTGATCTGGGTGGCGCGGCGCAGGCATTCATCGCTGGCATCATCTGCCAGCCAGTCTTGCGATAGGCCGTTGCTCACCCAGGTCTGCTTCATGTTGCTCACCGAAGCCTTTTCCACCAGAGCCGAGCCCTGCGCACTGCCCATGTACCAGATAGCGTCCACATCGTTGTGACCTGCCAGCACCTTTGCCAGCGCATCGCGCACTCCGGTGATGATATTGACCACGCCGGCGGGCAAATCGCTGGTATCGAAGACCTGGTACAGGTCGGTGGCAGCCAGAGGGTGGCGTTCGGAGGGCACCACGATCACAGCGTTGCCCATGGCGATGGCTGGCGCCACCAGCGAGATGAAGCCCAGCAGGGGCTGGTCATCGGGGCAGACGATCGCCAGGGTGCCGATGGCTTCCGGCATCGCCAGTGTGACGTTGCGCAGCGGGGTGTGGTGCACGGCCCCGTCATTTTTATCGGCATAGGCAGCATAGGTGAACAGGCGCTGGATGGCGACTTCCACCTCGGCGCGGCACAGGGTGGAGGTTAAGCCGGTCATTTCCACCAGGTTATGGGTAAACTCATCGGCCCGGGCGCTGAGGTTTTCGGCGATATAGTAAAGGATCTGGGCGCGGGTATGCCCGCTGGCATCGGACCAGCGCGCCGAGGCGGCGCGAGCCGCCTCCACGGCGTTGCGTACGTCTTTACGGTTGCCATCGCCCACCTCGCCGATCAGGCGGCCCTGCGAATCGTAGACCGGCAGGCTGTAGCCCGAATCGGGGCGGGCCTGTTTGCCGTTGATGTACAGCTTGGGCGTGCGGTCGATGTGCGGCATGCCAGCATGCCCATTAGGCGCGTGTCCATTCTTGACGCGCTTCCTGGCGGGCGGTTTGGGCGGCTGCCAGGCAGGCCTGGGCTTGTGTTTCAGGTATTCATACAGGCCTTCGCGCCCGCCCTCGCGCCCATAGCCGCTCTCGCGATAGCCCCCAAACCCGGAGGCGGCGTCGAAGAGATTGGTAGAGTTGACCCACACCACGCCGGCTTTGACCTTGCGGGCAATATCCAGAGCGGTGTTGATATCCTCGCTCCACACGCTGGCAGCCAGGCCGTAGCGCGTGTTGTTCGCCAGGGCTACCGCCTCGGCAGGCGTGCGGAAGGTGGTGGAGACCAACACCGGGCCGAAAATCTCCTCTTGCGAGATGGTGGAGGACGGCGCGACCTCGGTGAACAGGGTGGGTGGGTAAAAGTAACCCTCCACCGGGCAGGCCCAGGAGGGCTGCCACAGGTGCGCGCCCTCCGCTTCGCCTTGCTTCACCAGGCGCTCGATCTTTTGCAACTGGGCGGGAGCCACAATGGCGCCGATATCCACGGCTTTATCCAGCGGGTCGCCCACTCGCAGCTTCTCCATGCGCTCGCGCAGCTTGGAATTCAGGCGCTCGGAAACGCTTTCCTGCACCAGCAGGCGTGAGCCGGCGCAGCACACCTGTCCCTGGTTGAACCAGATGGCATCCACCACGCCCTCCACCACGCTGTCCAGGTCGGCGCTGTCGAAGACGATGAAGGGCGATTTTCCGCCCAGCTCCAGGGAGACCTTTTTACCACTGCCAGCGGTGGCGGCGCGGATCAGGCGCCCCACTTCGGTGGAGCCGGTGAAGGCGATCTTATCGATATCGGGGTGATCGACGATCCTCTGGCCCACCTTGCCATCGCCGGTGAGGATGTTGACCACGCCCGGCGGCAAGCCAACCGTATCGCAAATCTCGGCGAAGAGCAGGGCGGTCAGCGGCGTCCACTCGGCGGGCTTGAGCACCACGGTGTTGCCAGCCGCCAGGGCCGGGGCGATCTTCCAGGCCAGCATGAGCAGCGGGAAATTCCAGGGGATGATCTGCCCGACCACGCCCAGGGGCTCGTGGTGGGGAAATTCCTTCTCCAGCAGCTGGGCCCAGCCGGCATGGTGGTAGAAATGGCGGGCGACCAGGGGAATATCGATATCGCGCGTCTCGCGGATGGGTTTGCCGTTATCCAGGGTCTCGAGCACCGCCAGCAAGCGGCTGTGCTTCTGCACCTGGCGGGCCAGGGCGTAGAGATAGCGCGCCCGCACGTGCCCGGGCGTGGCAGACCAGCCCGGGAAGGCGCGCCGGGCGGCGCTGACCGCTGTGTTGACCTCTTCCGGGCTGGCCTGGGTGACCTGAGCCAGGAGCTGCTTGTTGGCAGGGTTAATCGTATCGAAGAGGCGAGCCGGGGATGTAAAGGCGCCATCGATATACTGGCCAAATTGGCGCTGGTGAGCGTCCAGCCATTGGTGGGCCGGCTCGGCGGCCTCAGGAGCGGGGCCATAGGGCAGGGTCTGGTACAGTTCGGCAACTGGAGTGGTCATGGTCATTCACCTGTCGGGTGGTGGTTCTATCGAATCAGGGCGGGCATCTAGCCCAGAGGGTGGCGGAAGGCGGCTGAATATTGCCCGGTGAGGTAGTGCTCGAGCTGGCGCTCGATGTCACCCAGCAGGCCGCTGGCGCCGATGCGGAACAGGTGCGGCGAGAGCCATTCGTCGCCCAATTCTTCCTTCATCAGGATCAGCCAGTCGAGGGACTGCTTGGCAGTGCGCACGCCCCCGGCGGGCTTGAAGCCCACCTTGTACCCGCTGCGCTCCAGATAGGCGCGGATGGCGCGCACCATCACCAGGCTGACCGGCAGGGTGGCGTTGACGCTCTCCTTGCCGGTGGAGGTCTTGATGAAATCGGCGCCCGCCATCATGCACACCAGGCTGGCTTTGGCAACGTTGGTCAGGGTGCCCAGCTCGCCGGTGGCGAGGATAGTCTTGAGGTGAGCCGCGCCGCAGGCCTGGCGAAAGGCGCTGACCTCCTCATACAGGGCAGTCCAATCGCCGCTCAGCACGTGGCGGCGGCTGATGACGATGTCGATCTCGGCCGCCCCGGCGCGCACCGAAGCTTCGATCTCTTTCAGGCGCAGGTCAAAGGGGTTGAGCCCCGCCGGGAAACCGGCTGAGACCGCCGCCACTGGGATGCCCGAGCCATGCAGCGCCTCGACGGCGGTCGTCACGAACAGGTGATAGACGCACACCGCGCCCACGCGCAAGCCGGGCAGGCCCAGAGCTTCGAGCAGGTCGGTGCGCACGGGCTGGCGCGCTTTGGCGCACAGGCGCAGAACGTTGCTGCGCGTGTCATCGCCGGAGAGGGTGGTCAGGTCGATGCAGCGGATGGCGCGCAACAGCCAGGCAGCCTGCCATTCTTTCTTCACCGTGCGGCGGCGCGGCAGGGTATCGGCGCGGCGCTCGATGGCTGAGCGGTTGACGCGGGCGGCCTCGACCCACGACAGGTCGAGCTCGGCGCCCGGGTTGCGGGGCGGATGGCCCAGGGAGAGGTCGGTGTTTTTCTGTTCGGTGAGCATGGCAAACTCTATGGGGGTATCACACAATGATTTTAGGGTTCATACCGGCAAGAGCGTTCTTTACCTAGTATAGCACGGTTCTCCTCGCGATGGATTAAGGCGCGGCGCACTTCCGAAGTGCGCCGCGGCACCTTCTTCACCCGCAGTGCAACTGCGGGTGAAATAAGAAATTTAAACACAAAGTGCACAAAGGGAAATAAGGAAGACAGATTCCTGTTCTGGCGGCAGTTGGACTGCCGCCAGAACAGGAGGAATGCGGAGGGGACGACGAAGACCCCGGGTTGAGCCGGGGTCCGGTCGATGTGCCACGCACTTCCCAAGTGCGTGGCACATGTTTTCAGGCGCTCTGGCGGCGGCGGAAGAAGAAGATGGCTGCGCCGATCAGCAGGGCGCTGCCCGCCAGGAGGGCGCTGCGAGCGACCCAGGCGGATTGGCTGGCGGCCTGGAAGGAGGTTAATTTGAGGGCGGTGGGGGTCAAGGTTTCAAGGCCAGAGATCCCACCCGGCACGAATAAACCTGAGTAATTGGGAAAGAAGGTGCTATACACCACGGTAGCAGTGTATTCTTTACCTTCGGAGGCATCCCACACGTGCCAGCACATCTCTTCTCCAGCCAGCATGCCATCGATGATCCCGAAGGTTGCGGCGCTGTCCCCCACCACGGATACGGCGTCGTTCACTGTCGGTCCCTGATACACCATGGCTGCAGTGCACAGGCTGTCAGCCGTGGTCGCGCAGGTGCCGCCGACAGGGCGGAAGACGGCGAACTCGTCTCCTGCAACCGGGGTGAAGTAACCGGCGGTGTGCATCCGCGGGACGCCGCCGGGGACAAGAATGGTATGGGATACATCAGTGGGGGCAGCACAATCCATAAAGTAGACCACTTCTAAGACCTGGGCAGAGGTGCGGCTGGCGCCCAGGAAGGCGAGCAGGGCGGCAGTCGCCAGGCTGACGACCAGGAGCAGCGCCCAGAAGCGGGCCGAGCGGTGGAAGGAGCGAGAGAGTTTGTGGTGAATGGACATGGTTTGACCTCCGAGGTTCGAAATGGGTAAATTGCCTGTGTGTAGTGGTTGGGACACGGATGACACGGAGAGCACGGATTCTAAGAAAAGATCCCTCAGAAGGTCTTAATCCGTTTCATCCGTGTGCATCCGTGTCCCCTATATCAACGGCGCAAGACGGGCAGGAAGAGCTGGTAGCTAGGGGCAGCTTCCAGCCCATACAGGCCGTTTTCGGTGTAAAGCCCATCGCTTTGGAAGGGCCCTTCCTTGCGATAGGCAAAACGCACTATGATCTCCCGACCGGTGGACCGGCGCCAGACCTTCCAGGTCATGGCTTCGCCGTTCTGCAGGCCGTCCACGGCGTCGGTGATCTCGTCATCGCCCCAGGCGGTCAGCGCCTGGTTGGCGACGCCTTGCCAGCTCAGGGCGCCGGCGCACAGGCCGCTGCGGGCGCCGAAGACCGCCAGCTCATCCCCGGCTTGCAGCTCGAGGCCCGCCAGCAGGTCAGACGGCAGCAGCGCGGTGCCGTTGGAGCCAGTGGCGCTGGCGCAGCCGTTGAAGTGCTCGAGGGCTGGCGTAGAGATGGTCTCCAGCTCGATGGGAGCCAGGGCGCTGTTCGCCGGGTAGGTGAGCGTGGCAGGCTCTGTGAGGTAGAGTTGGTATCCCTGTCCAGGCAGCATGTTGATGATTTGGTTGACGCCCCAGGTGGGCCAGTAGATGCGCCCGGCGCCGTCCTTGGCCAGGTACAGAGAACTGCCCAGGCTGCTGAGGGCGGTCCCGATGGGCATGGGGGTATCGCGCAGGTAGCTGACCAGGCTCCAGCCGCCGTTCAGGCTGATGGGTGTGCTCTCTGGCGCCACCTGGGTGCCGGTGATGGTCAGCGTCATGGCGGCGGTCATATACACCTGGTAGCCGTCCAGAACGTTCCAGTTGATAATCTGGTTGACTCCATAGGCAGGCCAGTAGATCTGACCGCGCCCGTTCTTGACCAGCACCACATCGGATACGATTTGGCTGAAGACGTCCACGATGCTGGGATCGCTAGGGTCGATGTAGGTGGAGATCATGTTCCAGCCGCGTATCAGGTCGATCGTCTGAACTTCGGGCACGTTGAGATCCAACGCTCCTACCACGTGCATGGAGTTGACCTGGTAAATGCCATCGCCAAAGATGTAGGTGGCGGTGACGTAGGAGTACTCCAACTCCTCGGAGGCGTCCCAGATACGGTAGAGCATCATCTCGCCAACCAACAACCCATCCACCACATCGGGGGTGACAGTAATATCATCGCCCCAGGCGGTGATACCGACATTGCCGGAGCCGGTCCAGTAGGATGCCCCCGCGCACAGGTTGTTGGCGGAGTTGTAGATGGCGATCTCATCGCCGGCTTCCAGCACCAGGTCATCCGTGATGGATACGTCCAAAGGCACGACCACCGAGGCGTTGTTATCGGTGTTAGACGCGCAGCCGGTGAAGTGCTGCGAGGTGACCTGCACCAGGCTGGTGGCAGTGCCGGTGAAGCCCAGCGTATCGGTGATCAGCAGGGTGACGGTGAAGTCGCCGGCGGTGGTGTAGGTGTGCGAGAAGGGCTGCGCGCCGGTCTGGGAGGAGCCGTCGCCCAGGTCCCACCACCAACCCACGATGGGGAAGCCATCCGTGGTGGAGGTATCGGTGAAGGTCACGCTGCCGCCCACGCCGATGGTGCTATGGCTCTGTGCGAAGCTGGCGACCAGGTCCGGGGCGCGCACGGTGAAGCTGAGCGGCGCGCCGAGCGGGCTGACCACACCCTGGTCGCTGCCGGTTACCTGGTAGTCCTGGTTGGTGATCGTGCCGCCAGCGGTGCTGGGCAGCATGGCGGAGAACCACATTTGGGCGCTCTCATCCGGCGCCAGTTGCGCTACGCCCCAGCTCACACCGGCGCCGTCCCACGTCCCATCGCTGGCGGAGTAGGTCAAGTCAGCGGGCAGCGGGTCGTAGATGCTCAGGTTGGTGCCGGTCACGTTGCCGGTGTTGGTCACGCTGAGGGTGTAGGTCACCAGCGTGCCAGCCTGCAGGCTGCCCTCCACGCGCTTGCCGATGTCGAAGGCCGCGCCGGGGATCTCGAAGGCGACGCTGCTGGTGTTGTCCGCTGGGTTGACGTCGATATCTGCTGTGCCGTTAGAGGCGATGGTCGCCGTGTTGGTGAAGACATCCCCGCCGCGGGCCGTGTCGGTGATAGTAGCGTACACCTCTAGCCAGGCGTCCCAGCCTGGATACGGGATGCCCGCCTCCCAAACGATAGTTTGC
>Ga0105106_10000859_pt1 | contig 21615 bp, 20 predicted proteins | sample PPLLaktember2015_5_FD_79109 | JGI IMG/M metagenome (GOLD analysis project Ga0105106, IMG submission 79109) | Freshwater sediment microbial communities from Prairie Pothole Lake near Jamestown, North Dakota, USA - PPLs Lake P8 Core (1) Depth... | ecosystem: Environmental > Aquatic > Freshwater >...
CACAATTTCTTATTATTGTGTTTTTTATAGTACATTTCAAATGGTAAATGTCATCTTCTTTTGGTGATTTTTGTCTAAGTGAGGTATATTAGGGGATATGAATATCGACACGGGAATGGCCATTGTCATCGTTGCCGTATTGGTCTTCTATTTACGGCTGATTGTTATCCAACGAGAGCGCGCCAAGCGCATTGCCCGAGCACCGGCCTCCAGCGGGGGGAAGAAAATCAAGGGAAAACAGACGGCTGCCGGTCCTACCCCCGGATACTCGGTTCTCAGCCCGTACCCTCGCGACCGGCTGATCGCGGGTGTGGGGGCGTTGGCAATCCTGGCGGGCATCCTGTTGAATATACAAATTATCCCCCTGGCAGCTGCGCAGCCTTATTGGTGGATTCCCACCGCATTGGGTGTGGTAGCCTTTAGCTGGGCTTTCAAGTTATAGGGAGAAGCGATGACGGGTAAAGTCATTTGTCCCATCTGTGGGCAGATCGATCAGGTGGAAAAGGTGAGTACGATCTACCTGATGGGGATCGGGCTGGAGCGGCTGACCCCCGCTGGTGAAAATCAAACCGAGAAAATAGCTTTCAATCCAGAATTCGAGCAGTTGCCGGCTGCCAGCCTGAAGGCGCTCAGCCGCAGGTTGGCGCCCCCTTCCACGCCAGCACAGATCCCCATTCGACCGATCCATCCGGATATGGTGGTGCTTGCTTTTAGCCTGGTGGTCCCGATCTTCTTATACGGCATCTTGACCAGCCAGTCAGACATGCTGCTGCCGGTGCTGGCGATCCTGGCGGTCTTTTACCTGTTTTACTTCTGGCGGAGAAAAACGATCCTGGCTAAATTTGAGAAACAGCAGGCGAGCAGAAAATCGACCGCCGAGCGCATCAATCAGGGGGTGGAGCGCTGGATTAAACTGTATTACTGCCTGCGCGACGATGGTGTTTTCGAAGAAGGCATGCAAGAGGTCGTGCCAGCAGACCAGATGCCGGGCTTATTATTTGGGAATATATCCCGCCATCATGGGGCGGGATATTAGCCAGGAATGCAAAACCAGGAAATTGCGATAACCGCCATCGGAACTGGCGCCCGGGATTTGCTAGAACAGGATCAAGCAGCCTGGGTGATGGGCGCCACCTCGCGCGGCCTGTTCCTGCACCTGGCTGCGGATTGGGTGATCTTTATCACACCGGAGACTTTTCATGGGCCCTTGACGCTCAATTTTCCAGTGGGCGCCAGGGATCTTCCGACCCTGGAGCATGGCACGCCTGCCAGGGTCCAGGCGGGCGGCATCTACTTCCCGGATAGAGGGATAATGATTAGCACGGCGTATGCATTGGCCTGGGAAGCGCCGCCCCCGCCGAAAAAGTGGTTATCTGCGAGCGAGCGCACGGAGCGGTTAAAGCAGATCACCCGGCTGGCGCTTTCCCAGGGGCGCGCCAGCAGCATCAGTGCCTTGCTGCCAGCTTTGCTTGATCTCGAATTCAGATCTAATTATGAAGGCAACACGCTTTTTGTCCACCTGGAGCGCCTGGAGCGATCCTGGCAGGAAGGCGGGGTGGCAGCCCTGGCTGAAAGCATTCAGGCTTTTCTTGGCCTGGGGAGCGGGCTGACTCCCTCCGGAGATGACCTGGTCAACGGCTTGCTGCTGGCGTTGGCGCGCTGGGGGCAGGTCGTGGCGCCCGGGCTGGAGTTCGACGCCCTGGTTGCGGAGGTCTTGCCAAGGGCTTATCGCAGCACTACCACGCTATCAGCCAATTTGATCGAATGTGCACTGCGCGGTCAGGCCAACGAACGTTTGCTGCTGGCCCTGGACGGGATCATGAGCGGGGAACCCGATCCCACCGTCTGCGCATCTGCCTTAACGGGCTGGGGTAACACCTCCGGTCTGGATGCCCTGGTGGGCATGGCGCTGGCGGTCAAGATTTTACTTGCGTGATTAAAAGGGTACGACCGCGGTATAAGCTGAATGTCCAGATCACGCCATCTACCGAAGGCTTTCAACAGTTAGAAGGGCCGATGTTCTTGCAACTCGTCCTCCAAACAAATACTTTGATCCGTGCAAAGGTAAAGGAATATATTTGTTAGAGAGTGCCCCCGGAGAGATTCGAACTCCCAGCCGTTCGATCCTTAGTCAGATTTTCTTGTCCATCGAGCTAATGAGGTGGGTATTTCGATGCGCGGCCCACGTCCATTATCGAACGTCAGCTAACACTTACATTTCCAAGAATATAAAAAAGATCCAGTTTAATCTCCTGTACTAACTCCTATACCGTAAACACTCGCACGATCTTCCATGCCCCTTCTCCCCAAGTTGCTCTGATATATCTATTGTAATAGAAAAACTAGGTTGAGCGGGGCTTACCTCTAGGTCGACTGCCTGGAAACTGGAGCGAAAAATCCTTCATCTTCCCTGGTAATGACTGATAAGATTTTGATAGCTCCTGTTTCGTAGAAGGATCGGTCGCATTATTTCTACATCCCAAAGTCGTTATCCAATCGTATGTTGCCACAGGCACGACTTCCGACCAGGCACAAGCGCTTGATTACGATAAATCGAGAGCTGAGAGTCAACTCCTCTCAGCTCCGATGATCACGATCAATGATTGTTTAGATCAGTCGACCAGCCAGCAGGCCACATAATGATCTGGAGATGCCTCCCTAAATTCTGGTTCCTCCTGGCCGCATTTTTCGAACGCGAATGGACAGCGCGGGTGAAAGCGACAGCCTTTGGGTGGGTGCAGCGGGCTGGGGACATCGCCTTTGAGGATGATAAATTCTCTCTTTGCCCTTGGATCCGCGATGGGGATGGCTGCCATAAGCGCTTTTGTGTAAGGATGCAAAGAGTTATTATATAGCTTCTCGCGACTGGCAAGCTCAACGATTTTACCTAGATACATAACCATCACACGGTGAGAAATAAACTCAACGGCACCCAGGTCATGCGAAATGAATAGATAAGTCAGTCCAAGCTCTTCCTGCAGATCTTTCAGAAGATTCAAAACCTGGGATTGGATAGAGACATCCAAAGCAGAAACCGGCTCATCACAGACAACAAAATCAGGGCGGAGCACTAATGCTCTGGCAATACCGATGCGCTGCCTCTGCCCGCCGGAGAACTCATGTGGAAAGCGGCGTTCATGGTAATCGCACAGCCCAACCCTTTCCAAGGCATCAACCATCATCTCTCGACGTTCAGGACGAGTTCCTATTTTATGGATATTGAGCCCACGCATGACAGTGTCTCCGATCTGCATGCGCGGGTCAAGCGATGCATAGGGGTCCTGGAAAATGATTTGCATTTTCCTGCGCAAGTATTTCAATTCATTTTTACCTAAAGAAAGAATATCCTTGCCTCCGTAACACACAGAACCGCTGGTAGGTTCAATAAGACGTAGGATACAACGTCCAACCGTGGATTTTCCACAGCCTGATTCTCCCACCAATCCCAATGTCTCGCTGGCGCGAATGGTGAAGCTGACATCGTCCACAGCCCTGGCCCAGTCTTTAATACGCTGCAGGATACCACCCCTAACCGGGAAATATTTCTTTAAGTGCTTTACCTCGATTAAGTCTCTGCTGATTTGTTTGTTGGTCGCCATATTTCCAGTCAAGAAATGCCTCTCCACAATAAGATATCGAATTATTTATGATACAGGAAGGGGTGCTTTATGATCACCATAATCTTTGTACAACCAACAGCGTACAGAATGTTCAGGCGCAATCTCTTCCAAAACCGGGTCAACCCGGGTACAGATATCGGTTTTGTACTGTTCCCTGGACTTACAGCGCGGCGCAAAACGGCATCCTGGCGGCAGATCGACTAACTCCGGCACGATGCCCGGGATCATATCCAGACGATTTTTTATTTTTCCCAATATCGGAATTGACCCAATTAATCCCTGTGTGTACGGGTGTTTAGGGTTATCAAATAAATCATACACTTCCGCTGACTCAACTATTTGGCCGGCATACATGACGGCTACGCGGTCCGCCATCTCCGCGATCACACCCAGGTTGTGGGTAATTAAAATCACCGAAGTGCCAAACTTCTCTACCAGGTTGCGAATTAACCGAAGAATCTGTGCTTGGATGGTCACGTCTAAGGCAGTAGACGGTTCGTCAGCAATTAACAGTTTCGGATTTAAGGCCAACCCCATGGCGATCATCACTCGTTGTGCCTGACCCCCCGACATCTCGTGTGGATATGCGAACGCTTTGGTTTCGGGGTCGGGGATACCCACCAGTTTTAACAACTCAATGGCCTTTTTCCATGCTTCACTTTTTCCCATGCCGCGATGCACACAAAATACTTCTGCGATCTGGCTTCCGACGTTGAAAACAGGGTTCAAGCTCGGTTGTGGCTGCTGGAAGATCATCGATATTTTTTCTCCCCGCATTTTCACCATCTCAGCTTCAGATAACTTGAGCAGATCTTTACCTTCGAATAATATTTCCCCTGCCACAATCTTTCCGGGGACATCAACCAACCGTAATATAGATAAAGAGGTCACGGATTTTCCACAGCCGGATTCTCCTACCAAACCAAAAATCTCGTTTTCTTTTACATAGATGTCAACCCCATCGACTGCACAAACGCAGCCTTCGCCAGTGAAAAAATGGGTTTTCAAACCTCTAACCTCGAGGACGTTCATTCTTCCAATGTTGTCCCCAGAGGGCATATCACCAGAAACCATATCGCTTTCTCCCAAAAACACCACTGCGTTGTCTCAAACAGATTTACGGACCATGTTTCTAAGAACTCATCCGAAAATTAGGGAGAGTGGGGTATGTGGCGGCGCAAAGCGCCGCCACATACCCCAACCCCCTTAATTTTTCGGATGGATACTAAAGAGTATATCCTTTTTCCAGTATTTCCTCGATTGAAACGCCCTGGTTTATCAACCTGCGAGTTTCACTCTCCCTCTCCACAATTTCCCGGGACATATCGTATACCTCATAAACGATCTCTTGAGGGATAACGATCACCCCGCCGATTTCTGCCACAATAAAATCACCAGGCCGGATCATGACACCATTTATGAAGATTGGCTTCTGGAAGCTCTCAAGCTGTGACCGCTTATTGGCTTCATGAGGGCAGATAAACGCAGCAAACATATTGAAGCTGCCCAGCTTGAGGATATAATCCGGATCTCTAACACCTCCGTCAATAACTGCGCCAGTAATACCGATCTTAAGGCACAAGTTGCACATCAATTCACCCCAGTAACCTGAATCCGGGGCTTTTCCTGTATCTATGACCGGAACCATGAAAGGCTCAAGGGCATTTTTTACATTACCAATATAACGTTTACCTTGCTCGCCCAGAGGTACCGGGTCATTAACCCAGCGCATCGTAAAGGCTGGGCCTGCCACCCTCATATTGCGATCTAGCGGTGCGATTTCTTTTCCCAGCCACTGCTTCATTAACCCGTATTCTTCCAATATTTCTGTAATTGCAGGTGTGTATACTTCTTCGAACCCTCTACAAAGTTGCTCTAATGTTGGTTTTTCCATTTTATCTCCTTTATCGGTGGGTAACTTCTTTATAGGTTAAGTAATTTTATGGCATTCAAGCCGAATATCTTTTCTTTATCCTCATCGCTGATCAATGCATTTGCTGTCTTGGCAATTCCAGGAGATGGATATTGCAATGGCATCCCCGTCCCAAAGAACAGCCGGTCAGCTCCAATTTTCTCAACCACCGTCTTTATCCCATCGAACACCTGAAGACAGGAAATTTCAAAAGTGACATTATCCCTGCGGCGCATCAAACCGAGCAGATCCCTTAATTCACTGTAATTTAGACCTCCGGTCATGATTTTTAATTTCGGAAATCGAGCAGCAATCCCATCTATTTCACGGACGTCTAACTGCGGCAGTCCCCAGTGCAACATGATCCTGCAGGGAATCTGAACCACCATATCATATTCTTGCGCAAGGGTTAGGATGGATACAAGGGTTGGATCATCGTCTAAACGGTACTGGTGATGCTGTGGGAACATCCTCAAACCTTTTGCCCCATACTGATGAGCTGATTCCACCTGTTGTAGTGCTTCTTCTCCATCCTTCGGTGAGACAATCGGAAAACCGATAATGCGGTCAGGAAAATCTTTAACGAAATCCTGTAATTCCTGATGACCATCTTGACACGTCAAAAACACACTTCTCGTGGAAGCAACCACCGCCTGGTTTATATTCCAGCGGTCCATGAGCCCGATAATTGCCTGCGCAGTTGTTATTTTTAACGGCCAATATGGCCAATTTCCATAATAGACTGTTACATCAATCAACTTCATCATTTTGCTCCAATCATCGGCAGGTAAATTAATTACCCATGCCTATCAATCGCAGGATATTCTTTCCCAGAATAAGTTCTTTTTGCTCTTCTGTAATATCTGCACCCGTTACTTTTGCCAGGCCAAAGAACGGATCTATGAGCGGCATGTCCGTTCCAAAAACGACATGATCGGCCCCGACCCCTGCTACCATGGCTTCCACATAACCCATGTCAATTTGCGAGCTGGCGGTATCCAGGTAAATATTAGGATAGTGTTTAGCAACCTCAATCGCTCTGAACCAGTCACCCAGAGCAGTCGGACAGCCTCCTGAGTGAGCCATGATGATCCTGGCATTGGGTACTGCATCTAAAATACCGGCGCATTCTTCGGGTGTAGAGTGAGCTAGAATCGGCATTCCCAAATCTGCGGCGGTAGCGATGATTGGATACATAGCCGGCTCGTTAATTGTGGTCAATAATTGATAGCTGCCAAGTCCGACAACCTGGTGGATAATTTTGAGCCCGCGCATACCATACTCTTCATAACACCGGCGTACTTCATCCATTGCCTCGCGTCCGAACCGCGCAGAAGATATTGAGGCATAGCCGATAATCCGATCGGGATACTTCTTCATTTCTTCTGCAAGCCTGCGATTACCCTCTTTCATGTCGTAATGCAGGGCGACAAAATCCGTTGCGAAAATCTTGTCGATGCCTACCCGATCGGCAAGTCTTATTACGGCCTCTGTGGGGAAGCCCCCCCAACCTCCCGAATGAACATGAGCATCAATAATCATGATCCATATCTCCTGAAATGTACTGTACTATGCACGTTTACCTGCTCGGATGCGTCTAGGGTCAAGTGAATCTTGCAACCCATCGGCGAAGAAGCTCATCCCAAGCACGACCAACGTGATAAACACACCGGGGAAAATGCTGAAGGTTGGCACTTGCTTGAGATATAACTGGGCTTCACGTAACATATTTCCCCAGGTTGGATCAGGGGGCTGAGCGCCTAATCCAAGGTAGCTTAATGACGCCTCAACCAGAATCGCACCTGGAATAGCCAGAGACATATTTACAATCACAGGCGTCATACAATTGGGCAATATGCTCCTAGCCATGATAGACCAGTCGGAGGCGCCCAATGCCTTTTCAGCAGCTACAAATTCAACCTCTTTTGCGGAGATTGCAATCGACCGCGTTAAACGGGCAAAAGTTGGCATTGTACTAATTCCCACAGCCAATATCGCCACCATTGGACCCGGTCCAAGAAGGGCCACAAGCGCAATTCCTAAAAATATCGCGGGAAAAGCTAAAACTGTGTCCCACCAACGCATGATCACTGAATCAATACTACCGCCGGTGAAACCAGCAATCAAGCCGGTAGTGACACCTACAACAGCGCCCAGTAATACGGATAGGAGACCAGCCTGAAGGGAGACTGCCGCTCCATGAATAACCCGGCTTAAAATGTCTCTGCCCAGTTCATCCGTGCCAAACCAGTGCGTGGAGCTCGGCATTTGAAGTTTTTCCCTCAAATTCACTTCAACCGGATCATATGGAGAAATTTGGTTAGCAGTAACCGCCATAACAATCAATAAAAATAGAACGATCATACCAAATGATCCCTTTGGGTTCTTCCAAAGCCGGATAATGACACCCAATAAATTACTGTTTAAAATATTGCTTCCTCTTTTTTTTGTGTTCTTTTCAGCTGCTAGACCAGTCACGAGTACACCTTCCAAATGGAATAAATGACGTAAATGCTTCGCTTATTCGCCCTTCCTGGTCAATCTGATACGCGGATCAAAATAACCATAGCTGATATCAACCACGAAATTGACGAATACAAAAAGGCACACGACGAATGTCAATGAGGCCTGAATTACCGGGTAATCACGATTGAGGATAGAGGATATGACCAGTCGGCCAAGACCTGTATAAGCGAACATCGATTCAATCACGACCTCGCCTGCCAGCAGCCTGGCAAACTGTATGCCAATAATGGTAACAACGGGGATAAGAGCATTGCGCAAAGCATGTTTGGTCAAAACAACACGTTCAACCAATCCTTTTGCACGAGCAGTGCGAATGTAATCAGTTGAGATAACATCGATCATAGAAGAACGCATGTAGCGGGTAAATACTGCGATCTGTCCAACGGCCAAAGCTGAGACTGGCAACACAATATATTTAAAATTTAATACCCAACTCTCTCCTTCTATTTCACCGGTTCCTGAGGCTGGTAATAGTCCCAATGAAACGCTAAAAAACAGGATCAAGATAATTCCCAGCCAGAAGTTAGGAACAGCAAGAAAAATCGAACTAAGGAATGTAAGTACATTATCAATCCAGCCATTGCGATTAACAGCCGATAACATACCTAATGAAAACCCAAGGATCACTGCGATCAGCAGCGCAATTGATGCCAGCTGAATCGTCTTCGGGAAAGCATCAAGGATTAATCGACCTACATCCTGCTGGTTGATAAAAGACACTCCAAAATCAAATGTCAATGCCTTCCAAATCCACTCGAAATAACGGACAACAGCCGGGCGATTTAATCCCATCGACTCCCGCATCATCTCAATTTCTTCCGCTGTCGATTCAAACCCCAGCATCATTGAGGCCGGGTCTCCGGGGGCCATTTCAATGACCCCGAATATTAAAACCGATGCAATGAAGAGCGTTGGAATGACTTGTATGATTCTGCGAATAATGTAATCACGCATAACAACCTTTATCGTTTTTACCTGTTTTGAAAAAAGCTGCCGCTAGCAAGATCAGCAATGTTCAGAGATACTCGCGGCAGCTTTCTCCTAAAACGTCTTTGTTATATCCACAATGGATAAACCTTACTACTCGTCGGCCTCCTTGCTCACTTTATCGAACATCCAGAATCCAAGCAGATCTGCCTCTAAACCCTTAACTGCCTTGCTGAAAGCCATGAGCTGGTTGTTGCTGTTAAGATTAATCATTGGCAACTCAGTCGTCAAAATCTCATTGGCCTTTTGGTATAAAGCCGCACGTTTCGCAGGGTCTAGCTCGACCATTCCAGCCGCCACAGCATTGTGCATTTCTTCGTTTACCCACCCATAGGGGTTCACATATTCCGAGCCTTCAGGACCACCGAAGTACTGTTGCTGTGTCTGGAACAAGATTGCGGGGTCACGCTTCGTTCGTCCAGTTCCCCAGACCGCGAGGTTATTCCCTCCGAGGTCCTTGTCTCGGGCTACTTCGTAGAATTCTGCGGTTTCATATTCGGTGATATTAAGGGTGATGCCGATCTTCTTGAGGTCTGCTTGCCACACCTGCAGGTACAGGGTCCATTCTGGGAGAGCAGTCCAGCCGACGATGCTCAACTCAAACTCGCCAACACCGGCTTCATCCAACAAGGCTTTGGCTTTTTCAAGGTCAAATTTGTAGTAATCTCTTAAGTCCTCACGGAAAGCCATTGTAGCTTCGCTGTAGAAGGGTGAGGAAGTGGGAGTGTTGACGCCATAAAAAACTTCCTTGTTGATCGTCTCGCGGTCGAGGGCATAGGAAAGAGCCTGGCGAACACGTACATCATCCAATGGCGCCTTCTTGGTATTGACGATTATATTATTGATATTACCAGAACCCTCATTGATGATAACGTCGTAGCCTTCCAGGCCTTTGATATACTCATAATCCGAGGCGTTGATCTTCTTGATCGCATCAATTGCGCCGGATTCGAGGTTAGCGATCAAAGTTTCTGGTGCCAGGTTCTTGATGACAATGGACGAGAGCAAGGCGTCGCCTTTAAAATAGTCCGATACCCGGTCAAACTTGGTGTACTCATCGGCCTTGTACTCAGTCATCTGGAAAGGACCAGTACCATTTGCCAGGGTATTGAACATGCGACCATCTGTCTTATCCTTGATCAAGTGAGCATACCAGTAGTCCAAAAGATCATACACGAATGGTACTGGCTGCGAGAAGTTGATCTTGAGGGTCTTATCATCGACGGCTTCAACGCTCTTGAATAGTTTCACCAGGCCGGTTAGTTTCTGAACGCCTGAGAATTCTGCCAGCGCTGGATCGGTTGCATAAGAAAACATTTCAACGAAGTCACCTGCAACAACCTGTTTTCCATCATGCCATACAGCATCCGGTTCAAGCTTGAGGACCATGCTCAATCCATCGTCAGCAACCGTCCATTCATACGCCAGATCGGGGTGGAGCCCGCCTTTATTATCTTTCCAAACCAGGCGATTGTAGACGATATTATGGATAGAGTCATTGGCGCTGGACATTTCCCAGGCATTCCAGCTATTGAATGAGCCAGATTCACCCCAATTCAGCACCTGTGGAACAGGTGTTGGTTTTGGAGCTGCAGTTGCAGGAGCGGATCCTTCGGTAACAAGAGCTTCTGTGGCTGGTTGACAGGCAGAAACAGTGGCGCCGATGCCGAAGATGCTGACTGCCTTCAAAAAATCACGGCGGGTCAATCTGTTATTATTTGACGCTTCCATCTTCTGATCTCCTTAATTAATTCAAGTTCCTGTCGAATTTGGTTGTTTGACTTTATCAGAGCGTTTTTGTACTGATGATATTTATTTATCGGTATCTCCTCCTTGGGTTGTAAATCATTTGGCTTTTTAATGGCCTAAAACCGATTTAACATTTACCAGCTGTTCATCTGTTAAGTTGATCTGTCCTACCTTTGCATTCGATTCGAGTTGTTCCACTCGAGATGCAGCAGGGATGACTGGTCCCATGCCCGGCAGGGTCAGCATATATGCCAGTGCAAGCTGGTTTATTTCCATTTCCCATTCTTCTGCCAGATGGGCAAGTTTCAACAACCGCTCCATATTTTCGGCTGTCACGTCTTTATCAAAAGTACCCTCATCAAATAAACGATCTCCGGGGCCGACTTTGGTTTTATCCAGGTAGCGGTTGGATAATAAGCCTCTAGCTAACGGACTGAAGGCCACATACGATATACTGTTTTTAGCGCAGTAATCCAGAACGCCGGGTTGATATAACTCCTGGTTGATGATGTCATATTGATTCTGTACGGCAACAACTCGGCTACGAATGGACATCGTATCGGATGCTGCCTTGTAATACCGGAGCTGGTCAACCGTGAAATTGGAAACGGCGAAATAGCGGACCCGATCCATCCAAACAAGATCTTCAATGGCTGCCAGGCTTTCCTCCACCGGGCAAGTCCTGTCATAACTGTGGAAGTAGAGCAGGTCAATATAGTCTATTTGCAGTCTGGCGAGGCAGGCATATGTAGAATCAAGGATGTTCGTTCGAGATAAACGGCAGTGGTTGGGGGATATCCCGTCCATTCCTCCGAATATCTTTGTGGCAATAACGACATTACGCCGCTGATCCGGATTGGCCTTGAGCCACTTCCCTATGATACGTTCCGAATTCCCTGATGCATCGTTATATCGGTTGGCGGTATCCCAATGGGTTACACCAAGCTCAATTGCCCGGTCAAAGATGCGAAAAGCTTCTTTTTCGTCAACTCTTGATCCATCCTTTGTCTCGGGGTATCCGTACTTCCAGGTTCCCAACCCGATTTTTGATACCCTCAATCCAGAGCCGCCGAGCTGTACATAAGGCATGTTATGGAACTCATTGGTGGTGAATGGAACGCCATAATATTCTTTGTGGGGTATTAAATGGTCCAAAGGTGTCTCCTCCTTACTGTGTTATTTCAGTAAATACAGCCTCAAATATGTCGATAGCAAGATCCATTTCTTCTTGCGTAATAATGAGCGGTGGAGCCACACGTAATACATTGCCATATAAGCCGACTTTTCCCAATAGCACGCCGCGTTCTGCACATTTGTGAACGACTTCTTTCGTGATTGCCGGTGATGGTGTGTATTCATCATGCGGATCTACAAATTCCAGCCCGATCACCAATCCTATTCCCCGCACGTCACCGAGGAATTTATATTTGTCCTTTAATTTCAGGAACCGCGTCATAGCATATTCGCCCATGACGCGCGCTTTTTCTGGCAAATTTTCACTTTCCATTACATCCAGCACGGCATTAATAGCAGCACTCGAAACAGGATTTCCACCCCAGGTGCTGGACAAACTGCCTGCCCCCATGACGTCAAAGATCTTTGATTCAGCAGCTACGCCTGAAGTGGGAATACTGTTGCCCAAGCCCTTACCCAGGCAAAGTATCTGCGGGCGTATATCCTCCCACTCGATCATGTACATTTTACCGGTACGGCCAAAGGAGGATTGCACCTCATCAATGATCAACACCAGACCACGTTCCTTTGCCCAGGTCTCGAGACGTTTCAGCCACCCTACTGGCGGTACAATAAAACCAGCTGAACCCTGGTATGGCTCGACGATCAAGGTGCCCAGGTCGCCAGATGAAGTGCTTTCAATAATATGGTCCAGCGTCTTTAAACAATAAAAATCACATTCAGGGAATTTTTTGCCGTAGAAACAGCGATAGCAGTAAGCATAGGGCGCCAGGATGGTGCCTGGTACGGACTGACCAAAACCGTTACGGGTCCCAATACTCCCCGCTACAGCCATAGCCCCATATGTTTTGCCGTGAAATCCACCATAAAATGAGAGAATTTCCTGCTTGCCGGTATAGCGACGGGCAATACGAATAGCTGCTTCAATGGCATCTGCACCCGTTGTGAGTAAAAATACTTTATCCAAATTGGGCGGGAATGTCTTCACCAGCCTGCAGGAGACGTTCACCCTTTCGGGAGTAGGGAATGAATATGGATTGCCCAGGCGTGCAATCTGTCTCCGAATAGCTTCTACCATGTGAGGATGAGATTGCCCGATATTGCTGACCAGTACACCCGATGTAAAATCAATAAACTTGTTACCGTCAACATCCCAGATCCAGATTCCTTTACCGTGATCCCAAACAATCGGCGTCTGATCTTTTGAACACTCTGGTTCAAATTGATATGACAGGGCAAGTAGTTCCCTAGATTTTGGCCCCGGTATCTTTCTAAAAGGAAGTTTTTTCATATGAGCGACCTATCTTTCTATCCTTTTGGTGTTTTTTATTACCGCTGCACCCGTCCCGAGACATCGCCTTCCATCAATTTCTTGACCTCTGCCAGAGTTGACCGGTTGAAATCACCCGATATCGAATGTTTCAAACAGGAAGCGGCTGCTGCAAAGTTGAGCGCTTTTTCATCATCCATCGCCGATATCAGCCCGTAGATCAATCCTCCTGCGAAAGCATCTCCACCACCTACCCGGTCTACTATGTTTTTAATGTCATAGTGGCGGCTCACGAAGAAATCTTTACCATTGTGCATGCAGGCAGACCAGCCGTTATGATCGGCGCTGAAGCTCTCGCGCAGGGTAATCGCTTGTTTTTTTAAATTCGGGAATGTTTCCAAGACTTTTTCAGCCAGGACCTGATAATGATCCACGTCGATTACACCGGATTCGACCACCTTGTCGATGGAAATCGTGCTTTGAACAGCAACGCCTAACGATTTCTGGCAGTCTTCTTCATTTGCGATACCCACGTCTACATATTTGACTACTTCCCGCATGACTTCCTGAGCTGTTCTTCCATAATTCCACAATTTCTTGCGGTAGTTATAATCGCAGGATATGGTCAGCCCCATCTCTTTGGCTTTTACCAACGCTTCCAATGTGAGGTCTGCCGCACTCTGGCTGATAGCCGGGGTGATCCCGGTTACATGGAACCAGTCTGCTCCTGTAAATATCTTTACCCAATCAAAAGTACCGACTGGTGCGGTAGCAATAGAAGATCCAACGCGGTCATACACGACCACAGACGGTCGCTGGTTGGCGCCGTTTTCGAGAAAGTAGATCCCAAGCCGTTCACCCCTGCGTACGATCTGCGAGGTGTCAACACCAAGACCTCTCATCTCAGCGATGCAGGCGTTGCCTATCGGATTGGCGGGTACGGCGGTCACAAAGGATGCATCTATACCGTAGTTCGCCAACGAGACAGCCACATTGGCTTCTCCACCGCCAAAGGTTGCTTCTAACACCGGTGACTGGAAGAATCGGTCCATCCCCGGCGGTTTGAGGCGCAGCATCACCTCTCCAAATGTCACGACTCTTTTACTCATATCTCACTTTGTATGATTCCTTTGTTCAGTTTTTACATTGAACTCTGCTTACTTGCGCCACAGGATATGCACCAGGTTGCCTGCAGGGTCCCTCTGCTTTAAGAACGCAGATTTTGTTTCCGGTCTTAGTTTCGGTTCGTCCAGCTCAATCCCTTTTGCTTCCAGGGCCGCAACCGCAGCATCATAATTGCTTACTTCAATACAGATATGGCAGGCGGCAGGGGAGGTCCCTTTCACCACCTCGATGCGCCCGGGGCCTTCTCCTGAAACCAGGAAACTGGAGCTGCTTTCTTTCACCGCAAAACCAAATATATCGCTGTACCATTGGGCGATTAATTGAGCGCTGGCGTTATCGGTGGCATACAAACCTGAATGTTCAACGCCTAGAAAGACCTTTTCACCACGCGCAGCCCTGATCCAATTAAGGACCTGCGCGGTCAGGTCTGTGATGGCTTCATAGCGACTTTCTTTGACCCATTCTTTTTTGACCAGATCAGATCCCATCCCTACGGCTGTGACGCCTGACGCAATCCATTCTCTGATATTTTCGTCGGTTGCTTTGACGCCGCCGGTAGGCATAACACGGGTCCATGGAGTTGGCGCCAGTACAGCTTTGACAAAGCCGGGTCCGCCCACTGCATCTCCGGGGAAGATCTTGACAATTTCCACGCCCAGCTCTTCTGCATAAGAAATTTCACTTGCTGTTCCGCATCCTGGCATATAAGGGACTTTGCGGCGGTTGCAGAGTTTGGCAACTTCTGGGTTCAAAACGGAACCGACGATAAAGTTGGCGCCGCTAGACAGATACAAGGACGCGGTCCCGGGATCCAATACAGATCCCACGCCGATGACCATGGAAGGATCTTCACGGGAAAAGTGCTTTATCAGCTCCGGGAAGAGCTGATACGCGTTATCGCCGCGGTTGGTGAATTCGAATACTCTGACGCCGCCGGCAGCTACGGCACTGATGACTTTCTTTACTATTTCAATATCGGGATTGTAATAGAGCGGGACTAACCCACCCCTTATGATTTCGTTCAACACATCCAAACGTGAAAATCGAGCCATTGTATCTCCTAGCTTATACGGCACAAATTGCTGGCGAAAGCCAGTTATTGGTATGCGACAACAAAATCTGCCAGTACAGAGGCGGCTTTCATCAGATCATCAATCACAATATGTTCATCTTTTGAATGGCATAATGGCAGGCTGCCTGGTCCGAATACGACGGTTGGGATACCTAGAGTATTGGCATAATGCCAGGCATCACAGGCGCCCGACATGGCATCTACTTTACCGGGTAAACCGTGTTTTTTGGCTGAATTCACCAGAGTGGTAACCAAAGGATGATCAACCGGCAACGCGTTGCCATCATTGTTAAGCATGTTGAAATTCATTTCGAAGTTATTCCGCAGCCACTCATCTCCTTGAGTTTGCAAGGCATTGCGTAATTCGGCCTGGACCTCTCGCCGGGTCTTATTCGGCAGGAAGCCGATCAAGCCTTTTAGGACTGCCAGGGAAGGCACACTGGCAGGCCAGTTACCGGAATTGAACTGCCCGATCGTTAAAGGCATGGGATCAGGATGGGCATCAAACAACGGCAGCCCGCGCGATTTGCTGAGTAGCTCATCGTGATAGCACTTTAATATTTCAATCGCCTGATATGCCTTATCAACTGCACTGATGCGTCCTGCTACATTACCGCTGTGTGTGGCCTTACCAAATACTCTTAACTCGAACCAGACAGCGCCGCGAACCGTTGGATAGATCCCCAGGCTGGTTGGCTCGATAACAACCGCAGCATCTGCCTTGACGCCCCGTCGTACCATGGCAAGCGTGCCGTTGCCTCCATTTTCTTCCTCGATCACGAAATGAAAAATGATATCGCCCTTCGGCTTGATGCTATTCTCTTTTAAAATCAAGGCCAGTGCAAATTGCGTAGCAATGCCGCCTTTATCATCAATTGCACCGCGGCCGTAAATTTTGCCGTCAACTTCTGTGGGAGTATAAGGATTATCCTGGTCCTGGCTGGGAGGCACAACATCCAGATGTGCATTAAATACGATTGTTTTTCCGGTGCCGTCTCCGCGAATGATCGATTCCACCTGAGGGGTATTCTTATAAGTGAAATTGGGGAGAGGAAAGTCGTAGTCCGGATCATCCATGATGGAATCATCGATCCAGATCAAGTTGCTTTCATCCACAAAGGGCATAATTTGTTCGTGCGCCAGGTGGGCGGCAGGACCTTCGTTGCCGCGGATAGATGGGACCCGTATCAAATCCTTTAAGAATTCGACGGTTGTTTCCTGAACTTTGTTCGAGCATTGCACTTTACACCTCCAGATATCAGGGTTTCAACAGGACTTTTAATCCCTGCATCGTTTCCACCAATTCAAACGCCTTTTCCCATTCCTCTAAAGGCAACCGGTGGGTAATGACCTTCGAGGCATCGATTTTCTTATTCGCCATCAGGCCAATCGTGCGATCCCAACACGTATATGCTGTGGAGAGGTTGAAGATGATCGTGCAGACTTTCCAGGAAGCGGCATCCCAGGGAAAGCTGATCTGGCTCTGCCCGGTCAAACCGATCTGGGTGATACGTCCAAGCCGGCGGACCATCCCAACTGCGCTGGCAATAGCCGGAGCGGCTCCCGATGCTTCAACCACCAGGTCGGCGCCGCGCCCGTCCGTCAGCTTATGTACCTCAGCAACAGCATCTTGCTGGTCGGCCAGGATAACAGCATCAACACCTATTTCCTTAGCGATTGGGAGACGTTTTGCTTCATCTGCTTTTGTGCCGACAATGATCAATTTACCTGCCCCAGCAGCTTTCGCCGACATCAGGGCGGCTAATCCAATCGCTCCAGGCCCAATGACAACCACAGTGTCGTTTGCTACTACCTGCCCGCGCTCCAGAACATCCTGAACAACATTGGCTGCTGGTTCAACAAATGCTGCTTCATCATAAGATAACGAATCCGGGATCTTGTGTAATAGGTATTCGGGCATACACAGATAACGTGCGAAGGCGCCATTGATTCCCCAGCCCGGTGACCTCTTTTGTGCGCAGATTTGGATATTTCCGGTCCGACACAGTTCACACTTTCCGCAGGCTTTTGTGTGAGGCTCACCAACAACGCGATCGCCTACCTTGAATTTTTCGACCTCAGTGCCAACTTCGACGATTTCGCCGGAGAACTCGTGGCCCATGATGACAGGAGGCCAGTACGGGAAGCAATCATGTTTTATATGGACATCCGTACCACAGATACCGGCAGCCTTTATCTCTAAGAGAGCTTCATCGGGCTTGGGATGCGGGACAGGAGTCTCTCGCAGCTCCATATTGCCTGGGCCTTTGGTGATTTTAAATAATCCAATCATATTCTCGGGTATGCTCATCTATTGAAAAATCTCCTCTTCAAGCTTTCCCGATATCTCTGGATTAACCTGATTGACTGGTGCCTGTTTATTCAGAAACCGCCTGACATCCCTCATATAGCTATGCCTGATGTCCCAACTTGCTTCCACAGACATCCAACTCATATGCGGTGTGCAAATTGCTTTCTTATTCCTCAATAAAGGCAGGTCCGGTTTGGGCGGCTCTAATTCATATACATCTATGCCAGCATGAGCAATTTCACAATTATCGAGAGCTGCATTGAGTGCCTCGAGGTTTACCACTGGACCGCGCGAGGTATTTATCAGAATCGCAGTTTCTTTCATTGACTTCAAGTCGGCTTCATCGATCAAATGATAAGTTTCTGGCCAATTGAAAGGAACGTGGAGAGTTACAATGTCAGACTCCTTGAGAACCTCTTCCTTCGATACCGTTGCAATACCATACTCTTGTATCATTTCATCTGGCAGGTATGGGTCATCGATAAGGAAATTCACGCCAAAACCCTGAAGCATTCGATAAACTAAACGCCCGATACGACCAAATCCAATAATTCCGATTGTCTTACCATGTAACCGATAGAGGGGGGCGACGGACAAATAATCGATATAGCCGTTGTGTGTAACAGTGGATACGATGTTGACCTGCTGGCACAATTTACGCTGGCAAGCCATCATCAACATCACCGCCTGTTCGGCGACTTCATTCACGCAATAACTCGGGTAATAACCCAACATAATATCTTTTTTGTTGCAGGCTTTTAGATCCACATTGTCGTAACCGATACCGTGTCGCATCAGCAGCTTGCATTTATCCAAACCGTTAATGACTTCCTCGTTGAACTTAGCCATATTGACCAAAATTACATCAGCATCCGCACACACTTCGAGCAATTCTTTTGGAGGAGCTTCCTTCAGTTGATAAAACGCGTAGTCAATCCCCATTTCGCGGCATTGTTCTTCTTCCCACTTCAAATCTGAATGAATGTAATCTGTGATAACAAATTTCACTTTATTCTCCTTCCATACTCGGCACTTCTCTCATTGTTTTACAGGCGCCCACCTGCAGCTAGCATATCTTTTACACTTGCGCCTTCATGAATGAGCCTTCGGGTTTCACTTTCCTGAGCGACCAGGGTGAGGACATTTACATACACATCCACGACAACTTCCTGGGGAATAACGACGACGCCTCCAAAATCCCCCATAATAAAATCGCCGGGTCGGATTACAACGCCATTGATCATGATTGGTTTTTGAATACTTTCTAAAACTGCCCGGTTGAAATTGGCTTCCAGGGGACATGGAAACGCCGCAAACATGTTGAATCCGCTCTTATAGATATAATAGGGGTCTCGGACACCGCCATCGATCACAGCGCCTTTTACTCCCTTCTCTTTACAAATAGTGCACATTAACTCACCCCAGAACCCGGCATTCTGGCATTTACTTGTATCAATAACCGGGACAACATTGGGCTTCAGTTCATCCACTAACTGTTTCGCAGATCTTTCATAAACTTCATCGCTGACCGTGACCGGGTCTTTTACCCAACGCATGGTCATGGCCGGCCCCGCCACCCTCATCTCAGGCATGATCGGCCTGATTTCAGGCCCAAGCCACTGGTTGTGCAGGTTGAAATCCGTATCCATGATATCGGTAATTGCGGCGGGATATGTTTTTACAAAACCCTCGCACATCTCTGAAATTGTTGGTTTGCTCATCTATATCCTTTCTTAAAAAAACAATCTGCTGGAATTAGCCGCAGATTGTTTGTTTTTGAATATTAATATTCCAATTCAATTTGCTGCTCAATAATTTCATCATATTAAAAGAAGGCAAGGGAGGCAAAGTATCATCTACCCAAACACCCTCATTGGAGCCACTTCTATTGCATTGTCGTATACATGGGTTCATGATGCTGTATCCATTAAGGTGGCGCAGTATGACGAAGCATTTTGATGATAGCAACCATCTGATATCTCACAAACAATATTATTTTCGTCCAAATAGCGCAATGGTATTGCATGGAATACAACGTCCATTATATAAGACAACCCCACCGTTGTCAACCATCATATTGGACAGATGCGAACACCGGTTCAGCGAGGGTGAGGAAAGAAAGGGTCTACTGCGAGAGTAACTCGGTTTCCTGAAATCGGATGATTTAGGGGCTTTTAATCAAGATATAGCGATATTTCGCCTGAAACAGCTTCATTTGTACCAGCAATATGGGTGCAGTCAGTAGCTAAACGAATTTGATTTGCCTGTTCCTCGGTTCATTTCTCATCCAATCGGCGAAATGACATCAGTACTCATTTATGAGACCTGACATTACCCATTGACTAAATTTCAATATTGTTGAATAATATACAATAGAAAACATTCTAATAGAAAAAATATGAAACTTGAAACCTCTATTCCGGTAAGTTCACCCAGTGACACAGACAAAGTCAGGTTCACGATCCAATCTCTGGATCGGGGTCTGCAGCTATTGGAGATATTAAGCCGTTCAGAGGAACCTATGGGGCTTCCCGAATTGGCGAATATCCTGAATGTTGACCGAAGCACCATCCACCGGTTGTTGGGCACGCTCTTGCAGCGCAACTATGTCGCTCAGGATGCTGAAAATAAGCGCTACTCGGTAGGCTTTAAAGTCATTGAGCTTAGCAGGAGCGCCCTGGATGGTTACAGCATCCGCGCTAAGGCGAAACCGTTTCTGAGAAAGCTTACGCAGGAAACGGGAGAGAGTACTAACCTTTGTGTGCCGGCCAGCAATCATGCCGTTTGTATCGACTTCGAAGCCAGCCCTTCACCCCTGGCTGTCTCCAACGATATTGGGATCGAATTCCTTTATCACGCTACCTCCGCGGGTAAGGTTCTATTGGCCTACATGGCAGAAGACAAACTTGAAGCAATCCTTAAGAATTATATTTTTACCGGGTTTACCCCCCGAACCATCACAACCCGGGAAAGAATGCAGAACGAAATCGAGATGATTCGAGAAAAAGGTTATGCAGTTGACGACGAGGAACATTATATCGGCGTTCGCTGCATCGCGGCTCCGATAAGGAACTACAGCAACAAGGTCAAAGCGGCAATTAGCTGTTCTGGTCCCACCTCACGGATCACCTTGGCGAAGTTACCTGAGATAGCCAGCATTGTCGTCAGGATCGCCAATGATATATCCCATTCTCTGGCGATACCTTCACCTGAGTTAGGTTAACGGAATAGGCCTTTTTGGTGAAAAGTAGTAGTCTCTTAACTCCATTGCTCACTACGAAAAGCCTAGAATGAGATTGTGACACTTTTACAACCCATTGCACCTCTGATTTCGAAACCGACTTTACGTCCGTTGAGCTCAGTGATTTTTGGAATGCCGGCGATGTCCCGCAGAGTGACCTGCTCGGCATCTCCCGTTGAGTGGGCAAGGGTGACAGCACAAAGCACCGTCAGCCGCCTAAAATAACGAAACCCTTGCTGGGATTAAAACGTACCTGTCAATCCCTAGCGTCAGACCCGAAGGACAAAGATCTAAAATCAGAAAACCCCCACATACTATGATGTGGGGGATATTGGGTTGTTATACCGTCATTTGTAGGTGCCCCCGGAGAGATTCCAACTCCCAACCGTCTGATCCGAAGGCGTGCTTGGGGAGAGTCTGGAGGGTCTATCCCGTACAGGTGGGGGATGCAAGGCGCAGTTGGTCCCTTGCTGTCTAAGTATTATGGTATAGTATATTACAGCCATACGAAAGACAGCGAGGTAAACAAGATGCAGAAACGACCACGCCATCGTCCCCAGCGTGAATATCCCGATGCCAAACGAACGATCATCGAATGTGATCTGGAC